>Ga0247834_1001532_pt1 | contig 38796 bp, 27 predicted proteins | sample LaCruzMarch2015__8_FD_187118 | JGI IMG/M metagenome (GOLD analysis project Ga0247834, IMG submission 187118) | Freshwater microbial communities from meromictic Lake La Cruz, Castile-La Mancha, Spain - LaCruzMarch2015_12m | ecosystem: Environmental > Aquatic > Freshwater > Lake | place: Spain... | reverse complement strand
GATACTTATCTCTGATCGTCTAGTATTTTTCTGATGTGGCGCACGTTGCGGATTTCTTTGTAGATCTTGTATACACCTACAGGTCCGCGATTGGCAAACACCCAAGGAAACACACCGTGTATGTAACTTTTGACAGCAATAGCCACTAGCCCGTTGCTTTGTTTGAAACTGTGAGCTAGATGAGTCCAGTAGCCCATGTCAGAATCTTGTAAGTGTTGTCTTGCTGATTTCATAAGTGCAATTCAAGGCTTTCCATTTTGATAAAATCTATTGGCAGTATCGTCAGAGCCTAATACAGGGGTCATTAGCAGTTCTCCTAAGCTTCTAGGCCAGGCTAATATACTCATCAATCCACTTTTGCCAAAAATATTGTCAGTGTTGCCGGTAAAATTAGCAGGATTGTAGTTGTTGATTTGAGCCCAGTAAAATCTATATCTCTGCTCACCCAGCAGTAGGTATATATCTTTGAGGTCTGGTGATTCATGCGCTTCGTAGTAGATCACAGGGCAGTGTTGTTGTATGATTTGTCTACATCCTTGTAGCACTTGTAATTCGTGTCCCTCTGCATCAATTTTGATAAAATCTGGCAGCATCAATCCAGCAGTATCTAAATCAATGGCATTGACTGGAATTCCAGCGTTGTCATTAACAACTCTTACAGCCCCAAAATTGCTGACCTGGGCGGGGTCATAGTCCGAGATATAACAAGTTGATCTAGCATTGCTTACAGCATATTGTCCCAGAAATACATTGTCAAAATCTTCGGTGTTTTTTTCCAGCAGTGCATAGTTGCCAGGATGTGGCTCAAATGCATACACACGTTGAGCCCGAGTGGCAAATGCTGTGGTATGATACCCTATGTTGGCTCCCACATCATACACCACAGAACTATCACTTAAAAAACTCAGAATAAAATCAATTTCGCATTGACTGTATTCCCCATAATGTTCAAGGCTAGCACCAATCATTAGATCATTGCTGTTGTACCAGAACTGATCACAGTATCGAGTTTGAGTAGACTTGATCATGAATGTACCTTTACATCATATTCATATTCAAAACGATCCGCATCTGCTCGATTGTTGACCATGGGCTTGCCACGTATGTTCAAACTGGTGTTCAGCAACATGGGGCAACCGGTTTGGGCATACCATGCTTCCAACAACTGTCTTATTCCTGATCCGTCCTTTGCCACCGTTTGTACTCTACTGGTGCCATCAACATGACATATAGCAGGGTAAACATTAGGTTGGCGACAACGAGCGACTGACTGCATATAATTGTGAGTATGCCAGCCAGACTCGATGTCAAAGTAATCATCAGCCAGTTCAGCCAATATGACAGGGGCGAAGGGTCTGAACTTTTGTCTGCGTTTGATTTCATTTACTCTGTCCTTGATTTCTGCACCACGGGGGTCTGCAAGTAGGCTCCGGTTGCCCAACGCTCTGGGCCCAAATTCAGCGCGACCGTTAGCCACTCCAACAATGCCAGTGCCGAGTAAAGTCCTAACAACACTATCGACAGGATAAGGGCCAGCAATATTGTGACCAAGGAAAGCATTGCGCCAATGCAGCCTCTTACCATACGCAAGAGCAGCAGCGCCAAGACTTGATCCGGCGTCTCCGGGGTTGGGCATGATCCAAATATTGTCAAAGTATTCTCCTAAGTTTCGATTAGCCAAGCAGTTGAGTGCAACACCACCTTGATACACAAGATTGGTACTGAACTTGAAGTCTCTAGCACGTTGCATGACATTGCCTATCAAGCGTTCTAACAATGTTTGAGCACTAGCAGCAATGTCTTCATTGCTGAGACTGCCCATGAACTCGTCATTGACTCCGGTGTGTAAGTTTTGTCCAAACTCTATTTCATCTAGATCACGAATCAACACTGCTTCCATAACATGATGGTAACTGTCTCTGCCATATGCAGCCATGCCCATGGTGATGTATTCTTCGTCTAGTGGGTGTAGGCCCACACGCTTAGTAATTGCACTATAAAAGAGACCCAGGCTGTGAGGGTAATGTTGTCCCCATAATCGTAGGTACCGTGCTCGTCCTTGTCCATCATATTCTGCTCCCCAGATTGATATTGTGTCCCATTCGCCTATGGCGTCAATTACCACTACAGTGGCACGATCATACGGGCTTGTTTGAAAGCCACCCGCAGCGTGTGAAAGATGATGATTGAAACTATGCACCTGCTTGGGTTTAATACGGCCTTGCAGTTGTGATTTTAAAATTTGGTTGACCGTTATTTTGTCCCATTCAACCCCCTGACCAGCATATAATTGTCGAAGTTGTTTGAGCCACGGCCGTTCATAATATGCCACAATTTCTGGAGTGCAGGACATTGGTCCATAATCATTGTAATATATTACATCATCTATTAGACCTGCACACAATTCAGCATCATTTTTCTTTTTGCTGTAGCGTTCTGAGTGGCCGGCAAACAAAATGTCGCCTTGGTTATTGATCACTGTGGCAGCAGCATCATGAAATCCAGCACTGATACCTAGTATATTCATTTGTAGATAAAAGGATCTCGTTTGCGAAGTTCTTTCAGCTTTTTACGATAACGTATTTCCAAGGTAATTCTATCCCAAAGTCTGCGTAGCCATTTCATTTTAGTCTCCTTATTTGCTGTTCAGCGTAGTCTTGATCGCTCCAGCGATACTCGTATGTAGCTTCGGTATCACTGGTGCGTATTTTATACACATCAAGATAGGCAGCAATTTGTTGCCAAATTTGATTGTAGTCCAATGTGCCAAATGTTTTAGACAAATTAACTTGTGCTACCTTGGGATGCCCGATTGTCAATGACTTGTCTTCTGGATCAAAACCGTTGTTGGTCAACCATGTTCGGAATTCAGCAATCTTTTTTATTTGCCAGTGATACGCACCTGGGTCTCGAGCCCATTCAATATCAAAATCTCCAGCTGCCTCAGTTTGGTTGCGCAGACTGGTGGTTGTTAATTCATCTACATTGCGGCCTTCGTCATTGAACACTTCCCAATGTGCTTTGCTTACCGCTTTGTTCACACCCACATATACTCCGCCCATTTGACGATTAATTGTGTCTACACCAAACAATTCATAATCTTCTGTATCTAAAGTAAATCTTGGTGCATTGAGCCAACACATTAGCTGGCTGGGTCTACGCCACTCAGGGGCCTGAACAACTTTGCGCATGCTCAGTACAAGACTTTCGTATTCATGACACAACAAGTTGAGTTGACGTATGTGCCAACGTGTCACAGCATCTGCTTGCTTCCAGTAAGAACTCATGTGTCCTGAATGTCCTTGGAGATCTTCAAAATAGCGATGCAACCAATTCATACGCTCATGATCAACATCCAGGTTATCTTGTATGGTCTCTGCTACTGTGAAGTGATCATCGATTGTATAACCCAAATTGGCTGTGTTAATGGCTGTGATACTGGCATTAATTTGATCGACAATGTATTCAGCAGTTCGTTCACTTTCGGTCCAGCCCAACCAACAGTAATTTTTTTCCAAATGCAAGTCATTACGTATGATATTGTTCAATGCAGTCAGCCATTTACGACTGAGACTATTGTCTGCTACATCGATGCACAGTGTGAGCGTGTCTACTCCGCGCAGGTCTATTTCAATTCTATCAAGCAATGTTGTTCCACCATTCCAGCACCGCGGGTCTTTCAGCAAGTATCTCCGTCATGGTAATCTTCTGTGTGCGTATGCTTTCTAATTGTAACACACGATCCCGCCCACTTGCAAGACCTTGCCGGTAAGTATCTGGCCATTGTTCTTCAAATGTAGGGCGTGTTTTTAATTGCACCAACATGTCACGCAAAGCACCATCTATTTCAAGTACTAGTTCGTCAATCCACGGGTCTAACAGCGTTCTAGGCAAGGCCAATGGACTCAACACAATGTCTGGTGAGAATGAGAATATCACTTTAGCAAGGATGTCGACTCCGTGTGTTTGTGCAAGTTGTCTAATGCGTGTAACTTCGAACATTCCGGGCAGAGTGAGCGTAAAGTCAATTCGTACTTGACGTCGGTGACGTTGGATCGCAACTGCTTGACCAAAATTGTCAAGCCAGCGACCGTACTCAAGGCCTGTTCTAATGTATTCACCAATTGCGCCTGTGCCGTCGAGACTTGCACATATCTGCCAATCGCGCAGCCCGCTGAGAATATCGCGATATAAGTTAACACCTCGATAATCCACTCTGGATAGATTTGTATTGTATCTAGCATATACCTTCGGCCCATCCCCTAATTCAACTATGCGTTTCATATAACGCCAATGTTGTTCGTACATCAAGGGCTCGCCACCTACCCAGTACACTTCTTCAACACGATGCTGTTCCACTGCTGCCGCAAACTCGGCTTCTATCTTGCTGTCTTGAAATGCAGAAATTTCTTGCCGCACTTCAGGTTTCATCCAGGCATTCTTGGAATTTGACCAGTCAATCATGTTGTGTTGTCGCTGTTCTGTTTCCCAGCTTGAGCTCAGCATGTCACCACATGTTCTACATTTAAAATTGCACAAGTTACTAAATCTATAATCCCAACTCACTGGCTGCATTGTGGTGCGGCCTGCGGTGTCTGTGGTCTCCCAGATGTCAGGATACTTATGTTTGAATAGTTGCCAAAAATATGTGCGGTAAACGTCGGTGTTCAACAGTTTGTTATTGCACACTTCACATTCAGGTAGTGTCTCTCCTGACATCATACGGCTACGCACACTCATCATGTGTGGTGAGTTCCAATGTTCATCCAGTGTGATAGGAATATACTTGCCAGTGCCCGCGGCTGTGTCTATGTATTGCTCAAAATTCTGCGCAGGCTCACGGCTTGCACAACACATGCGCCGTTCTGTTTGCGGACTCAAATAGGTATGCACCCAGGGCGCCATGCACAAGCTCATAGTTGTGATTCGATCCAACGATAAGTTTTTTCCAACCCTGATTCTAAGTTGTCTGGTGGTGCCCAGTCAAGCACTTGACGAATAAGAGTATTGTCGCTAGTACGTCCCATTACTCCCACAGGTCCGGGTACGTTCACGATGTCTACATTTTTACCGGCTATGTCCGTAATCAGACGCACTAGGTTATTGAGTGTGATTATTCTGTTAGATCCTATGTTGATAGGTTGCGAGTAATCACTAGCCATTAGTCTTTGTATGCCTTCTATGCAGTCATCTATGTAGGTGAAACTGCGTGTTTGTGTGCCTGGCCCCCAGACTTCTACTGTGCCCGAACTTTCAGCCACTTTGCGACACAAGGCAGCAGGTGCTTTTTCTCTGCCACCGCACCAGGTACCTTCAGGACCAAACACATTGTGCAGTCTAGCTATGCGCACATCTATACCGTAGTTTCTGGCAAATGCCAGATATAGTCGTTCGCTGAACAACTTTTCCCAACCATATTCACTGTCGGGATAAGCAGGATATGCACTGGCTTCTGTCATAATGGGTGTGTTAGGATCAAGTTGATTGTGTGCAGGATACATACAAGCACTGCTGCTGTAAAAGATCTTGGGCGTCTTTTTGAATGTGATCTCATGCAAGATGTTCAAATTGATCAAAGCACTGTTGTGCATGATGTCTGCGTCATTGTTTCCTACAAACACAAATCCTGCGCCGCCCATGTCAGCAGCCAGTTGATATATCTCATCCATGTCTTGCGTGATTAATTTGGTAACCTGCCGTTGGTTGCGCAGGTCAACTTGATGAAACTCATCTGCTGCAGTGGGACCAAACTCTGGCAGTTTGAGATCAGCTCCCACAACATAGTTCCCTTGTGCTTTCAAACTACGCACAAGATGACTTCCTATAAATCCACCGGCTCCGCATACCAATATTTTTTTCATAATGTCTTTTTTATTTCTTCTATGTAATAATCAGCCACCTGTTGGTGTATCTGTCGGTCAGTGATGTGATAGTATGGTCGATACTCTCTAGTGACCGTATAGTCCCACAAATTAATACTGCTTCGCCAGTGGTTAAATTTTGCAAAATAATTAGTTGCCATCGGATGAAAGTTTGCATGTTCAAACCCGCCTTGTGAAAAACAAAACGGTATACCAGTGTCGACTAGTTTTTGCAAAGTGTGTTCAACAGTGATTGTATTTTGATAAATTGCTAAATTGATATCAAAAAATTCAGTGTAGTAGTCCTTTAGTATTTGCAGTTGTGATTTTGAAAAAGGTGTGGTTTGTGTGCTGGCAGTGTGGTAGCTAAACGGAACATACTTGCCGTTGTGTAATTTTTCACTTCTGGTCACAGACGTAAATTGTACAATTACAAAGTCTGCACTGGCCGCAATGGCCCGATCTACTTGTTGAGCTATTAACAAATTGGTGGCAGCTATCTGACAAAGATTGCCGGTTGGAAATTGGTTGGCAACAATGTCTGCCCAGCAGTTTCCATACTCAGCATCGCTTACGCCAAAACTGTCCCCACAGATGTATATCAATTCAAAAACTCCTCAATGTCATTTATGATTTCTTTAGCAAACTTTTTTTTAACGTATTCTAGATCAAAAAATCTTGCATTGTTGTGCGCAAGTTTTTGTTGAGTCAGTTGGTCCCAGCCAGATGATTGACGATTGTGAGTATGAACTACGTCTCGAACCAGATCAAACACTGCTAGTTGCCGAGCTTGGTCTGATGGCACAACGTCATATGATTCACTCCACAGGTTTTCAAAAGTTTCAAATCCTTGTGCATGCAAAAATTTCAATGTATTTACACTGCCGCACACAATCATGGGATGCCAATAGGCCAAGGGTTTGTAACTTTTTTCAGATATTTCAGTTTGATAACTTTTGCCTCCAGGGCTAGCAAAATACCAATCACTGCGCATGTAACTTTCAACCACCAGACTCCAACAAGTGCTGTTGTACCATTGCGGATTCATGTAAAATTCCCAAAACACAGGTGTGGCTCGTTCTTGGTCATCTTGTATGAACCGACCACGGTCGACATAGCTCCACCGAGCATGAGCCAGTTGTGGTGCAAGGTCAGCGGCCACAGCGTCTCTGTGATCTCTAACTTTGTTCATCAGGCATAGAAAATCATGGGTATAGTCAATTTTTGGTTTATACTGACTATACCCATTGTGATCTGCCAACAAGGCTGTGTGATACCACACCCAATTTTTACATCTGAGATCCAATTTGTTGTTGTGCAATAGAAAACTACCACACTCAACATCGCTATCCCATAAATGATTGATCACAATTGAATGTCCAGCGTCTTCCAGGGGCTTGTACCAAGGATCTGCTAAAAAATCTTGTTGAAATGTACTTACTACAAAATCGGTACGATCATATGAAACAGCGGGATCAAACTCAACCATGTCATAATGCAGCTCTACCAACGGGCGAATAACACCGTCGTTGAAATTCACATAGTCGGCATCGCGATAAATCAGTTTACGTTTTGACATAGTTTATCAGAGCAGCTAGTTCAGGTTCAACATCTTGTAAGTTTTGATTGCGTTTGCGATCCAAGTCTGCAATTTTCATACGCAACATGAATCCATCAGTTGAAGCACCAGTATTCATAAAGTCCGCAATGCGATCAAACTCCTCGCGGTATTCAGGTGGCACATCTGCGTTCAGCAGATGTTGTGTTATGCCTGCCTTGGCTGTGTCAGGCAGTGTAGCAATACTAAAGTACCAAGCATCATGCATCATGTTCCAGTACACAAAGTCAAATCGTTGACATGCTATCCAGTGCGCCAACTCATCAATATAACGAACATTGAACACATTTACTGTACTGCAACACTGTAACTGCAAATTGAGAATTTGAGTTTTTAAATATTGAAATCTTGTGATGTTGTCCAATACCATGGCCCAGTCTGCATTGGTTCGTTGATATTCAAAACGAGCACCTATGTCATCAATGCTGAATGCAATTTCAACTGTTTTGAAATGCCGCCAAATGCCTTCGCCACGTTGGGGATATTGCGTACCATTGGTGTTGTAGTGTATTTCAACCTGATGTGCGATGCCACGGTCAATGATACCTTGCAACATGTCAAAATGCTGGTCAATCATGAACGGCTCGCCGCCAGTGAATTCAATGTAACGAATGTCTGTCAACACACTATCAATCTGTTGCCAGAACTGCTGATTCTCTCTGGGCCATGCTCCAGCACGTAGCATTTGATATGCATAAGTTTGTTTTTTGTCATGATCGGGGTGTAGATCATTCAGCTCTTCTGTGGCAAACTGACTTGAACTCCACGATCCACATATACGACATTTCAAGTTGCAGATGTTGCCCAGTTTCAAATCTAAAAACATCAAGGGTTTGGCATCTGCTGTCCACTCTGTGTCCGTAATTGAATGCTTGAGTCTGTCTAGCGTGTGCATGCGTTTGCTGGTGCGGCCACCGCGTTCTTCATTCCAACATTTGCGACACGTTTGTGGACGTTCACCAGCAAGAAACTGCTCACGTAAACCACGCATGTGATTGCTATTTTGTATGTCAGCAAAGTTGGCAGTGCTTAATTCAAATTTGTTGCCGTTGTCATCTAATATTTCATCGTCAGCAAGACAACAAGGACGCACTGTGCCGATAGGGCTTGCTTCGATACTAACCCAAGGTAGTACGCAGAATTTATCGTGTGGTATGTTCATTGCAATACTGCCAATTCTGGGATCACTGTGAGTATATTGTCTTTTCTAATGTCATCTAACTCGTATGTTTTGCGCCAGAACGTGTCTAGCAAATGTGTATTGTCCGTGGCCATCATAAACTTGACAGCACTTTCAAATCCCACTGTGGCTCGTTGCAATGGATCCTGATGTTTTAGCCAGTTGATATGATCAGTAAACTTTGTTAGCAATTGTTTTTTGTATTCCGCGGGCGCGATATCTATTCTGTAGTGCGCAGGATCTTGTAATATGTTTACATTCAAATCTTGCGCACGAATCAACCCACGTTCCGTCCAATCACGATGAAAGTCTGTTAGATGCCATGCATTCATAATACTGAGTGTGGGCGAGATATAAAAATCAACTTCAGGACATATCTGCAGCATGTCTCTGCGATTTTGTTCTACCACAGCCCAGTCTGTGCCTTTGCGAATGTACTCACCTCGTGCGCCTGAGTCGTCTAGACTTGCGCCTACTGCCACATTGTCAAACTGCCGCCAATATTCAAACACACTTCGGCCTCGGAGTTCAGTGTGAGTGAAGTTGGTGTTGTAAATCAATCGCACATCAAAGCGTTTTCTCCGGACCAACTCCGCTAGGATGTTATAGTGTTCTTCCATCAACAAGGGCTCGCCGCCAGCAAAGTAAATCTGTTCCACATAGTTCAAGTGTGGTTCTAGTTGTTCCCACATGTCTGTTTCAGTGCGCCCTGCATAGTTCAACACCGAGTTCTGCTCTTTCCAATCACCACCTGCTAACTTGGCTTGATCTTGATACCACTGACTGCTGAATATGTGTCCGCAACTGCGGCATTTCAAATTGCATAAATTACTAAAACGAATATCCCAGTAAGTAATTTCAAAAGGATTCTCGTCTAACTTCTTAATCTGGTGCCCGTGATGCTTGTTTGCACTCTTACGCCCACTAAAGAATCCATTGGCTTCTTGTTCATAACAACGACCACAGGCAGCATTAGGTGTTTCGGTCAACATGTCCTGGCGCAGTTGTTGCATGGGTGTGTCAGTCCATATTTGTTCCAAGGTATTTTTGCGGCAATTGCCCACCGGTCCTACAGACATTTCAGCATGACAGCAAGGATATGCTTCACCTGTGGGGTAGGCATGCAGGTGTATCCAGGGATATATGCAGAATGTTTTTGAGTCTGTTAGTAAAAACTGCTCACGTTCAGTTAACTCTGTTGGCCGTACCAAATCAGTGCTGTTATACTTGTATTGAGTCATACCATTCTTCTAGGTTAGGAAACGCTTTAGCAAAGACTTTGTCCCTGCGTTGATCATACTGTGTGTAAAACTGTTTAAAGTCGTTTAACAGTTTTGGCATTTCAAATGCTTCTGAGTGTGGAGTTTTAACAACGTCCAAATAATCAATTAGCCGTAGCACATGATTTACTTCGTGTTCGTGCAAGCAAGGATTATCTTGATTGTGAAACAACCATGCTTCCAACTGCAAGCGATAACCAGTACGTATGTTGTCTGGCAGCACTAATGCACTTTGGAAACTGGGAAAGCGCAAGATGTTCAATGTAAAGTTCAGTTGATCTCGACCATAACGTTGTTTCAATGTCAACATCATGTCAAGGTGACTCACAAGACTGTCCAAGCACAAGGCATTGATGGTACACATCACATGCACTGCACTGACAAATCTTCCTTCCAACAAAAACAACACATTGTTGAGCCATTGGTTGTAGTCAAGGCCATCTCTAATATACTCTGCTTGCGCAAATGTGGCTTCCATTGAGGTATACAAATCCACCTTGGGCAATGGGGCAACGGCCACAGCAAAGTCTTTGATCTTGCTCATCTCAATGCCAAGATTTGAATTGATAGCCAACCGGGTCGTACTTCGTCCTTGATTGGTCTTGAACCATTCTATCAGTTTCCAAGTGTAACCCGACATCAAAGGTTCACCGCCGGTTATTCGCAGTTCTTGCAAGGTGCGGTGGAGGTCCGATTCCCACCAGTCGAAGAAGGCTTCCACGTACGGATTAGTCTCACCGAATTTATAAAGTTGACTACTATCATGAGTGTGAGTAAAATGGTTCCTACCATCGCTAACCAATCCGACGTAGGGCCCATGTTTCCGGATGTCATTGACCCAAGTGGAACTAAAAGCAGGATTGCAATAAGAACAAGCAAATTGACAAGTGCGATCAAAACTAATTTCGAGAGTTTTAAGATTGATGTCTTTGTGGTAGTTGTCACCGTAGTATGCATCGTTGATGTCCTTTATTTCATATATCTTTGATTTGTACACACGGTCACTCACAGCGTTGGTGTCCATGTCTTCAATTTTCCAGCAGTACTCACAGCCAGCAGGACGTTTGCCCAGCACCATTTCTCGACGATCTGCTTTCTTTTGATCAGTATTGTGCAACAGCCTAGAGTTGTTAGAGACTTTATCAATGTCAATCAAATGAGCTGGCGGGTGATGGCAACTTGTGGTCTGCCCACTTCCTAACCAAATGGTAGCATTGTACCACTTCGCTGCACAAAAACTTGGGGATAACGGGTCTAGGACCTGTTGTTTAAATTCTAAATCATTCATTGATGTATTGGGCCAAACGTTCTGGAAGCTCTGCACGTTCACGAGCATTGTGTTCGCGAAGTTGTTGATAGTTGTATTTACAAACGGATCTAGCGGCTTCCAAGAAACTGGCAGCACCATTGTAACATATATCTGCTACAACGTCAACTATTCTGTTGGCACGATCTCGAGGATCATCTATTAGATCAAATGTTTCATCAATCAGGTGCCCAAATGTTTGGAATCCTGCTGAGTGTAAATCCTTGTAGTATCCGCGGTTGGCTGCTGCCACAAATGGATGACACATGATCATGGGCTTCCAGATCTTTTCTGTGCGAAATGTGTACGGATAGTCGTAAATGGTTTCGGTGACCACACTGAAGTATGTGTCAATGTATGGTGCAGGATTGACTTCTGCATCGCCCCAGGTGTTGCCAAACAAGTAATGTTTTACAAATCCCCCGGGCACTGTGCTCATATTGGGCAATGCACGATCAATTTCATATTGTTTAGGCAATAATCGTATGGGTTCAGAATCGCCAATTTGTAATTGACTGCTCCAGGCCATTTCCACACGATCATTGAGATTGGTCCACAGTGCTCGATCCAGCAGTTTGCGATTGCGCATGGCATCTATTAGGTACTTGCGATGTGGTCGTAACCGCCCGTTCAAAAACAAAAAGTCATAAGGCTTGTTGACTTTGTGATACAGTTGTGGATAAGACTCATGAGCACGTAAATTTTCCAGGTACTCTACAATGTTGGAGAAGTAGCAGTCTGTTTTGCAGTAACGCCATCCTGGCTCCATGTTGCCTGAGGTCAACAATAAAATCTCACCTTGTCGTACTTGTTCTTTGATGCGCAACCGTGTGAGTTGCAACAGTATGGTTTCGCTGCCTTCTGCAGGATTGGAAAATACAATACGGCCAGGATAATGCCTTGCCCATTCTGTGATTTCTGTAAAGTGATTTTTTAATGTCACACGCCCAACAATATACACATTGTTGGGATCAAGTACAATGTCAGTCCACTGCCAGAAGCTGCCATCTGCATGTGTCTTGAGCAAATCCCATACCTCAGCCCATTCATCTACAATGATCTTACGATTGCCTAGCATGGTATGCACACTCCTCCCACCAGCTTCGCATCTCAGGAAATGTCTTCAAAAAGTCTGTGCCGCGTCTGCGGTCATGTTCGCTGAAGAAACGATAGAAGTCTGCTTTTGCACGACTGTGATCTGTTAACTGTGCAGACCGCATCCAGGCAATGTCGCGATCCAGCCTATGCAATTCGTAATCTTTGAATCCTTTGAACGGTTCTTCTTCTGTTTCAATTTGACGTATCATCCATGCCCATAACAACTCCAGTCGTTCAACATAACTTTCTGGCAAGATTTGTAGGCTTTGCCAAGCAGGCTCACGCAACACAGGTGTATCAAACCACACACGTTGATAGTCCACACTGTATACCTTGCGTAGGCCTAGTATGCCAGCAAACAGTTGGTCTAAACTGGTCACACTTAAATTGTTCATTGTGATGATAAATGTAAGACTTGAGTAGTTGGGCACTTGTGTGAGGAATTGATTCACTCGATCCCACAGCAGATCAAAGTCCAGGCCATTGCGCATGTATTCCGCTTGCTCGCCCCAGCCATCCAGGCTCACATATTGCATGAAGTGTTCAATGCGACCATCACATATGGCCTTGACATAGGTCAAATACTTTTGCCATGACTTCTCATCCACTGAGAAGTTGCTTGTGACATTCAAATGTAGTCGGGGACTGGGGTTGGTCAACACATAATCAAACACACGATATGTGTTCTTGTCCAGCAACGGTTCGCCACCAGTCATTCGGAAATGTTCTAAGTGAGGGTACAGGTCTGGCCACCAGGCCCAGAAGGCGTCAACATAAGGATTTGATTCTCTGGTTGGTATTGGCCTACGCTGACCCATAAAATGATCAGGAGAGTTGTGTGGACTGCTAGTAGGATAAGCACCCAGTCGTGCAACCTCATCTGCCCATGAGCTCGAAAACTGAGGGCTACAATAACTACACCTAAGATTACAAGCGTGATTAAAATTAACTTCAACATAACTGGGGATAACATTTTCCTCTCCTGTACTATTTTTTATTGATTCAAAATCCACCGCGGCCCAAGATTCACCTGAACGGTAGTGTCGATCACTGATCTTGCCCTGATCTTCCATGTTCCAGCAGTACTGACATTCACTAGGTTTCACTTCTGCCAACATCATCCGACGTTGTTGTTTTTTATAATCAGTGTTGTGCAATGCTGACACATCTATTGCAATTTCTGCAGGATTGATTGGGTGCAATGGTGGATGATAGCATGAGTTGTTCATGCCTGTAGTCAAATGTAAACTGACCTGTTTCCACTTTGCTAAACATAATGCAGGACCTAATTGTTCTTGCATGTTTTCTGCGCTGCGCAACCAATGACTTTTGTTATTTTGCATTGGAATACTTTGCGTTCATGAGATTTTGCCAGTTGCCCATATTTCTAGCTAATTTTTTTAACAACAGCACATTCTTATGATTGTGCTCAATGTCTTGCCGACACTTGTCGTGAATAGAATGAATTTGATTGGTTCTAATTAGAGTATGCAAAATATCAAACACATGATTTACTCTGTGTATTCCAGAATCATTGTCGTAATCGGTTCCAAAAACATTTTTAAAGAATTTTATCCCTGTAAAATTTTGTGCAAAGTCTTCGTAATATTTACGATTCCACTTTGTTGCTAGTTCTAAAAAATGTCCAGCAAGCAATTCAGGATCTGATAATTTTTGTACTGCTTGTTTGCTTGCCACAAGCATGAATGGGCGACCATACTGCATTGGCCTAAGTATTTTTTCAGACACAGTAATAACGTCGTCTGCTGTTGATGTTTCAAACACTAATTCAAGTGCAATTTGTTTGTACACCTCTGCCCAACCTTGCGTTTTGTGTTTTCCAATAATTTGTTCATCAACTTGACCGATATCGCTGTAAGGAGCCAACTTTATGAGTTCGCTGTACCTACTGTCAGACTCGCACAGATATTTCAACAATGCGTTTGTATCAATATGTTTTTTTACATTGTGATGAAAACTACTAAGACCTTGATCACGGAAATCAAATGTTTGATGGCGTGACACTGCCTGAAGTCTTTCTGCTGTGGCCCGACCTAAAAACATTCCATAACTTTTGGATCCGTCCCAGGGAGTGTGTCTAGGATGTGTTTTATCTAAAGATAAACAAGGAATAGATATTGGTTCTATTGTGTATTTACTGGAAACTTCAAAAATGTTGTTTGATGCTATCACTATGTCCTTTGGGTTCCAGTTCCAAAAATTGCACAGTGTGTCGAGAAACTCACTCAACCCTGAATGTTTGAGTGATCGAGATTCTGGTGAAATCAAAATTACTTTTCCATGTTTTTGCATGCTGTAAATTATTTTTGATGATAATTCAGCTTGATAAAATATTTCATTGTCCCCCCAGTGCTTTGTAATATCAACTTGCATTTGTAAAAAATGGATGATTAGATAAATTGGGGTAAAAATCTTTGCCTCGACGGTCCGGCCAGTCTTGGGGTCGTGCATCCATTAACAAAATGCCACGAGCTGCGTCTTCGGGAGTCATATACATGTGCCAGCCCTGAGAATCAATGCTGTCATTGGCATAAGTGGTTGATTGATTTCGGCCATCATATCTGGCTTTTTGCAACCAGGAAACAGCATCAATGTCATCCGTCAAAATGATCCCCCCACGTCCAATAGGTATGGCTTTTTTGGCCTGAAAACTCACAACGTGAAATCCGCCTTGATACATGTTTTGACGCCATTGAGGGGCTGCATCCCAAATTGGATAAGGATCAAGTTGATAACATCCAGTCCAGTCCATATCAACTAAATTCACTTGACAACCAGCATGAATTATTTGCATGGCAACACTTACATAGGTATGAGCTGGAATATTGATAGTTCCTTTTGCTTTGAGATATTTTAAACATAAAAATATGCCATGACTGCAACAATCAACTGCCACTGCATAACGCGACCCTGCATAGACTGCAACCTTGTGTTCAAAAATTTTTACTGTATCAAAAGGATCATCAAAACTGTATCCTGCTGCCTCAAGTTGAGCAAGTTCAGGTCTTTGCAGGTGTTCAGGTATGACACCCAATGGCCATTCATGATACATTTTTTTCCCTTATATCGCCAATTCTACGTGCTGGAGTCCCTACATATACACCAGATTTCTCGATATCTTTAGTGATTGTACTACATGCTCCAACTTCGATATTATCACATAATTCAAGTCCATTGAGCACTGCCGATTTGAAATTAAAAGTTGCGTTGTTGCCTACCTTAGTTTTGCCAGCAATCATTGTGCCTGAGTGTAGATGTACGTTATCACCAAGCTCAACATAGTGTGAAATCAAACAATACGATTCTATCATGCAATGTCGACCAATTTTACTGTGCGGCAATATTGAGTTAAATGGGCCAATAACAGTGCCTTTACCTATTACAGTAGTTAGATCTTTGGTATAGCAAACCACTGTATCATGCACATAAGTTATACAATCAAGTTGATTTGCATTGATATAATCAATTACTTTTAATCTCAACTTTAGGTCTAGGTTGAAAGCAACACCATATTGATATTGTGCATGATCAATTATGTGAAAGAATTCATCAGGATTTATCACTATGATCTCACCGTGAAATTCTTGACTGAAAAAGTGTTTGGCTTCTAATACCAACGTACTTATTTCGTAGCCAATAAGACAGATGGGTTTTTGATTTGCAACAAGCATTTTTTACTCCTTGATAAATGGTGCACAATGATCAACAATTTGCTGCCAGGAATCTACCATGGGCAATTTTAGTCTTGCAGATATAGCCCAACGAGCTCGAGAATTTACAATAACATTGTGCGGAATTCCTACACTAACTAAAGTAGGCTGCAAACCGATGCAGCGACGATCCAGCACGTGATCTTTGATACTGCTATCGTCCCAGTTAAGATATTTTGTTTGCGCAGATGTCAATAGAGACTGTCCAGAGTCAAGAGGCATGTCGTACCAAATCATTTCACTGTCATCCATTGGATCTAACACCCAATTTAAAGCTCCTATCACAATTCTACCGTCCCAAAACACATCTACATGTGCTCCTGGGTGTATATAATAAGGCTCGCGGAAGAATACCATAGCAGATTTCACCGGAAGACCAATGCTGTGCATGCTATCTATCCATTTTTGTGACAGCAATTGATCCACATTGTGGTTCATGAAATTCCATACTCCAGCCGATTTTCCATTGTATTCTGAGTTGTTGTACAAGTTCTGAAAATCAAAATCTTCACGCACAGCATTGCTGATGTCAATGTTTAACGCATGCCAAGGTTTTTTATAATCCATTTTACCATCCTTCTTGCTGTCTAATAACATCAATCTCTCTGGTCATAATGTCACGATTGTGCCAGTTTGAACGATAATGTTGTTTGAAGAATCGACTTTGTTCGCCTTCGAATATGGCCATGGGCAAGTCTAACTGACTGTGCAAATCGTCTGCTACACGCCCACCCAACAGCCTTGGTTCGGAATCTTTTACCGTTTCCCAAATTTCAGCCAAGGCAGCAAAATCTTGCACTTCGCGGTGATCCCAGTTTGTGAGCATGGTCATGTAAGTGCCCTGTCTAGCACCAGCCATGGCCCATTGCCCATTGTTGACGTCTGCACCAATGTTGTGCCATATGGTCAAATGATCCAGGTTGCGCTTGTGTACCTGTTGTTGGAATTCTTCCACCGTGGGCTTTGCCCCTTTGTTCAAACACATTTTTACACCTTCGCGGAATCCAGCACGCCATGCTTGAAAAGGGGAACCATTGGGGTACGTGGTTGAGTAGCAGTTGTACATGGCCCAATACAAAGGGTCAAAACAAAACTCCACTTCAGTCTCCACACGCCCGTCTGTGGCTTCGTGTGTGCGCATGTTCATTATAAATTCACGTGTCCACGAACTCAACCCACCATTGCCATACATCAGGCCATTGATGTGATTGCGGGCACGCCAACGAAACACGGCCTGTTCCCAATCGGGTGTGGCAAATGTCAATGTTTGGTTAAAGAAGGCAGCATCGGGAATGTTGTCCCCGTCAATCAGTATAAAGCGTTCGGTGGTGCTGGCAGCAGCCGCTGCCTTGTGGGCGGCATCTGAGCCTTTGATGCCATCTACTCGCGTGGCCCATGGCACCATGTTCTTGATCTGTACCCAAAACTCTTCTTTTTCGGGCTCGTCGTAACTCAAGTATACACAGTCCAAGTCTGCAATGTCAATTTGATTCATATGTCTTTTTACTCCAGCGGGTATGAGGTTGGTTCTCGGCAACGATTACAGCGACATTGTCAGGATGACAAGGGGATCCAGAGTTGCCAGGAACCAATTTTGTTGTGGTTGACCAGGTTATTTCTACTAGTTTTCCATCACGCACACGCACGTTGGAAGCACTGCGAGCAAAAGTTGCCTGGTCAATCTCAATGTATGTACCAGGGCAATCTTCCATGCTGTAGAATAGTGGCCGACCATGTTCATCATAGTACAGCCTAAAGAATGGCTGAGGTGGCTCTGGTATTGCATGCAGCACAGCCCAAAACTCTTCTGGTGTCATTGTTGGCTGTTCAATCCCTACAACCAACTGGTCGCCCAGGCTCTTTGCGTAGTCAAGCAAGGCAATGTGTCCTACGTGTAGTATATCAAATGTGCCATTTACAAATACTTTTTTCATTGTGCCTGCCAATCTTTAACATGGTAATGAAACGCACCTGTTTGTGGCACAGTTTGTATGCGCAATCGCAATTCTTGATATTCCCACACCAGTTCATCCGGCCAGCGTTCAGTGTGTGTTCCTGCTATGTGTCGTTTCATATGCACTATTTTTGGGTATGTACTAAATGGCATGGTCACACGTTCTGGGCCCATGATTTCGGCAGCCATGGCATACACTAGATCAGTAGACGGTACTTCATCTGGAAACTTTATGAGTTTTTTAAATTCTACCCAGTTGGCAAATATGTTTTCTACCCAGCCAAAGAACTCTTTCGCTGTTTCACTGCGCCGCCAGTATGTGACAGCATTGTACACGTCAGGCAAGTGGTTGGCATCAAATACTCTGCGGTAATGGCTTGCGGTGCTCACACGGTCTTTCCAATCTCTACAGCCGGTTGATATCACAACATCTCTATGTCTGAACTGTGTCCACCAGTGATCAATGGGACTCACAATCAACATATCTGCTTCTAGTTTGATAGTTTCTCTAAATGGTGTGAGTCGAAACAGTTGTGCATCATTGGCAAATGGGTTGGCATCGGGCACAATCTGTCTGTGGTAGTCGTACATGGGGTCAGTGTCGGGGCTGTCTGTGACTAAACAGATACGTGCTGATGCATCCCAGTAGCGTATGGTCTTGGCCAAGGTGCGGGCACAGTCCTGGTAATCTACTGTGTCGCTGTTCACAGCAACAATCACATAACCTTGTTCGTCAGCTGGCTGCAACTATCACCTCCAAGTGTCGCTTGCACATGGCATGAAAGTCCAGTCCCTGCCAACTCATGGTTTTCAATTTGCCTTCTGCATTGGTGTATTCAATTTCGTAACTGTCTGGTTCAACGCAAGTCAGCTTATGCTCGGGTAGTACATTGAGCATGGGACGAAATATAGTATGCACCGATTGTTCAGCACCGGCCACTAGGCCCAAGGCAATGCTCAGCGCATAGTCATTGCGATAGTTGCTTTGGTGTATGCCATACAAGTCTCGATAGTGTTGCCAGTTGGCTCGTATCATTTGCATGCTATCAAATATGTATTGGCTGACATTGCCACGACGGAACATCATCACAGTGGCCCACCACATGGGCATTCGGTACTCACCAAATGTTTCAAGATTGGTCATGCTGCTGGGTTCGAATGCATCTCTAAAGGCTGCGAACTGTTGCGGTAGTTTCAATACATCCAACAAGGAATTGCTGGCCACAACATAGTCAGCGTCCAGTACCAGAGTTTGATCAAAAGGTGACAGTTCATAAGCATTGATGCGTCCAGCATTGTGCCAGGTCACGTTGGCGTTGTAATCCGCAAAGTGTCTTGAGCCACCAGTATCCGGTGCTGTGACGATGATGTGGTCAAATGTATACTTTGCTGCCTCTTCAGGTGCATCTGTTACTACAGCCACAGGCAAGTTCAAGTGGCGACGAATGTTCTTTGCCGACCATGCTGCCATGGAGATGTAATCTGTGGCTTCATTGTTGAAGGCAAAGATCACAACACCTTGACTCAACGTTTTTGGTTTAGTTCGTCCCATTCTACTTTCCATGCGTTCATTTGTTCTTGCCAACGTTCGTGTGCTCGAGCAAACAAGTCTGTTACTGTAATTTTAACAGGGGTTTCATACAAGTCTAGTATCACAACATCCTTGTCTTGTGCGCAAGCCAACAGTGTGGTCAACAGGTCGGGACCGGCACGCCACATTCCACCCCCATAGGCAAACACCATTTTGGCTTCATATTTCTCTTTTAGCACCCGACGGGCGGCTGCATGATCAAATCGAGCTCGTGCGTGAGCAACTAGGGCATCAGTATTCATAATGCATTGTACAGGAAAAACAGGGAAAAGTCTAGGGGCTGTTGCCCCTTTTGGTTAGACTGTGGTGGCTGCTACTGCGGGTGTGCCCCATGACGCAGAGAGGTAAGTGGTGCTTGGTGGGAAGTATGTCACAATGGTACAGGGTGCTGTGCCCGGAGTGGCACCTGAGGCTGCGGTACCACCGGTAATTGGATCAGTACCACCCACAGGTGGTGTGTTGGAGTCACTGGCTGACCACAGTGTGGTAATGGTCAACACAGTGCTGGCTGCATTAAGACTCAAACTGTGTTGTATAAAATTGGCAGTGTATGGCGCTGTATCTGCAAACTGTTTGTAAACAATGACTGCTGCTCCGCCGGGTGTGAGATCGAAAAAGCCTGTGGTAGTGGTCAAGGTGGTGGGTGTGCCTGTGCCGCCAATCTTGGTGGTGCCGGTGTAGACCTGACCAGCGATGGTTTGGCTGTAGGCACCGCCAGTGATAAAAATGTCGCCGCACAAGGTGGTAGCCAGATCATTCCATTCAGGATCACCAGTGAGTCCGGTACTGGATTTGGCCACATCAATTTTGATTCTGCCGCCAGCGTTGAAAAAATATCTAGCCGCGTTAGCTGATGCAAAAGTCACCGTATTGGTGAATGTGATGGTCCATGCACCGCCGCCAGACGTGCCTGTTTGCGTAGTTTTGCTGTTGGTTCCGGTGTACCCAGTAAATTGGGTGCCATTGGCCACAGCGTTGCCTCGATTGTTGAAACAGTTGGTGATGTCTGTGTTGACAGCAGCCAATATTTGTATAAGATTGGTGGCCACCGGTGCCGATCTGGCAGTGATTGAGGTGCCTTGATGAGCAGCCATAGCAGCAATGGTATTGACTAGACTGGCCCAGTTGGTGGCTGTGACCGTGCCGGCTGCACTCACAGTGGTAAGAGCAGTTTGCCCATAACCAGCACTGGTCACGCCAGTGCCCCAGGTAGCGTTGACATTGGCTCCCACAGTGGTATCTGCAAAACCATTGTAATCTGTTGCTTGAATCAAGCCGCCTGCTGAATATGTCATTTTTTGTGTCCTACGTTTATTATTTGATGGTCACAATTGCTTCAATTGTGCCTAACTCTGCTAAATGTTTGTTTTCCAAAGATCGACCAATCACATTGAACGCTGTGGCTTCGCCTGGCTGTGCTGCTCTAGCCGATCCATCTCCAGCACTGACCAGTCGATCGCCTCGGCGCACTGTACCCACACATTTTACAGGCACTCGTCCGGTCATTGCAACCGGAGGATGTGTGTCATCCTCACCGGCTCCGCCGTTCATAGTGTAGGCTGGTCTTGTACTTATAACACCAAACACATTCTCACTTAAATCTTCAGTGCTTCGAGTAATTTCTTTTGAACCGCCTAACTCTACCACTGTGCCCGGTTCCAACAATTCATCTGCTGCAAAGCGTTCTGCAACGTCAGCGTACAATGCTGTGGTAGCAGTGGCAAACACACGGTTAAAGTAATTTGAACTGGAACCAATGTTACCAATGGCATTGGTTCCAGTTTTTTCAATACCAATTGTGCTGACGTTGCCAGCAAAGAAAGCAGTGCCTGATGTGATCACAGCCACATTGGCCACACCGGCTACGGTAAATGCAATGTTGCCATTGGGCGCATTGATAAAGCCTTCAGAAGTACCATTTTCAATCTTGGTCACACTCACACCTAGACTCAATCCTGTAAGTTGGGAACCATTGCCCAGGAAGTATGTGCCTGCAACGTTGGCCGCTGAAGTTATGTTTCCTGTGGCACTAACTAGGCCAGCAGTACGCAAATTGCCTGCTTGAACGTTGGCTGTGGCGCTGACAGTGGCAGCTTGCACCAGTGCCACAGCGTTGATATTGCTACCAGTGACATTGCCTGTGGCTGACACCTGCCCAGCTGTGGTCAAATTACCGCCTGCACTGTTGCCAGTCACGGTCAGGGTGGTACCAACTGTGGCTGCATTGGCCACAGCAAATATACCACTGGCTCCCAGTACCCTGGCCACATCGTATGTGGCACCGCCAACGTTGGCTTGAATTATCAAGTTGCCACCACTGATATTGCTCTTGATGTTGGCATCTGTGGTGGTAGTGTTGACATTGAACACATTGGCAGCACCCACAAACAAACCTGTGTTGTTTTGCACACGCAGCACACCAGTTGTGGCAGTGGCAGTATCGCTGCGCATGAACTGCAGGCTGTCAAGGTTGTCCAACAACTGTGCATTGGTAGCAGAGCCAGCAAACACAGCACCAGCCACACTTGCACTCAGTGTGATGCCGGGGAAAATTGTGGGGAAAGCTGTCTGCAAACTGACTTCGGGTGTGAATGATGCTCCTTCGTACACAATACCAACTCTGACATTGTTCACATACAAACTGGTGATGAATCGTGTGGCACCAACTGAATTCAAAATAGTTTCAGGTATGGCACCTGATGTGCCTTGTGCAGTGGAGAACCCAGGACCCACCACAATAAACGCTGCACCTGTGTACACTTTCAGTTGTTGATTGGTAGTATCATACCATAGATCGCCTGTGACGTTTGATGCTGGTTGCGAAGCTGATGCTGTGGCAGCCGAAATGGTTTTAAATATGGACCCGTTGTACACTTTCAACAAATTGTTGGTTTTGTCCCACCAAAGTTGTCCTGTCAGCGGTGCTGCAGGAGCTGTGGTGTTGGCATTGTTTTCCAACAAGTGTATGAAATTTTCGTCTAAAAATTCACCATAGCCAGCGTAGTTTTTGCCCACCAAAATCATTGAGCTTGCTGTGTTGATGGTACCGTCAGTTATGGTTGCAAAAACTGTGCCGTCGGTTAGATTGATTGTATATGCCATGTCAGTTACCTGTTCTTATTTCCAATATTTATACAGCATTTATGTTGCTCAGCGTCTGTATACGCAGGGTGTAATCAATTTGAATCTGACGATTCAAACTTTTTTGTACCGGATGGAAAATCACATGAGTGATCAGGCGCAAATTATCCACCGCTCCGTTCCAGGTTTTTAACCCTAATTCGTCAAATACAAATTCGCCGTTGAAATTGGTTGAATTGTCAAAGGCCTGTTGTTCGGGCGGCTCGCCATAGTCCAACAAACAAGTCACCAGAATGTCACTAAAAACGTTACCGCTGACATGCAGCGGTGTCATTCGGTTGTTTTCTGGATCAGTGTCAGCTGCTGAATTGTCATTGACCACTTTGGAATAGGTTTGATTGTACAAGTCAGCGTTTTGTCCTGTGGTGTTTGGGGGCAAATAGGTAATAACTCCTGTGGGGTCTACTGAGCTGCCGCCGTTGCCAAAGGCCATTTCATAGATATATCCAATGTTGCGATCGCTCAGTGTTTGAGCCATGGCCAAACTGATGTTTTCATAGTGAATGGCATTCTTTTTGTTCACTAGCACTTCGCCAGTGACAGGGTTGTAGATCTTGACAAATCCTTCAATTTTGCACAGTCCGGGATGAATCATGCTCGCCCCTCCACAATGGTTTTTTGCGTTGTGGGATCAAAGATTCTAAAATGTGCTTGCACACTGATGGTGCCGGTTTCGTTGGGTTTACGCACAGGTTGTGCATTGAGTTTGGGATCAGCGGGCTGTGTTAAAGATGTATTGGACATGGTCTGTTATTTATGCTGATTATCTGTCACACAAAAACCTTGCAGCTTGAGTGTCAGTTTCTTGCAGTGCAAGACCGTTGCTGGGGTTGCCGTTGCCAGGCTCATACCAGCTGACACCGCGTCGCTGCAATATGGTCACTTCACTGCCAGAAGCCGGGGCTGAATAGATATCATCCACAATGAATTCAATAGCCAGCGGATCAAACAGCGACACTATGTAACGATATTCACTGTTGGCTGTGGTGTTGCTGTAGTTGTACTGTCGTACACCGCCCACATACACTTCAATGCTTTCTACATATATGGTGCTGGAATCACCAAAATCAGCGATGTCTATGCTGGGTGCATAAAACACTGTGGTGGTGCCATCGCCCATGCCTGTGTCTTGGACCAAATAGTCCTGAAACAGTTGATTCAACAAATTGCCTTGGCCAATGTCGTATACTACGGATCCTGCGTCATGCTCTGCTGTTGCTGTACCGGCTGTGCCGCGGCGCAGTCCCGAAATGGTATTGGTCACAAGATCTCGATTTCGGTACATGATGCGTTCACCGTTGATGGTCACAAGACCAAACACACCATTTGTCAGATCTGGCTGTGATAGGTTTTGAACATTGTTCACCACAATAACGTCAGCTGTGGCCGAAACAGCTTGTTCAGTGTAGGTGGTGCTTGAACGAGTCATACGGTATGTGGCCTGCACACCACGCATGTCTTGAAACACTCTGAACTCCACAGCTTCTGGCACAACAGAGTTGGTGAATTCTGTCACAATCACTGTTTGATTGGAGTTTATGGCACCTTGTGTGAGTATCAAAAACTGTCCTTGAATGGTGTAGTCGCTGCCTTCAAACAGTCTGGCTCCATCCAGTGTGACCCACAGTCGGCTGGCATTGACATTGTCACGCAGCAGATCAAAGTCATTGGTGGGAATACTGCTGCCAATTTCAGCATCAAACAAGCCCGGCAATGGTTCAAAAGGATTGTTGATGCTGGGGCTGTCATAGTCAAGAATGTCATAGGGTTCAACTGTGGTAATACCTGTTTGTACTGGCCCTGTAAAGGTCAGAGTTAGCACACGTTGTTGCACAGTGTCATTCCAGGTGATCACTTGAATCACATCACCTAGATTTAGAAGAGATGAAAACTGCAAATCAGCAGTGAATACCGGTTGACTGGCATCATACACAAATTCACACACTGCCAAGGTGCTAACTGCAATCACAATCACTGCACCACTGGCCGGGGGTGTGGTAAAAATTACCTGACGACCTGGGGTATTGCTGCCGTTCCAGGCTGACACACTGTACACACCTGTTTGTGCACCAAAGCTCTGCTTTTGCAACACCGCGTCAACATAGACCTGAATATCAGAATTCTCATTGATTGAGCTTTGCAAGAAACTGGTGCCCATGCGTTGTGGCAGGCCAAAACTGGCTGTGGTGCCGTCACCTAACCATTCAATACAGCTGGGGCCTAGTACTCGGACACCGTTGACCATTACTATCATGTTGGCAGCATTGTTCAAAATTGGCGCATCCGCCAGTGTGACGCCACCATTGTCTATGATGTTTTGATCTACCACAAACGTTTGAGACACCGGAGTGCTCCAGCTTTGATACGTGCTTGGTTGAAATTTAGCAGTGAGTTGGCCGCTCCAGTCTGCTTCGTCATCTATCAATGCCAGTTCTGTGACACCATCTTCAGTGATGGTTATGGCATTGATAGAATCACTTACTATGGAGAACACTTGATACGCTGTGTTGGTCAACACTCCACCCAGACTGTAGCCAGAGAATGACACAGGTTGTCCCACATACAGCGGCGAAGTTGATCCTTGCAAGACAATGGCATTGCCCAGTGCTATAGTATCAGTCACTGTGATTGACACAGCATTGCCCAGTATCAACAAAGATAGTAAATCAGTAGCAGTCACAGTGGCAGTCACTGTGAGTTTGCTGCGACGGGAAGGCACAAATGGCAACCAGTAATTGGTATTGGTCAATTCAATACCAGCTGGCACTCCTTGCACAGCACGGTAGTAGGCACCCTGTGGGGCACCGATCATGCTGCCCGTGGCTGTGGTCAGAGTCACAGCAGTGGTTGACCCGGCCACTGCGGACAATACAAATGACACCCCATTCAGTATGGTCTGCACATAATACAGTTGTCCAGGCACAATGCCGCCAAATACCGAACCTGAGAACTGTATGGGCTGGCCTGTGGTGAGTGCGGCGGTAGTGTTGCAGGTCACCGCATTGCTGCCACTGGCAGTGTTGGTCACAGTGATTTCAGCGTTGTTGAGCACAATGTCATTGGCGTCATAGGCGTTGAGATTGCTGTAAGTCACACTTTCTGTATATGGCTCCACTGTTGGCAGTGCAACCTTAGCACCGTTGATCCATAGATCTGCACTGACAATTTCAGAATAGCCCACTGGAACTGTAATTTTGAGGCCGTCGGCCAGCACCTCAGTACCAGTATAGGTTTGTCTAAACAGCTGACTTCCACCACCAATTTCGTACACATCTATGTTTATGATGTCATCAGTGGCCGCATTGTTTAGAATTTCCACTGTTTGTTGTGCCCAGTCAATCACATAGTCTAGGCTCTCAACCAACACGCCACCTGTGGTCAAATTGCTGACCACAATTGTGAACGGTGTTTCTACCACATCGCGCCAGCTGTAAATGAGTGTTACAGCGGGGTCAAACGTGTAGCGAATTGTGCCAATTTGGAATCCGTGGCCATCGCTTTGCCAGTCTGATCCTGGTCTAGTATACACTCGTAGATCCATGGTGTCATATTCTGACCCATTGATCAATTCTTCTGGAGCATGGCCTTCGTATGGTCCAATGAACTCGCCACCATCTACATTGATATCTGAGAATCTTGTGCCTAGATAAATGTCTGCAAATTCACTTTGATAGTTGGCATCAAGAGTCTGAGTACCGGTGAAATATTCTCCCCAGACTTGCACTCCTGGGTAGTCGACCCCTGCCACCAACAACGGCAATTCCAGTCCAGGTGAATTGGCACCAGGCACATACAAACCCATGGTTCTATCAACCCCAGTCAAGCCAGTTGCTTCAGTGGCTCCAGGATACGTGTAAGTGGCAGCATTGACCAGCTGCCAGTTTTCAAGATCAAACGTGGGCCCTACCACTGCTGAGCTGCCATCAGCATTGAGTGCTGACCATACTCGGTCTAGATGGCGCACCAGGGTGCCGTTCTCATAGGTGCCTGAACTGTTCCAGGCCTGTATCACAGTTTGATACTGGAATCTGTCATATCTGATTACAGTGCGAAACTCACGTACCACATCATTGGTCATTCTGGCATAGGCCACTGCGCCAGATCCATTGCCGCCTACAAATAAAACTGACGGGGTTGATCGATATCCCACACCATTCACAACAATATTCACTGCTTCCACTTGGCCTGCACTGTTCAACACTGCTGTGGCCTGCGCTGGCACAGCGGGTGCAGGATCATTTGCATTGGCGGTAATTACCACATCAGGTGGTTCAGTGTATCCGCTGCCAGTTTCAAACAATGCAATTGAATCCAGGCTCAGCAGGTAATTGTTGAACCATTGACTGTAGGGCCATGAGCTCCACACTGTGCTGTTGGCTGGTAGGTTGCTGAGATTGTTGGTTTCAGTGTTGAGTGCTGTGCCAGCTTCATAGGGCAGCAGCACCGGACTGGTAAATTGCGGCACTTGCAAACTGCTGTTGAAATAGGCTGGCAAATCAAAATCTGTTATGTCACCAAACCACTGATCAAAACCATTGTATCTCAAATTGAATTCACGTATCTGCACATGGTAAGGCTTGACTTCGTTGATATAGTCCAACACAAACTCTTGATTGTCTCGGCTGAAGTTTTGGAACGGCACCAGATTTCGAATTCTGTGTTCCACATCAATCAAGCTGGTTTTGATCAACCATTCAGGCGCAGCAGATTCGCTGAGTACAAAATTAAACACTCCAGTCAACAAACGATTGCGTTCAATCAGCAAGTCGTCCACAAACAATTCTTCGTTGATGGCCTGAATAATTTTTCTTGTTTCAATAACAGGTTCCTGATCAAAATACTGAGCATCAAAAACTTCAAGATCAAAACCATAGCGGCCCAGAGCATAGTCCCACAATTCTTGAGCAAACGCAATGGTGCCATCTTGCAAGCCCACACGATCAAATCCTGTGGCTGTGCGCAGATATATTTCGAATTTACCGGCACTGTTGGCAGTGACTCGTACACTGCTGCCCACCGGCACATCCAATGTGGACAAACCAGCGGTATTGGGCACTTCTACCAAGATCTGACTGCTGGTATTGTATCCAGGCAAATACCAGTTGACATAGTTCCAGTATTGTCTAGTGTCAAAATTTTGCACACGAGTCAACGTCAACGATCTTACTACAGTTGGCACGATGCCCAACTGTGTCACTGTGTAAATGGTCCACAAGCCACGATTGTTGCTGTCACTCTCTACCAGATAGGCATAACCCACTGGCACAGTGTTGATGTTTTGAAAACCCAAAATTTCCAAATTGGCCACACGCTTGTTCCACAGTCCTGAGCCTGCACTGGGTTCAGGATCTGCACTGTTGAGCAGCACAAATTGACGATCTTCAGCAATGGCATAGCGAGCCAATATGGTATTGGCCTTGGTCAAGTAGTTGCGCAGGGCTGCAAATCTGTTCACAAACATGCTTTGTCTGGGTCTGAATTGTACACCATAACGTTCGGCCGGTCCAAGATTGACGTCAGGTACCAGATTGCCATTGGTGTCCACTCCGCAAAAACTGTCTTGCAGTTTGCGATACAAGTTGTCACTGATAAATGCATCTTCGCGATCTTGTGCCACCAGTTCATATTCCACATGCACATTGTCGTTGGTCAACTGTTTGTCAAACTCAATGCTGAGTATAGTATCTTGTGCTTGAATGTAATCTGTGGCATTGTACAATGCCACAGTGCTGGCATTCAATGCTGCCAAATAGGCAATGCCTGATGCACGAGGATTTTCAATGTAGTTGGCCACTGTGCTGATGGGCAGTGTTTTACCTTTTTGTGTGGCAGTCACAGTGATGCCCTGCACCCAGAAGTAGTATTCTGTGACAAAAATACCAGCCGGAGTCAGCACTGTATTAATCACATAACTCAGTGTGGTCAAAGGCACGCCGGGCCCGGCATAGGTGGCTGGTGGTGTGGTACTCACTGTCCATTGATACACATCCACTGAACTGCCTGGGAATGTCTGTCCCCAGCGTCGGCTGGCATACACAATGTTGTCTTGATTGGGGTCAATAAATCTCACTGTGCTGGTATTCCACCATGTTTCGCCAACCTGGCTCTGCCCCCAGGTTGTGCCGCGGATGCTAACTGGACCAACATTATAACTGGCAGGATCTACTGCTCCAATATAGTCCAAGTTCTGTCTGGCTGCGCCAAGAATTTTGCCTTGCAATGGATCAAAAAAGTCAAAATACTGTGCAACTGCACTGGTAATTCTGTCATACGCATACACACTGTTCAACAGTCTCACATCAACAACTGGTTTTTGTTCTCGCAACACAGTCCATGCAGCCGTGTTGGTTGCATTGACGCTGACAAAAACTGTGCCGTAATTTGCAGTCAATGTGCTGTCTTCAACGTCGTTGCCCGGCGCAGATGACAGTACCAAGCCGCCGGTGTAGTTCACAGCAGTGCCATACTGATCAAATGATGCCACAGCCGGATTGGCAATTTGTTGTCCAAACACAAACTTGTCAGGATTTGCAACAGAACTGTTGGCACTGGCTAACAAATCATATGTGTACACAGCACCACTTTGCACAGTTTCATCAAAGAAATCTGTGGCATCTTCATCGTATACAGTGGTCGAAAGATCAAACACTGTGATCAAATACAAGGTGCCACGTGGGGCACCAACAACCAGTGCCTCAGCCGAATCATCAATGCTGAGACTGGCGCCAAACTCACTGTATGCCACAGGATAAGGACTCACAATTGTCTGAGTAAACCTATAAGTGGTAAAATCAATGTCATAAAAAGCTGTGCCTATACTGCCAGGCAATACAGAAAGTTTCTCACCCACAGGTGCTGCTGCAGAATTTTTCACAGCAATGGTCAAATGGCCGTGGTCATCCACAGATGCTGTAACATTGGGCACATCTATGTTGATCTGTGCGGCCAGAGCACGATATTCAACTGATGCCAACACAGTGGTGGTTTCTATCACACGCCAGTAAGATATGTTGGTCAAGGCTGTAGCAGCTGGCACACTTTGTAGGCTGGCATATATGGTTGTGATGGGAGTCACAGTGGCGTATACCACGGTGTTGACAGGGTACGCCGTGATACTGCTCCAGGCACTGGGTACCACCACGTCTTGATTGTTCACACGCAGGGTATCGCCATTGTCTAAATCACCCAAAGGATTGCCGCACTGTGTGATTCCATATGTCAAACTTTGGTTGACTAACCGCTCAACTGCACCAGCTTTGAATTGCTGTACACCACTGCCGGACGCTCCCACATACAAACTACAATTATAACTGCACAAGTCAGTAGCAGTGCCGTAGTTGCTGAACTCTTCAGGAGTTTGTTGATTAATAATTTGTACAAATTGGAAATCATTGGTTTCTATTTCAATGATGTCTCCTATTTGCAAATCAGCTAGAATGGTCACCGTGTTGCCACTGACTGCAAATGTGTCGGATTGATCAGGTTTGGCATTGTTTTGGTTGACCAAGAATGTGCCATTGACCAGAACACTGACTGGTTCTGTCACTGATCCCAATGCTGTAAATTGCACTGTGGATCCATCTGTGCCGTAGATAAATCTTTGAGTATTTCTGTCATACACATATACCGAACCTGCTTCAGTATTGGCGTCAACAGTGCGATCCGGTGCTCCAATGAGAATCTGCCGACCGTCTGTGCTGGTGCTGACACTGTGTCCGAATCTGTCTCCGGGCACACTAGTGGCATCAGTGATTGTACCTGCATACGCAAAATATCCTTCTGCTCTGGCCAGAATTGTGGCACCAGCTGGCGGGTTGCTGGCCGCAGCAAATGTGACATCACCAGTGCCTGTATTAAAAGTGTAATCAATGTTGGGTCGTTGCAACACATTGTCCACCAACAGTGTAAAGCTGTTGATGTTGTCTGCAGTGAACAAGTATTCATTCAAAGAGAATGTGGTGGTCAATGCCACAGGAGTGTAAGCAATGGTCACTGCCAACAGTTCACCGTTCAGCCCAACCCCGGCTGCAGGCACAGTAAGTGTGATAGCACCATTGGCCACAGCACCGCCAAAGCTGGCAGCTGCCAGGGTAATAGTGTCGCCTACCTGATAGTTGATGCCTGCAGCACTGATGGCCACCACGCCTTTGAGTGCACCAGGTTGTCCCACTTGATTGCGTTGATATACAACTGTGAATTCAGCACCTGTGCCCGAGCCTGAGGTTGCACTGGGCACCACATCATAGCTAGCTTGATAGTCTAGAATTTTGCGACTGGTTCGTATGATTTCAACTGCATCGTTCAGGGCAGGTGGCACTGTGAACACCACTTCAGTCAAACTATTGCTCACAACATAATCCACGTTGAGTCGTTGGTCATCGCCGCCCACACTCACTGTGAGTTGAGCATCATTGTCAATTTGAATATCAGCACCAATGTAGTAGTTTGTGATAGTGCCAGTGCCCAAGGCTGTGACTTTTTGCAGTTGCCAATCCGTCTGGCCAAACGCATACACTTTGTTGGCCCCCGGTGCGCCCACATACATCCAACGTTCATCCTGACTGATGGCCACGCTATAACCAAATTCTTCAGCAGCAGTGACTGATCCTGGACTGGTCAATAATTGCCAAACTGCAAAGGCATTGGTGCCTGGACGGCCCAGCAAGGGGTCTCGGAATATGATCATGGCATAGCCATTGTCCACTGCACCGGTACTGCCAAGACTGCCTGGTGCACCGGCCACTGCCCAGGTCTGATTGCCAAAATCCACACTTGCACCAAGGTCTCGAGCAGCAGTTTCGCCGTCGAATGGTCCGCCGCTGACATCCAACACATCCAGTGTCAGCACAGCATCTGCTGGTGCTGTTGGATTGATTGGCGTGTACACATCGCTGGAACTTTTCACATACACATACACTGCTCCTCGACGTGGCAATGAATTCAACGAGAAAGGTGTCCAGTATGTGGTATTGTAGATATCTATCAATGTAGATCCATCGTTGTCAATTGCAAGAATACATTGAAAAAATTCTGTTTGATATGGGTCTGACACATACACAATAGAATTTACAGTATAAGAATTGAAAATGTTCCACTCAGTTGCACCTGCAGGCAGTCGATATTTTGCACTGCCAATCAGAATGGCCAGTTTATTTTGAGCCTGTGCCACACTGCTGCCATACTGTTCGCCAACATCTGTTTGTTCAGGTGTCAAGCTCAACAGTTGTGAAAATACTTCTTGTTTTTGCAGCACAGTCCATAGATCTTCACCGTTGTTGTCTACCCAGACTTTGGCGCCAGCACGTATGGTGTTGGCATAGGGTAATGCTAGTGTGTCGCTGGCCTGGGCCACACGCTGTGTCTGCAGAGTGAATGCCAGTCCAGTGCCATTGACCACAGTACGATCAGTGCCGAAGCTGAATGCTATGGTAATGGTGTCCAGGCTGACCACAGACAACACAGTGTACACACCATTGACTTCGGGGTCAAAAAATCTTATGATCAACTGATCTTGTGCTGACAGCCCGTGCTGTCCAGAAAATATTACCAGGCTGGTGCCATCCAAGTTGTCACACACATGGTTGATTGTGCCAGGCACAGCTTCAGTTCTGTAGATGTCCCAGTCGTAAGCATTGACCTTGGCCACCCAGATATTGGTGCCAACACCAATGCTGTCAATGTTGGCAGCCAGGCTGTCAGTGTTGTCAATGTCAAACACTGTGATATCCACATCTTCTAAGTTCACATAGCCAGCTGTGGGCAGTGCAATGTCTGTGGGCAGAGTGGTAGTGGTGGGCAGAATATCCGGACTGGTAATTTTATAACTCTGACGCCAGATGTCTGACACCAACACAGTTTGATCTGCTTCACTGGCCTGTTGCGGGTTGATGACTTGTACCAAGGCAGGATTGCTGTCCAGCAATGCACGATTCAATTGCAACTGGAAAAAGCTGCGATTGGCATTGGCACCATACACTGCTCGTTGTACCGCCCAGTTTTCATAAATGCTGTAGTCTGCAGATTCTTTGCCTAGGTTGGCCTGTGAGAACAATTCTGCACTGAGCACAGTGCCTTTGCTGCCAAGAAACTGTCGATACACGTTGAGCTGACTGACGTCATCCAAATTCAATGAAGTCATGTATTCTCTAGGACGGAATCCAATCAAGCCATAGCTCAACAGGTCATTGTCAGTTTCAAGATTGGCTGTGTTGATATTGTAGCTGTTTTGCAACTGATCGGCCTTGTTGGCCAAGTTGGGCAACAATCCCAGTTCTATCTGCGTATAGTCGCTGGCCAGCCAATCGTTGGCATTGAACACTGCAGTGGGCTGCACTATGTTGGCTGCTGAATAGTAAGCGCCTTTGAATTTTACAATCTGTCCCTTGGGATACACCGTGTAGTTGTTCCATTCTTGCACATTGTCTTGATTGAGAATAAAACCTTGTGCATCCACTGAGCCGTTCCACTCTGTGGTGGTCACAGCAATCAAATTCAAACGACTTTGTCTGGCTCCGGTGACAGGTTGATAAATCAAGTCGCCAAACACACTGGCATTGTTAAACACCATGAGATGTTCGTAGGTGGTGTATTTTAGGTCAATATAACTCAGTGTTTGATCTGTGGCTGGTTCCACCGTGAATGTGTTGTCAAGACGTGTGATAATGAGATTGCGTGTGGGTAATTCTGTGCGATTTTGATCCAGCAAAATGTTGTCTACTGTTTGCGCCGCCACACTGTCTACCACAGCTTGATCACGAGTGATACTGAGTCGGAACGCCAAGGGATTGAGATTTATCAACGCATTTTCGTCCCAGCCTTGTTGACTCCAGTACAAAAACTCAGTGACCATTTGCCCCCAGTCCAACTGATAGCCATTGGTAGTGTTATCAAAGACTAGTCCTTGCCGTTGTAGATACTGACCCAGACTCAACAAAAAGTCACTAACAGCAGTTTCGGTGGCAAACACATAGCCATAGGGAATCTGTATCACACGGTCTGTGTACAGTGTGGGCACTCGCACAGTGATGCCGGCCACATCATATGTCTTTAATCTGCCTGCATACGCACTTTGAATTACATTGAAATATGGCTGTGTGGTACTGTAGCCAAACACAGCGTAGCCGCCAGACACTTGTTGTATGACCACTGCTGAATAACTGGCACGATCAAACGGTTGATTTTTGTACAACAATAAATCATAACTTTCGTCAGGAATCAAAAATGTAGTGTTGACTGAGTTGGGACTGGACTTTTCAGTGTAAATTTTTATGTACTGTTTGTCTGAGAAACTGGCCATTCTGTAGCACAGTCTCACATCCAATGCTCCGAGATCTGCTGTTAAATCTGCAGTGCTGTCAATGCCGCTTTGACGATTAAAGTCCACAATCCAGTTGATGTAGCTGGCCTTGCTCACACCATTGCCGTAGATTTCCAAATTGTTGGCATCCAATCTATAACGATTGTTGTACAGAAATTGCTCAAGCACAGGGTCATATTTGTACAAGTCACGGTCAGCAAAAAGCGCAAAGAACTTGGCTGGGCGTGTCAAGGCCAACAGCCGCATGACCGCAAACGGATAAGCACTGGAGTTCCACCAAGAAGCTTCTACCGGTCCGCCGTCGTCCAGTGACCAACTCTTGCGAAACGTTTGATCATTGTATGTGCCCATAACTGAGTCAAATGGGCTCAACAGTTCACCTTCTGTGCCAGTGGGGATCACTGAGGTCAGGCCAGGACGAGCATACTCTGGCAGATAGTATGGGGCCACTGGATCAGCAACATAACCAGCTTCTAGGTCATCCCACAACACCAAGTTGTCTTGTGTGTACGGGCCAGGACCGTAGTTGTCTTGCCACCATGTTGGTTTGATGGTAAAGCCCAGCATCTCCCAAGGAGCCAGTGCTGGCTGTTGTGTGTCATAATAGTAGCGATAGATACCACGCCAGGCACCCAGCAATGGTGCATTGTCTAATTTGCTTTGACTGCTGCTGTAGTTCCAAGAAAATTCATTGGCAGCCTCATAGTCTTGAGTGCGATAGTCCAGCTTGTTCCAGGCCACATAGCTCAAAAAATCTGTGTTCAAAATTTGATCTATTTGTTGAGTGTTGTAGCCAGTGGTTCTAAACTGCCCGGGCAACACATCAGTCTGAGTCAGCGGCACCGGATTTCCATCCAATTTGAGATTGTTGAAAATTCTAGTTTCAAATTCCAACAACACATCATCGCGAATGTCACCAAATGTTCGAGTAACACTGCCATCATGCCCGATGATAACTGTTTGCGAGCCTGAACTGGTTTTTTGTGTAACAATTTCTGGGCGATAAGCAGGATACAACCCTAATTTGGTAGGAGTGTTAGGCACAAAACTGCCGTAAGTCACTGAGTATTCTTGAATGGTCAACACATCGCCCAGTACCAGTGTGGCAGTGACCACGATTCTTGGACCGTCAGTGGGCACAGTGTAATCTAAATCACGAGTGAGAATCACACTGTTGAGATACACATTCATGCCTTGATAGTTGGCAGAAGAATAGTTGTACACGTTGATGGTGTCAAAAGTATCTGTGGTGGTGCGACTCACAGTGTACTGTGTGGTTTGATACACAGCACCGGCTGGGATCATGTCGCTCCAGTAAAAAGGCTGAGATTCAATTCGACCTGCAGTGATATCAGCCAAGGCTGTGTCCAGCACTTGTCCAGTGGTCTGAAACTGCACAACCTGTTGTGTCACAGCATTCAACAATTGACCTTTGAATTTTAAATATTCGTTGCTGTTGTACTGCAGGCTGGAAAATATGTTGTAGGTTTGGCTGCGTAAAAAATAACCAGCCAGAGTCAATGGCGCACTTTGTTGCAGTATGGTCAAGCCAAATGGTACCAAATTACCCAGGTCTCGAGTGTTGTTGGCACCGTTGATAGGGCCAGACAATGTGACTAAATTTTCACAAATGGTTTCATAGTGCGTGCGAATAGTACCCAGTGTGAAACTGGGACTGTTGGTGTTCAGTGGATTGTTTTGTAGATTTATTGGCACCTGGAAAAATGCCACTTCACTGATCTGATCACTCAGCACCAGCACTTCTATCACGTCTGTGGGCAGATATTCATTGGTCAAGGTAATGGTAGTGCTGTCACTGTCAATTTGGTAGGTGTAAAGACTGGGCAACACAAACTCAGCACCCACGTAAATTTTCACAGGAGGCAGTGCAGAATCTGTGCCCACTGCCACATCCAATTTCAATGTTTGTGAAGTATATGTAAATTTAAACTGTTGATACTGCTGACTGTCTGCGGCGGCTGTTTGCCAACCCAGCAATCTGTTGAATGTCACACGATCACTGTATTGTCTGGCCACGCCTGAACTGATGTCTGACGTAATGGATACATTGTCTTCAACATACAAAAATGTGTCCTTGTACAAATTGTTTTCAAACACAATGTCACCAACATTGTTGATGTTGAGATATTGTAAAGGAAATTGCAAGATAGGATCTAGTACACCTGAGTCGCCCACGGCATAGCTGAACAATTTACTGCCGATAAAAGTTGTAGAAGGATATGTAGTGTTGTTGCCAAAGCTGGTGCCAGTCAAGTCATACACATCAAACAGTGGTGCCTGTTGCACAGATGTTTTTTGTTGTGCTTCAGTCCAGTCTATACCATTGTACCAGAATGACACTCCTCTTAGGTCGTTGCCGTCCAAACACAACACCGACTGATCAGTCAACACCAGGCCATCGCTGGCCAGCACCAGATGTATGATAGGCTGTGCAATCAGGGGTGGCACACTGTCAGGTGTGATAAATTGCACCACATAAATTTTGTTTCTTACTTCAGGATCTTCATCAGCAGCAAAGATCACTCGTGTGCCATCTACAAAGGCGTATCCATCACTTGCATAGCTGGTGGCACCTTCAATGTTGCTGAGTGCATCAGTTTCTTCAAAGTCAATGATGTCCACTGGCTGCTTGCCTTCAGTTCCCATATTGTACAGTCTGATATCAGGCTGGAATACTATGATAGGACGTTTGGCGCGATAGTTGTTGTCAAATTCAGCCACAGTGTTGTTGTATTCGGCACTGGCTTGAAGCACATCCACATGGAACCAACGATTACTGCGGGTCCATGCGTTTAGATCTTTGCTGGCTCTGTCAATGGTGAGATAGTCAACTTTATCAGGTTCTGACGCAATAGTGCTGTCATTGGCGTCAATTACATAAGTTTCTGGGGTGATAAAATTGCGCACTGGCAGCAGTTCTATGGCTGTGCCAACTCCAGCCACATAGAATTCGTTGTTGGCAATGGCCACACCAGTAAATCCAGACACTGTGGCTGTGGTCAATTCTACTGTGGCCCCATCTGCTACCAACGCCAGGCTAAATTCTGTTCCAGTTGCTCCAATTGTCTTGATGTAATAGCTTTGTCCTGGTACAATGCCGCCGGCTGTGATGCCCGAAAACACAATTTCTTCGCCTTCATACAGTTCAGCTGTGCTGTTGCAAGAGACAAAGTTTGAACCAGCTTGCGTGCCTGTGCAAGATATGGTCACTGTGCCTGACCCGTAACTAACTGGAATCACATCTCCAGTGAATCGAACTTTGAGTCCATTGGTAAATGTTACATCATTTGGGCTTACATAATTTGGTTGTCCCAGTATGCTGTCAATGAATATTGTGTTGACGTCCTCAGGGTCTAGAAGTCGTATGCTGCCAAAAATTTCAGGGTCCGTGCCGTCTTGATAATACAACTCGTTTACAACAGCAGTCAACAATGGGATCTGTTGAAAAAATCCTGTGGCATTTTTGTACCAACTGGTGTTGCTGAATATGTTGCCGTAGCTGATGGTAAACTTTTGATTGGTGGCAATGTCTGTTATCTTGGCCAGTTGAATGGTATCAACCAGTCCCACCGTGACAATGTTAATTTGCCACACTTGATATCTATCCGCCAGTGGTATCACCGTGACGCCATCAACCCAGCCGCCTGCCACAGTATTGGTAAACACCAAAGTTCTTGTCTGCAGATACGTAATACCGTCAATGCCACCGTAAGTGTCTATGAACTGTTGCAATGGTTGATTGTTGATTTGATCAAACTGCAATGTGGTCAAAAGATCAATAGGCCCCACATCCACAAGATCATAGTAGAATTGTTGTGCTGTTTTTTGGGGAACGTTGAACGTTATTGTACCAAGGTCTTCGCCGTTGTTGCTAACACCATACACGTCACGACTGCTGACGTTGGGAGTTGTTGGTATGACTCCATCTATGCCTGGATTTGTTTGAATCCAAAATCCTGGGCCAGTACCGGGTGTACCATCCACAATGTTGATAGTTCCTCGCAGATTGGTTTGATTTTGGCTGACATAATACAGTGTGTCTGGGGCATCTTGTGGCACAGTAAAAGTCACAAGACCAAAACTACTACCATTGCGTTGCACACCTGATGAGTAGGCATCACCAGTACCAAGGCTCAAGGCAGTTTTGATCCAGAAAGGAAACACACCAGTAAGTGTGATATTGAATACATAGGTGTTGCCACGTGCCAGTGTTATTGTGGGGTTGGGTTGCAAGTCCAGCAGATATGCAGTGGTACCATTGTTGGTCACTCGATAGTTCACAGTTTCTTTGTTGTTCTGTGCCACTTCAAATGTGTAACTGCCGCCACGCACTAGATCCAGTGTGGGATTGTTTCCACTGACATTTAAAAATTTGTACACTCCATTGGCACGGGTAACAACAAAATTGTCGGTCAATGGTACTCCCACTGCACTGACATCTACTGTGGGTGGACCACTGGGCAACCAAAAATACTGACTGAAGTTGATAAAAGCATCATAGTCAACAAATGGATCCCAGGCATAATACTCACTGCGATACAGTTGGTCTGCACGAGTTTTATCACCGCCTTGGAAACCAATGGCATCGTTCATGCCCGGGTAAGTGATTACATTTTTGACATTTTGTGTGTCAGGTTCTAGGCTTATGACCCCGGGTTCCAGTTGATAGTCTTGTCTGATAGCGTCCGGCTCTACCAC
>Ga0247834_1001530_pt1 | contig 38829 bp, 36 predicted proteins | sample LaCruzMarch2015__8_FD_187118 | JGI IMG/M metagenome (GOLD analysis project Ga0247834, IMG submission 187118) | Freshwater microbial communities from meromictic Lake La Cruz, Castile-La Mancha, Spain - LaCruzMarch2015_12m | ecosystem: Environmental > Aquatic > Freshwater > Lake | place: Spain... | reverse complement strand
GCGGAGGCGAAGGCGAAGGCGAAGGCGAAGGCGAGGGCGAGGGCGAAGGCGAAGGCGAAGGCGAGGGCGAGGGCGAGGGCGAAGGCGAACCCGGTCTTCCTGTCGACCTGAGTGGGTTCCAGCTCGTGCGCACCACGCCGGGGCAGAACACGGCGACCTTCACCCTGCCGGCCAACACCGTCGTCGCTGGTGGCGGCTATCTCGTCATCGGTCGCGCTTCGGACCAGGCGGGCTTTGAGAACTACTGGGGCGTGACCCTCGGCAGCAACGTCACCTATCTGCGTCCCCAGACGAGCGAAGTCGTCAACGCCAACGGCGGCGAGTTCATCCTCTTCAACAGCACCAGTCGCACCTGGACCCTGCGCCAGGGCGCGACCACCATCGACGGTCCCACCGTGTCGGTCAGTGAAACCCGGGTCGAGCAGCGCAATGTGCCCGTGGGCGCTGCGAACAACGGCAACTCCTGGACCGACGTCTCCGCCGTCAACGGCGCCGTCCCCGGCGCCACCCCCGGTGGTGGTCAGGCGCAAAACGCCGTCGCCCCCAATGGCTGCTACATCTCCGAGCTGGCCGATACGTTCAATATCGACATCAGCAACGAGTCGATCTTCGAGTACATCGAGATCCACTGCCCCTGAGTCCCCGTCGTCGACGACGTCGTCCTGACGAAACGAAAACAGGCTGCGCGAGCAGCCTGTTTTCGTGTTTCCGTCGTGTCAGCTCAGCTCTTCGAGACGTTCACAGACCGTCGTAGCGGAACGCGCCCGAAGGCGTGGCGTGGCCCACGTACTTCCGGTGCAGGCTGTCGACGGCGACGCTGCGGAGGTCCACCGAGGGCAGGCCGTCGATGGCCCGCAGGCCCACCACGCTGCCGATGTCGCCGTCGATGCGGCCCAGGCCTGCCTGGGTCGCCACCCAGCAGACCTCGCGGATGGCGCCGCCGATGACCACGACGTCGATGGCCAGCTGGCGCACGGTGTTGGACGGCAGGCCGTCGCCGTCGTTGAACACCGTGAAGTCGGTGCCGTCGTCGCGGACCACGCCGGCACTGGTGCCAAACCAGCGGTCACCCGAGGGGGCGAAGGCCACGTCGCGGACGTCGTTGCTCACAAGGCCCGCGTCCTGGTCGATGGTGGTGAACACATGGGCGTCGCGGTTTTGCAGTTGGTCGCCGACCTCCAGCAGGGAGGCCGCCCGCTGGTTGCCGCCCCAGGCCACGAGGACGTCGTCGTTGTCGTCGACGGCCAAGCGTCGCACCTGGTTGTCGCGGGCCCGGTCGCCGCCGCCCTGGCCCGCCTGGATGTCGCGGCCCTGGTTGGCCACGGGGTCGATGATGGTGATGCGGTCGGTGGTGCCCACCACCAGGCGGCCGTTGGACAGCTCCACCACCGAGGTCATCTGGTTGCTCTGCAGGCCGGCGTCGCCGTCCTGGAACGTTCGGGTGCAGTTCAGGTCCCGGTCACAGTCCCAGGCCAGGCCGCCGTCGGTGGCCACGACGAGGGCGCCGGTGGCCATGACAAAGACGTCGCGGACGTCGTCGTCGGGCAGGTCGCTGTTGGCGGTGGTGAAGGTCTGGGTGCCCGACAGGTCGTCGGCCACGCGCATCAGGCCGTTGGCGGTGGCGAGCCAGACGTCGCCGCCGTCGCCGAAGGCCACGTCGACGACGGTGCCGATGCCGGCGCGGTTGACGAAGAGGCTGGCGAAGCTGCCCGGGGTGCCGGCGGGCGTCGCAAACACCGTGACGGTGTCGCTGCGGGTCTGGCCGGCGCTGTCGGTGGCCGTGAACGTGATGACGTGCTTGCCGGGGACCAGGGTCATCGACGTCGACGTGCCTGTGCCTTGATCACCGCTGGCGCTGTCGGTCCACAGCAGGGTGAGGGCGGTGCCGTCTTCGAGGTCAGTGGCTGTCCCCGTGAAGGCCGTCGGCACACCGCTCGTCACCGTGACGCCGTCGCCGGGGGACGTGATGGCCACCGTCGGTGGGGTGCTGACAAAGAACGTCGTCGAGGTGCTGCGGCTGTCGACGCCGTCGGTGGCCCGCAGGGTGACCGTGTGGGTCCCGCCGGGCAGGCCGGCGGCGAGGGTGACGACGTTGCCGGTGCCAAGGGCGGTGGCGCCTTCGCTCCAGGCCAGGGCTGCCCCCGTGAGTTGGCCCGTGGTCACCGAGCAGCCCGTGCCGCGCAGGGTGATGGTGCGACCGGGGGCAAAGACCTCGCCGTCGCCAGGGCTTGAGATGGTCACCCCTGGCGACTGCACGGTGATGCTGGTCGTCGATGTGGCCGTCGCACCCAGCACGTCGGTGGCTTCACAGGTCATGGTCCGCAGACCGGCGGCCGTCGGACGGTAGGTGTCGTTGCGGCCAGTGCCGACTTCGACGCCGCCATCGAGCCAGCGAACCGAGACGTTGTGGCCATCGGCATCGTCGACGGTGCAGCGGAGGGCGACGTCGGTGCAGGCGTCGACGGTGAGGCCCGCAGTGGGGGCCTCGATGGTGGCGGTGGGAGGCGTGTTGGCGCGGACGGTCACAGAGACCCGGGCGCAGCCGATGACGGCGGGGTCGACAGTGTCTGTGGCGCAGACCGAGATGACGTGGGCGCCGATGGTGACGAGGGCGTCGGTGACGCTGGCGCCGAAGCCGAGCTGGCCCTGCAGGTCGCTCGTCCAGCGGTGGTCGGCATTGGCGGGAGCGCCGACGCCGTCGGGGTCCACACAGGTGGCGATGAAGTCGACGCTTTCGCCGCTGATGACGATGTCGCCGGGATCGGGGCTGCGGATGGTGCAGACCGGGGGCAGGTTGTTGACGATGTGCACCAGGGCGGTGTCGGTGTTTGTGGCCCCGAAGGAGTCGGTGGCGGTGAGCACGACGGTGTAGTCGCCCAGGGGCAGGGCCGTCGTCACGGTGCCGCCGGTGCCAAAGGCCTCGCCGTTGGCGGTCCAGCGCAAGGCGCCCGCACCCAGGGGGCCGTCCTCGGCGTCCACCGCCGAGCCGCGGAAGGTCACGCTGTCGGTGGCCAGGAAGAAGGCCTCTTCAGCGGGGGCCTCAATGGTGACGACGGGCAGGGCGTTGTCGAGGACGGTGACGGCGACAGTGGCCGTGCCCGTGTTGCCCTCGCTGTCGGTGGCCGCGCAGCTGATGGTGTGCTGGCCGGGGGTGATGAGGGCGTTTTGCACCTCGGCGCCAAGGCCCAGGGGACCGTCGATGTCGCTCGACCAGACAAAGCCGGTGTTGGCGATGACCTCGCCCTGGGGATCGGCGGCGGTGGCTGTGAAGGTGACGCTGGTGCCGGCGCGGAATTCCCGACCCACGGTGGGTGCGGTGATGGTGACCACCTGGACCAGACCGATGCCGCCGCCGCCACCACCGCCCGCCAGGCTGCCGGTGGACGGGCCTGGATGCCGGCCTCCCTCGCTGCCGCCGCCGCCGTCCTGTTCGTGGTGACGGGAACGCCGTCGACGACGTCGGGCCCGGCGACTGCGACTGCCAATGGCACGGGCACTGCCGGGCATGGCCTCGGCGAACTGACGGCCCGCTCAGCCCTGCTGGAGTCCGCTCCCCTCGGCATGCGGGTCCGCTGCGTGGTCAACGACCGCGTCGTCGGCGACGCCACCGCCGGCGCTCGCCAGACCGGCGGCGACCTCGACTGCGGCGCTGACGGCCTGCTGGCGTTCTCCACCACCAACCTCGCCTCCAGCACCCGCCATGCCTTCGTCGTCGGCGTCAACGACGACAGCGGCGAACGCGTCTGGCTGGCGCCGTTTCCCCGCGGCTCTTCCGCCCGGGTCATGGCGCCCGGCGCCGTCGACGAGCTTGTCGATGTGTTGACGCCCATGGCGTCGTTGCCCGACCACCTGACCCTGCACCTGCTGCTGTCGGATGAGCCCTTCAGCAGCGCCGACGTCGAGCAGCGCCTCTCCGCCGCCGAGCGGGCCGCCGTGCCGCTCAAGAGCCTCGAGCGCCTGCCGGTGGATGTGCCGGTCCAGGCCCGCCTGACGGTGCATCGCGCGCCATGAGCCCCCTGCTCACGCTCCTGGGTCCCATGCTGGCCCGCCAGGTCCTGCTGGCGGCGTCGGTGTCGTCGTCGTTGGCGTCGTCGGCGCCATCATCATCACCATCATCACCGTCAGCACCGTCGCCGTTTGCGCCGTCGGCCCCGTCGTCGATGGCGGACCCGACCACGTCTGGCGCCGGTGTGTCCCGGGTGGTGGTCGTCGTCGGCTACAACGGTGGCACCCCCGATCCCCGGCCGGCCCTGAGCTACGCCGACGACGACGCCGCCCGGCTGTTTTTGCAGTTGGCCCCCACGGCGACCCGGGCCTGGTTGCTCACGACCTTCGACAAAGAGAGCGCCCGCATCCACCCCGAGCTCCTCGACGTGGCCCGGGCGCCCACCCGCGAAGCCCTCGCTGGCGCCCTCGGCGAGGCCTTCTGGCAAGTGCGTCGGGACCACGCCCGGGGCCAGGAGACCGAGCTGGTCTTTGCCTTCGCCGGCCACGGCGACGTCGACGACGGCGGCCGCGGCTTCGTCGTCTTCGCCGACGGCGCCTTCACCCGGGACGACCTCACCGAGCAGGTCATCAAGGCCTCCCCCGCCGACATCAACCACATCATCGTCGATGCCTGCTCGTCGTACTTCTTCGTCAAGAGCCGCGGCAAGGGCGACACCGACGGTGTGCCCCTGAGCCCCAAGCTCCTCGACGTGCTGCAGCCCTCGGGCAAGGGCGAACTCTCCGCCGCCCTGCGGGCCAAGACCGGCGTGCTGGTGTCGACGTCGTCAGCCCGGGAGGTCCACGAGAGTGCCGCCCTGTCGGCGGGGGTGTTTTCCTACCTGCTGCGCTCGGCCCTCACGGGGGGCGCCGACGTCGACGGCAATGGCCGCATCGAATACGGCGAGACCGCGGCGTTTCTGGCGTCGGCGTCGCTCGGTCTTGATGATCCCCGGGCCCGCCTCAGCGTCCACGCCGAGGCCCCCTGCAGCGGCCCCACTCGGCCCTGGTGGATTTGCAGACCAGCGGCGCCACCGCGTTTCTGAGCGTCAACGAACGCCGCCCGGTGCATCTGCGGGTGCTGGATCCCCGTGGGACACCCTATGCCGAGGTCAACGCCACCGGCGACGCTCCGGTCTATATTGCCCTGGTGGGTCAGCCGTTTTTCCTGGTCCAGCGCGGCGACGAAGAAGCCGTCCTCGTGCCGCGCAGCGCCGGCGCCTACGCCCTGTCCGCCCTCACGTTTCACGACAGCCCCGCTGGTACCGCCCGCGGCGGCGCCTCGTCGGGCCCGTGGGACAAGCTCTTCGCCCACACCTTCGACCAGGGCTTTGCCGACGGCTTCATCTCGTCGTCGGGCCTGCCGGGGCCTGCGGGCGGTGCGACGTTCGCGCCGGCGTGGGCCGCAGCGGGCGCCCCGGCGACCACCATCCCCGTGGGCCTCATCGGGGGCATCACCATGGGCAGCGCCGTCGTCGTCGGCGCCGGCGCCATCGGGGCCACGGTCATGAACCAGCTGGCGTTCTCCACCCTGGAGCAGACGTTTGTGCAGACGGGCCAGCTTGATCAGGCCCAGTCTCTCGAGGTCGAAAGCTGGCGCACCACCGCCACCAGTCTGACCGTCGCTGCCACCGCCCTCGGCCTCGTCGGTGGCGGCTTGTTGTTGTGGTCCCTGTCCTTGCCCGAGGGGGAGGTCGCCCTGCCATGACCACACCACACACTGCCTCCCACCCTCGATTCCACGCGCCATTCCACGCGGCCGTTCGCCTGGCCGGTCGGCTTCGCTTCGCCGTCATGGGGGCGGCGCTGGCCGTCGCCAGCGTCGGCTGCCGCGATATCGATGACCTCAAGGGGTCCATCACGGCCAACATCTTTGTCGTCGGCGTCGAGGAGGACCTCCTCGTGCAGGTCGACATCAATGGCCAGCGCCTGCGGGCCAACCCCGAAGCCGGCGACAACCTCGTGGCGTTTGCCCTTTCGCTGCCCACGGGCACCCACGAGGGGCAGGTCACGGTCTTTGAAGTCGAGGACGAAGACGAGGGGCAGGTGCTGAAGCCCCGCGAGTGCGGCCCGTTCAGCGTCACCGTCGGCGCCGGCGACGACCCCGTGGCGGTGGCCATCGTCGTCGACGACCTCCCCGAATGCGAAGAGGAAGAGACCCTCGAAGGGCAAAGGGCCCTGGCGCCCGACGAGGTCGACAGCGTCGACCCCGCTGAAGGCGAGGGCGAAGGCGAAGGGGAAGGCAGCGGCGAGTAGGCGCTGGTTGCGTCGGGCGAGTCCAGACGACAGACCGGGGCCATGCGGATCATCGACCTCGGCAGCGACGTCGCCTACAGCGACGGCCTGGACGCCATGCGCGAGGCCATGGCCCGCGTCGACGTCGACGGGCCGGCCCTGCTCTTCATCGAACACCGCCCCACCATCACCATCACCCGCCGGGGGGGCGTCGGGGCGTTTGTGTCCCCCCGGACCCTCATCGAGCAAGACGGCATCGACGTCGTCGAGGCCGACCGCGGCGGCGACGTCACCTACCATGGGCCCGGCCAACTGACGGGCTACCCCGTGTTGCGCCTGGGGGACACGAGCCTGGGCACCGACGTCGTCGGTTACGTGCGGGCCATCGAGGCCGCCATCATCGATGCCTGTGGCGCCCTCGGGGTGGACAGCGCCTTCCATCAGGAGGGCAAGGACGACGACGGCCACGTGTTGACCGGCGTGTGGGCGAAAGAGGCGGTGGTGGCCGACGAGACCCTCGGCTGCAATTTTCACGTCGTGGACCATCGGGACGCCAAGGTCTGCGCCATCGGCGTTGGCCTCGGTGGCGGCGTCACCCGCCACGGCTTCGCCCTCAACGTCACGACGGATCTCGAGCGCTACACCCGCCACATCGTGCCCTGCGGCCTGCGGGCCCGGGGGGTCACCAGCCTGGAGCGGCTCCTGCCCCGCACCCCGTCGATGGCCACGGTGAAGGCCGCCGTGGCCACCGCCATCACCGCCCGGGTGTTGCCGCGTCACCGGCAACCGTCGTCGTCACCAGGCTCCCCGTGAGCTCCAGCTCCAGCGCACGCTGAAGCGAAAGTCACCACCATGAACGTCACAGGGCCGTCGTCGGCGTAAGGGCCCTGGCGCTGTGGGGGCCACCGGGGGTGTCCCCACGACGTACATTGGTCCACATGTGGGCTGTCCCGGCCCCTGGAAAAGAGGACGACCGCCCCCATCACCGGTATCCTGAAGCCATGACGACATCACCATCATCGATGCGCCTGTTGGGTCTGGTCGCTGCCATCACCGCGAGCACGGTGGCCCTGCCAGCGTTTGCCGAAGGCACCGCCGAGCTCGGCGTGCAGTCGGCCCTGCAGCGAGACACGGTCATGTTCGTCGACATCGTCGACTCGTCCGTCGAGGGCATCCGCTGGACCCGGGGCAACGGCGGCGGCAACCTGACCGTCTTTGATCCCACCGGGGCCCAGGTGGGCAATGCCCTCGGCAACAACGGCACCGCGACCCTCAGCGGTCGACCAAACGGCGCTTATCGCGTCGTCATGGACACCAACCAGAGCACCACCCGCACCTGGGACATCGCGGTGACGAACCCGGTCCGCACGGGCGGCCGCCTGTTCTCGACGGACTGGTCGTTCTTCACCAACACCTTCAACGGGGGGGCCTCGGCGATGAACGCCAGCTTCTTCCCCCTCGTCCCCGGCGGCGCCCCCAACACCGACGCCACCATCGAGGTCCGCTTCGCGGGCCTGCAGGGCAACCGGTTTCGGGTGGCGATGAACGGTACCGGCGTCAACGGCGACGACGCCGGTCGGTCGGTGCTGTGCAGCACCAACGACTGCAACGATGCTGGCGAGACCACATCGGTGACGCCGGCATTTCCCATCTATGTCAATCCCCCCGCCCTGCGCGTGGGTGGCACGATCGAGCCAACGGTCACCAACGTGCGCTTCGAGGCTGGCGAGGGCGGCCAATGCGACCTCATTGGCAACAGCGGGCCCACGGGGGGCTCGTTCTTCTTCACCAACACCGCCGCCGGGGCCACCTTCAAGGTCGTGTGCGACCTCGACCGCAATGGCGCCTTCGACCTCACGAACTCCGCTGATCTCCTGCTGTCGGGGGGCGCCGTCATCGGTGAGAACGAGGTGACCTGGGACGGCAAGACCGAAAACGGCGACAACGTCGCTGCCGGCGACTACACGTGCAGCGTCTTTCTGGCGGTGGGCGAGTTTCACTTTGTCGGCACCGACATTGAAACCAGCTTTCAGGGCATGCGCATGTTCGAGGTTGGCCTCGACACCAGCCGCACCAGCATGGCCATGTTCTGGAACGACAGCCTGGTTCAGGCCACCGACGTCACCATGCCTGCCCCGATCAACCAGCAGGGTCTGGCCACATCGGGGGCCGCCGGCATCCAGAGCGGCAACCCCGCTGGCGCCGCCGTCGCCAACACCAACGCCCGGGCCTGGGGCAATTTCTCCGGCAGCAGCAAGGGCAACAGGTCCCGGGTGGACACCTTTGTCTTTGCCCGCCGCAGCGCGCCCCTGGCCATCTCGTTCACCTCGGTGGACATCACCCTCGATACCGACGGTGATGGGCTGAGCGACATCGACGAGATCTGCATCCACGGCACCAACCCCAACGACGTCGACACCGACGACGACGGCCTGGAGGACGGCGTCGAGGTCCTCGGCACCAACCCCACCGATCCCCTCGACAACGACAGCGACAACGACGGCATCCTCGATGGCATCGAAGACGCCGACCAGGACGGCGCCCTCGACATCGGTGAGACCGATCCCAACGACACCGACAGCGACGGTGACCTGATCCCCGACGGCGTCGAAGACACCAACCGCAACGGCACCGTCGACACCGGCGAGACCAACCCCCGCACCATCGACTCCGACGGCGATCTGATCCCCGACGGCATCGAAGACACCAACCGCAACGGCCTCGTCGACAACGGCGAGACCAACCCCCGCCTGGTGGACAGCGACGGCGACGGCATCCGCGACGGCGTCGAAGACGCCAACCGCAACGGCACCGTCGACCCTGGTGAGACCAACCCCCGCGTGGTGGACACCGATGGCGACGGCATCGCCGACGGCGTCGAAGACACCAACCGCAACGGTGCCGTCGACGCCGGTGAGACCAACCCCCGCGTGGTCGACAGCGATGGCGACGGCATCGCCGACGGCGTGGAAGACACCAACCGAAACGGCACCGTCGACGCCGGTGAAACCAACCCCCGCGTCCTCGACACCGATGGCGACGGCATCCTCGACGGCGTGGAAGACACCAACAGAAACGGCATCGTCGACGTCGGCGAAACCGATCCCCGCACCGTCGACACCGACGGCGACGGCGTCGCCGACGGCGTTGAAGACACCAATGGCAATGGCATCGTCGACGTCGGCGAGACCAACCCCCGCGTCATTGATACCGATGGCGACGGCATCGCCGATGGCGTGGAAGACACCAATGGCAACGGCCTGGTCGACGTCGGTGAGACCGACCCCCGCACCATCGATTCCGACGGCGACGGCATCGGCGACGGCGTGGAGGACACCAACCACAACGGCGTGGTCGACCCGGGTGAGACCAACCCCCGCGTGGTGGACACCGACGGCGACGGCATCCTCGACGGCATCGAGGACGAGAACCAAAACGGCGTGCTCGACCCGGGGGAGACAGACCCCCGCAGCATCGACAGCGACGGCGACGGCATCCTCGACGGCACGGAAGACACCAACAACAACGGTGTCCTCGACCCCGGCGAGACCGACCCCCGCAGCCTCGACAGCGATGGCGACGGCGTCCAGGACGGCATCGAAGACACCAACAACGACGGCGTGCTTGATCCAGGCGAGACCGACCCCAGGTCACCCGACAGCGACGGCGACGGCATCCTCGATGGCGTCGAAGACACCAACCAGGACGGCATCGTCGACCCCGGTGAAACCGACCCCCGCAATATCGACAGCGATGGCGACGGCATCCTCGACGGTGTGGAAGACATCAACCAGGACGGCGTGGTCGACCCCGGCGAGACCGATCCCCGCATCGTCGACACCGATGGCGACGGCATCGCCGACGGCGTGGAAGACGCCGACCAGGACGGCGTGGTCGACAGCGGCGAGACCGATCCCCGCTTGTTTGACACCGACGGCGACGGCGTCGTCGACGGCGAAGACATCGTGCCCATCGACCCCTGCGTCCCCAACAACAACGCGGCCACCTGCGACAACGACGGCGACGGCTTCCCCGACGGCTCGGACCCCGACCCCGCCGACCCCTGCATCCCCGACGAAGACGCCCTGGCCTGCCCCACGGGCGACAAGGACGACGACGGCGCCCCCAATGGCACCGACCCGGACCCCCTCGACCCCTGCATCCCCGACGACAACGCCGCGGCCTGCCCCACGGGGGACACCGACGGTGACGGCACCCTCAACGGTGATGATCCAGATCCCCTCGATCCCTGTGTCCCCGACGCCGACGCCCTCGCCTGCCCCACGGGCGATGCCGACGGCGATGGCGTTGCCAACGGCCAGGACCCGGCCCCCCTCGACCCCTGCAACCCCACGGCCTGCGCCGCCGTCACCGAAGGCTTCAGCGTCTCGGGGGCCGGCCTGACGAGCTGCTCCAGCGCCGGTCAGACCGGCTGGTTGCCCCTGCTGGGGGTGGCGGTCCTCGGCCTGCGCCGTCGTCGTCGCTCAGCCTGAGCTGACGCTGATGGACCCGTCCTCACTCGAGGGGGCAGGGAAAGACCGACCACTCGCAGGTGCCAAGCTCCGTGCGCGAGCAGTCGAGGACCCCGCCGATGCTGCCGTCGGGGCAGATCTCGCGGCCTCCCGGGGCCGGACCGCAGGCCTGGGGACCGCAAGCCGGGCAGAAGGCCCAATCCGACGGCGAGTCGCAGTCGGTTGGAAAGCCAACGCAGGCCCCCGTGGCGGGGTCGACCCGGGCGGCCGGCGGCTCGTTGGCCGTGCAGTCCCCGGCGCGGCACTCGCAGAGCAGGGTGCCGTCGAGGGTGGCCTTGCGGCCGAAGGGGCACGACAGGGTGCAGCCGTCGCCAGGACCGGGCGTCACGGGCTCGGGGGGCGTCGTCGGGCCGCAGTTGCCGGCCATCAGCAACAGGGCCACGGGGACCAGGGCGAAGCTCTTGAAGGAGGTCATGGTGCTCCGGGGTCCGCAGGGACCGGTGGTGAAATGTCCTACATGTCCGTACATGAACGACGGTCCGAGGCAAGTCGGGCCGGAGCTTGCGTAGGCAAACCCTTGTTTTATCGAAGGAATCTAATGGCGTTCCCCAGGCGCAATGAGCTGGGACACCATCTTGTCTGGCCTGTATGCACGGTGGGTCGGCGGGTGCCGACGAGGCGGTGTCACGGTGACGGAGCTTGTGGTCCTGTTGGTGTTGGTGGCGGTGAACGGTCTGCTGGCCGGGGCGGAGATAGCCACCGTCACCCTCCGCAAAACCCGCCTGCAAGAACTCGTCGACGAGGGTCGCGAGAGCGCCCGGGCGGTGGCCCGTCTGCGGGCCCAACCAGAACGGTTCCTGGCCACAGTCCAGATCGGCATCACCGTCGTCGGGGCCGCTGCCGGCGCCTTCGGCGGCGACACCGTGGCGGGGCGGCTGGCTCCCCGGTTGGAGACCCTGCCCGCCATTGGACCCTGGCTTGTGCCCTATGCCCATCAGGTGGCGTTCGCCGTCGTCGTCATGGGCATTTCGTTTCTGAGTCTGGTCCTTGGTGAGCTCGTGCCCAAGTCGTTGGCGTTGATGGCCCCCGAGCGCTACGCGCTGCTGGTGGCCCGCCCCCTGTTGGCGTTGTCGTCGCTGGCCCGCCCGATCGTCTGGGTGCTGACGACGTCATCCAACGTGGTGCTGAAGCTGTTTGGCGACAAGACCTCGTTCAGCGAGGCCCGCATGTCTGCCGACGAGATCAAGGCCATGATCGAAGAGGCCAGTACCCACGGCGGCATCGACCAACGGGCGTCGGCCATCGCGTCGCGGGCCATCGAGTTCGCCGACCTCGACGTCGGCGACGTGCTGGTGCCCCGGCAACGGGTGGTGGGCATCGAGCGAAAGGCCACCGTCGACGAGATTCGCCGGGTGGTCGTCAGCAGCGGCCATTCGCGCCTTGTGGTGTTTGACACCGACATCGACCGCATCGTGGGATCGTTGTCGGTGCGGGATGTGTTTCTGCGCAGCGACGCGTCGGTCACCGAACTCATGCGCCCCGTCTGCCTCGTGCCGGAGTCGGTCAAGGCCGTGGAGCTGCTGCACCGCTTGCAGAGCAAGGGCATCCACATGGCGGTCATCATCGACGAGCACGGTGGCACTGTCGGCATCGTGACCCGAGAAGATCTCATCGAAGAGCTGGTGGGCAAGATGCTCGACGCCGAGGGCGAGGCGGCCCAGCACGCGGCCAAGGACACCGCCCGCCTGCAGCAGGCCCAGGGAGTCATCGAGGTCGCCGCCATCGCCAGCGTCCGCGAGCTGAACCGGGAGTTCGATCTGTCCCTGCCCGAAGGCGACGACTGGACCACCGTCGGCGGCCTGTGCGTGGCCCGCCTCGGTCGCATCCCCGTGGCCGGCGAACGGGTGGTCCTCGACGACGACACCGTCATCACCATCACCGACGCCTCCGCCCGCCGGGTGCGGTCGGTGCGCATCACGTCCAAGGTGCTGGCGTCGTTGCCACCCACCCCATCACCGTCGTCGTCGCTGGCGGAGTCTTCTTCTTCGTCTGCGTCGTCGGCGACCACACAGGCGGTGGTCTCGCCATGAGCTGGCGTCATCTGCTGCTGGCGATGGTGATGAACGTCGGCTGCGCCAGCACCCGTCACGTGGTGACGCTGGAGGCCCGGGAGCCCGCCACCATCGTCGACGTGACCGTCATCGACGGCACCGGGGCCCCTGCTGTGGCCCACCAGGACGTCATCATCGCCGACGGCCGCATCACGGCCATTCGCCCCACAGGCCAGCCTGTCAGTGGCCTCGTCATCGAGGGACGGGGGCACACGCTGCTGCCGGGCTTTGTCGACGCCCACGTGCACGTCGCCGGTGATGGCGCCCTGAGCGGCACGCCGGGCCTCACCGCCGAGGAGAACCTTGAACGCTGGCTGCGGATGGGGGTCAACACGGTCTTTGACATGGGTGGTGCCGCCAGCGACCTTGAGGCCTTCAACGACCGCGTCGACGACGGCACCCTGGCCGCTCCCCGCCTGTTTCACACCAATCTCGTCATCACGGGCACAGACTCCTATCCCATCGGCATCGCCGACGAGGTCATGGGGGTGCCTGGTTGGTTGGTGCGCCTGGTGGTGCCCCAGGTGGGCGATGAGCAAGACATTGCCGCCGTCCTCGACGATGTCGATCTGGCGGGCGCCGACTTCGTGAAGATCATGGTGGACCGGATGCCCGAGGGGGAGCCCATCATGCCCCGCCCCCTGCTGCAGGCCCTCGTCCGCGCCGCAAAGGCCCGCCACTATCCGGTCTTTGTCCACGCCGGCCACACCGACGACGCCATCGCTGCCGCCGAGGCCGGCGCCACCGCCCTGGCCCATCTGCCCCGCCGGGGACGCTTCACGCCAACGCAGCTTGCGACCCTCAAGGCCAGCGGCACCGTCGTCGTCGCCACCGCCTTCATGTGGGAGGCCACCACCGACGTGTTGGCGGGCACCTTCAAGCCCTCGGCCCTCGACGAACTGCTCGTGCCCGCAGCGATGCGGGACGCTCTCACGCCGCCGCCCACAAGCGGGGTGTTGTCGTCGGTGAAGGTCGAGCTCGCCGCCCATCGCGACAACCGCCGCGCCAATCTGCAGGACCTCATCAAGGCCGGCGTCCCCGTCGTCGTCGGCACCGACAGCCCCATCGCGGGTACCTGGCCGGGGAGCAGCTACCCCAGCGAGCTCGCGACCTTGTTGGCCGCGGGGATGTCGCCGATGCAGCTCATCGTCGCCATGACGTCACTGCCCGCCAGCCTCCTCGGCGGCGGCTTCGGCACCATCGCCACCGGTCGTCAGGCCGACGTTGTCCTGGTGCCGGGAGATCCCCTGCAAAACCCCGCGGTGCTGTCGACGCCGTCCCTCGTCATGATCGGCGGTCGCCTCGTGACGCCCGTGCCGGCCACGGCGACGTTGCCGCCCACCGCCATGCCCGGCGCCATCGTCATGCCGACGGATGGCGCAGCACCCGAAACATTGCGATGAGCTCCACCATGTACTTGCCAGTTGCTCGCACCGGTCTTCTCGCTCTCGGGGTGTCTGCCGTCGTCGTCGCCGTCGCCATCGGTGCCTGCGCCACCCCCACCAGCACCGCTCCGGCCGCCAGCGCCAGCGCCACCGCCGTGGCAAGCGGCGCCGCCATCGTCGCTGCCGCCGACCGCACCGACGCCGACCGCGCCCTCGACGACGGCCGACACCCCGCGGCCTTGATCGACTTTCTTGCCATCACCCCCGGCATGCACGTCGCCGAGCTGGGGGCCGGCGGCGGCTACACCACCGAGCTGCTGGCCCGCGCGGTCGGCGACGGCGGCGTCGTCTACGGCCAGAACTCACCCTGGCTGCTGGAGCGTTTCGCCGAGAAGCCCTGGAGCGAGCGCCTGACCCGCCCCGTCAACCGCGTCATCCGCCGCGTCGATCGCGAGTTCGACGCGCCCCTGCCCCCCGAAGCCAACGGCACCCTCGACCTCGTCGTCGACGTGCTGTTCTACCACGACACCGTGTGGCTCAAGACCGACCGCGCCGCCATGAACGCCGCCATCTTTGAGGCCCTCAAGTCCGGTGGCCGCTACGTCATCGTCGACCACAGCGCCAAGACGGGCGCCGGCCTCACCGTCGTCCAAACCCTCCACCGCATCGAAGAGTCGATGGTGGTGGCCGAAGTCCTCGGCGCCGGCTTCATCCAAGACGGCAGCGCCGACTTCTTGAAGAACCCCGCCGATGCCCGCGACTGGAACGCCAACCCCTCGGGCAGCGGCGACAAGCGCGGCACCAGCGACCGCTTCGTGCTGGCCTTCAAGAAGCCCTGATGGCCTGTCGGGCCTCGTCGACCCGCACCACCGCACGACGTTGCGCCGCGCTCAACGAGGGTCGGCGGATGGCGCCTCCCCACCGCGACGTTGCCCCGACCCCGATGACGCGCCCACGACCGTGACCGTGCCGATGGCGCCAGCTGTTCATCGGGAATCATGATAAAAACTCGCATTAGATGCCGTCTAAGTTGGTCCGTTTCGCCCAGGACCCAGATCTGGCCGAATTTGCACAAGGCATTGAAAAATAGTCGTTTTTCATTCACCGGACCGACGGGGCGGTTGCGAAGCCGGTTTTCAGCTGCCGATCTGGAGCGAAAATTTTATATGGCGATTTCCTGCACCCTTTCGGGGCTGCCGGTGCTCTACCAGACAGGCCGGCATCACCGCCGACCACCACGGAGGACCCAATGACCACCAGCACGATGCCTCGCCTCAACGAACCCGCCCCTGCCTTCAAGGTGAAGACGACCCACGGAGAGAAGAGCCTCGCCGACTACAAGGGCAAGTGGCTCATTCTCTTCTCCCACCCGGCCGACTTCACGCCGGTCTGCACCACCGAGTTCATCGGCTTCGCGAAGCACCACGAGACCTTCAAGGCGATGAACACCGAACTCCTCGGTCTGTCCATCGACAGCCTGTTCTCGCACCTTGCCTGGACGAGGAACATCAAGGAGAAGTTCGGCGTCGATATCGAGTTCCCGATCATCGAGGACATCAAGATGGAGGTCGCCAGCGCCTACGGCATGGTGCACCCCGGCGCCGCTGATACCCAGGCGGTGCGGGCCACCTTCTTCATCGACCCCACCGGCATTCTGCGGGCGATGGTCTACTACCCGATGAGCAACGGCCGCTCGATCCCCGAGTTCGTGCGCCTCATGCAGGCCCTGCAGACGAGCGACAAGCACGGCATCGCCACGCCCGAGGGATGGCAACCCGGGCAGGACGTCATCGTCCCGCCGCCAAAGACGGCCGAGGCTGCTGACAAGCGCCCGACGGAAGGCTTCAACACCGTCGACTGGTACTTCTCGACGAAGAAGCTCTGAGCCGACCCGAAGGCGCCGTGTCGCGAGACGGGTGCGCTGGGCTCAGCGCACCTCGGTCGACGAGCCTTTCAATGGGACGCACGGGACGCACCTCACCGTTGTCGGCTGACCGCAGCAGGAGGGTTGGGGCCTCGATTCCGCCCTTCACGGGAGGCCCCACGCTGGAACGCTGGCAGGTGTCTCTCCTGGGACGCCTGGCGGAGATTCTCGAACACCGCGAGGATGTCGCTGCGCGTGGTGCTTTGCATCAAGCGTCGGTACAGATCGACGTTTTCGACCTCGGCGTCGACGGCCGCCAGGCACGCTTCACCCACGCTCGCAAAGCGCGGCACGCGGCCTGGCCAGGGGTTGTGGGGTATCGCCACGTCGTAGCGCGTGAAGAGCCGACGCAGGGCCTCGATATGTCTGGCCTCGGACTCGACGATGCGAATGAAAGGGCGGGCGGGTCCATGATCGTGCACGACCTGGTCGTAGATCGTCCAGGCCTTGTACTCATCGTCGAGCGCCTGGTGGAGCGCGTCGACCTCGGTGTCCGTGAGCGAGGGCATCAGTCCCTTTCCGGCGCGAACGCGCCCCAGCATCGACAGACCTATCATCTCAGCGGCCCACATCAGGGAGCACACCTTCAAGGCCGACCTCGGCACCAGTGTCGCTGACAGGCGTCGCGCCGGCCTTCATGTCGGCGCCGACCGCTCCAACGACGACGGCTTCTCTGCGAGCGCACGCCCACAGGCGGGACAGGTCTTCTCGATCCCTCCCTGATGGTGGGGCGGCGTCGGGGTCGATGGCGGTGCTGCGTCACTCGATGACGATGTCGATGCGCATGGGCGTCCCTCGACGACGGATGCTGACGTTCACGGCCGTGGCCGTGCGCAGGGTCTCCGCCGCGGCCAGGGCCCGGTCGGGGGAATCCAGGGGCAAGCCGTGCATGGCCACGACGACGTCGCCGTTTTGCAGGCCGAGCCGTGCGAACAGTGAATCGTCGCGGATGCTGAAGAGCTTGAACCCCATCGAACGGCCCCGGTCGAACGCCGGCACCACCCGCGCTCCGCGCGCCACCTCATCAGTCGCCTGCAACTCGTCGCGGTGCAGACGGATGGGCTCCCCGGCGGGCAGGGCCGCCCAGGGCGCCAGGTCCAGGGGGCCGGCCTCGTCTGTCTCTGACGTCGACGGTGCCACCGACGTCGTCTCCGTGCGCGCCTTCAGGGCAGCGACCTCCGCCCGCAGGGCCTGGACCTCCATCAGCGACACGGCGCTGACGGCGATGCCGACGGCGGCCGCAACCACGGCGATGATGGCCATCCAGCGGGAGGACGAGGGCGACGGTGTTTGGGAACTCATGTGCCGACGCTAGCGAAAGGTGCCACCTCCAGAAACGTCCCGGGTCACAGCCGTTGGTCGAGGACGTCAGGGCACGAGGGCCAGCAGGGCCTCAGCCACGCTGCCGTCAATGCGCACGGTGGCGCGGTCGTCGCTGCGGGTGGGGCCGCGGTTGATGATGATGATCGGCAGCCCACGCCTGGCCGCCGCCTCGACGAAGCGTCGACCGGACCAGACCTCCAGCGAGGTGCCCAGCACCAGCAGCGCCGTGCTCGCCTCGGCCATTCGCCAGGCCGCCTGCACCACGGCGGCCTCGGCGTTTTCGCCAAAGAACACCACCGCGGGCTTCAGCGCACCGCCGCAAACGCAGTCGACGACGTGGAAGCGGGCAATCATTTCGTCGTCGAGGTCGGTGTCGCCGTCGGGGGCGGCGCCGGTGGCGTCTCCCGCGGACCGCCCGGCCACGAGGGATGCGAACCAGGGGTTGTTCGCCAGCAGCAGCGCCTGCACGGCCTCACGCTCGAGGATGCGGTCACACGCCAGACAGCGCACCAGCCGCAGGGCACCGTGCAGTTCGACAACGTCTTTGGCCCCCGCCCGTTGGTGCAGGCCGTCGACGTTCTGGGTGATGCAGCCCGTGGCGCGGCCGCTTTCACACCAGCGGGCCACGGCGTCGTGGGTGGCGTTTGGTTGGGCATCGCGGATGCGGGGCCAGCCCACGCAGGCCCGGGCCCAATAGCGTCGACGGGCCTGGTCGCTTTGGACGTACTCGCCAAAACGCACGGGCCGCCGTGCCCGCTGGCGCGTGCCCTCACCGCGATAGTCGGGGATGCCGCTGTCGGTGGAAACGCCCGCCCCCGTCAGAATCGCCGGGCGCCGACCGGCCAGGGCCATGGCCGCCGCCAGCAGGGCCTCGTCGAGGCTGTTGGCGGTGTCAGCGTCACCGACGTTGCCGTTGCCGTTGATGTCGAGCTCGTCAGTGTCGGTGGTGGCACAATGCACGTGTCTCTCGTACCAATGGATGGCGCTGCCGACCACGCTGCCGACCCCACGCTGCCGACCACGCGGTCGTCGGGCGCCAGCTTGTTTGCCGTCGACTGCCCGGGATACGTTCAGCGATGCGCGTCATTCCTGCACCTGCAGCGCCCGTCGCGGCACCTGTCGGGGCGCCAGCGTCGTCGGTCCCGACGGCGGCGACTGCCGCCGTCGACGATGGGCTGTCCGTCGAAGGCTACGAGGACCTCGAGGCGCAGCTGTCGATGGCACCGGCGGTGTCGTTCGCGGGTCCCACGTCAACTCCCAGCTCGACGACAGCGTCGTCCACGCCGGCGGGCGCCCGCCTGCCGACCGATGCGTCGACGGGGCCGGTTCCCGCCAGTGCCGAGGGGCTCCATCGGGGCGTCCACGGGCCGGGCGTGGCTGGCCTGCAGCTTGCCTTGAACGCCTATGGCGCCTCGCCAGCCCTCGCCGCCGATGGCGACTTCGGACCACGCACCGAGCGCAGCTTGCGGCTCCTGCAGCATGATCTGGGGCTGCCAGTGACTGGCACCCTCGATGCCGCCACCATCGACGCCATGGGCAAGCGCCCGCCCGGCGACTTCGCCGTCCAGCCCACCGCGGTGCCCACCGTCGCCGGCAGCAGCGCTGAACGCCTCGCCAACGCCGCCCGAGACGCTGCTGGCCGCCGGGACACCATCGGCCGCTGCGCCGGCGGCGTGGGCGATGCCCTCGAGGCCATCGGTGTGAAGCTGCGGGTGCCTTCCGCCTACCTGTACGCCGAGAAACTCGGCGACGATCCACGGTTCAAAGAGGTCTTCATCGACCGCCACCAGCTGAAAGAGCTGCCCCCGGGCGCGGTCGTCGTTTGGGGCAAGAGCGGCACGCACCCCCACGGCCACGTCGCCATCACCGTCGGCGCGGGCAAGGAAGCCAGCGACCACGTGCAGTCCATCCGCGGGGGCAGCTACGGCGGCCAGTGGGGCAACGGCGTGACCACCGACCAGAATTTCCGGGTGTTCATGCCCGCCGAGGAGCCCTGATGCGCTGTCTGTCTGTTGCCTTGTCTCTCTGTGTGGCCGCCATCGCCACTGTTGCCGCCGGCTGCCCGGCGGAACCCGCAGCGGGGCCGTCGCCATTGTCATCGTCGCCGTCGTCGCCGGCAGCACCTGTCGCGGCCGCGCCTGCAGCACACGCATCGCCCGCACGGCCTGCGCCGACACCAGAGCAGGCCGTCGCCGTCGTCGAGCAGTTCTACGGCCAGTACAATGACGCGCTGACGCCAGCGCTGACGGCGCTGTTCACCGACGCCCAGCGTGCCCGCGCCGAGAGCCACCGCAGCCAGTGTGCGGCGGCGCTGCAGCAGCTGAAGGCCGGCAAGGACGTCGACGTGCCCGTCGCCTGCGAATCCGACCCCTACCTGTGCGCCCAGGACCGCCTGCCCATGGCCAAGCCCCGCTTCGAAGCTCCAGGCACCGTCATCGTCGCCTACACCGACATGCCCGAGGTGCAGGTGAAGGTCGCGGTCAAGGCCGCCGCTGGCGGTTGGCAGATCGACGGCTTCACGTGCGGCGGCGGCGGCGGCTGATGTCTCTCGGTCGCCGTGGTCCAGCGAGGAGATCTGTCGTCGTGCCGGCAAGGCCTCTCATCGTGTGGTGACGCGCGATTCGCCATGAGACATACACTGTAAGTACCGCGCCGACGGGCTGCAGTCCCACGGCATCGGGGCGGTCTCGACCTCGTTGCAGCTTCGTGGTCGCCGGGTGATGGGCCCACCATGAATCTTGTCCTTGGTCTCGTCTGGCGCAACGCCGATGGCAGCCACACTGAAGAAGCCTGGCAATACCTGGCCACCGCCACCGTCGACGATGCCGTCGCCGGCGCCTGTATCGACGGCGTCGCTGGCGAATTCGGTCGGGTCTTTGTCGGCATTGGCAGCGTCACCGAGCTTGATGACCACGATGGCTGGAACACCCGCGTCGTCGACGGCGCTACCAGGAATCCCCGCCCGCCGGGCCTTGTCTCGTCCGAGCCGTCGTCGCCCCGGCTGAACCCCATCGAGGATGGGGCCTGGTGGCGTTTTGTCTGCGCCTTCGGCACCGGCACCCTGGTGGGGGTCCAGCTGCGACGGTGTCTCTCCGCTGACGTCGATGTCGCCAACGGCGCCGCCGAGATCGTGGGCGAGGCCGTCGCCCACCAGATGACCCTCTACGACGTCACGCCGACGGCGACGCTGGCGATGGGGGCGTTGCTCGACCATGTGGCGCCCCCGGTCCGGGAAACCCTGGGGGCCTGGCTCGACGTCATCGCCGACCAGAGCGCCGACGGCGACGAAGCCAGCGACGGCGATCTTCGCAGCACGTTTCTGGCCGAGGGCATGCCGGAGTGGTTGGTCGACGACCTCGTCGCCCGGGCCATCGTCAGCATCGCGGGGGCGAAGGGCTGTCGGGCCACGTTCATGATGCCGTTGTTTGACGGCCTCGAGGCCCGGGGTCGCCTGGGTCCGGCCACAGTCGCCCTGCGACGTTCACTGCGCGGGATCGGCGGGGGAAACTGATGGCCAAGCGGGAGCCCGAGCAGGTCCAGACCACGTTCACCTTCACCAGCGAGGCCGAGCTCAATGCCCTGATCGCCGACCACCGCAGCCAGCATGAGCGCGCCCACGGCACCAGGCTGGCCATGCACGGCCGCCGCGACCTCGGCGCGGGCCGGGTCATGATCACGTTTCGCATCGTCGACAAAGCGCGCTGATCTGCGCGGCCGGTGGTCGTTTGGGTCAGGCGGGCTGGTTGCGTCGGCGGCGTGCCTTGCCGGGGGGCCGTTGCTGCCGTTCGGGCTGGCGGCTGGCGGTTCGCGCCAACACCTTCGACTTCACCCGACCGCCGAGCCGACGCCACAGCCAGTCGCGCAACAGAACGTCGTAGGCCCAGCTCCAGGCGAGATAGACCCCGATGAGGGGGACCTCGAACCCGACGAAGAAGTACATGATCAATGCGCCGGTCCACCCCTTGGCAAAGACATGCAGGCAGAGCTCCGACAGGTGGTCTTCGGCATCGCCGATCTTCTCGCTGACGGTGCTGTCCCGGTGCCGCGCCAGGTAGCGGACCACCTGGATGCCCCGCAGCACCACCACGCTGGCGCCGAGAATGCCGACGTCGACGGGGGACATGCCGACGAGGATCTGGCCGAGGAAGAACAACGAGGCGACGAGCAGCACCACCGCCAGGATGAGCAACAAGATGCCGGCCGCGTCGCCGTCAATGCCGCCGAGGTTTGAGGCCCCCTCGATGATGCCCCACGTCACCGCGAGGATGGAGGCGTCCTTGATGGTCACCGCCTTGAACATGGCGATGAAGCCCCACACACCGAGGGACAAGCCCACAAAGGTCTTGGCCACCACCTCCCTGGTGCCGCCCTGTGGCCGCAGGCGCAGATAGACGCCGAGCCACAAGACGTACGCCACCAGACTGTCGAGGAGCACGCCGACGACGCTGGCTCCGGCGTCCCAGCGGCCAAACATGACGCCGAGGACCATGCCCACATGCATCACGGTGGTCGTGACTGCGGCGGTCAGCCGATCCCGTCGGACGGCGTCCCTGGCGCTGTGCTCGGCGCTGTGCTCGGTCTCGCTGGCTTGGTTCATGTCTGTCCGTCGCTCACGGGAACCGGGCGGCGGCCGCCGCGACCTCGGCACGATGACGCTCAAAGCTGGCTCGGTCGGTCGTGGCGGAAAAGTTCGTCCGCAACACAATCTTGGCCACCTCGATGGCCATGGCCAGCAGCCGCAGCTGCGGGGGCACGAGAGCGTCGATGAAGTCCACCGACGGCATGAGCGGCATCGCCTCCGCCGTGTAGAGCACCCGCGTGGCGCTGTCGTAGCCCGTGACACCGGACCAGTCGTGAAAGACGCCAACCTTCCGCGCTGGCGCCTGCGCCACCGCCAGGTGGAAACCGTCAATCAGGGGCGGAATGCCTTCGACGCCGATGTGCCCCTTGACCTCGCTGCAGAACACCGCCGGCGCCGGCGACCACCAGCGGACCTGTCCCTTCGCGAGGCCAAGGCGTCCTTCCAGCATGTCGCCTCAGTCCCGACGCGGCTGCCAAAGCCGCTGGCATGGTGTGTTTTGTGGAGCGCAAGGATGAACCGCCCGCGCCAGTCGAGGCAAGAGCGGGGCCCCACCACGTCGGGGCCAGCGGCCAGGCATCGGTAGCGCGGGCCGCGGGCATGACGCCGCGCGTCGACGTCGACCCTTGCCTCGACGGTGGAATCGCGGTTCTATCGCCGAACAGGCCATGACAACTGCTTCGGCACCCGTCGAAGAAACATGAGCGCCGCTTTCAAAAGCCCCCCTGGAGGTCCCGATGAGCACGAAGTCTCCCCACACCGTCATTCGTGGCGGCACCGTCGTCTCCGCCGAGGGCGAGACCCGCGCCGACGTCCTCATGAGCGGTGAGACCATCGTCGGCGTCGGCAAGGACCTCGATGTCCCCGCCGGCACCACCGTCGTCGACGCCAGCGGTGCCTGGGTCATCCCCGGCGGCATCGACCCCCACACCCACATGGAGCTGCCCTTCATGGGCACGGTGGCCTCCGAGGACTTCTTCTCGGGCACGAGCGCTGCCGCCGCCGGCGGCACCACCATGTGCATCGACTTCGTGATTCCAAGTCCCCAGCAGCGGCTGATGGATGCCTTCCACCTCTGGAAGGGCTGGGCCAAGAAGGCCGCCGCCGACTACAGCTTCCACGTTGCTGTGACCTGGTGGGACGACAGCGTCCACAAGGACATGGCCGAGCTCACCCAGCACCACGGCGTCAACAGCTTCAAGCACTTCATGGCCTACAAGGGCGCCATCATGTGCGACGACGAAGTCCTGGTGAACTCGTTCACGCGGGCCAAGGAGCTCGGCGCCCTCTGCACGGTCCACGCTGAAAACGGCGAGCTCGTGTACCGCCTGCAGAAGGAAATCTACGAGCAGGGCTTCCGCGGTCCCGAGGGCCATCCCCTCTCCCGTCCCCCCGAGGTCGAGGGAGAGGCCGCCAACCGCGCCATCCGCATCGCCGAGGTCCTCGGCGTGCCCCTGTACCTGGTCCACACCAGCTGCATCGATGCCCTCGAAGCCGTCACCCGCGCCCGCCTCGAGGGGCAGCAGGTCTTCGCCGAGGTCCTGGCCCAGCACCTCGTCATCGACGACAGCGTCTACCGCAACCCCGACTGGAACGTGGCCGCCCACTACGTGATGAGCCCACCGTTTCGCGCCAGGGAGCACCAGGCCGCCCTGTGGAAGGGCCTGCAAGCAGGCATGCTGCAGACGACGGCGACGGACCACTGTTGTTTCTGCACGCCCCAGAAGCAGGCGGGCCTGGAAGACTTCCGCAAGATCCCCAATGGCACCGGCGGCGTCGAAGACCGCATGAGCATCCTGTGGCACCACGGGGTGCGCACGGGCAAGCTCAGCCCCAGCGAGTTCGTGGCGGTGACGTCGACGAACGCGGCGAAGATATTCAACATCTACGGCAAAAAGGGGGTCATCGCCGCCGGCGCCGACGCCGACGTGGTGATTTGGGATCCCAACAAGACCCGCACGATTTCCGCCAAGACCCACCACCAGAAGATCGACTTCAACATCTACGAGGGGATGGAGGTCACGGGCAACGCCGCCAAGACCTTCGTGCGTGGCCATATGGCCTGGGACGGCACCAACCTGCACACCGTCGAGGGCTTCGGCCGCTACGTCGACCGCCCCTGCTTCGCCCGCTTCTACGAGACCCAGAAGGCGCGCAACGCCCAGAACCTGCCAAAGCCCGTCGAACGCGTGCTCCCCACCCGCGCGTGAGGGCGCGGGCTCGATCGCTGGTGTCATCGTCACTGGCGTTGTCGCCGTCGTCGCCGCCGTCGTCGCCGCCGTCGTGGGCGACATGATGGTGCCGGCCTGGCTGCGCTCGCCGTGGACGAACCTGGTCTGCACCCAGACGGCCTGGTTCGCCTGCGTCATCGGCGCCGCCGAACAGTGGCCGTGGCTCGGGCCCATCGTCACCGCCGGCTGGTGCGGGCTGTGGCTGTGGTTGTCGGGCCAGCGGCGGGCCGACCTGCTCCTCGTCGTCGGCAGCGCCTTCCTCGGCTACGGCCTTGATTCGGCCCTGGTGCTCGCCGGCTTCTTCTCGTTTGCCCCCGCCGTGCAACTCGGTGGCCCATCGCCGCTGTGGATGGTGGCCTTGTGGGCCCTGTTTGGCACCACCTTGCGGGGCCCCATGCACCGGCTCCTCGACAAGCCCCTGCTGGCGGCCGTCGTCGGCGCCGTCGCTGGACCGCTGGCCTACGGCGGCGGCGTGCGCCTGGGAGCCGCATCCTTTGGCGGTGACGAGGTCATCAGCCGCTTCGCCATCGGGGTCGCCTGGGCCATCGCCTTGCCAATGTTGGGGGTGCTGGAGCGGCGAACCCGCTCCAGCGTCGAGGTGACCCCCAATCCGGACGTCAGCTCCGCGGGCTGATGGGCGCGTACTTGAAGCGACCGACGGCCACGGCGGCCGACAGCAGACCGAGGACGACGGAGCCGCCGACGTGGTCGAAGCTGCCTTCGATGAACACGTGGTAGCCAAAGGCCAGCACCATCACGAGGGTGAGCAGGGCCGCCGCGATCCACGTCAGCTTCGGCAGGATGCGGGTGGCGGAGGGGAGGATCAGGCCGAGGCCGCCGGCGAACTCCGACAGACCGATGAAGCGGGCCAGGCCGGGCATGTCGCCGGCCCAGGTCATCCCCGCCTTGGTGAGCTCGTCGATGGGGGTGCTGAGCTTCATGAAGCCCGCCCCCAGAAACGCCAGACCCAGCAGGACCTGCAGAACCCACAAACCGATATGGAGACCCTTGGACGGTGACGCCATTGCTTGCCTCGAATGCCCCGCAGGGCGGTATACAAAGAGAAGTCTGTTACGATTCGGAACTCCGCTCGTTATGGGCAGATGGCGTTGCAACGACAAGAAGGCACTTTCATGAGCCCAGGGCACACCGAGGGAACCACCCCGCCGACCATGCCGAGCACCTGTCCAAGCGGCGACGGGCCCGGGCCCACGGCCTGCCCGGCGGTCCGGGAGGTCCTTGATCGGGTGGGGGACAAATGGAGCGTGCTGGTCATCGCCAACCTCGGCGGCGGTGCCCGTCGCTTCTCCGAGCTCCGTCGCTCCGTCGAAGGCATCTCCCAACGCATGCTGACGTTGACGGTGCGGGGCCTGGAGCGCGATGGCCTGGTGCGCCGCACCCAATACGAGACCATTCCCCCCAAGGTCGAGTACGCCCTCACGCCCCTGGGCGAGACGCTGCTGGAACCCATCAAGGCCCTCGCCATGTGGGCGGCCCAGAACCGCACCGACATCCAGCAGGCCCGCGCCCGGTTCGACGCCCGCAGCGCCGCCAGCGACGCCGCCAGCGACGCCGCCAGCGACGACGGTGCGCTCGCCTCGATGCCGTGACCGCTCCGTCGACGGCCGCTCTGCCCCTCCTGTGACCGGGAGCGCTGCCTCACGCTGGAGGTGGGGCGCCGCACGCGCTACCTCGACGACATGCTCGTGGTCATCTCTGATTTGCACCTCACCGACGGCAGCTCCGGCGAAACCATCAAGGCCGGCGCCTTCGAGCGCTTCGCCAACGAGCTGTCCTGGCTGGCCCAACAAGCCAGCGTCCGCGAGCACGGCGTCTGCGCCCCCGTCGACGAGGTCGACGTGCTGTTGCTGGGGGACATCCTCGACGTCATCCGCTCCAGCCGCTGGCTCGAGAGCGACCTGCGGCCCTGGGATGATCCAGGCACCATCGCCCCCGTCATCGACGACATCACCACCGCCACCCTGGCCCACAATGAGGAGGGCCTGGCCTTCCTGCGGGGCCTCAAAGACGGTGTCCGTGTCGACGTCGGCGGTGACCGCTGCCATGTGCCCGTGCGCCTGCACTTCATGGTGGGCAACCACGACTGGTTTTATCACCTGAAGGGCCCGGCCCACGACGCCATCCGCGCCAAGGTCCGCACGGCCTTTGGCTTGTCGAACACCAGCCACGGCGACGACGCACCGTTTCTGCACAGCCTCGACGACATCGTGGTGGACGGCCGCACCCTGCGCGCCGACGACGAGAGCCGGGCCGGTCCCCTGCGGGCCCTGCTGCGGAAACACGGTGTGCTGTCCCGCCACGGCGACATCTTTGACCCCTTCAACTTCGACCTCGACCGCGGCCGCGACGCCTCCAGCCTGGGCGACTGCATGGTCATCGAGTTGCTCAACCGCTTTCCCCACGACGTGGCCCAGGGTCTGGGCATCGACCTCGACGACCGCCTCATCGTGGGCCTCAAGGAAATCGACAACGTGCGGCCCCTGCTGTTGATCCCCACTTGGCTGCTCGGCGTGCTGCGTCGCGAAGAGCAGCGGGGTCGAAAGGGCATCACCGAAAAGGTGATGGCCGTGTGGTCTGGCCGCGTCGACGCCTTCCTGTCCCATCCCTTCGTGCGCTCCCTCGACAAGCCCTTCAAAAATGACCTCGTCGACGGCCTGCAGGTGGCCCTGCGCTTGTCGAAACACGAAAGCATCCTCGCCCTCAGCTCGAAGCTGCCGACCTGGATGCAGGCCCTCGTCGTCGGCGGCGACTCCTACGCTCCCCAGGCCCTCACCGAGGAAGCCATCAAGAGCGGGGCCGTCGACTTCGCCGTCTACGGCCACACCCACCACGCCGAGGTGGTGCCCCTGACGGCGGTGGACGACGGCGACACCGTCACCGGCGAACAGCTCGAACTCAACGCCGGCACCTGGCGCTGCGTCCACGAGCGCTGCATCGGCCCCGGCCAACAGCTGAACTTCGCCCCGAGCCACGTGATGACGTGGCTGACGTTTTACGCGCCGGGCGAGCGCAAGGGCCGCCGCTACGAGACCTGGAGCGGGCAGCTCGATGTCCGTCGTCGTCACGACGGAGCGAGGATCCTGTGAGGCACCCAGGTTCTTGGCTGATGGTGGCCCTGGTGGTCGGTCTTCCTGGTGGCGCCTGCGTGGGCGGCAGCACGACGGCGAAGAAGGAAGGCACCGTGGTCGCCGAGGTGAAGGCCGTCGAGGTCACGCCCCCCCACGTCGTCGATGTGGCCTCGGCGCCGCCCCGGCTTGTCCCACTGGAACCCACGCTGTTTCCCGGCGCCCTGGCCGGCGTGCTCGATCGTGATCCCTGGCAGGTCGACAAGAACGTCGACATCGTCGACGACAGCCTGCCCTTTGTGCCGTTGCTGGACGCGGGCTCCCGCGGGCATTGGGTGGTGACGGGTCGGGCGGGGGGCCACGAGCTGCCGGTGCTCATCGACAGCGCCGCCGACCGCAGCCTGATGGCGCCCACCATCGCCCACACCCTGGGGCTGCGCGGGCAAGCCATCGACCCCATCGTCGACGCCAGCGGCGCCACCGTGGCGGCCACCCTGGTGGTGGTGCCCGAACTCACCGTCGCCGGGACCACCTTCCGCAACCTGTCGGTGGTGGTCCCCGAACAGGCCCTGCGCCCCGACCTGTTCCTGCTCGGCGCCGACGCCCTCGCCCACGTGGACCTCGTCGTCGACGTCGTCGACGGCGGCCTCGCCATCCTGCCCGCGGGGACAGACCTGGCGCGGGTGGGTCCAGCGGATCGGGCCGTGGTGGTGGCCCTCGACACCACCAGCAAGCGTTGGCAGGTCCAGGCCACAGCCCCCGGCCACAAGGGCCTCGTCAGCTTCATCCTCGACGTCGACACGGGGTCACCCCTCACCAGCGTGCCCGCCGCCATCGGCGTGGACGGCGGCTTCCCCGCCGACGTCGGTCGTCGGGCCACCGTGCGCGGGGCGGCGGGAGAAGCCGTCGAGAAGCGCGGTCGCTTCGTGTTGGCGCCACTGTCCCTGGGCATGGTGGGTGTTGGCGCCGTCAGCGCCCTGGAGACGGGCAGCGAGCACGGGCTCCTCGGCACCGACGTGCTGGGGCGCGCCCGGGTGCTGTTTTCACCCGCTCGACGGGCGATGGTGTTTCTGCCGACCACCGCGGGGCGTGGATCACGCATGGATGGCAAACGGCTCGTGCTCCACCTGGAACCCCTCGAGGTGGAGGGCACCTTTGCCGCCGAGACCACGGGCTCGGTGCGCTTCTTGTTGCGCTCCCACGATCGCAGCACGGGGGCCTGGCGGGGGGGCGCCGTCGAGGTCATCTTGCCCCGGGCCGGGCGCCACATCATCGAGACCGGCCTCAACTTCGGCCGCTGGAACTACTCCGTGCGGCTGGTGCCCGTCACCGACCCCTGTAACGACGTCTGCTTGAAGCTCCTTGGGGATTGGCCTCCTGAACCGGGCCTCCAGCCGAAAGCGCCGCCAGGGCCACGGGTCTTCATCCCCGGCGCCGGCCGCCGGCCGTAACCGCCGGGGCGCTTCTGCGTGTCGCCGACGCCGATGCCCCGGGCCCCGGGGCAGGATGTGGTGCCTTGACCATCGATGGTCGCGGGGCACCACACCGGCGCAGACACCCAAAAGAACCTCTTGAATTCGGATACTTGGCGCACTATCGCCCTGGAATCAGTACTGGCATTCGGAAACGAAGCCTGGAGCGCCCGCGACGCGCATCTCGATGGGGTGGAGACACCCTGCGTGCCGCGTCTCCCTGAACGCTGCCAGCGCAGCGCAGCGCAGGGCTCGCTTCTTGCCTCGTACCCCGCAGTCTCGCCGCGCCCCTCCTCTTCCCGCAGGCCACCCATGACCCGCCAAGCCATCATCCAGCCGGGGGCCGACAGCGGTCGTGTACCCGAGACGTTGAAGGCCAGGCGGGCGCCCACCGACGGCGACGAGGTCTTCCAGCCCCTGACGGCGGCCATCATCTCGCCGTCCCATGAGGCCACGGGTCCTGACCCCTTTCTCGTCGGCAACGGCTCGGCAACCATTTCGGCCATCTGGCGGGTCGTGCACGCCGCCGAGTTCGACAACGAAGACACCGCCGTCACCCCGCCGCATGAGCGCCGTGGCGAGGATCGCACCACCGAGTCATCCCAGCCGACCGCGATGTGAACGCCCCGACCCGGGACGTGTCCGGCCTCTTGTCCGTCCGTCCGTCCGTCCCGTCACCGTCAGACCCCATCACCAGACCCATCACCCCGGGCGGCGGGCAAACACGGTGACCTCGACGCGGTTGGCGGGGAGCTGAAACGCTGTCGTCGTCGTCCCCGGACCAAACAAGCCCTCAATGCGGGCCCGCCAGGCGGGCAGCTCGGGCAACAGGGACCAATCGCCCAGCTTCAAGGTGAACAGGCCACCGCGCAAATCCGTGCGGGCGGCCGCGATGAGGCTCGCCACCGACGACAACGCCGCCATCGGCCGCTGGTTGACGTCGACGACGATGAAGCGGGCCGGGCCGGGCAACAGGGTCTGCAGGGCTTTGGCGTCGACGTGGCGGGCGGACTCCCGCACATGACGGAAGCGCTTGTCGCCCAAGATGCCTTCGTCCATGGCGTTGGGGTCGATGCCGACGACGGTGCAGCCCCGGTCGAGGAGGGCCCGGGTCTGTCCTCCCGGTGATGAACCCACCTCGATGACGACGTCGCCAGCCGCGATGGGCAGGGTGACGATGCGGGCGGCTTCTTCGACCTTGAGCCAGGCCCGCGACGGCGACGTCGTCGGGACTTCCAGTTGGGGATCGCCGCAGGGGTCGGGGGACAAGCCCCGGCGGTGGCGATGCAGGCCCACGAAGCTGCCGCCGGGCCTCTCGACGAGGGTGAGCACCGGTCGACCGTCATCGGCGTCGGTCAACGCCGGGCCGCGGCCCTCCTTGTGCCCTTCACCATGCTCCCGATGGATGACGGCGCCGAGGTCTTTGGCGATGGCAGCGACGTCGACGTCCTGGGCCTTGCCCAGACTCAGGCAGACCCGGCGCCCGAGGACCAGGTTTGGCAGGTCGTCCATGCCGAGGGGCACCTTGCTCTTGGCCGAGACGAAGCCGTCGATACCAAACGCCGGCGACAAGCCCCGGGTCATGAGCTCGGTGCGCAGGGCGGGCTCGGCACCGGGCTGACCAAGCGCAAAGACAAAGGACGACCGGGGTGGCTGCACGGGGCTCCTGGGGAAGGAACCAGCGTGACGACGTCGACGCCACGCGTCAATGCTGTCGGCGGACGGGCGACGAGGCCCGCCCACCCCTGGCAACGCCCACCGCCGCGTTGACGGTCATACCCGGCGGTACATGACGTCGCTGCGCAACGCGTACTTCAGCCCGGCCATGACCTCGGCACCCTCGTGGAGGATGTGGTGGTCAAACAGCAGCACCGATCCTCGACGGGGCACGACGGTGCAGCCCCAATCAAGGATGCGGGTCTCGCCGCCGACGCAGCCCTCGTTCAGGTACAGCAGCACGGTGATGGCGCTGAGCTCGTCGTCACTGCGGCGGAACGCGCCGTCGAGGTGGGGGGCGAAGCGTTGTCCGGGGCCATAGCGGTAGCCACGGAAGCGCTCGTTGAGGGCCACGGCCTGCCACGACGGGTCGATGCCCGGGCGACCTCGACGGGCTTCGGGGTCTTCCCCCCAACGCTGCAGGGGCAGGTGGGGCTGCAGCCGGCGAAAGAGGTCGTCGGCGAGGTCGGTGTCGTCGAAGATGACCCGGTCGTTGTTGCGGATGTCGGGCCGGTCCACAAACCCCCGGGAGGTCGTGATGGGGGCGAAGGCCGGGCCAAGGGCCTCGATGCGGGCGATGAGGGCCGCACATTCGTCGTCGTCGTAGACGCCGTCGACGACGCGAACGAAGGGCACAAACGACCGCTGGACCTCGTCAAGATCAGCGAAGTCGTGGGCGTCGTCGGCGTCCAACAAGGGATCTCGGTGCTGCTGCTGGCGCTGCATGGGGCCTCCGCGGTCGGCTCGCGGCCGACATATATGCAGAGTACATCGAAGTATCAGGGTGGCCACCCGACGGGCACGCCGATGGCGGTCCGGTCACAGCGGTGTCGTGCCGGTGACGCTGCCGCAACATTTCGACCACATGGTCTATTTCCGGTGACGACGTCGACAACCGACATTACGCGTCGCGTTATGAATACACCCCGATCCACCGTCCTCGTTGTCTGCTTCCTGTTGGCCGCCGTCAGCGCCCCCGCGGTCGCCCTGACGCCCGTCGCATTTGGACCCAATCCGGGAAAGCTCCTGCTGTTTGAGCACGTGCCTGCGGGCGTGGAGGGGCCCATTCCCCTGGTGCTGGTGTTGCACGGCTGTTCCCAGGATCGCGGCTATGCCGAGGGCGTGGGCCTTGTGGCGTTGGCGGACGCCCACCACTTCGCCGTCGCCGTCGCCGAGACGTCCTTCAACAACAACGCCTCCCGCTGCTTCAGTTGGTTCAACAGCGACGACGTCACGCCAGGACAGGGCGAGCAGCGCTCGCTGATGGCGATGGTCGCCAGCATGAAGGCCCGGCACGACATCGACGACACCCGCGTCTTTGTCACCGGTCTGTCGGCGGGCGGCGCCATGACGGCGGCGTTGTTGGCGACGGCTCCCGAGGTGTTTTCGGCGGGCGCCGTGTTCGCCGGTGTCCCCTACCGCTGTGGCATCGGCGTCACGGGTGCGTTCAACTGCATGGGGGGCTGGGTCAACAGCTCCCAGGAAGGGTGGGCCTCCCTCGTCACCGACCACGTCAGCCACGATGGCCCCTGGCCGCGCCTGCTGGTGGTGCAGGGCCTCGCAGATCGCACGGTCTACTGGCGCAACGCCGACAACCTCGCGATGCAGTTCACGGGACTCCACGGCCTCAGTGAGCTGCCGTCGTCGTCGACCATCGAGGCCGGTGTGACCACGCGAGTGTGGCAGGACGCGGGGGCCGTCGAGCAGGTGCGGGTGGTGACCGTCGAGGGGATGGGCCACGGCACGCCGGTGGGTCCCAACTGCGGCACCGCCGGCCCCTATGTCCTCGACGTCGGCCTGTGCGGCAGCCAGCTCGCCATCGACTTCTTCAGCCTGGCCACGCCGCCGCCAACCAGCGAAGGCGAGGGCGAAGGCGAAGGCGAGGGCGAAGGTGAAGGTGAAGGTGAAGGCGAAGGTGAAGGTGAAGGTGAAGGTGAAGGTGAAGGTGAAGGTGACGGCGACGATGAGCCCACCGCCCTCGACTGCACCTCCACCCCGATCACCCCGATCACCGCCCTCCTGGCCCTCCTGCTGGTGCCCTGGATCAGGCGTCGCCGCTGACCGGCGCACGCCGCTCTTCACGGCGGCGGGCAGGCTGCCCCCTCAGGGCAGAAACACGGCGATGCCTTCAGCGGCGAGTTCGTCCACGGCGGCCGCCGCGGTCTGGCGCTGCTCGTTGGATGACGGCACGAACGCGAATGCGTCTGCAAAAGCCGGTGCGCAGGCGGTCATCACCGCAAAGCCGGCGCGGATGTCGTCGACGACGAGCCGGTTGCCAGCGCTGTCCTCGGTGTAGACGGTCCAGGCAAAGATCCCGGGGCCACCGCTTATCGGATGCAGCGGGGCAGCGAGAAAACGGACCTCGCCCCCCCACCACACCCGCGTGGGTCGGCGAAGCACGAGGGTCAGATAGTCCGCGAACGTCAGGGCAGCACCCCCTTCGAGGCTCTGGAGAAAGGGCAGATGAAAGGGCTGCAACCGCATGTTCTGAAACAGGCAGCGGCCGTCGACGGGGGGCTGCGCCGTCACCCCGGCCACCGGCGCCACGTATTTGATGGCCGCACCCGCCGTGGCGAGGTTCGCGAGGTCGGAAGCGTCGTCGAGGATTTCCAGGAAGGGGATCTCTCCCTCGCCTTCGCCTTCGCCTTCGCCCTCACCCTCGCCTTCGCCTTCGCCTTCGCCCTCACCCTCGCCTTCGCCTTCGCCTTCACCCGTCGAGGGACAGGCGCCGAGGCCGGGGACAAGGACGAGCAGCACGGTGAGAGGCAGCCCCGAAACGTGCGTCATCAGCATGGCATTCTCCGTCGACGAACCAGCGCAATGGCGAGGACGCCGACGGGGGCGGCACCGCCACTGGCACATCCCCGCTCCCCTTCACCTTCACCTTCACCTTCACCTTCACCTTCACCTTCACCCTCGCCCGCGCACAGGCGGGTGGCCGGGCTCTCGTTGCCGGCGAGGTCGACGGCGGTGACGTCGACACAGGTGGCGCCACCGACAATCACCACGTGGTCGGGGGGCGCCCCGCTGACAACGACGCCATTGTCGCGGGCGAAGAAGCCGGCCAGGCCACGATCGTCGCTGCCGACCACGCCGATGACGAGGGCGTCGCCGCTGTCGTCGATGATGGTGGCGGTCTCGAGGGTCGGGGGCACCAGGTCATCGCTGTCGTCGACGACAAAGGATATCTCCAATTCGGCGGCCCCCGTGCTGACGAGGACAGCGACGGTGGTGCCGGCGGCCAGGGCGGTGTCGGGGGCGATGTCGATGAGGCAGCAGCCGAGGGGCAGCAGCGTCGCTGGTACCGCGGCACCGTCGACGCGAACCGCCACCCCGACCTGCGAGGTGGGCGGGGCGCGGTCCCCAAAGGCCCAGATGCGGGTGTTGAGGGGGGCCTCGCCGCTGGCACCATCTGGCAACACCACTGCGGGGAAGACCGGCAGGGGAGGCGGCGCACCTGCGCGGGATGCGCCCAGCAGCAGAGCGAACAGGATTCCCCGACGAAGCATGCCGAATCATACCGCGCTGCTGCCTTGCGTCGATCCCGTTGCCCTCGTGTCGATCGCAAGGCGTCTGTCGACCCCTGCCGGGGTGTTCAGCCTCCGGTCACGATGCTGTCGGCGCCGATGCCGATGGCTGTCTGGCCCAGCAGACGCCCGTTGACGGTGGCGTTGGCCCCCGTCGAGACGGCAGCCCGGGAGAGGACCACACCGTCGAGATGGGCGCCGGCACCCAGCGCCACCGCACCGGTCACGACCCAGTAGATGTTTTTTGCCTGGGCGCCGCCCGTCAGGTGGGTCTTGATGGCCGCCGTCATGGAGAAGGCCGCCCCCATCTGCATGATCCACACATCGTCAGGGCCACCATCGAGGGTGACGTCGGTGGTCACGACGACGGCCGCAGCCCAGCTGTACAGGCCCGGCGTGATGATCAAGCCGCCCAGGTCGCCGCCACCAAGGTTGATGGCGTCGGGTGAGGTGCGGCCGATGCCGTCGACGAGGGCCGCGTCGAGGTCGGCGCCAGCGACGCCCAGCACCGTCGGCGTTGGTTCGGCATCGGTGGCCGAAAAGACGCTGCCATCAACGCCGGCGGACGTGGAGAAGGTTCCCGACGGATCGGCCACCAGCACAAAGCCCGTCAAGGGCCCGGCGATGACGCCGACGTCGCCCACCACGACCGCCGCCGCACCCAGGGTGGCGCCAGTGACGGCCAGCACGGCGAAGTTGCCGGCGGTTCCCATCGTGATGGCCGTCGGACCCAACGCGTCGACAGCCGTCGTGAAGGTCCACGTCGTCGGGGTGCCCAGGGGATTGCCCGCCAGGTCGGTGGCTTCCGCGCCCAGGGTGGCTGTGAACGTGCTTCCTGCCGTCAAGGGCAGGGCAGGCGCGAAGGTCGCCTCGACGCCACTGGACGTGACAAGCCCGGTCACCGGCACGCCGCCGGTGCTCAGCACGAAATGGGCGTCGGTGATGGGAGCCATCGCCTCACTGAACGTGACGGCGAGGACAACGTCCGTGGCGACGCCAATCGCTGCATCCGTCGGCGAGGTCGACAGGACTGTTGGTGCCGTCGTGTCGCCACCGGTGCTGCCCGACGGACTGCGGATGGTGATCACGAACACCTGATACGACGTCACCCCCTGCTCGCTGTGGGCCACAATGACGCTGCGCTGCTGGGGCGTGGTGATGTCGAGACCCACCAAAGAAAACGCCAGGGCATCGATGGATTGGGTTGCGCTGACGACGGGCGTTGGCTCGCCCAGCAGATGAAATGCGACGTCGAGGGCACCGAAGTCTGGTTGAGCGCCCAGGGTCCCCAGGTCCACCACAAGGCTTTCACCGGCTTGCGTGCCCTGCGTCAGGACCGCGGTCCCCGTCGACAGAACCACGATGTCATTGGCGTCGACGGCGACCCGCAGGCCGGCCAGCGACAAGGTGCCATTGGGTGCTGGCACATTGGCCACCGTCCCCGACGAAGACGACACGACGAAGGTCGGATTGAGATCGAGGTCGGTCTGGTTGATGTCGTCGGAGAAGATCATCTCGACGATGAAGTTGGTGCCGAAGCTGACGTCCGGCGTGACGCGAAACGTCGAGAAGAAGGCGATGGTGCCGCCACCGTCGTCGGCGAACGAGACACCCGCCGCGGGAAACGCTGCCGACAGCAGCACGGGCGTATCCCCTTCGAAGCGGCGGACCGAATCCAGCGGACCGACCTTCACCGCCGTCACCGAGAGGGTGCAGGCCACATCGTTCAACACGACCGTCAAGGGTGTTTCGCCCGTGCCGGGCTGGTAGCCGTTGAAGGGAATCACCCAGTCGCCAGCGCGCTCGGTGCAGGCACTGCCGTAGCTCCCCTCGATGGCGAGGACTGAGGTCACGGTCAGGGCATTGGAGACCCGGTCGGTGAGGACCGTCGTCGCCGTGACGAACGCGTTGCCGTTCGCCGGCACCACCCCGTCGTCACAAGCAAGGAAGGTCAGGCTGCTGGTCAAGGCTGCTGAAAGGAACGCGGCGTGGAACAAGAATTTCATGGTGTACTCCTGAGCGCACCAACGCACCCCCCCGTGCCAACCCCCGCGGCACCACGGCCCTGGAAGTGACGACGTCATCAACGAATCGGCCCACACGACGGTGCAGCTCGATGGCCACCGTGCCCGCAGGAACGCCACACAGTGCGGCGCCAATGCGATGGCCTCCCGGCGCGTCCAACGGAATTCACCGACTCGCGCTTCGCGCGTGTCGGTGAATTCGGGCCCTTCTGGCCAGAATAGTCCTGATTATTCAAATGCTTGGCGAGGTGACAAGTATTGAATTGCCTACACGTTCATCGGCTGGCGCCGATGAAATCCGATGGACGTCAGACAGCAGCGCCGTACCCTCGCTGGATGCGCTCTCTCCCCATGCTGTCTGCTTCTGTCGTCGTCTTTGCTGCCGCCAGCTGCACGCCGGCCCCCCTCCCCATCAGCGGCGAAGGCGAGGGCGAGGGCGAGGGCGAGGGCGAGGGCGAGGGCGAAGGCGAGGGCGAGGGCGAGGGCGAAGGCGAAGGCGAAGGTGAGGGTGAGGGCGAAGGCCCCGTCGTCAGCCGCTGTACGGAAACCGTCGACACCGTCGACTGCCCGTACGAGACCACCACCATCGACACGGGCTTTGGCACCGTGCGCGACGTCCATTTTGCGGTGCCCACGGGGACCGAGCCCCCGACGGGGTGGCCGACGGTGGTGTTCTTTCAGGGCTCGCTGGTGTCGGCGGAGTTCTCGTTTCACGGCGAAGCCGGTGATGCCTCTGGTCAGTTCCAGTTGGCGCGGACGGTGAAGGGCCTCCTTGATGCGGGCTTCGCAGTGGTTGCTCCCGAGGTGCTCGGCGAGGGGACGACGGCGTGGCAGACCAACGTGGCCCCGACGGCGTTCTTCTGGGAGGGCAGCAGCGACGACACCTTGATGGTGGGGATGTTGGACGCGTTCGACGACGTCGACGGCGCCTTCGGCCACGTCGACAGCGACCGGCTGTATGCCACGGGGATCAGCAGCGGCGGCTTCATGACGAGCCGCATGGCGGTCAGCTATCCGGGTCGCTTCCGCGCCCTGGCGATCCATTCCGGCGGCTACGCCACCTGCTCGGCGGTGTGCCTGATGCCGTCGTCGTTGCCGACGGATCATCCACCGACGATGTTTCTCCACGGCAGCCTCGACCTGATCGTGACCCCGGCCATCATGACGTTGTATCGGGACGCCCTCGTCGACGACGGCGTGGGTGTCGAGACCGTCCTTGGGCCCGATGGGGCCCACGAATGGCTCGACGCTGCCGTCGACGACGTGCCCGCCTGGTTCCTGGCCCACTGATGGGGGCAGCCCCGGTGGATCGCTCAGGTCTGTCCAGGTTTGGTCGATGTCCCTTGAAGGTTGTGCCACCATGAATTCCGCAGAGACACCGTTCTCCAGCCATCTTGGGGCGCCCCTGCAGGCCCTGCTGGTGGACGACGATGACCTTGTGCTGCGGGCCCTGAAGCGGATGCTCGTGCACCGGGGCTTCTCCGTCACCATCGCCGAGTCGGGCCCCCTGGCCATCGGGCTGCTGGACAGCGGGTTGGCGCCCGACATTGTCTTTGCCGACCACTGCATGCCCGGGTTGACCGGCGTGGAGCTGCTGGAGTGGATCCGCCGCAGCCATCCCCACATCGTGCGGATCGGCATGAGTGGCAGTGCGACCTCCACCGACATTGTGTCGGCCATCAACAGTGGGGCCATGTCGGCCTACCTGCTCAAGCCATGGCGGGACACCGATCTCGACCACGTCGTCGCTGCCGCCACCAAGGTCCTCGACGGGTCAGCACACAGACTCCATCCACCTGGCCGAGCATCAGCGCCTGGTGTCAGAGGCCGGCGCCCATCAAGCCACCGTCGATGCGCTTCGCTTCGCTGGGGTCCGGGCCCTCGCCTCCTCCATCGAGGCCCGCGATCCCTACACGGCGGGCCATGGTGCCCTGGTGGGCGCCTACGCCGTCGGTCTCGGCACCGCCATCGGCCTGGCGCCGCCGGACCTCGAACGTCTGCGGCTGGGCGGTCTGCTCCATGACATCGGCAAGATCGGGATGCCCGACGCCGTGCTCTTCAAGGCCGGTCGTCTGACCGCTGAGGAGATCGCCGTCATGCGGACCCACCCTGACGTCGGTACCCGCATCCTCGATGGTCTCCACCTGCCCTGCGATGTGTTGCCCATCGTGCGCTCCCATCATGAGCGCTGGGACGGCACCGGATATCCCGACCGGACCTCCGGCCTGGACACCCACCACCTCGCCCGTCTGGTCCATCTCGTCGACGTCTATGAGGCCCTCACCGCCCGTCGCATCTACCGTGAGCCCATGCCGACGGCGGACATCGTCGCGTTCTTCCAGGCTGGGAGCAGCACGGACTTCGATCCAGCCCTCGGCGACCCATTCCAGGCGTTGCTGGCCGACGGGACCTTCGACCGCATTCGGCAGGAGACCAGGCGCACGGTGGTTCAACGTCCCCTGTCGTCCGTGCCCGTCGACGCCCAATGATGAGGCCGGCAGTCCCCTGAACCCCTTGCCGGATCGCTGTGGGCCCACCTCGACGGCCGCGAAACGCCATGCTCCAGTGCGCCATGCTGCGCGCCCCGTTCCTGTCGACCCTGTTGACCCTGCTCATCGCCAGCGCCTGTGGCCTGCCGCCCCCCGACGTGGTCGTCGAGCGCGTCGACCTGGGCGAAGGCGAAGGCGAAGGCGAAGGCGAAGGCGAAGGCGAGGGCGAAGGCGAAGGCGAAGGCGAAGGCGAAGGCGAAGGCGAAGGCGA
>Ga0247834_1001524_pt1 | contig 39134 bp, 31 predicted proteins | sample LaCruzMarch2015__8_FD_187118 | JGI IMG/M metagenome (GOLD analysis project Ga0247834, IMG submission 187118) | Freshwater microbial communities from meromictic Lake La Cruz, Castile-La Mancha, Spain - LaCruzMarch2015_12m | ecosystem: Environmental > Aquatic > Freshwater > Lake | place: Spain... | reverse complement strand
CTGCAACGCGCTTTTCGTATTGCAGGAGCAAAATCGCTCATCATGTCACTGTGGGAAGTGGAAGATAAAGCGACCGAACTGTTTATGACGCATTTTTACGACAACTGGACTTCGGGCATGTCGAAAACAGCCGCCTTCCGTAAAGCGCAACAGACGCTCAAAGCCAAATATCCGCAACCATTTTACTGGGGAAGTTTTGTGCTGGTCAATGGATAATACGATTTACGATCGATTTTATGGGCGATTCCCCTCCAAAGTTTCTAACATTTTGGTAGGAAAGTCCTGAAAAAAATAACAAAAAGTATCCTCCTGCTTTTCACCCTCGCTGTTTTGGGCTCCCAGTGGGCCTGTAAACCCGATCCCATTGATGCGCCCGACGATGGTGCCATTGCCATTGGACTAGCCAGTCCACCCTACTTCAATGCATCATCAATTCTTTTCAACAACTTTTTAGCAGCCTCTTTGGTAAACATAAAGGTGTTTATAACCTCTTGTTTGTAGGTCGCATTCATGATCATTAAATTCCTGATTTTCTTTATTTTTAAGGATTTGAGTTTTTCTTGTACCGAAACAATATTGGACTTATCGGGTACCACCGGAAAATAAATACTCATTTCCGGGATTAACTGGGTCATGGTTTGCATTTTATCTACTGTAGTCCATTCATTACAATAAGGCGTTACAAAGGTATAATAGGATAAAAAAGACCTTTTCAAGGTATCGTTTTTAATTAAACTGGTATTTGCGGTTTGTTTAATTTCTTCATAAGCCATTTGATTGGGCTTGAAATCTAAATAACTGGCGGCTTTATCGATATGTGTATTAAGGCTATCGGAGATTTCTGAATCCTGTTTAAAATAAATTAACTTGTTGATACTGTGTACGGATGCTTTCCCGATCTCGATCATACCGGTTAAGACAAAGGTATCTTGTACCAGGTTGCTTCTTAAAAAGATCAGGTTTTTTCTGGCGGTTTCATCGTCTTTTCGATTTTCGCGCCATTCATCAAATAGAAAGGACATTGAAATACCGATAAAAATGGTAAGCACCTCTAAGGCATATTTTTTTATGATGTATTTAATGCCTTGTTTTTCTTCTGTCTTTGCCATGGTTATACCCAGATTTAAATGGATTTGAAGGATGGATGGATAAAAAAATGATTTTCAATGGATTAGAAGCCATCTATTTTCATAACCACTTTATATGTTCGTCTGTAATCCAAAAGCAAACATACTACTTCCTCCTTGTAAATCTGAAATGCCAACGGGCTTTTTAGCGCGCCTATATTCTCCTGCCTCTATTGGCTAAATAAAACACTTTATGTCACCGTCCGCTCGGTGTGCGAACCTAAGATTTCACAAAAAATCCCGACATTTTCACTAATGGACATTTGTCCAGTAGCAATGGCTGAGCCGTGCCGAATTTTGCAGCATCAAATTTAAAAAAAACAAAAAAGATGAAAAAGCAAATTCTCGTTGGGTTCATGCTCCTGGTAGCCATCCTCGCACAAGCACAAGACCGGTTTCCAAAAAACCAATTAAGCATCAATGCATTTCGAAATCCTTCCATCGGCTTGGAATACCACCGCAAGCAAGTGTCGATTCATGGCGGATATTATCTGACCAATTTTGAAAGCAATGTTACCACCAAATTTGTAAAAGCAGGTGCCAACTATTGGTTTTTACCCTTTGGCAAGCAAGCAATTCCATCGTCACTTTATGTTGGTGCATCCTATTTGCGCGGGTTGTCCCGTGCTTACAAGGATCAGAATGCAGTGGCCTTTGAGGCAGGAGCGCGATTGGTTGTTTGGCAGGGACTACACTTTCGTTTGGGTGTAATTGCCTTGGCATCAGAAGGACAATCTCTAAAAATAAATCCGACACCAAGCATTGGGTACTCTTTCAAATTTTAAAAAACATGAACCATTTACAAATATTCGCACTGATTACAATGGCCCTGTTCAGCGCAAAAAGCGCAGGTGCACAAAACCCATTGTCGCAAAACACGCAAGTGGAAGTTGGTGTTGGATTTATCAGTCCTAACTTCCGAAAGGGGGTCGAATTGATGCGGTCGTATGAACTTCGAAAAAGTGGGTTAAGCTATTTTGCAGATAAAAACGGCAGCCGGGCAGCAGTTGGGAAATATTCCTCCAGCAAGGGATATAACTTAACAATCGGTTTTTACAAACCAGTAAAACAAGTGAAAGGGCTGATGCTCGGCGCCTTGGTACGAAATGCCCAAACAGGGGCAACTCCGGAAACTGGAGATTACGCAGAGGCTTACTTCTTCAATTTTATCACGGCAGGTATTGCTGCAAAATACTATCCATTTGAGCGGAACAACCTGTTTGTAAAAGTTGATTTTGGATTGGCGGCCGTACTCACGAAAAACCGGTATTTGAATGAATCGGCACAGCAAAATTTCTTCCACCAATTTGGCATTGGCAATGCTTTCGGCTTTGAACTAGGGTATGCACTACGTCCATTTAAACCTAAAAATAAAGCAATTGAGTTGAAAGCTGGATATCAACTGGCCAATACCCGGGTAGAAGTAAATGGAATTGGCGATGATCAATGGCAATTTGGGGCACTTTATCTTGGTACATCGTTCAATTTTTAATGCAAAACAAGATGATCACGATATTAGGAACCGGGCAAGTAGGCAAGGCTGTCCTTGACCAATTGCAAATTGTACGCCCTGAAAGTGCCATCCTACTGGTAAATCGATCGGGTAAAGCGCCTTTCGATTTACCAAAAGGCACCAACATAGTCGGAATGGACGCCACCAACCCGGGCGCATTGGTCGATGTTTTCCAAAAATCCGACCTTGTGTTTGTCTGCATGGACGTACCCTATCAAAATTGGCATACGTTTTATCCGTTGCTTTCAGACGCCCTGGTTGCAGGGTTAAAAAACACTGCTGCCAAATTGATTTTTGCCGACAATATGTATTCATATGGCAATCGGAAAGGGGAACCCTTGTACGAAACGCTGGCGCACACCGCCAAAACCCAAAAAGGAAAAATCCGGGCGGATGTAATCAAAAACTTTGAACGGAATGGCTTGCAGGAAAGGGTGGCGATTGTAAAATCATCCGATTTTATTGGGCCGCGCATTGAAAAAGGCGTTTTTGGCATCGACTTTCTGGCCAATGTATACCGCAACAAGGCAGTCAATTTGCCAGGAAATATCAAGCTGCCACACCATTTTACCTTTATCGAAGATTTTGCAAAAGCGATGGTTTTGGTAGCATTTGAACCAGGGGACTTCAATGGGGTATGGCATGTGCCCAATGCGCCTGCTATTTCACAAAAGGACTGGATTGATTTATTCCGTAAGCATACCGGCCGCCCCATTAAATACCGAACAATTCCAAAAATTGTCGTAAAACTCGTTGGTATGTTTAATCCGTTTGTCAGAGAACTCCAGGAACTTTCGTATCAATTTGAGTACCCGTACCTGGTAAACGCACAAAGGTTTATTGAAAAATTCGGAGATATCGCAACCCCCCATGACCAGATTGTCCAAAAAACAATAGATTGGTATCGGGAAACGGTGGTTTAGCGCTGCTAAACCACCCCTTACCCCAGCACCAAATCCGCCCCCGATTTACCCACCAACGACCCAATTGCCACGCCCATGCCGCTCAAGCGCACGGAAACCACCACATTGGACGATACGTGCTCGATGATCGGTTTCTTGATCGGGCCCAAGCCCAAAATACCGCTCCACCAGCTGTCGATAGCCGGTTTTTGCTCCGGACAAATGACGGTGTGCAGCAATTGCGCCAGGGCACTTCGAATCATTTCGTTGCTGCCAAATTGATCGGTGGTTTCTTCTTCGAAGGCGAGGAAGCGTCCGCCGCCCAGCAAAATGCGCCCATCTATGTTGCGGAAATAATAATAGCCGCGGTCGTAATGAAAACAGCCTTTTACGGCCAAATTGGGTATTTTTTTGGTAATGAGCACCTGATTCCGGGCTGGAATTACATCAAGGTTGGGCAGCAAACGTTTCGCAAAACCATTCACCGCCACCAGCACTTTCGGCGCGTGCAACTGCCAGCCAAAATCGGTTTCCAGTTGCACGCCATTTTCTGTATCGGCGATACTGCGGATACCTATGCCGTTGAAGATGCGCACCCCCTTAGCATGGGCCAGTTCGAGCAACTTTTTCATCATTTTGCCCGTATGGACCTGCCCTTCGCTGCGGTTCAAAATCAAATGCCGCACCCCATGAAAGCCAAATGCAGGTAAACGCTCATCTACAGGCTGGTACGTATCGTTTACGCCCGTAATCGCCGCCATTTTTTGGTTAAAATCGGGCATGCGCTCCAGGCATTCCTGAAAAGCGCTTTCTTCATCGTCGGTAAACAACTCGTAACCGCCCAGCATTTCAAAATCCATATTTTGATCGCCCACCATGGAGCGCAACAGGTGCAATCCCCGCCAGCGTTGTTCCACCAGGGCCAACACGTCATCTTCCGTCATGCGCGAAAGGTCGTCCAGCAACTCGGTCATGGAGCCAAAACAGGCGAAACCCGCGTTGCGCGTGCTGGCGCCAATGGGCAAAGTGCCGCGTTCCAAAATGGCCACTTGCAGGTTTGGATTGGTTGTTTTGGCATGAATAGCAGCCGCTAATCCAACAATACCGCTGCCAATGATGGCTAAATCAATATCTTTGAAAAAAGTTTCCCGCTCCCAATAACTCAAATTATAGTTCAGCATGGGTATTTTGTCATGTTTACGCATTGGACAACTGATTAAAGGTAAAAACTAAAGCGTGTCGATACCTCCAATTCCAAATACCTCGCCAAAATAGGGACGCCCGATTTGGTGCCGCAAAATAAAGCGCATTTGGTAAGATAATTTGCGCGAATTTTACCCCACAGAAACGAACACGTTATGGATTTTTTTACACAGTTATCACGCGACATTTCCCGGGGTTTTAGTCCCGAATTGCCCAAAGATCTGGGCAATATGGACGACCACCTCGATTTTATCCTCGATAAGGTGCAGCCGTACGGGGAAGATATTGGTGAAAAAGAAGTTTGGCTGAGCAAACGCTGGAAAGAAGTACGCGACGAGGAAGGCTTTCATGAGGCCATTTTACATATTTTTAATCCGGGCGGCGAGTACCTGCTCACGCTCGATGGCAATATTGTAAAAGGCGCCTGGCGACAACTGGGCGGCGATAACACGCTGATTATTGAAATGTCGGGCAAAGGGGAACTGTTCGACCTCTGTTTCCTCAATCCGGATTTTATGATTTTGTCGAAACACGGCGACCAGGGACGCAAAGGACTGCGGCGCTATTTTTGCCTGGTACACGAACCGGCCACCCGCGGCAGAAGCGGCGACCTCGATTGGCGCAACCTCATGGAGCGCATGTACAATGTGTACCGAGAGAACAGCCTCAGCCTCTGGGCCTGGTTGTTTTTCCTGATGGCCATCGCGGCATTGATTTATTTTTCGCTTAAATAAGTCGCCTCAAGGGCGCTTCAACACAGCAAGATGCATTATATTGATTGGATTGTACTGACCTTTACCCTGGCCTTGGTCATTTTTTACGGCATGTACAAAAGCCGCAACCAAGGTTCAAGTGAAAATTTTCTGGCTGGCAACCGCGATTTACCCTGGTGGACCATCGGCCTGAGCATTATGGCGACCCAGGCGAGTGCGATCACGTTTTTGAGTACCCCCGGACAAGCGTATGCTGATGGGATGCAGTTTGCGCAATTTTATTTCGGTATGCCCATTGCCATGGTTATCCTGGCGTACGTGGTGCTGCCTATTTATTACAAATTGCGGGTAACCACCGCTTATGAGTACTTAGAACAGCGTTTTGATGTGCGGATGCGCACCTTTACGGCCATTTTGTTTTTGATTTTGCGGGGTATTTCGGCGGCCATCAGTATTTATGCACCGGGCATCATTCTTTCTACGGTGTTTGGCTGGAACCTGGCGTTTACCAATTTCTTTTTGGCGGCTTTTGTGATCATTTACACCACTTTTGGGGGTAATGCGGCCGTAAGTCGCACCCAGGAGTTGCAAATGACCATCATGTTAGGCGGGTTGATCCTGGCGTTTTTCCTGGTACTGTACCAATTACCGGAAGGGGTAGGACTGCCGGAAGCCTGGCAAATTGCGGGCATCACGGGCAAAACCCAGGTGGTGGATTGGTCCTTCAGTTGGCACGATCGGTACAATGTTTGGTCGGGTGTGCTGGGCGCTACCTTTTTATTTCTTTCTTATTTTGGCACCGACCAGAGTCAAGTCGGGCGGTATTTATCGGGAAAATCCTTGCGGGAAAGCCGCTTTGGCCTGTTGTTCAATGGTTTTGTAAAAATTCCGATGCAGCTATTGGTATTGTCGGTTGGGGTAATGGTGTTTGTATTTTACCAGTTCAACCAGCCGCCGTTGTATTTCAACCAGGCCAATCGCATCAAAATTGAAAAAACACCGCAAAATGCGCAATTGGTGCAATTGGAAGCCCGCGCGGATACGCTGTTTCAGTTCAAAAAAAATACGCTCACCCAATTGACCGAGGCTTTACACCAATCGGATCCGGGACAAATCGCCGCGGCCCGCACGCAGTTGCAACAAATCGACCAGCAAAGTGTGCAATTGCACGACCAAGCGGTTGCAGTCGCCAAAGAAGCCTTGCCATTGTTAGATTCTAAAGACAAAGACTATATATTTATCGGATTCATTATGAACCACTTGCCAGTAGGCTTGATTGGGTTGATGTTTGCGATGATTTTTTGTGCCTCCTGGAGTACCAAGGCTTCTGAGCTCAATTCTTTAGCGGCTACGTCCATCAATGATATTTACCGGCGTTCGTTGGTAAAAGACCGCGACGATACCCATTATTTCCGGGCATCGCGGTTGGCCACCGTGTTTTGGGGTATCTTTATCATGATTTTTGCCACCTATGTTAAGTTGCCCGACAACCTCATTCAGGCGGTCAACATGATTGGGTCTATTTTTTACGGTACCATGCTGGGTATCTTTTTCACGGCTTTTTTCCTCAAAACAGTACGTGGAAAGGCTGTTTTTTGGGCGGCTTTGGTTTCGCAGGGCGTGGTGTTGTATATGTTCTTTTGGGTGGATAAAGACGCCTATTTGTGGTACAATCCTTTGGGCTGCGGCTTGGTGATGGGCTTGAGTTTGATTTTGCAATACACGGTATTTTTTAATAAAAAATAGCCTTCACGTTGCTTGTGCGGGGTTCCACTACTGCTTGCACGGGGTTCCACTACTGCTTGCGCGGGGTTCTACCCCGTGCATCAATCATTCGGGCTCTGCCCGCATATCCTCCTCGGGCAGAGCCCGAATGATCGGTACACGGGGTAGAACCCCGCGCAAGCAAGTATTTGTGGTACAATCCCTTGGGCTGCGGCTGCGGCTTGGTGATGGGCTTGAGTTTGATTTTGCAATACACGGTATTTTTCAATAAAAAATAGCCTTCACGTTGCTTGTGCGGGGTTCCACTACTGCTTGCACGGGGTTCCACTACTGCTTGCGCGGGGTTCTACCCCGTGCATCAATCATTCGGGCTCTGCCCGCATATCCTCCTCGGGCAGAGCCCGAATGATCGGTACACGGGGTAGAACCCCGCGCAAGCAAGTATTTGTGGTACAATCCCTTGGGCTGCGGCTTGGTGATGGGCTTGAGTTTGATTTTGCAATACACGGTATTTTTTAATAAAAAATAGCCTTCATCATGCTTTAACCTCGATCAATATGCCATCTACTTCTTATCAGCGAAAAGCACGTTATTATATGCTTTCCTGGCTCAAACACGATCTAAAAGCCAGTATTACCGTGTTTTTCGTGGCATTGCCGCTTTGTTTAGGGGTAGCGATGTCGTCTGGTGTACCCGTTCTTTCCGGCTTGATTGCAGGCATCATTGGCGGCGTTGTGATTTCAACCCTGAGCAAATCAACATTTAGTGTGAGTGGTCCGGCGGCAGGCTTAACGGCCATTTGTGCTGCTGCAATTGCCCAATTAGGTGCGCTCGAATTGTTTTATTTGTCGGTTGCGGTGGCAGGACTATTGCAAATTCTGTTGGGCGTTTTAAAATTAGGAGGTTTTACTCATTTTATACCTTCAACGGTGATTAAGGGCATGTTGAGTGCCATTGGCATTATCCTTATTTCAAAACAAATACCTCAATTAATTGGCTACGGTCAGCCCGATTTTTGGTCGAATGAGTTATTCAACATATTAACACTGCAACATGTATTTAGCAACATGCGCAGTTTATATGCCGAAATGAGTTTGGGCGCCGTCGTAATTTCGTTGCTGTCGATGACCGTATTAATGGGGTGGAAAAGATTTTTTGCAAAGCGTTTCCAATTTATTCCGGCATCCTTTTTAGTGGTTTTATCGGCTATACTATTGGCTAATTTATTTAATGCGTATGTCCCTGTATTAAAACTGAATGAAACGCATTTTGTGCATATTCCGAAGGATATTACAGCGCAGTTTGCGTGGCCCAACTTAGGCGTGTTTTTTAGCAATGCTGCGATATGGCGCAATGCGGTGGTGATTTGTTTTGTTGCGACGCTTGAAACGCTGTTGAGTGTTGCCGCGATTGATAAGCTGGATCCCTTGAACCGCGTTACACCACAGAATCGCGAATTAATTGCGCAAGGCACTGGCAACTTTTTGAGTGGCCTGCTGGGGGGCCTGCCAATTACTGCGGTAATTGTGCGCGGTTCAGCCAATGTAGAAGCGGGTGCTAAAACCCGATTATCTTCATTTACCCACGGAATTTGGTTGCTGTTGGCCATTTTATTTGCAATTCCACTGCTCAATCAAATCCCGTACTGTGTACTGGCAGTTATACTCATCCGCACGGGCTACAACCTGGTTAAGCCTAAAGCAATCCTTGCTATATACAAACAAGGCAGGGAACAGTTTTTGCCGTTTATGGTAACGGTCGTTTCGATTTTACTCACAGACCTGCTGATTGGGGTATTAATTGGCATTGCGTATGCCATTTATTTTTTGATCAAATACACGTATCACGCCGGTTTTACCCTGAAAGAACATCAAAATGGGCATATTCAGTGTTTTACAGTACAACTTGCACTAAACGTCAGTTTTTTGAACAAGAAGCGTTTTGTGGAAATGTTAGACAAACTACCCGAATATGCTTCGGTGGAAATCATTGGGTCTGATAGTGTGTACATAGACCATGACATCCTGGAAATTTTTCAGGAATTCAAGGCCAAAGCGCACGTTAAGCACATTGATTTTAAATTAATCGATGTTCCATCGGTTGAAATCACCGCGCTGCATTAGATTACTTCCAAGTATCCAACAAATGTTTCACCGTAAATGCCCCGCTTGCTTCTTTTAAATCCGCCTTAGTCGTAAACAGCACCGTTTTGCTTTCTCCAGGGATCAAATCAAAATAATTATCCGAGAAAAAGCCGTCTGCGCTGGATTGTAAGAACACGTTTTTAGCCAAATTTTCGCAGGTCAAGGTAATTTCGTAGCCAAGCGGCTGTTTGGCAACCGTGGTTTTGATGCGTGGGTTGGACAGTTTGAGGTTTTTAGGTGCCGTCACGAATAACAATCGATGCGAAAGCACCGTGCTATCTGCTGCCAGCAATTGGCATTCGATCATGGTGTTTTCCGGCTTGTGTTTTTCCAAAAACTTTTTCAGGGGGGCTTCCCAAAGCACTTTGCTCGAATCGGCCAGCAATAAAGTATCCGGCAGGTTTACTTCGCTAAAAACTTTTCCATCCAAGGTCATCGCGCGTACCCGCAGGTGCACGACCGCCGAATCCGGCAAGTCCGACACGCCATATACTTTTAACACATCGTCTTCCACGTAAGGCAACACGGCAACCGGCTTATAGGCCTCCCGCACATAATATTGCATGGCTTTCCAGCGCCCAAAATAATCGCGGCTGGCCCAGGAAGCGCCACCCCACACATCGTTGAGTTGCCAGTACAAGGTGCCCATGCAATAAGGTTTGTTGCGTCGGTGCGCTTCTATGCCGGTGCGCATCCCTTCTGCTTGCAGGAGTTGGCTCACATACACGAGGTCTTCGAATTTATCCACCGGGCGGTAGTCGCGTTGCAGGTATTCGGCAATCAGGGCATTGCCCCGCGGATGTTTCTGATGGACGAGCATCACCTTGCTTTCTAACTTGCGGTCTTCCGGCAGGGTAAAAGTTTCAATGGTTTTCCATTCAGGAAAAGACTGGAACCCGAATTCGCTCATAAAACGCGGCACCTTTTTGTTCAGGACAGCAAAAGGCTCTTCGTCGTGCCAAACGCCCCAATAATGCGAATCGCCTTCCGTGTTACTTTTCGGGTTGGCGCGGCCATAGCGGGGCGAACTTTCCCAATAAGATACACCACCGCCGTTGGTTTCCACATAAATAGGCAACAAATCCTGAAAAAGGGTCTTGTAATCGCGCCAGAGTTGTTTGCGTTGTTCCTCGGTGAAGTTCATTTGCCAGCCCCAGTTGTTCCAGGCCTCGTTGTTTTCGTTGTTGCCGCACCACAAGGCAATGCAAGGGTGTTGGCGCAGGCGTTCAATTTGTTCGAGGGCTTCAAAAGCGGCTGTTTTCAAAAAACGGCCATTGCTGGGGTACAAGGCGCAGGCGTACATAAAATCCTGCCACACCAGAATACCACGTGCATCGCACAATTGATAAAACAGGTCATCTTCATAAATGCCACCACCCCATACGCGCAGCATGTTCATATTCGACGATTTTACATCATCGAGCAGTTTTTGGTAATGGAAAGGTGTTACCCGGTCCTGCATCAAATCTTGCGGAATGTAGTTGGCGCCTTTTGCAAACACCCGTTTGTCGTTCAATAAAAAGTAAAAAGACTCCCCGTCCTTGTCCTTTTCGGTGATCAGTTTGATGGTTCGAATGCCGGTACGCACATCTACTTTTTCAAGTTGGCGCACGCCGCGTTTAATTTCGAAGGTAAAATCGTACAAATGCGGTTCGCCCAGGCCATTGCTCCACCATAGTTTGGGATTCATGACCTCAAACGTGATAGAATCGTTGTGTACCCCTACTTCAAACTTGCGATCTTCCACGCCTTTGCGTTTCCCATCGCGGCTGATGAGGGTTACATTGCCTGCAAAATCGGAGCGGTACCGGAAGCGCGCCACCATTTTTGCCTTTTCGGGCGTCACTTCGAGGGTGGTGACAAAAATATTTTCGATGATAACCTCGTCCCAGGCTACGATTTCGGGTGCTTTCAAAATGCCGCAACCGGCCAAACGCGGGCCCCAGTCCCAACCAAAGTGAAATTGCGCTTTACGGCTCATGGTGCGGACGCCTCCAGGCAGTTCGTATCCCAATTTATCCCATTCCGGTTTAATCCGTTTTACGGGACTGTCGAAATAGACCAACAAGCGGTTGCCGGTCGGTTTGATCCATTTTTTAACGTCTACTTTCCAGCTCCGAAACATATTATCTGTTTCAAGAATCAGGGTGTCGTTTAGGTAAATATGGGTGTACGTGTCGAGGCCTTTAAAAACAAGCTCCACATGTTTCTTTTGCAACGTAACGGGGTCTACGTCAAACGTTGAGCGAAATTCCCAATCCTTTTCTTCAATCCACTGTACTTTGGCTTCATTGTCGCGGTAATAGGGATCTTCAATTTTGCCATTTTGCAGCAAGGCGCTGTGCACACTGGTGGGTACATTGGCTGGCAGCCAGGTAGTTGTTTCGGCCTGTCGAAACTCCCAGGCAACATAAAGGGGCGTACGGACAGGCGTGTAATTCGGTTGCGCAGCTGCGATCATGGGGATCAGAATAAGCGAAAATTGCAGGAATTTTTTCATCAATGGCAAAAGTAAACTGCAAATAGCATGGTTGTTGTTGAAAAAGCGGGTAATTTTGGGGAAAATTTGCTTTTAATAAAAACACGAAACCTATAAAGTTGTTAGATACAACTTCATTCATTCAAGCCTGAATTGAAAAGTTATGTCGGAACACGATTTGAATTTGCCGAAAGTAGGCATGTATGCGCCTTATTTTGAAGCTCAAACTGAAAAGGGGTTAATACAATTCCCCGAATACAGTCAGGGCTGCTGGTGCATTATTTTTGCACATCCGGCCAATTTTACCTCCGCTTGGACCATGTTTTCCGCTTTTTTGGCCCTGAAAGAACGGTGGCTTACGGAGCGCAACACCCGCATTCTTGCCATTTCCAACGAATCGATCCGGCAAAACAACTTTTCCGATAAAGCGCGCCGCTACCTCGGTATTTACCTCAAGGCACCCGTTATTGAAGACCTCGACTTCACCATCGCCAATGTGTACGGCATGGCTTCTACCCGGCGACCAAGGCCGGGTTGTGATCGATTGGCCTATGTCATTGACCCCGAAGGCCGCATTCGGATGATTATTACCCGGCCTTTGTTGCCCAACATTGAAAGCGCCCTCGAAGAAATTGAGAAAAAACTGGATCGGCTACAGCGCAACATTGAAGACCAGGAGGAGGTGCAATTGGCCCTCAATGTAGAATCCCACGAACAATCGGACGCCTTGGCCGAAGTGTATAAAACAAAGCCCGCGCATTTTTCACGCAAAAAGATACACCCGAATTAGCAGTACCTGAATTTTATGGGGCATAAAAAAAGCGGCTGATCTTACCGATCAACCGCTTTTGTTTACTGTGTTGGCCCACGAGGATTCGAACCCAGACTAACAGAACCAAAATCTGCTGTGCTACCTTTACACCATGGGCCACCAACGCTTCTTAAAAAGCGGGGCAAAGGTACTTCGAGTTGTGATACCCTGCAAGTATCTTCCGCTTTTTTTTCGAAAAAATCTTTCTCTACCTTTAATTTACACGGTACCAGTATTGCGTACGGTAAATTGGGCCGTAGTAACCGCGCACCACGAGGGTGTTGGGTTCGCCTTCTTTGATCCACATTTTACAGCCATACCATTTGCCTTTTTCAGGATCTAGGATATTGCCACCCTGAAAATAACCATCCTTGTTTTTCATATTTACCAGGATGATCATACCAAGTATGGGTTGGTTTTTGCGTTCATCGGGGCATTTATCGCATTTTCTGTCCGCTGGCGCATTCAAAAGTTTAGCCACTTTACCGTATAACGTGCCATTGGCTTCGTAAAGTTCCACATAACTTTTTTCCTTTCCGGTTTCATCGTCGATGGTTTTCCAGGTTCCGGTAACTTGCGCCTGGAGCGTTTGTGTCGAGCAACTCAATGCCAGACAAATAATGAAAGCAATTTTATACATGTTGTCAAAAATGGTTGAAATGAGCAAGAAGGGTATTGCAGCGCAAGGCTGTTCGAAATGGAATGCTGTTAAAATGCACAATCATGCAAAAAAGTATAGCAAGGCGGTAAAATTTTAAAAAGGCGCTTACTCTTTACCCCGCATCAAAATTTCCACATCAAATCCGAGTTCGCGCAACTTTTCCTGGCTGAGTTCATCCAGGTTTTTGATTTCCAGCACTTTCCCTTCTTTGTTTTTAAAGGTCAGGATCACGCTTTCTTTGTTTTCCACATTTTGCTGGGCAATTTGGGCGCGATGGGCCATGTCATCGGCCAGGTGAATGGCGTGTTGCAACTGCTCTAAGGCGTTTCTTTCTTTGTCCTGAGCCGCTTGCAGGGATTGTTGCATGGCTTCTGTTTTTACAATATGTTGGCTGAGCACATTTTTCAGGTCTTCCACTTGTGCTTTTGCGGCATTGAGTTCGTTTTCGCGGGCCCGTTTTTCTTCTTCAGCACGTTGGGCGATGAGGCGCGCGTGTTCGGCCTGGTCGCGGCGGGCAAGTTCTTCACTGTTGATCAACGCATTACAGTTTTGAAGCGACAGTAATTTTTCGAGGCTGACAATATCCACCGAGACAATATAATCAACCCGAAATTGCTCGGAGCTGCTGTACACCTCGCCACCTACGCTGAATACCACGCCACTGACTTCCGCTTCCGAACTTACTTTTTGGTAGGCGCGGGTGTACACCGTGGTGAGTTTGGCAGAACGTATATAATAGGTCTTCTTGCGGGTTTCGGGGCTTACATTGCCCGAGGCGCGACAAATTTCCACGTATGGAATATAATCTTCGGGCAAAAACGCATGCCCAATATCCGTAATAATGATTTCCCGAATCGCGTCGCGGTCAACTTTGGTAGACGCAATGCTGTACGCGCCATTAAATTTGAATTTTGAATCAATTTTGGCACTAAAAATTACATCCGAGGTAGAGGTGGTAATGATGGGCGGCTTGTCTTGCCGAACAAAACGCGTCAGCACCGTCGTTTTATTTTCATCAATCAAAATCATGGCGCCCACCAACTGATCAATCTTGTTTACAAATCCTGCAAGGCCTTTGATGAACGTGCGTTGCTTGTACGAATCCGGTAAGTCAAGCCCCAAAGTCACCGGACTTAGTTTGATTTTACGCGAACTTTGGGCAGGGAGTGCGGGTGCGACCGCAAGCAAGAGGAATAAAGCGATAAATGGGCGCATAGCGAAACAAGATTGATTTGGCCGAAAACGAAGATCGGCGCGGCAAAAGTATTCGAGAAAATGTGTTTTTGCCTAAATTGGACATGCTAAATGGCATAAAGCCATTACCTTAGCACTATTCTTTTGCATGTTGGCAATCGCGGCTTGTATACCCGCACTTGCGAACAAACCCAACGATATAGGACCATGTTTGAACGACAAGCCCGCCAACCCTTTCCAATCCGCAATATTGTAGTACTGGCCGTTGCCGTACTCCTGTTCTTTTTATACCTAGCCGGCAAGTTCGAAAAGCAACCGGAGGGATCCATACTTGAAAATAAGGAAGAAAAAGCGGTAAAAGATGCGGGCCTTACCCCTGCCGAGTGGTTTCATCTGCTGCGTGAATACCCCGATTTTAAAACCAATGTGCCTGCTTATTCCCAGGCCATGACCCAACTGCGCAATGCCAGCCAGCAACGCGGTAGTTTTGATGGGTTTACGGCCCCCTGGACCCAAGAAGGTCCGGGCAACATCGGGGCTAGGATCAATACCATTAAGGTGCACCCGACCAACCCAAACATTATTTATATCGGGTACTCAACCGGCGGTGTGTGGAAAACGGTAGATGGCGGCCAAAACTGGTTCCCGATTTTTGACCAGCAAGCCTTTTTATCCATTGGCGACATCGAACTGGACCCACAAAATCCTAACACTGTGTACGTGGGTACCGGCGATCCGAACGTGAGCGGCTATCCGTTCATCGGCGACGGATTATGGAAAAGTACCAACGGCGGTCAAAGCTGGCAGCACCTCGGACTTACCAATCAGCGTATTATCAGCAAAATCGTCGTGCACCCTACCAATGCCAACATTCTGTATGTGGCAACCATGGGCTTGCCGTTTGAACGCAACAACGACCGCGGTCTGTATAAAACCATTAATGGCGGACAATCCTGGCAGCAAGTGTTGTTCGTATCTGACCAGACGGGTGCCATCGACTTAAAAATTTCACCTGCCGATCCCAATGTGCTGTATGTTGCCATGTGGGATCGCATCCGAAATAACCAGGAAAGCGTGGTCATTGGCAACAATGCCCGAATTTGGAAAACCAGCAATGCCGGCGCAAACTGGACCATGCTGGCGGGTGGCCTACCGGAAACAGAAAAAAGCCGGATCGGGCTCGAAATAGACGCCACCAATGCCAACCACCTGGTAGCCATTTATGCCGATACAGACCTTACTTTTGATACCATTTTTGAATCGTTTGATGCAGGTGTCAATTGGGCGCCGATGGATTTAATCGGGCTGGACGCAGGGTTTCAAGCCAATTTTGCCTGGTATTTTGGCAAAATCTTCATCAACCCTTACCGCGCGCAAGACCTGTTTACCTGCGGCGTTTCACTTTGGCGCTCCAAAGATGCGGGGGTGAACTGGTACCAGGCTACACCGGATTGGTGGACGTACGAGGTGCATGCCGACAAACACGATATGGCTTTTATCAGTGCCAATACCTATCTGGTAGCCACAGATGGCGGTTTGTATAAAACCACCGATGATGGTCAAAGCTGGCTTAAAATTGAAAATATTCCGACCAACCAGGCCTATCGCGTAGCATACAATCCCTTTTTTACCGATTTTTATTATTGCGGATTGCAGGATAACGGCACTACTGCGGGCGACAAAGCAAGCATCAATGAATGGCCGCGCTTGTTTGGCGGTGATGGTTTTCAAACGGTATTTCACCCCGTAAACCCGGATATTTTTTATTTTGAAACACAAGACGGGGCCATTTACGGAACCGCCGACGGCACCGGATTTATTGATGCGGCGACCAACGGCATTGACGAAGCAGACCGCCGCAGTTGGGACATGCAATACCAAATCAGTGCCCACGATCCTGAAATCATGTACACCGGCACGTATCGGATTTATCAGAGTTATGGCCATTTGCCTACCTGGTTTCCGATCAGCGAAGACCTGACCGATGGCATCGTTTTTGGCGCGCGTTTCCATGTCATCACCACGGTGCACGAAAGTCCGGTGAACCCTGAAAACGTATATGCGGGAACTTCAGATGGCAATGTTTGGCATGGCAATCCTTTTACCCAAACCTGGACCAATATTAGCAATAACCTGCCCGACCGATATGTTTCTTGTGTAAAAGGCTCGCCCAACGAGGCCGATCGGGTGTTTGTATCTCATACCGGCTATAAATCCAATGATTTTACGGCGCGCATCCATCGTTCGGATGATAAAGGCAACAACTGGACCTCTATTTCGGGTGATATGCCCAATTTTGCGGTCAATGATCTGCTTATTTTGCCGGGCCACCAGGATTCAGTGTTGTTTGCAGCCACCGATGGGGGTGTATATGGCACCTTGAATGGCGGCCAGCACTGGGAACGCCTGGGAGCGGGCATGCCCAGTGTGCCGGTGTACGATATTGAGTGGAATATTGATAAAAAAACCTTGTTTGCGGGCACCTTTGGCCGTAGTATTTATTCGTTTCCGCTGGATTCCCTTAAAATAGGCGGCGATGTATCCACTTCGGCACCGGGGAATGCCCGCAATGCCCGCTTGCATGTAACGCCCAACTTGGTGCATGCACAAACCACCATCACGGTCGAAAACCTGAAATCACGTCAAATGGCAGAAATTCTGGTAACCGACTTATCGGGCCGGGTCGTTTGGAAAACGCAATGTCAGGGTTTTGGCAAACATGCATTACCCCTCGAAACCCAACAATTGCCATCGGGCATGTATGTGGTGTTTGCGCAATCCGACGGGCGCGTGTGGGCCCATGAGAAATTTGTGGTGGTCGCCAAATGAACCGATTAATGCAGAAGCCCGGCCCGCCTTTTTACTTTTTGGCCTTGTTGCTGGGTTTTGGTTTTTTGTATGCTTTTTTAGTGCCGCCCTTTCAATCGCCGGATGAACCGAACCATTTTTTGCGCGCCTGGCAGGTTTCCAATGGCCAGTTTATTGCCCAAAAAACACCCGATCATCGCCTGGGCGGGGTTTTGCCGAAGGGTTTACAGGCGTTTACCCAATCCTTTCAATTTTTAAGGACCGAGCCAGCGCAGCGCATTTCGATCCATCAGGTACTTGCGTCAAACAATATAAAAGTAAATGCGTCGGAGCAGGACTTTTTAGATTTTGCCAATACCGCCATATACGCCCCGACCGCCTACCTGCCCCAGACATTGGGTATTGGCCTTGGCAAAGGCTTGGGCTGGGGACCATTGGGGTGTTTGTATGCAGCGCGCTGTGCCAATTTGCTCGTTTGGGGCTTATTATGGTTGTGGGCCTTGTATTTATTTCCTTTTCAGCAACGGCCTATGGCGGCACTTGCCTTGATGCCGGCCTCCTTGGTACTGGCGGCAAGTTGCAATGCCGATGTGATTACCAATGGTTTGTGCATCCTGATTTTTGCCGGACTTTTAAGTCGACGACCATCGCTGTTTTATGGGTGTGTAGCCGCCCTGCTGATGGTGGCGATTCATAAATTAGTCACTTTGCCGTTGGTGTTGTTGTTTTGGGTGAATGCACCCAAAAAGCACGTTCGCAACCTGTTTTATAGTCTGATGATTGGTGTCGCAGCAATAGGCTGGGCCCTTTTTGCAAACCAATGGTTCATTCCCTACGATGCTTATCACCCGGATTTTAGGGATACCCAAACCCTGAATGCGGGGGTGGATCCTGCTGGGCAATTGCAATGGATTTTCGGTCATCCGTTCGCCTTTGTCCGCATTGTATGGGGCTCGTACCTGCAAGCATTGCCTTCTACCACAGCACACTGGGTTGGAAAATTTGGTTGGGAAAAAAATTACTTGCCTGCGGGCTGGATTGCGCTGCTGCTTGGTTTGTTTATCGTCCTTGCAAGCACGGAAAAAAACCAGGCCACCCGCAGTCAACGTGGCCTCGCTGCTTTGGCGGCGCTGCTCTACCTGATCTTGTTTGCAATTACCATGTTCGCTTTATGGCATCCGGTGGGCGCGCCGGTACTTAGCAATTTGCAAGGGCGCTATTTTGTCCCCATCTTGCCGCTTTTGGTATATGCTACTGGGAATCAATATTTTAAAATAAATGAAAAATGGGTAAATGTCGGGATGGCGAGCATCTTTTGCCTGGGCAACCTGGCCATGGTCGTTGCGATTTGGATGCGCTATTACGGATAAGCATTAGTCCTCCTCAAACAAATCAAAAATGGTATCCAGCGTATCAAAAGACTTAATACCCACTTGCTCTTCCTCGCCGCCTTGCAGGTTGAGTCCTGCTGGCTGTACTTGCTCCATGATCGTCTGCACCGTTTCTGTATCCAAATGAATATGGAGTAAAAACGGGTATTTTGCACAAAGATGTTGCAACAGATCAGCGTGTGCTGGCCAATGGGCAGCGGTTATTTCCAGGATAAAATATTGAACAAAAGGTGCTTTTTCGGCACAAATTTCAAGCAATGCGGCTGGTATAGGTGGCCACTCAAGCTGCAACAACACGGGCCAATCGGCCAATACGGCCAAATCTTGGGTGTCTGGCAGTCCCGCAAGCTGTACCGCATCCAGCTCAAAGAAACGCGCTGCTTCGGCAACGACCGTTATGGGGGTATGGGCAAATTCGCCCACAATTTGGGGTCCTTCCACCCAAGCGCGCATGGCCTTCATGTACATCGGATCCAGGTAGCCTTCGGTGCCTTCTACCAGGTTAAATCCTAAAAACGCGACGGATTTAGCAGCAAAATAACGCGCATCGGTGAGGTTGGTGATGCAGGCGGCTTTAATTATCGGATATCCCATTTCCGGGTTTTAAAAAAGCGAATAATCAGGTACAGCAACAGTCCGGCCGGACCCGTAAGCATGGTGAGTAGGAGGCTGGGGACCAGAAAAATCGGGTGGATTTTCAGTTGTTGGCCATCATGCACCTGCCAAACACCTACCAATAAACAAAAAGAAAGGTAATTGAGCCAGCCCGTCAGCAACATGGATTTGCTGCGAAACAGGTTTTCAAGCCCTGATAAAGACAATAGGTTGCCGCTTTCTTCGGGGTTTGTTAAAAACTGAAACGTAAACCAGGCCGCCGCAAGGAGCAAAATAATGGCGGCTCCAAAGGCGATTTTTTCGGTGTAAGGCCAGGTTGGGGCAAACAAGAGCAGCACCCAGGGCAGAAAAATAAGGATGCTGGCGTACCCGTAAAAAATATCGGCAGTAATCATGGTGTTTTCCGTTGTGCGCACAAAGGTACGCGCTTGGCTGGCGTTACCAATCCTTTTTATTGGTTTTGGATTTTGTATCAGGCGCTTGTTCGCGGTATTTGCGGGCATTTTTTTTATCTTCTGGTCCCACAGCGCTTTCCAACAGGCGTTTGGCTTCTTCCGGGCTCATTTTACCGGGTGCCGTTGTTTCCTTTTCCGGGTTTTGGGGCTTTTGCTGTTCGGGTTTGGAACCTTGGTTCGGCTGCTGCTTTTGGTCCTGGTTTTGATCCTGGTTTTGATCCTGGTTTTGATCCTGGTTGGGTGGCTGGTTTTGCGGATCCTGGCCTTGTTTAGGGGGCTGATTTTGCGGTTGATCCTGTTTTTGCTGTTCCAGGATTTTCTTTTTGGCCATCTGCAGGTTCATTTTCGTTTGCGGGTCACCCGGACGCAGCCGCAAACTGTTCGAATAAGCATCAATGGCTTCTTTGTATTTCTTTTGCTTGAGGTAGGCATTGCCCAAATTATGCATCAAATCGGCCTTTTCTTGCGTGTTTTTTATGCTGGGCGCCGCTTGTTCGTATTGTTTGACCGCGTCTTCGTATTTTCCTTGTTGGTACAATGAATTTCCAAGATTGTAGTTGGCGCGTTGGTTGTTTGGGTCGATCGTGAGGGCATCTTTGTAGGATTTCCCCGCGTTTTCATATTCCTGTCGGCTGTAATTTTTGTCGCCCTTGCGCAAGGGTTCATGGGCCGATTGTGCTTGAAGGGCAAAAACGGCCAGGCTACAACAAAGCAAAAAGATGTTTTTCATGGTATGATGCATTTAAAGGGCCACCCGTTTGCGCCACTGAATCAACATTTCCAGCAAGAGCAGCAGCACACCGGGCAATAAAAACCACTGGTAATAACTTTCATAACTGGAAACCGAACGCACTTCCAGTTCGCGTTTTTTCAAACCATCCATTTCTTTTTTTAAGGCCCGAATAGCGGCATCCCCCTGGTTTACATTAAACGCGCGGCCACCACCGGCAGTAGCCAATTGATTAAGCAAGGCTTCATTTAACGTTGAAATGACCACTTTATCTTCTGCATCGCGCTTGTAACTGCTTTCGCTCACCCCCGGCAAAGGAATAGGGCCTCCCTCCGCTGTGCCGACGCCAACCGGATATAAGACCATACCATCCGCAAAGGCCGTTTCTGCCTGTGCAAGGGCGCCTTCCTCCTGGTCTTCTCCATCGGTGATCAGGATCAATGCCCTGCCCGAAGGTTCAGGATCAAACGCATTAGAGGCCAACTTCAGGACAGATTGAATGTTGGTGCCTTTATTCGTAATCAATTCAGGACTAGCACTTTGTATCGATTCGAGCATGAAATTATAATCGGTAGACAAGGGCAATTGTAAAAACGCAGATCCGGCAAAAAAGATCAAGCCGATGCGTTCGCCCTCCAGGGTTTGCACCAGTTTTTGTGCAAAAGCTTTCGATAATTCCAGGCGGTTGGGTGCAACATCCTGGGCCCACATGCTTTCTGAAATATCCAGGGCGATGAAGATATCCGAACTATTTTGGGTCACCTTTTGCATTTTTGCACCGCGTTGTGGATTGACAAATGCAAATAAAAGCAACGCAAGCCCCCCCAGAAATAAGGCGTTTTTGATCCAAAACCGTTGCTGCGAATATCCCGCGATCATTCCCTCCATTTTGCCCGGATCGCCCAATAAACGCAAGGCATTGCTCCGCCAAAACCAATAGTTGAGCAGGAGTAATGCCAGTACGGGCACAATCCAAAGCAGGTTTAAAAATTCGGGATGGTCGTATCGAAACATAGTTGTATTTAAAATGGGTTCAAATTGTTACCGAACGCAGCAATCCCCAGCGCAAGCCCGCCTCCAGGCACAACAAAATTAAGGCCACGCCCAAAAGCCAATAAAACACTTCGGTACTGCGCTGAATCGTGCGGATTTCTATTTTTGTTTTTTCCAAACGGTCAATTTCTTCATAAATACCCGCCAAATCCCGCTCCGAATAAGCCCGGTAAAATCGGCCTTGGGTTGCCTGTGCAATTTGACGCAACAACTCGGTATCGAACTCCATTTGCCGGGGTGCGAAGAAATAACTGCCATCGGGTGCGCGCTGGGCGGGCGACATGACCACCCCTTCCGTTCCAATGCCTACCGTGTACACGCGGATGCCCAGGGTTGCCGCCAGTTCGGCCGCCTGCATGGGGGAAATGTAGCCTGCATTGTTTTCGCCATCGGTGAGCAAGATCACAATTTTACTACGCGACGGACTGTCTTTCAAGCGGTTAACGGCTGTGGCGAGGCCCATTCCAATGGCAGTACCGTCCTCCAAACGCCCCACTTCCAAGGCTTCAATAAAGCCCTGTACCACCCGCCGATCGGTGGTAAGCGGACATTGGGTAAATGCCTCGGCCGAAAATGCCACCAGGCCCAGGCGGTCGTAAGGTCTTTTTTCTACAAATTCAATCGCTACCCGTTTAGCCACTGCCAGCCGATCGGGGTCGAAATCTTTGCTGAGCATACTGGGCGAAATATCCAGGGCCAACACAATATCCACTGCATTGGCGTTTATTTTTTGTTCTTGCCAAAGCAATTGTGGACGTGCCATGGCCAAAATTGCCAGGAATAAGGCCGCCCAACGAAACCAGTACAAACTGCCGCGCAGTCGGGCACGCCAGTTGGCGGCACCCAATGCGCCAGCTGGTTGCGGTACGCGCAGCGACAAATCGCGTTGTGTGCGGGTAATCAAGTACCAAACCGGCAATACCAGCAACAACAATAGCCAAATAGGTTGAGCAAGGATCAAGCGTTGGATTGGTTTGAAGGGTGAACAGGGGCGGCTTCCGGCACAGGAATGGTGTTTCTGACCAGGTCAAAAGCCAATTGAAGGGCGCGTTCGTGGTAGTCGGTGGCTGGTGTTGCTTTGGCAAATTTGGCCAAATCGGCCTGCTGAAACAATTCTTGCAACGGGGGAATTAATTCTGTCGGAAAACCAGGGTGCTTCTGCAATTGCTGGATGGTTTCGCCCGATGCCGATTCCAGTGCCGGGATGTCAAAGCGCTCCCGCAAATATTCGCGCACAATAAAGGTTAATCCGGCATAATAGGCCTTCAAATCACCTTGCTGCCACAATTGCTTTTTGCGCAATACTTCCAGTTTCTTTAAGGCCAATTCGTGCGCAGGTAATTGTACCACCCGGCTTTGAATACCTTGCTGTTTACGCCGATTCAATATCCAGTAAATCAATAAGATACACAGTAGTAAAGCGCCAATTCCATATGCCCAAGGCAAATAATCCGTCCAAAGCACCGGCTCTTTATGGATGTCCTTTATTTCGGCCATATCATTCAAATCATCGGGTGCCGGACTTGGAATAACCACCAGGGTCAGCGGATTCGTAAATAAGGTGTCGGCACCTTTTATCTGGATTGGCAGGGGAGGCAACATAAGGGTATCGGCGTCAAAGACAATGAGGGTGAGGTTTTTTTCCCAGCCCTGGTCGCCCAACTGCCATTCCGATTGCTGCAAAATGTTTTCCTTGGGCAGCACACCGCTCCAGGCATCATAGGCAATGTGCAAGGGTTGCCCCACCGATTTGGGGATGCGTAAATGCAACAAAAACGGATTGCCGGTTTCGGCCAGGTTGCTGTCCAGTGCAGCGGTAGCGCCTGTTTGCGCCTGCAAACCGGGTGCGAACAGCAACAAAAGCCCTAAAAAGCAACAAAATCGAATCAATTTTTGCACTGTATAGATTGTTTAGGTACTTCTTTGCTCAAAAAAACGCAACAAGGCGTTGACATAGGAGTCGGTCGTTTGTACACTCAAAAAATCGGCCCCGGCGCGCCGAAACAAAGCAGCCGTTTGCGCTTGGTGTTGGTCGAAACGCTGGGTGTACCCCTGTCGTATGGCCGGGTTGCTGGTATCAATCCAGCGACTTGCCACCGATTCGGGATCTTTGACATGCAGCAATCCTACATTGGGCAACACCCGTTCGCGTGGATCCCAGCATTGCAAGCCGATAAAATCATGCCGCCGGGCCAAAATACGCAACGGCGCTTCATAGTTTTCCGCCTGAAAATCGGACAAAACAAAACAGACCGTCCGCTTTTTCATCACATTTCGGGTGTACTGTAGCGCTGCTGCTAGGTCAGTACCCTTATCCGATGGCCGCACATTGACCAATTCCCGGATGATGCGCAGGATGTGCTGGCGCCCCTTCTTGGGTGCAATAAACAGCTCCGGCTTATCCGAAAACAACAACAACCCAACCTTATCATTATTTGAAATGGCCGAAAATGCCAAAACCGCGCAAATTTCGGTCAATACTTCCTGTTTCGACAAGCCCGTGGTGCCAAAAAACGACGAACCACTGATGTCAACCAGCAACATCACGGTGAGTTCTCGTTCTTCTTCAAAAATTTTGACATGCGGCGCACCCGTACGCGCCGTCACATTCCAGTCTATGCTCCGAACATCATCCCCAAATTGATACATCCGTACTTCACTGAACGACATGCCTCGGCCCTTGAAGGCACTATGATACCCTCCTGTAAACAAATGGTGGCTCAGACCACGGGTCTTCAGCTCCACTTTGCGTACTTTTTTTAGCAGTTCGGTTGTATCCACAAGAACAAATGCATTGATGAAGAAATGGGTTATTTTACAAATTCCGCTACCGGATGGTCTTTCCGCAAATAAGGCTTCAAATCTGTGTAAGGCACCAACAAATGCTGCTGACCATATACAGGATGAAATAAAGTGCTGAGTTCGAGGCCATCGCGGCGCAAAGCAAACAATGGAAAACCAACTTTATTGATCCATTCGCGGTAGGCAGGGTCGGAAGCAAACTGCCGCATTTTGGGCGATTCGCGTTTCCAATATTCATCCATCCAGGATTTCGCATTAAAACTTTTAACAAACAAATCCGCCAGGGTAATTTCCTTGCCTGTTTTTAAATTAAAATTAAATGACTTGCCCTGCGCATCGGGCGTCCAGGTATCGGTAAAGGTCAAATATCCACTCAAAATATTTTCTGTCCAGCACACGATGTCCGACCAGCAACTGCCTCGATGTGCACTTCGACTGGCGGCATTGAGGGGTTCCTGTTTGGCAGCCACTGCGGTGCGACAGGCACTCATCCAGCCATTCACCTGCTGATCGAGCCAGGTATTGCAAGCGGTGCAGGCGGTACGCGGGTAAATTGCATCGAACCCGGAGCGATAATCGGCATAATCCAGGCATCCAAACACCAATTTGTCCTTTTGGCTAAAGGAAAAACTGCGTTTTTCGCCGCTGCCTACCCAATTGGCGGTAATTGCAGTCGGGTTGCTCAGGTTGCCACTGATTAAACCGCCTGTTTTTCCGTTGGGCAACAGTGCTTCCAAATCGTAGGTGCCATCGGTTTTCATTTCGCCTTTCAACGTGTAGGTATTGCGATCGGCTTCAACCCATAAAAAACCTTCCAGCGCGCCATTGTGCATACGAATCAATACCATATCTGCTCGCCCGCCGTTGTACCGGGTAATGTAGCGGCAAGCCCATTTGTTCTCGGCACAACTGGTTACAACCGTTTGGCCCGGCTGAATAATTTCGGCTTCAATACGGCTGCCTAAAGAATTGTTGTTGTTGCTCCAGGAGCCTTCCAGGCGTGTTCCGTTAAATGTTCCCTTTATTTGGCCGGTCACATAATTATTGGCATCGCGTTCTTCCAACACAATTTGATCCTTTTCGAGCGGCCCACTGATTTGAAAGCGTGTTTTGCTTTTGATATAGGTCAGGTATCCTTTGCAATTACGACCATCACTGCCCAGGGCAATATCCACCAGATAGACATCGTCAATGCGGCCTTTCAAGCGTTTAATCCACTTCAAGGCCGTCGAATTGTTGAATAGTTTTTGAATAGCTGAATCGGCAACGGGCGGTAAAGGAACCGAAACCGTACTTGTCGCAGCGGGTGGTGCCGTTTCTTTCTTTTGACCCCATGCCAAAACGGGCAATAACAAAACCAGCAAAAGTAAAAATCCTTTTTGCACCTCAAAAATACTTGTCAAACGAATAAAACGCATGCGATTATACCCAGATTTAAAAAGATTTGAAGGATAGATGGATAAAAAAAATGATTTTCAATGGATGAGAAGCCAGCTGTTTTCACAACCAGTTTGCGTTGACGATCGTTTTTTACAGGCTCTAAGGCACCTCCACCTTGTTCAGTATTTTTTCAATAATGTTTTCCTGTGTAATGTTTTCTGCTTCAGCCTCATAGGTAAGTCCAATGCGGTGGCGCAAAACATCATAACAAATGGCGCGCACATCTTCTGGAACAACATACCCACGGTGGCGCAAAAAGGCAATGGCGCGGGCAGCTTGTGCCAACCCAATGCTTGCCCGGGGCGATGCGCCATAACTGATCAGCGGCGTGAGCGACTTCAAACCATATTCGGCCGGATTCCGCGTGGCAAAAACGATGTCGATAATGTATTGTTCGATCTTTTCGTCCATATAAATGCCATGCATCACCTCCCGCGCGCGCAACAAAGCCTCTGGCGTCACTACTTTATGGATAAACGGTGTTTCGCCGCTCAGGTTGCGCCGCACAATACTCCGCTCTTCGGCTTTGGTTGGGTAGTCAATTTTTACTTTTAACAAAAAACGATCTACCTGGGCTTCAGGCAAAGGATACGTACCTTCCTGCTCGATGGGGTTTTGGGTGGCAAGGACCAAAAAAGGTTCCTCCAGATGGAAGGTTTCGCTCCCGATGGTTACTTGCCGTTCCTGCATGGCCTCCAGCAGCGCACTTTGTACTTTCGCGGGGGCACGGTTGATCTCATCGGCCAGCACAAAATTGGCAAAAATGGGTCCTTTGCGCACGGCAAATTCCGAACGGGCCGGGTTGTATATCATGGTGCCCAACACGTCGGCAGGTAACAAGTCGGGCGTAAACTGAATACGGCTAAATTGTGCATCTACCGCCTGCGCCAAGGTTTTGATTGCCAGGGTTTTGGCCAAGCCAGGCATCCCTTCCAGCAAAATGTGGCCTTTGGTGAGCAGCCCGATCATCAGCCGTTCAATCATGTGCTCCTGCCCTACAATAACCTTCGCCGTTTCAAGTGTCAATTGATCTACAAAAGCACTTTCAATCTGAATTTGTTGATTTAGCGCTTGTATGTCGATGTGTTGCTGCATGAATATTGTTTTATTTGAATTAAATGCCCAATTGCGCGTACAACAGCATCCCGCCAAGTACGGCCGCAATAATGAGCAAACCTATATAAAATACGGTATAACATTGCGATAAATACCAGTATTTGCGTGAAAGTGAAACCCCCAACCAGTATAAATCGCGTGAAAATGCCTCCTGCCGGGCATCTGGATCTTTCATGAAATTGCGAATGGCGTGGTCAAATTGAGGGGCCGACATTTGGGTAAAATCGCCAAAAAACAACCAGTTGATCTTCGGTTTTTTACTGACCGACGGGGCTATACTGGGCCGTGTCGCTAAAGTCGCCAGCACGATGCACGTCAAACTCAATAAGACAATCAAAAGGTCGGGGATAAACATATTGGGCATATGGGCCAGAACACCCAGGTGCTTTTTGGTCACCACAAAGGAAAGTACCAGCGTATTGATGCCCAACATCAGGTGGGCTTTGTCGTCGGCAATTTTGCTCAACGTCAAATGCGTATCGTAGGCGATGCGAAAATAGGCACCACCTTGCCGTTCAAGGGCTTTCGCGTTTCGAAGTTGTTCAAGAAACGCAACAAATTCCAGAACAGCAGGATTTTTAATAAAAAAACGGGAATGAAGGCTAGACATTGCGTCGGATGATTGAGCTGCCAAAGGTAATAAGATGCCTCGGTGACGATCATTATTATGGTCAGTTATTATGCGTTAAAAGACAATGTCCGACCAATTGAGTTGCAAGCGCCGCGCCGAAAGCAAATAAAAATCGCGGACTGACACAATTTTCAGGATATTCTGAAAACAAAATACGACAAAAATGTATTTCATTTGCTTTGAACTAAAACCAACTACATGGAATTCCTGGAAGGCAAAGCAAAGTTTATTGAATCGTGGGGTAAAATGGCGAGCGATTGGGGGATCAACAGAACAATGGCCCAGGTGCATGCCTTATTGCTGATCGCTCCGGAAGCGATGACAGCCGACCAGGTTATGGAAGAATTGGATATTTCGCGCGGAAATGCCAACATGAATATCCGTGCCTTGATGGATTGGGGGCTGGTACACAAACAACTCAAATCGGGCGAACGAAAAGAATATTTCTTTGCCGAAAAAGATATGTGGACCGTGGTACGCCAAATCATCATCAACCGCAAAAAGCGTGAGCTGGAGCCGATGATCAAGGCCCTGGATGAACTTGCCAGCGTAGAAGCACTCACCCCCGAGTCGGAACATTTCTGCGAAGTCGTACAGGACATTCGCAAGTTTTCGAACAAAGCCAATCAGACCCTTGATACCCTCATCAAGGCCGAATCCAACTGGTTTACCAATATGTTTTTGAATATGGTACGCTAGGCGCAGCTTGTTGCTGGATCTGCAAAAGAACATGAGCCATCCCGAATTTTGGGTTTCACAAAGATTAGGGGTAACGTTTATTACGCATTTACACGGGACTTAAGGAGGCTTCAGATGTTATGCTTGATTTGGGTAGCCTTGGTATGTTCTTTTCGTATTAATAAGGACTATTTTGCTGAGTTTTCTGGCAATAGATAAAAAATCCCGAATTCTGGTTTTCACCAAAATTCGGGATGACTCGTTATTCAAACTTCAAACTTTAAATTAATCGGGCTCGAAGCCTAACACGATGCTAAAGCGGCCAAATGTGTTCCATTTAGCACCCTGCTCAATTAAGTTAGGCTTATCGAATCCGAAGCCATAGTCAAAACCAAGGGTACCAAACATGGGCAAGAATACCCGCAAGCCCATCCCTGCCGAACGCCGCACATCAAAAGGATTGAACTCTTGGACTGTTCGCCAAGCATTGCCGCCCTGCGCAAACGCCGTAATAAAGATGGTGCTTTGTGGATTGAGGGATATTGGGTAGCGCAATTCGGCGGTGTATTTTGCAAACACACCCGCGCCACCGGCCAACCGGTCCATAATGCCATCGCCGTTGCCATTGGTACCATTTACCTCGTAACCACGTAAGCTTACAATCGTACGTCCGTTCAAACCCGCATTTTGGTTGTTCAAACCATCGCCGCCAAGTTCGAACCGTTCGAAGGGCGTAAGGGGTGTTTTGCTGCTCCAACGGCTCAATAAACCCATTTTAGTGCTGGTTTTTAACACCAACTTGCCCACAATCGTGGTGTACCATTCGGCGTCAATCCGCCATTTCAGGTATTCCACGTATTTGTACAGTTCGTTGACCTCGGCTGTTTTGTAAAATTCAGTGCTTTTAAACAAGGAGTAGGGCGGCGTCACCTGCAATTTCAAAGAAATCAGCGAACCTTGTTTTGGGAAAATCGGGTCGTTGATGCTGTTGCGGGCCAGGGTGAAGGCCATATTATAGTTGTGGAAAATACCATTCGATACCGTCCGGTTGTTGTCGTCGCGGAAACCCGGCCAGTTGCTCAGGCGCAAGGTTTGAATATCCAAATCGGCCCGGAAAATAAAGTTGTCATCTGGCCATTTCAAACGGGTACCAAAACCAACCGTGCCTTGCAGGATGTCGAGGCGTTGGTAACTGCTGGAACCCGAAAATCCTTGTGCAAAACGGTTATAAAAACCGGCAACCGTGAGTGAGTTCGGTTTTTTACCACCCAACCAAGGCTCTGTAAACGAAGCATTGTACGACTGATAACGCTCGCCCGATGTTTGTCCGCGCACACTGAAACGCTGTCCATCGCCCTGCGGCAGCGGGTTCCAGGTTTCTTTGTTTTTTACATTGCGCAAAGAGAAGTTGTTGAAGGTTACCCCCAGGGTACCAATGATGCCGCCTCTGCTAAAAGTAGTAGAAGGCTGGTAACCGGCCGACAATTCGAGCTGATCGGAAGGTTTTTCCTCTACTGTATATTCTACGTCTACCGTGCCGCGGTCGGGGTTAACGGGTGTATTGATGCCCAATGCCTCCTGGTTAAAGTAACCCAGGTTGATAATTTCACGCTGGGAGCGAATGATGTCCGAACGGCTGAATTTGTCGCCAGGCCGCGTGTATAATTCCCGGCGAATTACGTGTTCGTGGGTACGGTCGTTGCCTTTGATGACCACGCGGTCGATGGTCGCCTGCGGGCCTTCAAAAATGCGCAGTTCCAGGTCAATCGAGTCATTTTCAATGGAGGTTTCCACCGGATCAACGCGGAAGAACAGGTATCCGTTATCGAGATATAAAGAGGAAATATCGCGACCGTCCTGGCTAAATTGCAGGCGGGTACTCAACAATTCCTGGTTGTACACGTCGCCTTTTTTGATACCCAACACCTGATCGAGGTATTTGGTATCATATAAGGTGTTGCCTTTCCAAACAATATTTCGGAAGAAATACCGGTTGCCTTCCTCGATGAAAAGGTCGATCAGCAACTGCCCTTTGGCATTTCGGCTGATGCTGTCTTTTACAATACGGGTATCGCGGTAGCCAATGGTATTATAATAGGCTTCAATTTTTAACTTATCTTCCTCATAATCCTTGCGCACCAGTTTTGATTTTTTGAAAATACGGCTCTTCCGGGCTGTATTTTTCATTTTTTTGCGCAAAACTTTTGCTTTGATATGGTCGTTTCCGTAAAAACGGATGTCTTTGATTTTAATTTTTTTACCGGCATCAATCACAAATTCCAGGCGATTGCCATTGGTGGTGCGCTCGTCTTTAAAAGACAGGATTTTTACCCGTGCATTCAAAAAGCCTTTCTCTACAAAATAAGCTTCGATGCCTGTGATCAGCGATGATTTGATGTTTTCGGTCAAAATTGCGCCTTTTTGAAGGTATTTGGTGACAATACCGTTCAAATCATCGTGTTTGCTTTTGCGTACGCCTGTGTAGGTGTGGCGGGTATAACGCGGCAATTCTTTTACCGAAATTTCAATAAATACCTTGTCGCCCACCGTGCGTTCGCGGTTGATTTGCACGTCGGTAAACAAGCGCAAAGCCCACAATGCCTGAATGGCTTTTGGGAAAACACTGCCCGGAATGCGCACCTTATCGCCAACCCTGAAACCGGCGATGGCAATCAGCGTATTGGCGTCGGCATATTGTGTACCAACCACCCGGATACCGCCAATTTCAAATTCTTTGGGTTGATCGTATGCCACAGATGGCAATAAAGTATCCTGCGTTTGAGCATTCGCGATCTGTGGGACAAGCAGGGCCAGCAAGAGGCCAAATATCAATAGGCGCATAAAGTTGAGTTGCGGTACTGTGTTTAGTTTGGGACGCCTGGCATGCAAGCGAACGATGTATTTATAGAAGAAGGATGTTGCTTATGGTTTGATTTCCAACATTTCTGTCAGGTTGGGGCAATTCATAAACATATCGCTGATGGATAAGTAGGTGGTACGCAATTTTTCGACCACCCATTTTTCGGTGCTTTCCGATTTTTTTTGTTCCAGCGCTGCAATCTGAATTTTACCGTAATCCTGTTTCAAGTCGGCTTTGTGGGGTTTGGTGCGACTTTGCAACAGCACCAAACGATACAATTTGCTGCCGTCCTGTCCGCGGTATTGGAAAGGTTCGGCAATTTCCCCTACCTGCAATCCTTCGATGGCGAAGTACACGTCGGTATCGAGATCGGCCACCTCAAAGAAGGTATTGTTGCTGCGCGGATTGGTAATACGGCCATCATTGCTGTGGCTGGGGGTGTTTTTGTCGCCGTATTTTTTTACTGCATCCGAAAACGAGATCGCATTGGTTTTGATCAGGTTGCGCACGGTGTCGAGTTTCATTTTTGCAGTAGCCAGGTCGGCATCGGTAATTTCAGGTTTTACCAGGATGTGGCGCACGTGGATGAGGTTGCCTCGACGTTCCAGCAATTGCAAAAAGTGAAAACCAAACTCGGTTTCGATGACTGGACTGATTTGGTCTTTTTCGAGGTTGTATGCGGTTGCTTCAAACTCAGGAACAAAGGTGCCGCGCTTTTGCCAGCCCAAATCGCCGCCTTGCGCGCCACTACCGGGGTCATCGCTGTATTTTTTGGCCAAAACAGCAAAATCTTCTCCATCAGTGGTGATTCTTTTGCGCAATTCTTCAATTTTCACCCGCGCCTTTTCCTTTTCTTCAGCATTCACCTGCGGCTTGTACACAATCTCCCGAATTTCCACATCGGCATTGAAATATGGCAGCGAATCTTTCGGAATCCGGTTGTAAAAACGCAACACCTCAGCGGGTGTAACCGTTGCTTTTTCTGTAATTTGACCTTGCATGCGCTCTGCGAGCAGTTGGTTGCGCATATCGGTGCGGGTTTGCTCTTTGATGTCATTGAGGCTCATCCCGTAAAACTCCTCGATTGCTTTTTCGTCCTGGTTAAAATAGCCCAGCAACCGTTCGATGCGCGCATTGATTTGCGTTTCCACATCTTCATCTTTTACTTCAATGGAGTCGAGTTTGGCCTGGTTGACCAGCAATTTCTGGATGACCAGGTTTTGCAAAATGACGCAGCGGTGCTCGGGCGGCAGGTTGGGTTGTTGTTGTTTGGCGTACGACAATTGTTCCTGAAGTTCGCTCAACAGGATAATTTCGCCCCCTACAGAAGCCACGACACGGTCGATTACAGCACGGTCATTTTGAGCGGACAGTTGTCCGAAACAGGCGCAAAAAAGGAAAAGTACAAAAATATGTTTCATTGAAAATCAATTGCGAATGACAAAATGCGTGCCTATTGGCAAGCCGAAATGAACATGGTTGCGTTTATGATGGTTTGGTTACTGCAAGATCTTTACGTTTTCTCGTCTTAGTTCTTTCTGATAAAGATCCTCTTTCCACTGTTCGAGCAATGCTTGTTTGCGCTGATGCAGGATCACTTTTACTGCTTGTTCGCGCACATAATCGAACGGTGCGGTTGTTTTTCCTTGTACCGTTTCCAGTACACGGTAATAGTAGCGGTAATCGGCATCGCTCAAGGTGCCATCACTGCGCGAGCGTACGTTTTCCGATGTTAACGTACCCTTGGGCAGAAACGCGGCTACCTCTTCCAATTTGTACCATTTTTCGCGATCAAACAAGCCAAAAGCGTTCCACTGTTTGGCGAAGCTCATCAATTTTGCATCGGCATCGTCGGAGCGGCTGTACCAAAGTTTATTGAGCTCCGATTGGGGCGCTTTAGCGGGTGCCTTGATGAGCATACATTTTAAAATGGTGCTTTCCAGTTGAAACTGGTCTTTATTTTTTTCGTAAAAATCCTTGAGTACTGCCTCGGAAACGGTACTGTCCAATTTTTGCGCAATAAGTTGTTCTTCAAAATTGAAGCGCACCAGACTCGCCCGGTAATCGCGCACCAGCTGATCAATGTTGAGGTCTTTCGGAATATTGCGTTCGGCCTCATACATGAGCAACTGTTCGCGAATCCAGCGCTGCAAATATGCTTTTACAATCAGCGCGCTGTCTTCGGGTGTGGTGTACTCCGGTATCATATCCGCCAGGTTAGACTGATAAAGCACCTTATTATATACTTGCGCGAGTACTTTGTCGTCTGCTTTGGGCGCAGCGTTATTGCCGCAATGCCAGAGTGACAAGCAGACAAACAGCAGGCAAACAAGGTATGAGGTATGTTTCAGCAACATCATATTATCCGAGCCGGACTAGTTTTCCCGGCAAAATCGCGCAAAGTTAGTCTAATTGACCACAACTAGCTGTTAAATGGGTGTGAAACAACTGCAACAAATGCTTACTTCCCGGCTTCATCGGGTTTGGGGTCGTTGCTTGGGAGTCCATCGGTACCTTTTTCTTCTGGAGTAGGCTCGGTATGGGCTGGCTCACCCAATTCAATGGCTGGCGTTGCATCGCTGGTTTCTGGCAGTTCAGTGGTTTCCAATACCAGCACAGGCTCATCTTCCTTTTGGAGTTCACTGGCAAAAAACTTGCGTTGAAACAGCAAAATACTCAGCACACCCGTCGTGATGGAAGCATCGGCGATATTAAAAATCGGGCTGAAAAACAGGAATCCGCCGCCGCCCAGCCAGGTAGGCAATTCGAAGTATTTGATGGGGAAATACAGCATATCCACTACCTTTCCGTGCAAAAACGCGCCATAACCCTGTCCAAACGGAACAATTTCGGCAAGCATGCCATTGTGGTAGGAACTGGAAAAAATCAATCCGTAAATGGCGCTGTCAATAATATTGCCCAGGGCGCCTGCCGTGATGAGGCCCACGCTGTACACAAAACCTTTGGGCGCTTTTGCGGCCATGAGCATGCGCATGTACCAAATCAGTCCGGCTACCATCAGAATGCGGAACAGGCTCAGGATTAATTTTCCGTAAGCCCAATCGAAGGTAATGCCAAATGCCATGCCCTCATTTTCCACAAAATGCAGGCGTGCCCATTCCAGGCCCAGGATGGCATAATCTTCATTGTATTCAAAATGCGTTTTGATGTAAATTTTCAGGGACTGATCGAGGAGCAGTACCAGGAATATCAAAATAGCAACTTTATAACCCTGTTTCAAGATGCGTAAGCGTTTTTATGAATAGAAAGGCACAAAGAAACGATGATTTATGAAAATGCGCGTAGTTTATCGTCCATCTACCTGTTTTAGCAGCCAATCACGTTCCATGAGTGGGTTGGTGGCCACAATGAGTTCGCGCAGTTTTGTTTTTTGTGCTTTGGAGTAGGGGTTCATGTTGAGCAAGCGCTTCATCAGGCTGATCATGTTTTTGAAGGCCGTTTTGTAGGCTGGGTTGAGGGCTTCTTTGCGTTGTAGGTAAATACGCATACTTTCCAGCAGCGATTCGAAGGCGTCTAGTTCTGATTGTTCGTAATATATTTTGAGCAGCATGGTTTTGGCGATGATGTTGAGCGACATATCATCATAATCGAATTGGGTAAGCAGGCGCTGGGCTTTGTCGTATTCCCCTTTGCTGGCGAATACCCGCGCGAGGTTGAAATTTGCAATGCTGTTGCGTTCTTTTTCTTCCAGGTGGTGTTTGAAATCTTCAATAAATTTTTCGGCCCAACCATATTCATTCAATCGGAGGGCACTGCCAACGGCATTTCCAAAGGTCGTACTGGATACATTATTATTATCCAACAATATTCCGGTTGCGATGCCCGATCGGTACAATTCAAAAAGCCTTCTGGCATAGTCGGATTGTCCCTGGTTTACTTTACCCACACAATAATTGAGTGCCACCAGATAGAGTGACCGGCTCTCAGAATGGGTAAACTTTACAGATAAATTTCGAATCAGGGTTTCTAGTTTGTCAAAGTATTGTTCGTCCAGGGGATTGGTAATAGCCATATAGGCATGATAAAATACCCCCACAGCCGGTTCGTCCAAAAAACTTTTCCCTTCCGTATAATCCAGCACCGCTTCCAGTAGTCCATGTTGGTACACGGCTTTTTGATAGCGCCAGCGGTGGGCGAGCATTTCGCAGCTCAATTGAATTTTTTCGGCCAAGAACCATGCTTCCAACGCATCTGCGGTTTCTTGCAGGTTGACCAAGGCATTGTGATTCACACTCACTAAGTGTTCGTAGTTTTCATGTTCCAGCATAAATCGGGTACGTAAATAATAGCTATTGCGCAAAGGCTGTTGCTCCAAACTTTCCCAAGCCAGACGTTGAGCTTGTTTGCGCGCTTTTTCAAGCTTCCGTCCTCGGTACATCCGAATGAGGGTACTTTGATGCATTACTTTATTCGAAGAAATTTCAGTAAACACCAGATAATCCTCAATGGCCTTTAGCAAAAAATACATCACCTGGCGCATGTAAGCATCGTCGTAGGGCTTACCAGGAAAGATAAATTTCCAGGCATCTTCTTTTTCTACAATCGAATCAGGTTGTTGCAGGTGCTTAATTAAATAGTCAAAAAGCACGGGCACATCCTCCCGTTGGTTATGGGCAGGGGATTGCAACCACTTATGTAGTTCGCGATGTTCTTTTTTACTGAGGGAACCCACAATTTCGGCTAATACACTTTTTTGCATAGTCGTTTCTATTTATCTATTCAACAAACGAAATGTCGTTTTAGATTTTACAAACGGTTATTTTTATGTAAATATTGGGCATTTGATCCAAAAAAATGAAAAATATTCAATTGTAGTAAATAAATTTGTCATCTTTATACAACAAAACTGTTCAACAAATGCATTTTTTTGTCTGTACTTCTACATTTTACAAGCTGCACTTTTGTATCATCAAAAAAGAGCAATCAGATTGCTTAATCATTCGACTCATGCGAAAGTATCTTTTCATCTTCTTGTTTTTGCTAACTGCCGGGTTCGTTTCCGCGCAGGGCTGGGAGCGTTTATACGGAGGTGGCGGGTTCGATATCGCCAATGCGGTAGCCAAAGCGCCCGATGGTGGTTATGTAATGGCGGGCTATTATGGCTTGAGCCGCTTGTTTATCATAAAAGTAGATGCGGACGGAAATGAGCAATGGGCCAAGAACTATACCGGTTCCGGAAGTTTTGCTGCCAATGCGGTGCTTAGCAGCCGCGATACGGGCATCATTGCAGTAGGTTATGCAAAAACCAGCCAAAAAAATATTTATCTGTTTAAAACAGATGCTTTTGGTAAAAAAATATGGTCTAAAAGCATTGGTGCTACACAGATCGGTCAGGATGAAGAAGCATTTGATATCCTGGAATTACCCGATGGTAACCTGGTTATTGTTGGGTCTGAAAGTCAAAAAAACGACCTGTTTGTTTTAAAAACAGATGCATTAGGCAATACAATTTGGTATAAAACATTTGGACTGCCCTCTGAGAAAGAACAAGGCTATGGTATTACCCTGGCTCCGAATGGTGATTTGATCGCCGTTGGTGCAAAAAACGAATCGCTCGTTTATGCCGTGCGGGTGCAAAGCAACGATGGCAGTCTGGTTTGGGAGCACACCTATGATTTTTATCAGGGCTTGTTTGATATTGGCCGCGATGTTGTTTTTGCAACAGACGATGCCTTTGTAATAGCCGGATACACCAATACAAATGGATTTGTCGCCAAAATTGATGGCACGGGTAATAACTTAATTTGGATTGATACCATTGCGCAAACACGATTCAACAGTATTTCGACTGCTCCGAATGGTGGTTATTTTGTTGCTGGACAAAAAGACCTAAGTACCCTCGACGGGGAGTTGTGTATCGATCATGTGGCCGAAAACGGCAGCATGTTGTGGGAATCGCTTGCGGGCAAAGTTGGTCCGGACGCTGCTTATGGTGTGGTGCCTGCCAATGATGGGGGGGCTGTTGCTGCGGGTAGTAGTTCAAAAGACTTGACCGTTTCAGAACAACGGGCATATTTGGTTAAAACCGATAAAAATGGTACGGTTCTGACCAGTTACCTGCGTGGTAATATCTTTTGGGATAATCAGGTTCAAAACTGTCTGCGTGATCAGGACGAACCTAGCTTAGCCGATTGGGTTGTAAAAGTTGAGGGGAAAGATGATACGCTTTATGCGGTATCCAACGCCAATGGCGCATTTCAGATATTGGTAGATACCGGGTATTACACCATAAGTTTGTATCGCTTCAGCGACTATTGGGAAACCTGCACCCCAAGCATTTTGGTGCCCGTGCTGCTGCCTTATGATACCGTAGAAGTACCGATTCCTGTAAAAACGACCTTTACTTGTCCACGAAATGAAGTGGATATTGCGACGCCGATTTTGCGCCGTTGTGCCGACAATGAATACGTGGTGCGCTATTGTAATTCTGGCACAGCCACTTCTGATGTAACTTTTGTAAAAGTTGTATTAGATGGAGCGCTTACCGTTACCGAGAGTTCAATTCCATTTATTCCCGATGCGGATACCCTGCTGTTTGATGTCGGCATGCTGGAGCCAGGGGTTTGTAAAGAGTTTACATTCAATGCGTTCCTCGACTGTAATGAAACGGTTGCCGGACAAACACACTGTGTGTCAGCGCATATTTACCCGGATACATTTTGTAATGTAAATAGTTGGGATCGCTCCCTGATTGTGGCAGAAGGTCGCTGTGATGGCGATTCTGTCCGCTTTGTCCTGAAGAATGTTGGAACAGGCGACATGGGATCTGTGCAGGAATTTGTGATTGTAGAAGATGTGCTTTTCCTCGTTCAACCCGGCAATCCAGATTTTCAATACCAATTGGATGCGGGTGCTACCAAATCTTGGGCCTCTGAAAAAGATGGCAAAACATACCGCATCATTGCCAAACAAACTCCTGGCTACCCCGGTACCAGTTTCCCAACCGCAGCCGTAGAAGGCTGTATCAGCGACACCAGCAGCAATACGCCTTCCCTGGGTTTCTATACCATGTTCCCGGAAGATGATCAGGATGCTTTTGTATCCATCAACTGCCAGGAAAGTTCCGAATCTGATTTCAATCCAACCATACTCAAAAGAGGCCATCCCAAGGGGTACGACGTCCCCAACTACGTCAGTCCACAAACCGATTTGGACTATTTAATCCACTTTACCAATTCAGGCAATGATACAGTGCAGCAGGTGATCGTTCGCGATACCCTTTCGGCTGCACTGGATCCCGCCACCGTACGGCCAGGCGCATCCAGCCATCCTTACACGTTCCAGGTGTATGGCGACGGCATCGTACAATTTACCATCCCCAATGCTAATCTGATTCCAGGTGGCAGCGCGGCCGATGGGTTTGTCAAATTCCGGGTCGCTCAACGCGATTCCCTCCCTTGTGGAACGCAAATCCTGAACCACGCTGCCATCTATTTTAATTATAACGCGCCCATTTTATCAAACACCACCCTGCACACCGCCTGTATCGAGGAAGAATATTGGATTCTTTCAACCGTACATGTGGATTGGCCGGGAGCCGACCTGAATGTTTACCCGAATCCATTTACCGAAAGTGCAATATTTGAAGTAACCGGGGTACCGTCCAATCGTTTTGAACTGTCCCTTTACGATATCCAAGGCCGATTAATTGCTAATCCTGTTTTTACCCAACCCACATTCCGATTGCTTAGACATCAAATTCCGGCAGGCGTTGTATTCTATCGACTTACCTCCCAAGGTAAGTCGATAGCCTCCGGTAAACTAATCGCAGAATGACCTTTTTTAAATTTCGGCAAAACCGGAATGATAATCTACGTTAAAGACATCATTATCCAAGACAACGAAGGCCATCCCAACCAGGATTACATTCATGAAACATAACCAGGTTAGGCTGCGACACATAAGCGTGTTGCAGCCTAATTAATATGGCGTTCCTAGCGGAACGCTGGATTTGGTGAGATGGATGGAATTATCCCAAAGCCTGCTTGCGCAAGCGCTGCAAAAAGGGTGATGCAAAGATAAACGACTGCAAATTTTCGTTTTCGCTCGCCAATACCTGATC
>Ga0247834_1001523_pt1 | contig 39140 bp, 53 predicted proteins | sample LaCruzMarch2015__8_FD_187118 | JGI IMG/M metagenome (GOLD analysis project Ga0247834, IMG submission 187118) | Freshwater microbial communities from meromictic Lake La Cruz, Castile-La Mancha, Spain - LaCruzMarch2015_12m | ecosystem: Environmental > Aquatic > Freshwater > Lake | place: Spain... | reverse complement strand
CGCAGCATCGAGCACGGTTTCGGTTTGTGGGTCCTTTTTCATAAAATCTGCGAGAATCGGTGAAAATCGGCGGTTAGAAAAATCGCGGAGCGGATGGGACAATGCCGTTTCGCGGGCACTCGAACCCTCGAGATCCCCGATTTCCAACGCCCGTTGAGAAAGAACGGGTTCGTTTTCAAACAATGGTGCCGGAGGTCTCCTTACGTTGCGGAGTCGCCGAACAGGAGCCTTTGCGGCAGATCGCGAAAAACCGGTTTCCCGTCGTTGAAGTCGATTACCCAAATTCTGTCGTACAAGTCACTCGGCCACTTGTCCGGTCCAGTAGTCACGCCAAACTCCCTCACCATTCCAGGGAAGCGTTTGTGCTCCCAGGAGATCACCACCACCTTCCCACGCAGATCCTTCTCCGAGAGGATTTCCCGGACCATTTCCGGGTATTTATCAATGGTGAACCGGTCGATGACCGGCAACCCAAGCCGCTTGGACAATGGGACGAGGGTTTGCACGGATCGAAGGGAAGGAGCCTCGTCGGCGGGCTTTTTTCCGTAAAGCGCGGCGGGCAACCCGCGGTCGGTAAAGGATGGACGCAGACAAAGGGCGATCGCCAGCGCCGCAGCGCGCTCTTCGCCTCTCGGGGACAGGTGGTCACCTTCGTCAGGTTTCTCTCCGTGCCGGACGAGGTACACGCGGGCAGGTTGAGCAGATGCCGTCGCGAGGCCTGCGAGAAGCAACAAAACCAGCCAGTGCAGCCGAAGGGATTGCATGCCGGTTCTCCTGCCACACCGGAGCGGCGGTTGTCACGCCGCGAGTTGTCCCGTTTCGAACCTTACCTGCCGGGTAGAAAGCCTCAGTGACCGGCCGCCGGCAGACTGCATTCGAGATCCCGCTGTTCAAATCTGGGGAACAGTGGATTTCACCATGAAGAGCAGGAAGGGCATGAAGGAAATGGCTTCAGAAAGGGCTGCAGAGATGCTTTCACGCTTGCTCCCGTTCGGTGAAAGAAAACAAAGCCGGTCAGAACACGGACATCATTCAGCTTCATGCTCTTGATGTCCTTCATGGTAGTTTGAACCGAGGCATTTAGGATCATCTGCATGCTGTAGGACGGGCTACATTAGCCGCGATTTCTTTCCCCACCCTCCTCGCGGAGGGCATTCGCGGCGGCGCCGAGGTAGGTGATCACATCGCTCGCCCGAAGAGATTCCGCGGAGCGACCATGTTCGAAGATGGCGATCTCTGCCGCCCGCCCGCAAAGCCACGCGGCAAGTGCAGCGGTTTCGAGAACACTCCCCGCTCCCGGTCGCGCCAGAAGCGCCGCCGCCACGCCGCTCAACACGTCGCCCATGCCGCCCGAGGCCATTCCCGGATGTCCCGTGGTATTGAAAATCACCGGAAGGCCCGCCTCCGCCATCACCGTCCTCGCCCCCTTCAACAACCAGGCGCACGGCCACCGAGCCGCGGCCGCCTCAACGCTTAAACGACGATCCTCGATCGTTCCGGGGAAAAATCGCACGAACTCCCCGGGATGCGGAGTCAGCAAGCGCGGCCCCCGGGCCCCCGCCAACACTCCCGGACTGCGCGCCGTCACCGTGAGGGCATCAGCGTCAACCACCGTCGGGCAGGAAAGCTGCGATACCAGCGCGAGGATCTCGGAGGTCCGATCAAACCCCGCACCCGGCCCCACCGCGGCCGCATCCAACGGGGTCTCGAGCCCGTCGAGCACTTCCCGGAGGGTCGACACCCGCCGGACCATCACCTCTGGAATCACACTGGTCGCGAGCGCATCGTATGCCTCCGGCGTTGCAAAAAGCGTGACGAGTCCGCCTCCCGCCGCCACCGCCGCAGCGGAGCAAAGCCGCGCCGCCCCGTAGGTTCCCGGAGACCCGGCAACGATCCCAATTCTGCCGTATGTCCCCTTGTGGGTGTCAAATCGGCGCGGGGGTAACAACGGGGCCAACCAGCCTGGCGTCGACACCCGAGCCGCATCACCCTCCGCTGCGGTCACCCCGGGAAGAGGCACGACCGCCAGACGGCCCACCACATTGGCCGCCGCATCCGTCAGCAAACAGGACTTGGCAAAACCTACGGTCGTAGTGAGATCCGATTCCACACTCTCCGCGGCCGGCACGCCGGTCACAGGATCCAGTCCGGTGGGCAAATCCATCGCCACCACAAAAGCCCCCCGCCCGCGCAACGTGCGAACCTCACGCACCGCGCCCAAAATACCCTCACGCAAGGGTCCGCGAGCGCCGATTCCCAACAAACCATCGAGCACTACCAAGGGTCCCGAACCAGATGGGACATCGAATGTCCCACCCCCTGAAGCTTCCGACACCAACCGCACCGCGACTTTCCAACCCGCCTCATGCAGGATTCGCAACGCGACGCGGGCGTCTCCTCCATTGTTTCCGGCCCCGCAGAATGCCAGCGCCCGGGACGGTTTGGGGAAGAACCGGCGGATCTCGCGGGCAATGCCAGTGCCTGCCAGCTCCATCAAGGCATCTGCCTTCACTCCGCGGGCGAACGCGTCCTGCTCCGCCCGGCGCATTTGTTCGCAGGAGAGAATCATGGACGCCGCCCGGCCCTATCCGAAATCCCGCAGTTCAAAGACCAAAAAGGCGGAATTACCACGAAGAGCATGAAGGACATGGAGGGGGTAGCTTGATGTCCTGAACTTCATGCGCTTCATGCTCTTCATGGTGATTCAAGCAGGGGTTTATCCGTTTATTCCTTGCCGAAAAGGCCCTTGATCCGCTCGTAAAATCCTTTGTGGAGCGGGGTATTGTGATCCCCGCACAGCTCGGCAAATTCCTCCAGCTTGCGCTTCTGCTCGCCATTGAGCTGGGTGGGAACCTCGACCTGCACCCGGGTGTAGAGATCGCCCCGGCTCGAGCTTTGGAGCGCCGGCATTCCCCTCCCCCGCAGCTTAAACGTCGTATTGCTTTGCGTTCCCGCAGGAATCTTCAAGGACGCGGTCGAATCGAGCGTCGGCACCTGGATCTCCCCACCCAGAACCGCCGTCGTAAACGGAAGCGGCACATCGCAATGGAGGTTCATCCCCTCCCGGGTGAAAATCGCGTGCTCGCGCAGGTGGATCACCACGTACAGATCCCCGCGACCACCGCCGCGGATTCCCGCCTCCCCATTGCCACTTGAGCGCAGGCGCGTTCCATCGTCGATCCCCGCCGGGATCTTCAACTTCACGCGGGACGTCTTTTCCTGCCGCCCCTCGCCACCGCAATCGCGGCAGGGCTTTTCGACGACCTGACCCGTCCCCTGGCAGTTCGGGCACGTCTGCGCCACTTGGAAAAACCCTCGAGACGCCACGACCTGACCCCGCCCGCGGCAGGTCGAACACGTGGTCACTTTCGATCCCTTCTGCGCGCCGGAGCCCTCGCACGTGCTGCACGTGTCGAGCTTGCGAACTTCAATCTCCTTGTCCACGCCAAGCGCCGCTTCTTCCAGCGTGATTTGGAGGTCGAAACGCAAATCCGACCCCCGCTGGCGGCCGGAGGAATCCACCCCGCCGTTGAAGAATTGTTCGAAAATGCCGCCGCCGCCGCCGCTGCTGCCGAACGCTTCGCGGAAGAGATCGAAGGGATCATGAAACCCACCCGCACCCCCTGCCCCGCCTGCGCCCGCGCCCTGGAAGGCTGCGTGTCCGTAGCGATCGTAAGCCGCACGCTTCTCGGGGTCGGCCAACACATCATAGGCCTCTCCGAGTTCCTTAAACCGATCCTCGGCCTCGTGATCGCCCGGATTTTTGTCCGGATGATACTTCACGGCGAGTTTCCGATAGGCACGCTTGATCTCGTCCGCGTCCGCCGATTGGGACACCCCGAGGACTTCGTAATAATCCCGCTTCTTCTTCGTCATCTGCTTATGCCCCGCCCTCCGACTTTGCTCCCTTAGAAACCACCACCGTCGCCGGCCGCAGGAGCCGGTCACGAAGCTTGTAACCCTTGCGCAACTGACGGATCACCGTGCCCTCGGGAACCTCCGCCGATTCCTCCTGGGCCACGGCTTCGTGAAAATTGGGGTTAAAAGCATGCCCCACCGCATCCACCGTTTCCACATGTTGGCCCCGCAGAAAGTCCTGGAGCTGTTTGGAAACCATCTCGAATCCCACCACGATGTTTTGCGCATCCTTCGCATTCTGCGCCGCACCGAGCCCCAGCTCGAAGTTGTCAATAACCGGAAGCAATTCCTCGAACAATCGGGCGTTGGCGAATCGCAACGCATCCTCGCGCTCGCGGGCAACCCGTTTGCGGTAATTGTCCAGGTCCGCCTGGCTGCGGAGCGCAAGCTCACGGAATTTTTCGAGATCCTTTTGGATCTCCGCCAAGCCATGGCCGCCCTCGGTCGCGTCGGTCGGCACAGCATCGGCGGACGTCGCTTCGTTCAGTTCAGTCTCGTTTTCTTGGGAAGTCATAATCTGCGTATCGCAATCAGGGTGATATCATCGTGCTGCGGGTAGTTGCCCGCAAAGGTTTTCAGGTCATCCGCCAGCTTCCGGATCACCTCCGCAGCCCCGTCAGGCGCGGACGCCTGGAGACTCTGCGTCAGCCGCGGAAGCCCAAACTCCAGCCCGTTTTCATCGAGCGCCTCCGTGGAACCGTCCGTGTACAGCAGCAGGCAATCGCCCGGCTGAAGCTCCAGGATGACGTCGCCGGTGACCCTATCGAAAACATCCCCACTGTCAATTCCGAGCGCCATCCCCGGCGGCTTGATCGGTTCCACTTCGCCCGTGGATTCCCGGTACAACAACGGCGCATCGTGCCCGGCACGCGATAGGACGGCTTGGTGAGTCGTCGGATCCAGCACGAGATACGCCATGCTGATGAACATGTCCTCTTTGATATCAGGGTAGAGCTGACGATTCACCGCCCGGAGGACGGCCGAAGAGGAAAGATTCCCCGCGGCCTGGCTGCGGAGCACGCTTCGGCACATGGCCATGATGAGGGACGCCGGCACGCCCTTCCCAGAGACATCCGCAATCGCCACCCCAACGCTCGTGGCATCGACGCGGACGTAATCAAAGTAGTCCCCGCTGACCTGTCGCGCGGGAATGTTGATCCCGCTGATCTCATAGCCCGGAACGCTCGGGGCATCCGCCGGGAGCAGGATCGCCTGGATCTCCCGGGCAATCTGCAGGTCGCGGTCCATTCGCTTCTTCTCGCTGGCATCCAGGTACACACTCTCACTGAACAGAGCGAATGCGGATTGCTCCGCGATCATCTTGAAGACCGTGAGGTCCTTCTTGTTAAACGGGGTACTCATGGCTCCATTGGCGACCGCCAGAACCCCCAGAAGGCGACGGCGATAGATGAGGGGACCCGCAAGGACAGAGTCTGCATGAAACGACGTCGCGCGCGCGTCCGTCGCTGTCTCGTTGTTGTCGTTGAGGAGGATGGTTTCCTCTCGGCGCCAGACGTCGCCAAGCACCCCCTCTCCGCGCCGGATGCTGTGGAGGCGGAGATAACTCTCCAGGGCAACCGGCATGGTCGCCGCCTGTTCCAGAATATGCTGCGGGACCGTGATCAGCGGAGGACAACCCTTGGAAATAAACGCCGGATTGAGATGCGAGTCCGTCTTGTCCGCCAGATAAAGAGCGCCGCCGTGGGCATCCAGGATGCGGCTGGCCCCCTCAACAATCAATCGGTGAAGATCGGAGGAGCGTACGCCCTCGGAAAACGCTTCTCCAAGCAGGTGCAAAAAATCGAAGACGCGATCTTCCTCGACCTGAATCTCCACCCGGGCGCGTTCCAATTCCCGCAGACGCCGGTTGAAGGACAGCCTCGTCGCAATCAGCGCCGCGAGGGTCAATACGAAGAGAAAAAAGAAAATCGCTTCCCACATGCGTCACAGGGCGTGGGAGATGAGATCCTTCATGCGAAAGATCGGCATGCGGCCGCCGGAGTGAACCGCGCTAGACGAGCGAGCAATGGGACCCCACACAGGCCTTTCGCTCGCACCTCGAAAAATCGCCAGATGACCTGCGGCATAAGTTGCATGCTACTGGACGGACTCCGCTAGTCGTCCGCCTCTTCCTGGCGCAAAAATTCCACGACGTCACGAAATCGAATTTCATTGTCCGGGTTGGCCTCAATAAGGGCCTCGTGGGCCGCGAGCACGGTGGAATGCGCCGTATCCTTTTCACCCGTCACCGTTTCCGTCAGCCCGTCCCCCGCGGGCGCACCGGATTCTGACCCTGTCTCCACATGGATGATCCGATCAAGGCCGAGATTCTCGAGCAATTCGCGGCTGCGAATGTTGGCCCGGATCACCCGGAGCTCCCCCTGACCAAGCTCGCGCAACCGCAAGGCAATGCCGGCCAGCGTTCCCATGAACGTCGAATCCATCATCTCACAACGTTCCAAATCCACGATAAATTCCCGATGCCCCCGGAGGATCATCTGCTGGGTAAAATCTTTAACCCCGCCGCTGTTCTGGAAAGTCCCTCGACCCTCCACCTTGATCCACACGGTCTTGCCTACGCTCCCGACAAGTACTCTGGCAGTTCCCATTGCTGAATCTAACTAGCGGCCTTTCCGTGCGAATGTCAAACGTCCGTCCGAGCAATCCTGTCGCAAACCCGCCCGGACAGGGGTCATCTCCACATAAACGATTGTCGGAATGCGACAATCCGCCCGTCCACAATCAGAAGCACCCGCCACTGGGTGACCTGTCCGAATTCAAAATAATCGTCGCCCGTGACGCGGAACTCCGTTTTCACGGATCCCTTCGCTCCCGGGTAGTATTGCTCGAGTGCCATGACCTGATTTCCGAGGGTTCCCTGGCGGTATTCGAGACGGACGGTGATGTCCGCACGTTCGCGGGCCCGCCAGAAGAAGGCGAAGTAGTTGCCGGTCAACATGTCCCGCTCATGCTTCGTCACCGCCCCGTAGTTGAGGTACTTGCGGTAGAAGTTGATCGTTTCGCTGGTCGTGGGCTGATACGTGTCCGGATCGTTGAAAAACAACTGCACCTTACGGAACTGGAAGTTCTCGTTGAGGTCGAGGGGCAGGACATTGGCACTCTCCAGCCGGGTAGGCGGAGGCGGCGGGGTGGCGCAGCCCGCAACCGCAAGGATCAGACCCGCCAGAAGGAGTCCGCAAAGAGATTTCATCGGCGCGATGAAAGCGGGGCCGTGCGCACTTTTCAATGGCGGATTTGCGCGGAGGGCGGAGAACGTCGCATTTCAGAGCTCCGCGCACTCGATTTCCACTTGCCAATACCGCCCCCCTCATGGACTTTTTCGAACTTTGACGCTCCTGTTCCCAACTGAGCAGGAGTTCGGGCTCGACCTGGCCCGGGAGTTGACGAGAATCGAACCCAACACTGAATGTCCACGGAAACTGTCGAATCCAACCAAGCGCCCGCGAACTTCGCAGACGCCCCCATCAATGCAGGGCTCAGCAAAGAGGAAAAGATTCGATTTTACCGTGAGATGTCCCGGATCCGGCGCTTCGAGCAAGTCGCGCTGAAGTACTACAACGGCGGAAAGATGGGGGGATTTCTCCATCTCTACATCGGCCAGGAATCCGTCGCCGTCGCCGCCGCCTCGCTGCTCGGGGAAAACGATCACATGATCACCGCATATCGCGACCACGGGCACGCTCTGGCCGTCGGGATGACGATGAACGAATGCATGGCAGAACTGTTCGGGAAAGCGACGGGCTGCTCAAAGGGGAAAGGCGGATCGATGCACTTCTTCGCGCCCGACAAAAACTACTGGGGTGGGCATGGCATCGTCGCCGGACAAACCCCCCTCGGTCTGGGAATGGCGTATGCCCTCAAATACAAAGGCCTGAAAGGCTGCTGCCTCTGCTTCCTGGGCGACGGGGCCGTCAACCAAGGCGTCTACCACGAGTCCCTGAATCTCGCCGCACTTTGGAAGATCCCTGTCATCTACGTCATCGAAAACAACCAGTACTCCATGGGCACCAGCTTGGAACGCTCGTCTTCCTTCCGCGATTCCCTCGCAAAACGAGCAGAAGGCTACGCCATGGACTGGGACGTGGCTAACGGAGAGAATATTTACGAAACCCGCGTCAAACTCGGAGCCGCCATGGACCGCGCCCGCAACGAGTGCCGCCCCTCCATCATCGAAATCGACACTTACCGCTACTACGGTCACTCCGTCGCCGACGCAAACGCGAAGAAGTACCGCCGCGAAGAGGAAATCGACAAGTACAAGACCCAGCACGACCCGCTGCAGCTCTGGCGCAATCAACTCGTCTCAGAAGGCGTCTTCTCGGAAGCCGAGGCCCTCGAAATCGACCGCGCCGCAAAAAAAGAAGCCGACGCCTCCGCAGAATTCGCCATGGCCAGCGAATACCCGCCCGTCGAAGACCTCTACGCAGACGTTTACTGGGAAGTGGACGAACGAACAGAATCCGGCCGAACGGGTCGGCACTTCTTCAACGAATAACGGGCTTCCCCCCGCGACGCCGTCCTGCTAACGCACGGACCGACCGACGCCACAATCCCACGGGAAACAAAGCGCGGTTCCGAGGTTTCCCACCGATTTCACTAAAAACTCACAACTTTTTCGATTCTTCGACATGCTGCTGACTTATCGCGATGCCCTGAAACAAGCCCTCGACGAGGAAATCGAGCGGGATGAGAATGTGTTCATCATGGGTGAGGAAGTCGCCCAGTACAACGGGGCGTACAAAGTGACCGAAGGACTTTGGGCAAAGCACGGAGACAAACGCATCGTCGACGCGCCCATCAGCGAGGCCGGGTTTGTCGGGCTCGGCGTCGGCGCGGCCATGATGGGACTCCGCCCCGTCCTCGAACTCATGTTCTGGAGCTTCGCCTACGTCGCCTGGGACCAAATCATCAACAACGCCGGCTGCGTGCGCTACATGTCCGGCGGCCTCATCCACGTGCCCCTCGTCATTCGCGGCCCCGCCAACGGCGGAACCAACGTCGGTGCCACGCACAGCCACACGCCGGAGAATTTCATCGCCAACCAACCCGGCCTCAAAGTCGTCTGCCCGGCAACCGCCTACGACGCCAAAGGCCTCATGAAGACCGCCATCCGCGACAACGACCCCGTTTGCTTCATGGAAAATACCCTCCTCTACGGGGAAACGTGGGAAGTCCCGGACGAAGAATACCTCATCCCGTTGGGATCGGCCGACGTCAAACGCTCCGGAAAGGACGTTTCGCTGATCGCCCATGGACGCGCCGTGATCACCGCCATGAAGGCCGCGGAACTACTTCAGGCAGAACATGATATCGACGCAGAAGTCGTCGACCTCCGCTCGATCCGCCCGCTCGATGAGGAAACAATTCTGCAATCCGTCCGCAAGACCCACCGCGCCGTCCTCATCGAGGAAAACAAACCCTTCTGCGGAGTGGCATCTCAAATTTCCGCGATGCTGATGGAGAAAGCATTCGACGACCTCGACGCCCCCGTTCTACGCGTCTCTTCGCTCGACGCCCCCGCGATTTACAGCCCACCGGTCGAGAAGCTCCAGCTGCCAACGGCCGACCGCATCGTCAAGCGCGTCATGGAAGTCATGTAGTCCCCCCGCTACCTGCCGACCAATTCCGTCCCCTGCGCGCTTTACAAAAGCGCCGTCCTCGAAGATCAGTTTCCAGTCCTTATGCCGATTCCAATCGAAATGCCGAAGTTGAGCGACACGATGACCGAGGGGGTCCTCGTCAAATGGCGCAAGAAAGAGGGCGACCCCGTTCAAGTGGGCGATGTCCTCGCGGAAGTGGAAACCGACAAGGCCACGATGGAGATGGAAGCATTCGACGAAGGCACCCTCGGGAAAATCCTCGTCGCGGAAGGTGCAAAAATCGCGATTGGAAGTCAGATCGCCATCCTCCTCGAGCCCGGAGAAGACGCCGCGAGCCTCAATGCCGCTCCCGCCCCCGCCTCGAGCTCTCAGAGTTCCCCAAGCGCTCCAACTGCCGAGGCTTCCACTCCCGATGCGGCGGAAACACATCCCGCCCCATCGTCCACGCACCCCGCATCGGCGCCCACTCCCGGCTCCGGCCGGGTGAAGGCATCCCCTCTGGCAAAAAAAGTCGCAGCGCAACACGGGGTTGACCTCCAAACCATCTCCGGAAGCGGCCCGGGCGGACGCATCGTCGCCCAGGATGTCCTCGTCGCCGCCACCTCCGCTGGGGGATCGAAGCCGACCCCGCCTGCCGATTCCGCCGCTTCCAAAGGCTCTCCCACCGCATCCAAACCCGCCGCACCGATCAGCGTTCCCGTCACAGCCGGTGCCGGGGATCGCAAGGTGGAACTCAGCGGGATGCGCCGCACGATCGCCGACCGACTCCTCGCGAGCAAAACGCAGATCCCGCATTTTTATCTCACGATCTCGGTGGACGCGGGTCCGCTGAGCAAACTGCGCAAACAGATCAACGACGCCTCCGCCGGGGGCGATGGGCCGAAGATCACGGTGAACGATTTTGTGCTCCTCGCGGCCGCCCGCTCGGCCGCCGCGCATCCGAAGGTGAATGCGTCGTGGGCGCATCAGCACGTGGTCGAGTACGCAGACGTCAACCTCGCGGTCGCCGTCGCCATTGACGACGGTCTGATCACCCCGGTGCTGCGCAAGGCGGACAAGCTCAGCCTGCGCGAGCTGAGCGCTGCGGTGAAAGACATCGCGACGCGTGCGCGGGGCAAGAAGCTTAAGCCCGAAGAGTACCAAGGCGGAACGATCACCGTTTCCAACTTGGGCGCCTACGGCATCGAGCAGTTCTGTGCGATCATCAACCCGCCCCAAGCGCTCATTTTAGCGGTCGGTGCCATCGTCAAACAGCCGGTGGTCAACGAGCGTGACGAGATCGTGGTGGGGCAACGAATGGCCATTACGCTGAGCGGGGACCACCGCGTGGTCGACGGAGCCGTCGGCGCCGAGTACCTGCAAACGCTGCGGAAGCTCCTCGAGAATCCCGCGTTGATGCTGTTTTAGGTGCGATGAACGAGGCGTCCACCGAAGCGTACGCGCCGCTGCTGGAAGCGCTGCGGGCGCGCATGGAGGCCGTCGCCGACCGGGAACACTTCACACGAGACGCGGCGGGGCATCTCGAGCGTTTGAGACAGACAACGGAAGCGGTTAAAGCACTTGCGGACGCGCTGCCGCCGCAGACGGATCCGATGCTGCGACACTACCTCGAACGGACCAGCTACGCCAAAGCCATCGATTGGCTGGAAGCGGCGGTCGGAAGGTAGGCCGCGCAGCGCCGCAACGGCGCGGCGGGGGGATGGGCATTTTCGGTCACCGCCGATGGAAGAAAAACAATCGAAAACGTGCACCAAGTTCGTTAGTTATAGAGCATGACCGCAGAGGAGATCAGGATGCTTCCGGCCGATGAAAAGGTCAGACTAATGGAAGTCCTTTGGGGTGAGATGCAGGCACGATATGACACCGCCGCGATTTCGCCCGAGCTGTTGACCCTGTTACGTCATCGTCAGGATCGCGTGGCAAGTGGAGAGGCGAAGCTCCTTGAGTGGGATCTGGTCAAGGGCTCTTTTGGGCGTGGATGATCAGGGTGCTCGTCTCACAAGACGCGTTTGAGGATCTCAACGAAGGGTTTTCTCTTTTACGAAGCGCAACAGTTCGGCCTTGGGGATTACTTCGCCGCCTGTTTGCGGCCGTCGATCTCAGGCGCGATCCTGCTTGGATTCTTGCTAAGTTGCAGCGGTAGCTCAGCCCATTCAGCAGAGTGCACCTGATGATGGATGTGAGCGCGGCTGCTCAAAGGAGATGGGCAGGAGTGGATTCGAACCACTGAAGTCGTAAGACAGCAGATTTACAGTCTGCCCCGTTTGGCCACTCCGGAACCTACCCGTTAAGCGTAATCCTCAACTATGCAGCCGGGGGCACACGTGGCTCAAGCTTTATCGACTTGATGACGATCTTTTTCACCGGGAAATCGTTGGAGTCCTGACGTTCGTTGCTGATCACTTGAAGGCCTTCGAGGCCCTCCAACACTTCGCCGAACACCGTGTATTTTCCATCCAGTTCCGGCATCGCCCGGATGCATGCGTAGAATTGGCTGCCGTTCGATGCCTTCGCCGGGTTGATGCGATCCGGGAGTCGTGCCGCCGCGATGGCACCCAGCTTGTGCTTTGCCGCGGGATTGATCTCGCAGGGGATGGTGTAGCCCGGCCCGCCAGTGCCGGAACGGTCGCTCTGACCCCACCGGCTCTTCGGATCGCCCGTCTGCACAAGGGTGTCCGGGAACACGCGATGGAAGCGCATGCCGTTGTAGAATTTCTTGCCGATGAGTTCCTTGAAGTTCTGAACCGTCAGGGGCGCCGCCTGATCGTACAGTCCGATGACCACGCGCTGCAGGGCTTTTTCCTTCCCGATCTTAATAGTCACGACCGCCACTTCCGGGCCGAGGGCCGGGTTGGCATTCGCCACCGAAAGGGTTCCGGTCAGCACACAAATTGCAAGGACACTGCACAACAGCGTTTTCATATCTTCGATTCTACGTCTTGAACGATCGCTTCTCCGACCTCGGCCCCGTCAACCCGGACGCGCAAACGCGTTCCTCCGGACTCATGGGGATGCTTCACATAACCAAGAGCCACCGTGCGGGACAAATCAAAATCGACGGCGACACTCGTGAGAAGGCCGACGACGGTGTCGCCCGCAAGAAGTTCGCCCCCCGGGGCCGGCGGATGAAGAGCTTCGATCACGAGCAGACGAAGCTCGCGGTTGACCCGCCCGACGCTCCGGATTCGGGACACGACTTCCTGTCCGACGTAGCACCCTTTGAAAAAATCCACGGCGGTTTGGTCCAACCCCGCCTCGGCCGGCAGACGGTCCTCGTTCAATTCCAAACCCCAGGCCGGAACGCAGGCCGAGATGCGCAAGACGTCCCATTCGACGTCGGTTGCCTCCAAAACGCCGGCGGCTTTGAGGGAGTCCACGCCTTGACGTTGCTCCGAGGCGTCCCCAAAGGCATCGATGCCGGGGGTTCCCACCCGCGACGTGCGCACCCCGCAGGGAAAAATCGCCGCCTCCGCGGCGGGACCAAACACGTGACACAGGTTCACTCCGCCGGGGCGTTCCTCACACACCACGTCGTCTGCAATGATGTAGCGCTCGAACCGGTTCCTCAGCGTCTCGCCCTCACCCGCTTCGGCATCCATCTCCCATTCGTCCCCGGCGGGCCAGACACGAACCACCCCGCACAACTTCCCTTTTGCCGTGAGAACGCACGCTTCAACGGAACGATCGACTGAGGCACTCAGAACGTTGTTCGAGATCTGTCCATTGAGGTACCGAACTGTGTCGGCCCCTCGAAACGTCAGCCGCGTCCGGCTCGGGAAGAATTTCAGTCCGCCCTCGGTCCGCAGGCGGCGCAACCGTTCCGCGGGAGAAAGCTCGGGGCTCACGATAAGGAACCGATCGCGGTCGCGGGCGAAGCTTCGGACCCCGGTCCCCCCGAGGGGTTCGATCCCGAGGCGGACGGCGGCGGAGAGTTAGGAGGAGGGGGCGTGGCGGAACCTCCGATGACCGATCCGATCTCCGCGCGGAAAAGGCGGCTCATCGACGACATGTCCTCGTCGCCATACCCCCGGCTGAGGGCGGACATGAGGCAACCGGCAACCGCCTCCGCTCCCGGAAGATCGGCGGAATCCCCACCGGCAATTTCGAGCGCGAGTCGGATATCCTTGAAAAGGTTTTTGGTGGAAAAGTGTGGCTCGAAGTTGCCTTCGAGGATGGCGGGCAGCTTCAGGTCGGTGAGCCCCGACCTCGCCGCGTGGTGTTCGAGCGCAACTCCAAACTTTGAGGGCGAAACGCCGGCGCGCTCGAGGACGGCGAGGGATTCCGCGAGAATTTCCACCGTTCCGCCGACCAACAGGTTGGTGGCGATCTTCACCGCGCACGCGTCTCCGATCTCCCCGATTTCGACGACGGCCTTCGAGGACGCCTCCAAAACAGGGCGCGCATCGCGAAGCGTCGCCGCATCCCCTCCGATAAAGTAAACCAACATGCCGTCGGCGGCGGCGTTGCGGCTTCCGGTGAACGGCGCATCCAAAAAGCGCGCGCCCACATCCCGAACCCGACGAGCCGCCTCGCGGCAATCCGTCGGAGAAACCGTCGCGTGGTTCATCACGATATGCCCCGGACCCAACGAAAGCGCAATGGAGTCGACGACCTGAAGCAAGGCCGCCCCATCCGTCACGAAAATCTGGATGATGTTCGCCGCGTCCGCCACTTCCTGTGGCGAAGAGAGGAAATTCGGCTCCGGTCGCGGAGAACGATTCCAAAGCCAAACGTGGAACCCATTCTTGCGCAGATTTGCAGCAACCCGGCTCCCAATGATGCCAAGGCCGATGATTCCGACGGACTGTTTAACCTTGCGTGTCATCGGAACAGCACGAGCCGCGTCAGGACTTGCTCGACGGAGCACCGGGGAGATTCACCTCCACCTTCGAATTGGTGCGGAGCGCATCGATGGTCACCTTCACCGCCTCGCCTTTCTTCTGGCGCTGCAAGTAAGCGACCACCCGATCCTTCACTTCATCGAACGGGATCGTTCCCGCCGCCTTTTTGTCCGTCACCTTGATCACATGATACCCGAACTTCGTGCGTACGGGATCGCTGAGGTCGCCGGGCTTGAGTTCAAACGCCACGTTTGCAAACTCGGGCACCATCTCCTCTTTCGAGAAGAAACTCAGGTCGCCGCCGGACTGCTTGGCGTTGGGTTCCTCGGAAAGTTCCTTCGCAAGCACGGTGAAATCTTCACCCTTCTTCGCGCGGGCCAGGGCATCCTTCGCCGCTTTCTCCTTCGCCTTCACGACATCATCCGGCGCATTTTCCGGAACCATAAAAAGGATGTGGCTCGCGCGAACGAGGTCGGGATTCTGGAATTCCTTCCCATTGGCATCATAGAACGCCTTGGCGTCCGCTTCGGTCGCAGTGCCCTTGCCGTCCACCTGGCTTTCGATCCACTTGCGCTGCTTCAGCATCGTGCCCACCGTCGTGGTGAACTGTTCCGGGGTCTGACCCAACCGCTTGAGCTGTTCGTCAAATTCCTTCTCGCTCGGGAACTGACCCTTGATTTTTGCAACTTCAGCATCCACGTCCGCCTTCGATACCTGAACGCTCGAGGCTTTCTCCTCGACGAGCTTATCGAGAATGAGGTCATCGAGGATCTGCTTGTACGCGTCGAGTTTCTGGTCGTCGCTCAGATCATCGGCCTTCACTCCCGCGCCGGCTGTGGCTTGATCGAAAGCCTTCTGAAGTTCTTCACGGGTGATTTTTTGTCCGTTCACCGTGGCGACCACTTCCGGCAGCTTCAGCGTGCTTTTTGCAGGCGAGGCCGCAGCGGCAGCGGAAGGAGAAGGAGTCGCGGTTGCTTCCGCCTTCTTCTTGGTTTCCGCTTGGAGAGTGGTCGCATTCGTCAGGAAGCCGAAAGCGCAAACCAGGAGAGTGGAGAAAACGACGCCTGCGCGCGGGAGAGTTAATTTCATAAAATCGAGGAAACGCTCGCATGCGGCGGAAATGTTTGCCAGAGGAATCTTCACGGCGTATCCTTTCCACCTTTCCGAATCGCTTACCGAAGCGCCGAACATCGAAAGATCGAAAGTTCGCTCACGTGGCGGAATTGGCAGACGCGTACGCCTCAGGAGCGTATAGGGTGACCTGTGGAGGTTCGAGTCCTCTCGTGAGCATTTTTCGGTTCCGCCGAGAGGGAAGTGTAACAGATGCCCTTCTGTTACAGGCCGGTCTGTAAAAGATCTGTACCAATCCCTCGTGGCGGGCCGCTCTCTGCTCCCGCACGCCACCGCACGAGACCGCCACGACCCAAGCCCATGAATTCCCCGCTCCGCCAACAGGATCCTTCTTTCGTGCAGGGCATGTTTTCGTCCATCGCGGGTCGGTACGACGTTGCAAATCATTTGCTGAGCGGCGGGATGGACTTCCTCTGGCGGGCGGAAGTGGCGCGGAAGGTCGCCGCGCGATCCCCGGAAGCGATTCTCGACCTTGCCACGGGCAGCGGCGACCTCGCGATCGCGCTGCGCAAGGCAAACCCGGCGGCCAGCGTGGTCGGGGCGGATTTCTGCCTCCCGATGCTGGAGCGAGCGAGGGAAAAGGGTCTCCCCGCCCTGGTCTGCGCCGACGGTTTGGCGCTCCCATTTCGCAACGATTGTTTCGACGTACTCACCGTCGCATTCGGTCTGAGGAACATGGCCTCCTGGTCAAAGGCGATCTCGGAAATGGCCCGCGTTCTCCGCCCGGGAGGTTGCGCGTTGATTTTGGATTTTTCCCTGCCCGAACCCCCCATACGCAGCGTGTACTGCGCGTATTTGTGTCGGCTGCTGCCCACCATCGCGGGTTGGATCACCGGGGAGCGCAGCGCCTACGAGTACCTCGGCGAATCCATCATGAGCTTCCCCCGGGGTGCGGAAATGGAGGCGCTGCTGATGCAGAACGGATTTTCGTCCGCTAGGACGCAACCGCTCACACTCGGCGTCGTCTCGCTGTATGAAGCGGTGAAACCTCGCTAGGGTAGTCCGTCCAGCAGAATGCATTTGATCCTCAATGCCTCAGTCCAAAAATTACCATGAAGGGCATGAAAAGCATGAAGATGAAGGAGTGACATGTTCTGACCTGGCTTGATCTCGTTCACCGAACGGGCGCACGCGTGAATGCATCTCAGCAGCCCTTTTGAAGCCATTTCCTTCATGCCCGTCCTGTTCTTCATGGTAAAATCCGCTGTTTCCCAGATTTGAACGGCGGGATTTAGAATGCAGTGTGCTGGGGTTCACTTGCATTCCGAGCGAAACTCCACGATGAACAGAGACATGCGCATTGGTTCCGTTCTTTCAGCCGCAATCGTCGTTTTTACCCTCACCTCGCGAGCCATCGCCGGAGAGCCCACCCCGGGTCAAATCCAGACCGCAGTGGAGTTGCTCGAACTCACCGGCACCCGCAAGGCGATGGAGCAGGGATTCAACGCAGGCATCGCCCCGGCCCTTCAGCAATTCCGCAACGCCGGAGTGCCGCCGGAAGGACTCAAGGAAATCTCCGACACGATCCAGGCGTTTTTCAACGAGACGTTCAAGTGGGATGACGTCAAAGGGGAACTCGCCGTCATGTACTGCGACGAATACACGGAAGCGGAAATGAAGGAGCTGATCGTTTTTTACAAGACGCCCATTGGCCAGAAGTCCGTGGAAAAAATGCCGATCCTCATGCAGCGCGGCGCGGAGTGGGGCATGAAGCGATCCACCGCGAAATCTACGGAACTTCAGAAGCGTCTCATGCCCGTGATCGCGAAGTACAAGGCCCAGATGAAAGCGCCGCCAACCGGACTGTCGCCCGGGATGGGTGCTCCCCGGTAGATTGCCCCGGTAGATCGCCCCGGTAGATCGCCCCGGTAGATCGACGCGACGCGATCGCCTCAGCGCCACTCGTGGCGCGGATAGCGACGCTGAAGCTCTGCTTTGACCTTCGGATAATCCTCCCTCCAGAACTTGGATAAATCCTGGGTCACCTGGATGGGGCGCTGATTGGGCGCGAGGATGTGCACCGTCACGGGGACGCGTCCGCGGCAAACGGCAAGCCGTTCCACCGTGTATAGCTCTTGGATCCGGGCCCTGAGCACCGGATGGCCTTCGGAGTAATCGAGTTTCAACCTCTTCCCTCCCGGCAATTCGATCCGCTCCGGGACGTGCCGGTCCAGTTCTCCTCGCTGCGTCGCGGTCAGCCAGGCGCGGACGCTTTCCATTACCGGCCGATTCTTGATCTCCCGGTACGCCGTGGCCCCATCACATACTTGCGCCACCAGGATCTCGCGATCCCCATCGGTCACCGCGGCGATTCCCAACTCGGGCATCCGCTCGGCAATCACCCGCACCCGATGCAGGAACTGCTCCACCGCATCACCCCATTCGGTCAGGACCAGCCGCCCCTTGATCACTTCCGACGCGAGGCACGCAGAGACCATCGCGGACGGCTCGGCATCCCGCGCGCGGGATTCAATCACCAGATCCCGAAAGCGCGTCTCGCGTCGTTCGACCACACGCTTCTGAGCGGCATCGAACTCCACGGTCGAATCGGAGGAAAAATCCGCCGGAAAGAGTTCCGCGAGCCACTCCTCCTCAATCACGGTCGCCAATCCAATCCTCGTGCGCACCCCTCCGGAACCACTCTCGATTTCCTCGATCTCCGCCGCGACCAGCAGTCGGCCGTCCTGAGCCACGCTTTCGCGATCAAGCACCCCCCGACGCCCATGCACCACGTCGCACTGGAGGGTCCCTTCGTCGCGACGGCACGCGACATGATCGGAGAACCCCGCAAGGATGCACCGCGCCAGCGCCTCGTCCGGCGCGGCAGACGTTTCCACCGTCAAACCCTGACGCTCCGCGATTTCCAGGAACTGACGAAACAATCGCCCGGCCTGCCTTGCCGCGTCGGCGTGAATCGCAAACCGGCGACAGGCATCCACCCGATACTGATTGCGATCGGCGTACGAGAACGCGCGCATCAACACCCCGAAATCCGACCGACCGCCGCCGAGCAGATCCGCGCGTTCCTCCGCCACCCGACGCTCCGCCCGCAGGAGGAGGCTCCGCGTTTGGGTGAGAGCGGACACCAGCGCCACCGCACGCACGCATCCGAGGCCCTCCGCCGCGAGGAACATCCGCGCGTAGCGGGGGTGCACGGGGAACGCGAGCATGCGTCTGCCGAGATCCGTGATTGGCCCGCTGGGTGAGGCGATCGCACCGAGGTCCGCGAGCAAGGTGAGCGCGCGGTCGAGCGATTGCGTCTCGGGAGGATCGATCCAACGGAAGCCCGCGACGTCATCCACTGCGGCCGCTTTCAGCGTGAGGGCCGCGTCCGCCAAGTCCACGCGGCGCACTTCGGGCTCGTTGCGGAGCGCCCGGCGTTCCTGGTCGCGGGCAGTCCAGAGTCGGATACACCGCCCCGGAGCCGTCCGTCCCGCCCGCCCGGCGCGCTGCTCCGCAGATGCGCGGCTGATCTTCTCCACCCGCAGGGTGTTGATCCCCCGTCGGGGATCGAAACAGGCCATGCGAGCGAGACCGGAATCGATCACGGCCGTCACTCCGTCGATGGTCAGGGAAGTTTCCGCGACATTGGTCGATACAATCACCTTCCGACCCCGCGCCGGCTCGACCGCCGCATCCTGTTCGGCAGCAGGCATTTCTCCATGCAGCGCAAGAACGGGAATGCCGCCCCCGAGCACTTGGCGCACCGCCTGCACGGTCCGTTGAATCTCGTAAGCGCCCGGCATGAACACGAGCACATTCCCCGGATGGGACTCGAACGAATCCCTCACCGCCTCGGCCGCCAGCTCCCAGACCGGCGCTTCGCCGGGCTCCCGGGACAGATAGGACACTTCGACGGGAAACATTCGACCCTCCGACGCCAGCACCGCGCACTCGCCGAGGTAGGCTTGCAGCCCGGCCGCGTCGAGGGTGGCGGACATCACCACAATCCGCAGGTCCGGACGATGCGTCTCTTGCAGCGAGCACGCCAGGGCGAGGCTCAAATCGCTGTCGAGATGGCGCTCGTGAAACTCGTCGAAAACGAGAATGGACACGCCCGACAATCGGCGATCCCCAAGCATCCGACGAAGGAGGACGCCCTCCGTCACGAATCGGATTCGGGTTGCGGGGGAGTCGACCCGGTCCAGCCGGATCTGGTAACCGACCTGATCACCGAGGCGCTGCCCGCGTTCGGATGCGACGCGGGCGGCGAGCATCCGCGCGGGGAGGCGTCGGGGCTGGAGAACCAAAATCTCGCCATCGCCCGCGAGCCCGTCATCGAGGAGAAACTGCGGCACCTGCGTACTTTTTCCCGAGCCGGTGGGTGCCTGGATGAGGACGCGGCTTTGAAGGCGAAACGCATCGCTGACGGACTGGCGAAGGGTGTGGATTGGGAGTTGCATGAACGAAATACCTCATTTGAAACTACCCTGACGGACATGAAGAGCATGAAAATGAATGAGTTCCATGTTCTGACCCGGCATGATCTCGTTCACCGAACGGGTGCGCGCGCTCATGCATCTTTTCCTGAATCTTGGCGCGCGATTCGAGGAGCCGGAAAGAGCCGGAAAAACGTGGCAAGACCCGGATAGAGCCGCATAAATAGGGCTTCTGCGAGGATCGCGTGCGGGAACGTCGAAATGCCTGTGATTCGAGGAAAAACGGGCAAAAAAGGGCTTTTATCAATGATCCGAGGTAGGTTTTCGGGCGTTTTAGCAGTCGAGCAGACACCTTGCAACAACCGTGCAGCGTGGGTGCAACGACTGTACATCTGCGATTTCGTCCCGGAGGTTCGAAGTGGTTTCGAAGCTGCTCGTTCCCAGTGATTTGAGAGAGGCGAAATCGACGATGTCATTAAAATAGCTCCGCCTGGGAGTCTGTGATAGGGGGCTTTTTCCGAGCCTTGCGGGCCGGGGATTTGATCAGGGATGTAAGCGCGGCGAGATCCTGGCATGTCGAATCTGAGGCGGCCTTCGCCTCCGCTTTCGTCACTCCCTCAATGATCTCGGACATCGTCCGTTCGACGGTCGAGCGCAGCGCCTTCCCTTCCTGGTAGTAGTGGTCCCCGCGGATCTTCATGTGCTGTTGGACGACATGCAGGAAGTAGCCGGCGAAGTATTCCACGCGCGAGTTCCCGTGGCGCATGATGCCTGCAAACATCTCGCGAAAGATCGCCAGGTATCGATCTTCCGGGAGTACGACCTGGCGCTTGCTCATCCACTTCGCTGGATGCGCGATCGCGCGGATCAGCAGCCAGCGTTGCTGCCAGAACGCCTTTTCGTTTCCCTGGTAGAACTGCTGCCGGATCTCCCGGAGCAGCGTGACGGTGACGGTCTCAGCGCTCATGATTCCAAACTTGCTGTCATGGGTTGGCGCGGGGCTACAAGGTGTTCGCGGAATAAAATCCGCCTCCTGCCTTGAGCGTTTCCTCGATGAGGCGTCGCACGTATTCCGGCTTGCACCGAGTTTTGGCAATGATTCCCCCGTCGTCATCTTCCGTCTCTTTAGCCATTTCAGCCATACGGTCTGGGTCGCGACAAATCCGCGAACAAGGCGGTGGAGGACAGCAGCCTCCCGTTTCAGCTTTTGGTGTATTCATAGTCATTTGGCGGGAGGCTGTGCCTCCTCCCGCCATGGCTGTTCGACATGGTCTGCTGCATCCGCTACCGCGCGCCCAAAGATTTCGCGGGTTCGAGTCTCGACCATAATGGTCTCCCGCGTGCGTTCTGACAGGCCGCCAGCGGAGCGCTTGACCCACACACTTTGCACTTGGGTTTCATGGCTTGAGTGCTTCCGACTTCATGGATAGATGCTGCATGCGTCATGAGACATGAACTTCAGCGCGGCTATTGGTGCGACACGTCTATTGGGACCGTTACGATCGAACCCGACCTCGACGTTTCTTCTGAGTGGATGTTCACGATTGACGGGCGAAGATGAGTGGGATGTAGAGTGTCGATCAGCGAGAGTTCCCGCGCACATCTCTGGCTGGCGTCGTGGCCTTCCTGAATGGCGCGGATGATCTGGATGTACTGTTCGTGGAGGTTCAACTGGTCCAAAATCCTCCGGTATTGGTGCGCAGGGAGCACGATCAGTCCCAGTGCGTCGATCCGGTGGAGCACTTCTCTTCATAGGGTTGGATCTATAAATCAGATGGTGTCGTGTGGATCAGCTCCAGCTGAACAGTCTGCCCCACCAGCGGGGGGGGGGGGCGTGAAGGCGATGCATGTGCGCGGCGAGTAACTCCGCGAACGCCTCAGCGGCGCTCGGAATGATGCAATGCGTGGAGCGCCGCAGACTCTTCCCTCCCTCGCGTGCCTCTGCCTGCCAGAATCGCGAGCCCTTACGTTTGTAGATTCTTAGTTTCATGATACCTATCGTTTGTATTTTGCCTCCAGCAAATCGAGGGTCTGACCCGCGAGCTCATGGGTGCAATCGCCCAAAAACTGCACCATCCCATCTGTGATCCAGACGTGATTGACTAATGACCCATGGGGCCGGAAGTCATTCAGTATGCTGGGCTTAATGGTCGGCTTCTCGATGTCACCATTCCAAGACCAACACCCGGTTCCTTCTCGCGTCTTCGACATTCCGACGAGCACGGGCAAGCGGATGTTGCTAATCGGTCCTGGCAGACGTAGCTGCACGTGTGTCGCTGCGGAGGAATCACAGAACGAATAGATGCCCTCCCCGTCGATTTCTTCGTATTTTAGTGGCTGTGCTTTCATAAAAGTAGAATCTCCTGCCTGGTGTTCCGCTCGACAGTGGGTGGTTTTGATGCTCATAGGTTAAAAAAATGCGAGCTGCTGCGGACGCTTCGCAAGTTCTGCACTGATGTCCTCGAAAAACTTCTGTCCGTCGTGCCGACATTTGTTCCTCCAGTTAAGAAGAACGGTCGCGAGCTGGATTTTGTTCCCGCTGCGCCAAAGCCCGGCTTCCCTCGCCATGTGTTTCAGAGCTTCCTTTCGAAACTCCGGAACGATCGCATGAGGGTCGTCTTGGAAACGGGAGAGCTTCAAGCGCACCTGGCGAACGGCTAAGAGCCTGGCGATGACCTTCTCTTTGGAACCTGACTTCGGAGAGCCGAGTAACCGGCAAAGAACTTGGATCTCTCGCAGCGAGAGCTTGGGTAGGTCATACTCGTTCCACTCCTCGGCGTCGAAATTGTATACGAGCTTTGAGAAAAGGCTCACGATCAGCATGCCTCCGCGTGGCTGTTGTGCTCGCTGCAAATGCCCTCGCCGCTAGTGTGACAGTTGGGACACAAAGGCGCTCCGCACGCGTCACAGACGTGCTGAAGCGAAAGATTGAGGCACTCGATACAGTCAATGTCCAAATCCTGCCAGTGGTCCCACGCGAGGGCGTCCTCCATGTCGAAGCAATCGGAAATGCTCATGAGAAAAGAAGACCCTGCCCGGTGTGGCGCTCGACCGTCGGCGCGCGGCCGGTGAGGCAGTTGCGGCGAGCGCGACGCCAGAGCTTGCTCCGGCGCAGCTCGGCGATCGCGTGGCGGCGGAGTCGATGATCCAGGCGGCGGAACTCGTCGCCGCTGATGAGAGCGATGTGTTTGTATCCACCTTCTTTCGTGGAACTCACCGCGAACTGGTCGAGTAGTCCCGCCCGATCCCCGTCGGCGCGGAGCATCCGCGGACGTATCGAAAACCGCTGACAAATCTCCTCCGCGCTGACCCAGTCTCCCCGGGTCAGCAGCCAGAGTTCGATATCAGCGGCGAGGCTCATCTTCCGCCGTTCTCCAGGAGAGTGGACTCGTCCAGTTTGGTGCGGATCACTGTTTTCGGATCCACGAATCGCATCGAAATCTCTAACGGTTCGGGGTCGACCTTGAGGTGGGGCGTCGACTGTTCGTATGTCCTGTCATAACAGTGTAGGGCTTTGGAGAACGTCTTCATGACCGCCGATACCCCGGCATCATTAGGAAGCAGGAACGTGGTGTGACCGATTTTAAGTAGGACTTTCATAATCAATGCATGCAGTAACCGTTTGGTTTGCCCTCGAGCCGAGGCGGCGGGGGCGTGGTCCCTCCGCTCCCGCCGCCAGGGATTTCCGGATCCCTTACTTTTCGTCCTGCGCCGACCCCAGGCGCTTTTCTCGTTGAGGAATGTGGTTTCGGAGCACCGGGTTGTTCCGGCGTCCGGTAAAGGGTGTAGTTGCGCCGCGCTGGATTCGCTTTCGCGGAGGCCGCGATCAAATCAGAGATGATGTCTTGTTGGGTGCCGCTCAGTTTGGGGCAGTCCGGGCCGGGGGTCAGCTCGCCGTCTTGCAGCCGTGTGATGACGCGCCCCAGGCGGTTCTTGAGCGTGTTGCGGAGGTTCTGCAGATCCATCTTGCTCGCGTTTTGGAGCGGGATCTTGTCGAGATCGAAGTCCTCCCACTCACGCCACTGCGCCACCAACGTGCGCGCGTAATCATGTCCCAGGAGCGTGACGAATCCCGCCCGCAGGCGCTCGATCGTCCAGATCGCGTTCTCCCGGTCACGGTCCCGGATGTCGACCACTTGCATGAGCTCTGCGGCCTTCTGCAACCAGCGTGAAAAATCCCGGTTGGCAAACTCCCGCATGGAGCCCGGGCAATGCGCTGCCGCGTGCAGGGCGCGGCGACGGTCGTCATCACTCGTCTTCCAGCCCTGCTCGCGGCACACGGCTGCCCAGGTGCGCCAATACTTTTGAGCCTGCTTCTCGGTCAACATGGCTATTGCTCCACCACGTAGACCGCTCCGTCTCCCCGGCGCATGAGCACCAGGCGCGGCAGGATCCCGACCGCGCGCATCGCCGAGCGGAGCTTGCGCATGCGTCGATCAATCCGGGCTTCTCGCCGATCAGCTCGGGAGATGATTTCCCCGATCAGGCCGGGGCGCATTTCAGTGATTGTTTTCATGGGTGGAGTTCTCCAGGTGAGGCGGGGGATTGAAGTCGATCAGATCGTGAACGTGGGGGTAGCCATCGCCGCGCCACTCCCCCGAGAGCTTCCAGATATTGGGCTCTCGCTCCCCTTCAACGAGGATGTGGCCGGCGAGATCAAAGCCGTCGATCGGGGTCGGCAGGCGGTAGAATTCAGCGCGTTGTCCCGATCGCGTGAGCGCTGGATACAGGGTGGTCGGGTGCATACTCATCAGTTGATGGTTTCGACTTCGTAAAGGCGCTTTGCATGGACCGCGATCTCCCAATTCTTTGCTGACCGGGGAAGGCCAGCGGCCTCGGAGAGATCTCCTCGAAAGCTCGGCATCATAGCAAAGATGCGGGAAGCTAGTTGCGTGTCGGTTAGCGCTCCCAACCTACGAAGTTTGGCGCGCGCGGCTGCACGAGTTGCGTCCGAATAAAGGCTCGTGTTCATGGTCACCAGTTGATCGCGGTGTGCTCGTAGTTCCTCGCGCAGTGATGCGATATGACGCGCAGTGATGCAGTCGGCCGCAGTCCCGCAGCCTCCGCCACTTCCCCCCGGTCCTCGCGAGAGAGGGATCGAAGCTCCGAGATCCGGAGCGGCTCAGGCATCGAGCCTATCTGCCGCACCCGTGCGCGCAGGTTGGCTCTGTAAGCATCGTCTGCCACCTCGGCAGCGCGACCGGTCAGCAATTTCATGCCGCCTCCTTCGCGAGTTCTGCCCGCATCTCCGCCAGCCGCGAATCGATCGCCGCTGCGATGTACGCCCCGGCCCGGATCAGGTTGTCGATCGGGACATTAGACAGCGAGATTGGGATCCCCGTTCTGTCAGACATAGTCGCCGCAAACACATCGTCGATTTCTCCTTTGTTCAGCAGCTCCACCGCATTGCAAAGATAAGCCCCCGCCGCGACGCTCAGGTTTAGGGTGCCTTCATGGGAGAAGAGACCGGCTTCGTTGGCGAGCACATCAAAGATCAGGTCCGACGACGAAATGAGATCCAGCGAGCTCATGCGGCCTCCTTCGAGGTCGATTCCAGGACCTCCGATTTCGGGGTGAAATAGAAGAACTCGTCCTGGTCAAACCGAATGCCAGCAGCCTTGAGAACCTCGGGAGCGATGGTGTCCCTATCCTTGAGGAGCTGGTCCTTGTCGAGGCTCGGCGCTCCATAGCGCACGTAGTCCTCGCCAATGAAATCCGGGGTCACGATCGACACCATGCGCGCAACGATGTCGTCCCACGTTTCTTTCGCCCGGACCTTTTCCACCTTCGGCGGCCCCTGGCGAAAGCCAAAGGTGGCGGAGGGAAGGTCGATCGACTTCTTATCTCCGAATTCCTCCGGGTGGCCAGCGGCCCACACCTGCAGGCCGCCCTCGAGCTGCGCGATCGCTCGTTGCAATTCGTCGACTTCGGCGGCGAAGCCCGCTTCGACCGCCGCTTTACCCTCCTCAATGGTGACGAGCGTGGCGGCGAGCTCCAGCCGGGTGCGGACGATTTCGCTAACGACCGCCTGCATTCCCTCGCGGGAGGAAATCAGGACGGGGGTGAGTTTCTTAGTTTTTTGTTTTTTCATGTGATGCGTGTTGGGTGTTCGGGTGAAAAACTTAGCGGGCCATTTCGCCTTCAGACTGGGAGAGGCAATACGCCTTGATCACAGCCCCCCAAGTGATGTCGCGCTGCTGCGTGCGAGCCATGTCCGAGGCGTCCTGGAGGATCATGAGCCAGACCCCGAGTCCCTCGGTCGTGACCACGTGCTGTTGAAGGCGCAGCGGGTTGTCGGAGTGACTCCGCTTAACCGTGCGACCGTCGTCATCCATCAGGCTCGTCTCGATCTTGATCACCTCGTCCGTGGCCGGCGACAGCCCGTAGGCGGTGGCAAGTCGGTCGAGGTCATCCGCGAACGGGATGGAAGGAAGCTGGAGCGGCTGGATGCGGCGACGCCACAGCTGCTCCAGGGATTTCGCATGAGGTCCGCGCAAGAGCGCATCACGGCCCTCGTTCGTAAAGGATAAGACGATCCCGCACTGGGTGCGGTTCCACAATTCTCGGACAAAGTCGAGGGCATCGAGTCTGCTCCGCGTGCCGCTATGGACCGCCCGGTGCGCCTCGTCGATGATGAGGAGCATTCTGGAGTCGAAGCTAGCCAGGATCCGGCGGCGCAAATCCGCCGTCCGAATGTTAACCGGCATGCCCAGTTCCTTTCCGAGCTCGTACAACAGCCCACTCAGAGATCCACCGCTGGGCATCTCGATTAAGGTCGTCGTCCCGTGGTTATGCTGCGTCTGAAAGTGCCGGAAGCAGGCTGTTTTCCCGATCTGGCTATCGCCGAAGACGTAGCCGATTTTCTGCCGCAACAATGCCCGGAGGCACCGCTCTTCGATCAATTTATAAAGGCGCGTTTCGACAAACCCCGATGTGACTTGACTGTCCCGCTCCTCTGTGATCCGCCGAAAGGCTGCAATCGAATTGCAAATCGCTTCGATCGAAATCCCGGCCTCAGACCGCCGCCCGGTGAGTACGTGGTACAGCGAGTCGTAGCTGTAGCACTCGGTCGAGTTGGGCTTGCGGATCAGCTTCGCGATTTCGTCTTTACCAAGATTCTTGCTGCGGCAGTACCCGCCGAACCAGCGGAGCGTATCGCGTTGGTCGGTGGGTAGAGACTGTGTGGCCTTATGAATCGTGTCCCCCGGAATCCGAAACTTAGCCGACCGCATGGCGGCCAGTGCCTCGGATTGTTCGGTGGCGATGGGAGGTGCCGGATTCGAGATGTCGACTTCGTCGAGGTTTGGGATGCGTGGTGTGGTGGTCATAGGAAAGTTACCAGGACTCGACCGCGTCAGGCGCGTCGTGCGTTAGGACGGGTGAGGTTTCGAGCAGCTCGTCCCAGCTCTCGGAAGCAGTGTCATCCGCCAGCTCGTGGGCGCTCGGATCCGGGCGGGTAATGGCAGTGCCGAACTGCGCCGCGCTGCGCTCCGCCTGGCGTGCGGCCTCGGCGCGCTCGCCCCCTGCAGCGTGTCTGCGCCGGGCCTGCATGGCTGCTTCGGCGCGTTGGTTGGGCGCAGGGGTCGCCGCGGATCCGCTCCCGCGGGCGATCGTCGCGGAGTTGCCCTTTCCGTCCTGCACCTGGTCAATGCTCGCGCCCGTCCCGACGGTCATACCCGTCGCCCGGAAATGGGTGCGCGCTGCCGCTAAGTATTCGCGCCTTCCAGATCGATCGTCGGTCTTCGAAAAATCGAGTTGCGGGGCATCGGTCTTGTAAGCCCACACGCCGTAGGATTGGTGCTCCTTGGCACCGAACTGACGCCGACCCTCCGGCTCGGCATCGAACACGCGTGCTCCCTCGTGGGGGGCGGCGGGATCGAAGCACACGAGCAAATCATAGCCGCGTCCCAAATGCGCGTATTCCCCAGGCACCAAAAAACTAAACTGGTGCTTGTAGTGCGGGACTTTGCACCTAACAAACTGCTTGTCGATCGGTCGGATTTGTCGAACCGGAAGGAAAAGGTGCATGCTTTCCTCTGGAATCGGTGAGAGCGGTTCAGCGGTAATGTCGGCGTCCCACTTTTCTTGGGGAATTCCTTTGAGGAGCCTCCCCATTTTTGGGCGCGCGTCGGCTTTGGCCATCGCTGCCGCAATGCTATCGGCGATTTCCGAGATGTGAGGGAACCCGCAATCCGCCGGGTGCCGGGATCCGTTCGCGCAGGCAAGCATCATCTGCGTCGTACGTTCGTACTCGCCGCGCTTGCGGCCAATCGTGATCCCGGAAAACGACAAGAAGCTCTGGAGGTGATCGAAGCTGCCTTCAATCAAGCCTTTCGCTATCGAACTGTGGACGTAGAAAATGTCCACGACATCACGGATGGAGGCGATACGCTCGCGCTCGCCATCGTCTGTCGTCCCCCGCACGCCACGCACCGACTTCGCGGCCCAGACGCCCTTCTCCAGCCGGAATCCTAAGCGGGGCAATCCGTGGGTCGACCCGATACGCCCTAGGAATCGCACCACGTCTTCCGCCCGGTACGCATCACGCACCCTGCCGATCAAATCAAACCCGAGCCACTTGCCCGTCGCCACATCGATCGCGGCGAGCATTTGCCGTCCGAGGCGGATGCCGAATTTGTCACTTAGTTTGTCGCCCCCGTATGGCCACTCGTAATAATAGGGTTGATTCAGGCTCATGTCGTCGCACTCGAAGAGGTCGCCTGCAGTGAGGGCGTGCTCGACTCCGGCAGCGTCGATGTAAGTGTTTTTGCGCAGCTGCGTGCATGCACGGAGGGTGAATGTCTTGTGTCCCCTCGCCAGATCACGTTCCTCTGCCGAGACCTGCGCTGCCGATCGCAGCCACTTTGGGTATGTTCTTTTCGCGCGGTGGCGATTGATGATCTCCGCGAGCTCCTCGGAGCACCGTCCAGAATCCGCCAGATGCTCAATCGCCAGCTGGAAAGAGTCGCAACGTAGAGCGTATTGGCGCAGGAGTTGGCGCTCTTCACCCGTGATCCTTGTCTCAACCCTCTCCTTGCTTTTGGGCAGCTTGCGCCGGTCGATCAACGCATCCGTCCCCATCCGGCAAAAGTCCCGGTACATCGCCTCCAATCGCTTCGGACTATAGCCGCACCGCTTCGCCGCCCATCTAAGCCCATCGCTCACGCTCGGAGCCTCGGCGATCAAGGTCATCATCGGCCTAAGTGCGGCAAGGCGCGTCCTCTGGTAGGCGTCGAGCGTCATTCCGCTGCTTCCGCCTCCACCTTCAGGTGCCAATCCGCCAGCTTACTCGGAACGATCTTCCGGGAGCGGCATACCTCGTCCACCTCTTTACTGAGCCTCTTGAGGACGTCGGCAAAGTTCGCGAGCTGCAGCTCTGGCAGGTGCAACCATGTATCTACCGGAGACTGCTGCGCGTCCAAAAACTGATGCCACGCAATCTTGTGCCAACGCAGCGCCATTTTTTCCTTGTTGTCGAAATCGAGTTCGTCCTTCGTGCGCCGGTGCGTCCCGTTCGGCCTCTCGCGATACCCGCCCTTCGGCGTGAACCTGTCCAGCCACGAGCGTTGCGAGGTGCCGCTCACATACTCCCACAGCTCGGCCTGCTTGAGCGCCAGCTTCGGAGGGAGCTCCGCCTTGTCGGTGGTCACAAGCTCGGCGAAGGTGATTTTCGCCGGGACCTTGAAACTTTCGGCGACAGATTTCGCGACGTTCAAAAACCGGTAGGCAGTAGACCTAGCAACCGAAGGTGCATACGTCCGCAACCAGTCAGAGATCCCGTCGTTGTCGTCCTTCGATTTCCGCCCAGGGCGTAATTGTCCGCACGTGGACAATTTCTCCCGGAGCATCATCATCATGGCTCCGAATCGCAGGACCTCGGCCATGCCTCCGATGGCCCGCTGGTACTGTGCCGTGAGCTGCTCGCCCATCTGCACGTCCTCCGCACTGGGTGTCAGATCTGAGTCAACGACGACGAGTGCCGGTGATTGGTCGGAGTGTTTCATTTCGATTGTTCGGCGGACGCCCGTCCTCCACAGTGCGGGCATGGACCCGCAACGTGATGGCCTTGAAAAACGGCTTGAGGATCTCTATGAGCAGGTTTACGCGAAACACGGGCCTGCTCTGGCGACGGTTGTGGGACTGTCAGAAGCTCACCGAGCGTTGCTTCGTGACCTTCAGAATCAGGTGACCCGAATTGATTCAGAGGGACTTGCCGCGCGAGTTCGGCGCCTCGAACGCCAAGTCGATACCCTTTTATCCATGCTAACTCATGTCGCGCTAAGTGGATCCGCGTCCTCAAACGGTGGTCATCCCGGGCCTCCGACGTCTCCAGTGCTAGATCCATCAGATCCCACGCAAGAGCGATAACGGCGTCGATGGAACTCGGATGGAAGCTCATGCTGCCTCCTTGACGTGGAGGCGTGCGATGAGATCGCGAGTGCGTGGCTCGGTACCACTCGCGACGCGAAGCCGCCGAAACACGTACCCGACCGTCGCCACAAAATCCCTTCGGTCATGATAGGACTTCATGCTTTGGATCAGTCTCCGTACCTCCAGGATGTCCTGGGCTAAGTACAGAGGCTGCTGTGTGCGCTTGCCTGGGCGGATCGCCCGAGCCTGCATATCCGTCACGGCGTGGTGCACGATCTGGGCGCACGATTCCGCGAGGGCATATTTCAGTGTGCTGGTGCCGTGGGAGTCTATTTCGATTTTCATTTCGTCTCCGGTAGGACAGCTTCTGCGGCATCACTTGGACTGCCGGACGTTACGCGCGTGCAGTCGCACTCAGGGAGATCATCGACACATACTTCCGTCACACGCCATGAGCAGCTACTCCGCAAACGCAGACCACCTAGCAGAAGAATTGCTAGGATCACTTTCGGAAGATGACATAGAGCATCTGCGAATGGATTTGGAGCAACTAGGTGTTGAGGGGTGGATCGTGTGGGCCGAGAAGGCCCAACACGAAGCCAACGACTATTTGCGAGCCACCGAGAAACAACGCGTGCGACTGAAGAAGTGGAGAGATTCGGTGCTACGACGGAGGCTAGTTCTGATCGCATATCACCAAGCGCGTCTTGCATCTTCAATGCTAGACGCAGCTGCCAATCTCGGGCCGGGCGGCGGCTATCGCGATACAACCGCGTATGCGGCATCACTTGGATTGCGCGTAATGCGGGATGGTGAGTGGAGATGGCCGTTTTTGGATCTTGATCCACCGTCGGGATGGCCTGGGCCGCACTTTGAACCGTACGTGACCGCGTCAGTAGTGATGGCCATGCCGGGGCAAGAGCAGCAGGCACCGGATATTCGCTATGGGGTTGATATTTCATAAAAGCAATTTAGAGGGCGCGGCTGTGCAAAAATCGGTCGTATTCGGCCACCGGAATCCTTAGCCATTGCCGGATCGATACGTGCTCCGCCTTCAGTTCGCTCGGCTTCGAAGGCTTCGAGGTGCGGAGGTTGATCGCGGCGAGATCGCCGCACTCAATGAGGTTCGTGACGTGTTGCCGGTCCACGCCCCAGGCTGCGGCGATTTCGCCGACGGTGAGGAGGGCGCGACCCGGAAATAGCGTGTGCGCGAGGACGCAGGACAGTGGGAGATCGTCTTGCATGGCGGTCATGCCTCTTCGGCTTGAGTAAGCCACTCCCGCATTTCCATCGGAGATCGCAGATCCGCCCGGATCAGCTCTCGGACATAGCGCGAGAAGTTGGTGTCGCATGGCGTGATGCGTTCCCTTTGCACCCGCTCATAGACGTCTTGGTCGATCGAGACGGCTGCACTCACTCTCTTCTTTGGTTTTCGATACCGCATGCGTTGCGTCGGATTTAATCGAAATAATTTCGACAGTCAACCAGATTGTTGTGGAAATCGAAAAATGTTGGAACCGCTGTCGAATTTGTTTAGACAGATCTCGTGGCAACGAGAAAAGCAGCGGCAGTGTCTATGGATCCCGAGACGGAAGCCTTGGCGAAGCTACGCGCTAAAGCACTCGGTTTCTCGACGTTCTCCGGATATGTCAACGCACTGATAAACAGGGACCTTGTGAGGCAGGAGGACATAGTTATCTCGAGCAATACCGGCATCAGCCGAAACACCGGAATCGTCCAGCATGGAGCCGGGCACAATGCTTCACAGAACGTCACTATCCATGAGACCCAACCGCCACGACGGAATACGCCAAAACGGAAACCAAAACAGAGCTGAACAGCAGTTTCACGTCCACTATCATGCAAGCCCTGATTGGGATTCATGGTGGACTCCACGTGATCAGCAGCTTGCGCGAGTGCTGTGGAGTGTCTGCGGTGTCCTCGTCAGCATGGGATTTTTTTTGTCAGTTTGCGGAGAGCCAAAAACCGAGATTAGCGGACAGTTTGTTATGTTCCTCTCGCTGATCTGTGGGATCGCGGTCGGAGTTGGTGCGGAATTCGCCGCAGCCGATTTCGTTGAGATTATCCGTTTGCGCTGGAAGTCGATGAAGCATTCATCGAGCAGGGAATGAAAAACAGCATTACAGTCTACCCATGCCAACGTTGATTCCTCAGTCTGAATTCCCGTTCACGCGGGACGATTTTGCCATTGATGCACGAGACTGGATTCCGGCCTTGATTCTGCAGGCGGACCTAGAGCGTGAGATTGCTGAGAAAAGGAATCACCTGCTGCGGAGGCTCTCGACGTGGTTTTCTCTGATCACGATTTTTCGGCGGCTGGAGAGTGACAAGATGATCGCTGTCGAGCCATGTGCTCGCGATCAGAAGTATCACAAAGCGATGGCGGAGTTTCTGATTGGATCAGGAGGGGTGCTTCTCCTTGAGTTGGAAGCACACACGGAGGTGGATTCGCAACATATTGGAATCCCGTTTGAGAGTGTGGCGGCGCAGCTCCAGGAGTTGAGGGACGACCTCAGAATGTGGCATGGTGGTATGACGAGCGCGCGGAGAACGGAGATTTTAGGCGATGTCTTTGGGATCGAGGGTTGAGGACCTTGAAGATCTCCTGGCTTCTAAGTATGAGCTCTCGGTGTGCGAGGATTCTGAGAAAGGTCGGTGCGCGTCGAAAATGGAGAGCTGCATCGCAAGGATTTTAGCTAACTACCCTACCGTCTCTCGGTATGACTTAATTGAGGCTATCTCCGATAGGTTTTCGGAATACAAGCGGGCTCGTCTCCGCGCTCAACGGCGAAAAGAAGGCATCTAAGTTATCAATTCCCGCGATTGATCCGACCGGTCCGACCGGTGGGTAGAGGGTTAAGTCCGGGTGTGATTAGTTGGTGACGCAATACTGATGCGTGGGGTGACGCCCGGTGGTCGTTGGGAGACGGCTGCCGGGCACTCTCCTTAAAGCATTGGGTTGCATCACCCAATGACTCCACTTAATCCACTCCTCAAGCAGGCAATCACAAGCACGCTCCGGCACGCGCTGACAGTAGGCGCTGGGGCACTCATCACGGCTGGCGCGCTCCAGCCCGGCCAAGCGGACGCCTTCGGCGACATTGCTACTGGCATATTGGTTTTCACGGCGACCCTGCTGTGGTCGTTCCTCGAAAAGAAACTCGCGGCGAAGTCGAAGAGCTAACCCGCCGTGTCTACACCACGCGATTGGGACGCCTTCTTCGAATTCCTCATGCTGTGGGAAGGCGAGGAATATGAGAACGTGCCTGGGGATGCGGGCGGGCCGACGAAGTTCGGCATTGATTCGCGCTCTAACCCCGGGCTGAACATCCGGGCACTCACGCGTGACCAGGCGAAGGGGATGTACTTGCGGGAGTATCGCGCCGGGAAGGCCGGCGTGTTTGCGCACCCCCTCGACTACATGTGGTACGACTGCGAGGTCAACATGGGGGCGAGCGGTGCAACCAAGGTTCTTCAGCGCGCGATCGGTGCGGTAGCGGACGGGGTGTGGGGCGAGAAGACCTCGGCGGCGTTGCGAGCGGCGCTCAAGAAAGGTCCTGCGAGCATGCTGGGAGCGTTCACGCTGGCGCGGGAAAAGCGCTACAAGGACATCGCGCACGCGAATGCGTCGCAGCACAAGTTTTTGCGCGGTTGGCTTAACCGCAACTCGGCGATTAAGACGTGGGTCGCGAAGCGGCTGGAGGTGGCCAAATGACGCCGGATCCTGTGACGGTTGTTCTCGCCGGGTTCACCACGGTGGCCAGTGCGGTGATCCTGTTCTTTACGCTGATGGATCGCATGCAGGGTAAGAGCGGCGAGCGCAAGATCACGCCGCAGCCATTGGAGATTTCCCAGAGGGAGCGAATGGCGACGTTCGAGGAGCTCCGGGATCTGCGCGAGCGCGTAGATGAGATGGATAATGATCTCAAGCAGATCCAGGGCGCGATCCACGATTCTGAATCCGCACTAAAGACCGAGGGGAGTAAGCGCGCGGCATCCATACACAAGCGCGTGGATGATCTGGCGCACGTGACGGCGACAGCACTGGCCCGGCTCGAGGAGCGATCTACCACGACCGCACAGAGCGTGCTGTTAGTAAACGAGAAGCTCGACCGGTTGTTGGAGGCTAAGCAGCGATGACATCCGTTGACCGTCGGAACCTGCGGATCATGCTGCTGCTTTGTGCGGCCAAGGCCCCGCTGGGTCTGACGCTCGAAACGGCGAAGGTGGTGCTTAACTCGAAGGGGTTCCGTTCCTCGGGCGAGGACATCCAGGCGGAAATCACGTACCTGGTCGACAAGGGGTGGATGGCGGAGCTGACGAAGCGGCTCAGTCCCGAGATTCGGTCATGGAGGGTCACAGCGGAGGGCCGGGATTTTCTGGCTCAGGAGGGATTCGATGAATGAAGCCACGCGCGGACTCGAAGCTCAAGACGTTGCCGGAGGACCAACAGGCGCAGGTGTTCGATTGGTGTGCGCAGGATGGCTACGAGGCGGCGCGGCAGCGTTGCAGCGCGGAGCTCGGGCTGTCGGTGTCCCTTCGGGCGCTCTCCGAGTTCTGGCATTGGTTTTCGCTTCGGCGCTCGTTCTCGGCGGCGGAGCAGGCTGCGACTGCCGCACAAGAGCTGATGCTGGAGTTCGATCCGGTATCGGCGGAGCGGGCGGCGGCGTTCGGGCAATTTGTTTTCACGCAGCGGGCGATCTCGGCATCGAACTCCCAGGAGTACGCGATGCTGGAGGGTCTGCGGCTCGACAAGGAGACGGCGAAGTTCAAGGGAGAGATCGAGCGCGAGAAGCTGGAGGTCGCGAAGAAGCGGCTGCATTTCATGACGTGCGCGAAGTTTCTGGAGTGGTTCAAAGACGAGCGGGCGAGGCAGATTGCCGACGGCTCGGGGACCAATTCGCAAAAGATCGAGGCGCTCGGGCAGGCGATGTTTGGGGAGGACTGGTGAGCGCGAGCGAGCGGGCGAAAGCTGCGTGGTTCCAGATCCGGGCCGGGCAGCGCGAGTTTGAGCGCGGCGTAGAGCGGCACCGCATCGCGGGTCTGCTGGCTCGCCGCCAATACGGCAAGACGACAATCGCGTCGCGGATTGCGCTGAAGAAGATGATGAAGCGCCCCGGGCACACGGTGATCTTTGGCTCGGTGAAGGTGGATCTCGGGCGCGAGATCGTCCGCAAGGAGGCCGAGGCGATGCAGAAGGCTTTCAGCGCGCTGGCACAGGTGGCCAAAGATGGTGGGGCGCTCTTGAAGCTCAACGACGCGATGAGTGGCAAGGAGCTGGCGAGCTTGAGCGCGGATGATTTTGCGGAGCTCTACGAAGCGACGCGGTTGGAGTTTCGGCTCTACCATTCGCAGTCGATCTACTCGCGCACAAAAGTCGTCGCGCTCACCGAAGATGCGGTGGGAGAGACGGGTGACTTGATCATGGATGAGGTCGGTCGGGTGAAGCATTTCCGATCGGTGCTCGAGGCAGTGATGCCGATTATTTCGAGCAACCCGGATTTCCGGGCGATCTACACGACGACGCCCCCGCCCGATGATGCGCACCCGTCCTATGATCTCCTCGCGCCACCCATAGGAACCGAACTGCCGGTGAGCCCTACGGGGAACTGGTATCGCAGCGAGATGGGGGTGCATGTGCTGCGGATCTCGGCGGCCGACGCGTATGCGGATGGGATCCCGCTTTACGATGACGACACCGGCGCTCCGATCTCGCCCGATCAATCGCGGCAGCGCTCGCACGATAAAGATGCGTGGGACAGAAACTACGATTGCAAATTTGTCCTCGGCGGCACGAGTGCCTGCGGGATCGTGCAACTCGACACGGCACAGCGGCGCGGAGTTGGGCACTGTCGGTTCTTCCAGGTGAACTCGGATCTGGACTTCGACGTGGCGCTGGCCTGGTTGCTGGAGGTTCTCGGTCCGGGCCGGGTGGGATTGGGATGGGACTTGGCCACGACGACGAAGGCGACCAGCAACCCCTCGAGCTTCGCGGTGGTGGAGGAGTCCGGAGTAGAGAAGATCATTCGGGGGATCCTCACCTGGAAGACGGCAAATCCCGACGTGGCAATGGAACGTGCGCTGCGGATCGTCCAGACAGTGGCGATGCGCCCGGTCGGCGGGTCGGCGCGGCGGCTCTCCATTGATGCGACCAACGAACGCTATTTTGCAAAGACGGTCGCGAAGGAGCTTGGAGCCTTCGTGCCGGTGGAACTGGTCGTGGGATCGGAAACCGTCGCGCTCTCGGGAGCCGAGCCGATGACTAAGAAGCAACATCTCGGCGGTCTCCTGGTCGGAGACCTTGACGATAACCGGCTCTCGCTTCCGCCGGAGCGCTATGTCCGCGATGACTGGAGACTCGTTCGCAAAGAAAAGGGACAGTTCGTGTGTGAGCCAGACGGTGATGGCAAGCACGGGGATACTTTCGATGGATCCAAACTTGGCCTCTGGTCGCTTTTGAGCACGGGCGGCGCGATCACTGACCCGTCGCTAATTCGGATCGGGAGGAACTTTTCCGGCCCGATGAACATGGCCCGATTCGATCCAAGGAGGGTCATCCTTTGAAAAGCCAAAAAAACGGCGTTTTTGGGCCGGGGTGCGATAGAACCCCTCAAACGCAAACAAAAGCGTTCTGCGCGGGTATGCATGGCCTTAGCGCGGGCAATGCGAGCGTTGTCTCGGGGCGCATGGGGAGGTTGCCATGAAGATCGTCCGTGCCCAGGCAACCGATGGCCGGATTTTTGAGCCCGGAGAGGGTGGATGGCGAATTGCCGGGCGAGCGCCTGCGACGATGCCGGAGGCGTCGCGGCCTCTTGCGAGGATTTTGCGTCCGCAGGCGGCCTACCGGTGGCTACTCCCTCAGCTCTCCTCGATTACTCCGCAGTATATCGAGATGGTGCTGCGCGGTGCGCTGGCGGGGAACCATGTGCAGCAGTGGGAACTGTTCGATCTGATGCTCGACACGTGGCCGGAGTTGGCTGCCTGCCAGGCGGAGCTGGTCGACGGGGTGTTGGAGCGCAAGCTGATCTTTGAAGCCTTCGCCGAGGAGGAGGAGGACGCTACACCGTCGGCGCAGGAGCGCTGCAAGCTGGCGAGCGCGGCGCTGCGCCGGATGAGGCCGGACGCCGCCGCCGACGAGAATGATCTCGATGGCACCCTGAAGGACATACTGGATGGGTGGTTCCGCGGAGTGACTTGTCTGGAGGTGGATTGGCAGACCGTGATGAGCGTCGTGCACGGGCAGTTCATCGCCCCACGGGCGACATTCTGGGTGCATCCGGTGTGTTTTGCGTTCGATGCGAATGGTTGCCTGGGCCTGCGGGTGGACGCGGCTGGGCAGATGCAGCCGATGAATTTGGCCGGCACATCGCTCCAACCGCAGCCTGCCGTGGTCGGGGCGTTTCCTCAGCACAAGTTTCTGATCGGGATCCACAAGGCCAAAAGCGGAACGGCTCTGGGGGGATCGCTTTTGCGCCCGCTCGCGTGGTGGTGGTGCTCGGCAAATTTCTCGGCGGACTGGCTCTTAAATCTCGCGCAAGTGTTTGGGCTGCCGTTCCGGTGGGCGAACTACGATCCGCATGCGCCGCAGGCGACCGTGGATGCGATCTGCACGATGCTCCAGAACATGGGGAGCGCCGGGTGGGCAGCGTTCCCATCGGGAACGACGCTGGAGCTCAAGGAGGCGAGCAAACAGGGCGGGGACCATTCTCCCCAGGGCGAGTTGCTTGACCGTGCGGACCGTTATGCACGCCTGGTCATCCTTGGACAGACGATGAGCGGTAGCCAGGACAGCAGCAAGGGCGGTGGAAAAGCGTTTGGTGCGGTCGAGAGCGACGTGAAGGCACGGCGAATCAACGCGGCGGCAAAGTATGCCTGCGCAGTCCTGAACACGCAGCTGATCCCGTCGATCCTCACCCTCAATTACGGCGACGCAGACGAGGCACCCTATGTGCGTCTCCTGGAGGACAAGGAGAGCGATCTCTCCCAGGCCCAGCGGGACAAGGTGCTCGCAGATGCCGGGTTGGAGATCCCAAAGAGTTTCCTTCGCAAAAAATATGACCTCCCTGCTCCAGTGGATGGCGAGGAGGTCATCGGCGCGCGCGAAGCGGCCGAAGGCGACGAGTGGCCCACTGAGGAGATGCCACCTGAGGAAATTGACGCGCGGGACGCGCGGGATCTTGCCCGCCTGGCAGCGATTGAGGACGACGCGGTATTTGCGCGGGAGCTGCGGCGCTTGACCGGGGCGATTGCAGCGAGCGGGAATCACGACAGCGTCAAGAGAGCGTGGGACACTCGGGGACGAGGGCGCAGAGAGGGGCGCGTCCGGTCCCGGCAAGATCAATTCGGTCACCTGCCGGACCGGTACGGAAAGATCGATGCCGAAAACAACATCGCGAGAGGCCATCGAGTGATCAGCTTTTTGCAACAGCCTGGTCAGCGAGTGGAGAAAGCCATGTTTCGCCCCGACGTTGGGTCTGTCGGCATGGAGTATGGAGACCCGGACCATGACCGCGGCCGTGGGAACTCCCACATCCTCAGCAAGCACGGGAAGAACGCGCTCGCGCAAGTCCCGGAGATCATCCAGCACGGCACACTGCACCCGCACGAGGATTTTCCAAACAAGCGGTACCTTCTTCATGGCGACTGCCTTCTGGTCTTGAAGCGCTCCAGCAGCTCCCAGGCGTGGACAGTTACTTCCTACGAGGCCTCGGAAAAAGTTGCGCGGGTAAAGGCAAACCAAAACGCGAAGGGAGGAACTCCGTGAGAAGCTCCTCCCTCCAATACGAGCCAGGTGGCCAGGGCGTAAATCCCCCCTGGTCTACACAGCGGCCTCCTACATTGGCGGAGTCGCGCCGGGT
>Ga0247834_1001521_pt1 | contig 39210 bp, 50 predicted proteins | sample LaCruzMarch2015__8_FD_187118 | JGI IMG/M metagenome (GOLD analysis project Ga0247834, IMG submission 187118) | Freshwater microbial communities from meromictic Lake La Cruz, Castile-La Mancha, Spain - LaCruzMarch2015_12m | ecosystem: Environmental > Aquatic > Freshwater > Lake | place: Spain... | reverse complement strand
GTCAGCGCGTCATTCTGCTGCCGCCAGCTAGAGTCCATGCACCACGTATAGAGGTTCCCTGTCGCCTGCATGATTCCCCACCGAGACGTGCGAGCTGCGTCCAGACCAGTCGTTACTGGGTCCGTTGCTCGCGATATTTGTTCCGTCACTCCATAAGCGGCTGCCTGAAACTCATCCATGAACATTAGTCGTTTCCCGTAGGCTGCGCCCAACTCAGCCGCCGAAAACCACGTCAGGTTGCCGTACGTTGTGCTGCCGTTCCCGCCAAACGCAGCCGGGACCTTCGGTGCGCTCGATCCGTCCGCGTTTGTTACGCCATGGGCAGACGTTCCGTTTAGGTCGCAGTCCGTGCCGGCCATGTAGATGTCGCACCAGAACCCGCCCGCGACCAGCGCCATGCCACGAGGATTCGAGCACGCGGGGCGGAATTTCAGATCCCACATCGAATACGCATTGATCGCAGGCGTGGTATCTCCCCCCGCCTGAGCCGCCGCGTTCCCGCCCGGAGCGTAATGAAACCCGCCGACCCGGCGAGCACCCACCGCAGGAGGAGTCGAGTGATTCGCCGTAGCCTCAAGCACTCCATCCACCCGAGCCCAAATCGCGTAATCCGTCCCCGCCGCCGGGCTCCCCGGCATCACAACCGCAGTGGCACCCGGAACCGTCAGCAACACCCCCTGCACCCCGATAAAGAGCGACTGCCCCGTGCTTACCGAAAACGCCCCCACCTTCGCCCACGCCACCGCATCTGGATTCGTCTTCACGAACAGATTATCAGCCAGCGAAACCGCCGTGATTAAGCCGCGCCCTGATGCACTGGCATCAGTGAGGTCGGCGGCGGTGATCGTGATGTCTGAAAGTTGCACATAGGACGCTTCCAGCACTTTGCTCCCCGTGCCGCTGTAAACCCAGCGTTTGCCATCCGTGGTCGTCACGATAGATCCTTCCGCGATTGCCGTCTGCTGCGGGCTGGTGAGGGCAGAGAGCGCGCCGCTCGAAACGACGGGCGCAGCCATCCCATTGACCACGCCGTCCTCGTCCGGGTCGTAATCGCTCTTGAGCATGATGTTCGCTGGCTGCGGATAGGCCGGCGTTCCACCTGTCGGCACCCCCTCCGTGCCTTTGATCAGATCGTTCCTGAGTTTCCCTGCGATGGAAAATGCGGTGCGCTCCGGGTCGCCCCATGCGATTTCCAGCAAAATGTCCGCGCTCGCGTCGGTGCCAAGAAGCGTTCCAGCCTCGACCGTATTCAGGTTCAGCACGCCTTCAAACGTGTCCCCGGTCTGTGTCCAAGTCGAGATGTAGGCGATGAAATCGCCAGCGTAGTCGGAAGCGGCCTTGATCCCGAGCTGCAAAGGTGTGTCGAGGATTTCCGGCGTGGTGCCACGGAAGGCGGTGATTTCAACCGGTTCCGCGCTTCCGAGGATCATTTCAACCGCCGTGAGCGGAACCGGAGACCCACCCGTCGCGTGAATCCGCAAGGTGTCGAGGTTGATTGCAAATTTCATTTCACCAGTGCGGGTTGTCAATTGAAGACCATCGTGTCCTCGGGTGCGGTCAACCCGGAGTTCCGCGTGAGCGCGTCACGGATTTCGCGCAGGAGTGTGTTGCCCTCCCGCTGCCGCTCGGCCTGTAGCTTGGCGATCTCCTGCCCGTTCGTGGCCGCGTTGCCGCCCAGGCCGACCGACCGGGCCGAGTCAGCCCATACCTTCACCTGCGGGAGTTGCGCCGGATCCAGCAGTTTTGCCGCGTCTTTGCCCTTTGCGTCGATTTCGTCCTGTGCGGTTTGGGTCGCCTTCTTTGCCGATTCCCGGTCGATCCCGCCTACCTGAGAGCGGATCCCGGTCAAGCGTTGCAGATCCGCGACCTCGGCCTCCGTCGTACTGGCATTTCCGAGCGCAACGAGTTTGCCTAGCTCTGCGATCCGAGCATCCAGCGCCTGCGTTGTAAAAGCTCCACTGCGCGACATCAGGATCGCTCTCTTTTTCTCTGGCGATTCTGCGGCGGCGATCTCCTCGTCCTCGCGCCACTTGCTAAGGTCCTTCGTGGCATCCTCCCTCAGCTTCATCCGCTCCTTGGATGTGCGCTCGGATTCCTTTTTGTCCTCCTTCGCCTTGGCGTCCGCTTTTTCTTGCGCGTCGGCTTCAGCCGCAGCTTTTGCAAAGTCGGCCCTCTGGTCGGTGCTGGTAGGCTTTTCCGCAGCCGGTTGTTGGTCGCCTCCATTGATCGCTTTCCACATGCCGGAAACGTCCCGAGCAAAAAGCGCCTTCAATGCCTGCCCAATGTCGTAAACCCTTTTCCCGACAGGGACCAAATCAACCTTACTCAGCCGCTCCATGGCTTCCGCGCTGTCGCTCGCCCCGGTGGCGATACCTGCCCAGAACTGATCCATCTTCAACCCCATCAGAGTTCCGATGGAATCGGAAATGCGATCAAACTTCCCGGCGTTCTCGTCCATCAGGGCGCCGAGGCTTCCCACCTGATCAGCGGCAACGGCCAGCGCGGTCGCATCAGAAAATAGCGCCAGCATCTTTGCCCCGGACCGCCCGAAAAGATCCATGGCGGTTCGCGTGCGCGTGGAAGTGTCATTCAATCCGGCAAATGCGCCGATCAGAATGCGAAGTTGCTCCTCGGCAGACAGGCCGCCAAGGTCGCCAACGGTGAGCCCCAGCCGCGCCAGCGCGGCCTCTGTGCTCTTCCCTTCCTCATTGACCCCGCCGAGCGCCTTCTGCATCCGCGCGATGGCTCCCTCAAACTGATCGCCTCCCAATCCGGCATTTGCAAAAGCCTGCCGCAATACAAGCACCTGGCTGGCCGCAAGCCCTGTCTGCGCGCTCAGATCCGACAGCTTGCCTCCCAAATCAAAAGCTCCCTTCAGCTTTTCAGCCGCCACCCCGGCCAGTTGGAGGCCGCTTTGAAATGCTTGGATGGCAGTGTACCCGCCGATGGCGATCCCGCCGAGGCGTTGGATCGAACTGTTGACCTGGTTGATTCCGGCCTGGAACCGACTGCTGTTCAAAGTGATTTCCGCTTCGATCTTGCTCATAGTAGTGCCCCTGCTGTCATTTCACCTTGAAGCCAGCCCGCCGAGCCGCCTGTTTTACGGCGTAGTCGGCCAGCCGCTTGTCGATCTGCCGCGAGCGGTTATCAAGCGCCACTTGCACCCGGCGTTGCATCCCGTCCACGTTGCCGGCATAGGGCACGATGTTTGCCATCTTGATTGCCATTCCACGCCAAGAAAGAGTGATGATCACGCTGCCGAACATCGATCCGTGGCGGGTGATCCACCCAGGCAGGCGCGTGCCGAGCTTGCGGCCGGCTGCCACCCAGCCCGCAGCAAGGAAGCCGACCCGGGCAACCTTCTTGGCCACGTATTCGCGTAGCTCGTCCCGGTTCACACGGATCTTGCGCTTTTTTTCGAGCTTCGTGTTTACCCGCCCAGATCGCATGCTGCGGAATCGCTTGTGCACCAATGCGGGCTCGAGATTAGTTTCGCGCCGGGTCGGTGCCATCACGCCGCCAATGTCCCCGCGCACCTTCGCGTTCCCGCGCCCCATCCGCATCTGGAAATCTTGATTCGGTGGAGTCACTGCCACGACATCGCGCACAAAGAGCCTGGCCTGATCCATGAGCACGGCCTGCCCCGTCTTGCGAGATGTCCGCATCAGCTCGCGCAACGAACGGTCGAAATTCGATGTGTCGATCTTAAAGCTCATCATCATCCTCTCCGCAGTCAAAGAACCCTTGCGGTAAAATCGTGCCGACAGGTTTCTCCTCGCCGCGGCGAACCGTCCAGACACCCTCAGCCCTCAGCGTGGCATGGTAGTAGGCCAGTGCGCGCGACATCGGCAGTTCCCACAAAAGAAATTGCTCCGACCATCCCGTTGATTTTGCCAGGTTAAAGACGATCCATGTCGTCCAACCCGGCTCTAGGAGTTTGGGGGCGCTGTCTCCTCTTTAGCACCCGCCATGCTGGGCTTTTGCTCAACCTCGACCACCATCTCGCCAGCACCCTGCAAGTTCTTTCCGATCACATCAATGGCGGCATCGATCACCGCCGGGGTGAGCCGGAACTTGAACGGCCGCAAGCATTCGCGATCAAAATCCTTGGAATCCACCATGGCGAGCACGAGGGCGAGCGGTTCGCTTTGGATGAACAGGTAGGCGGCCACCTGGCGCACGCGCTCGTTGGTGTCTTCCGGCACCTCACCGTCGCAGAACATCGAAAGGTTGAGCTGGCGGCAAAGCTCCATGGTTCCCAGCGTGAACGGGCGCAGCTTCAAGCCGGCCAGAATCTGCGGGCCATCGGTGATCGGAAAAATCTGCGAGTTCATTTCGCCGCCTCCATCTGGGCGATGATCGACTCGATGTCGGCCTCCGGGACCTTCGCCTTTTGCATCAGGCGGCGTTGCTCGTCGCGATCCCCTCGGATGTTGAGGAGCAGGTATCCGCTGCCGCGCGGGATCCGCAGGAGGGGTGCAGCTTCCCGGATCGCCCGGGTGATCCGCTTGTAGCTTTCCAGCGCCGCCGCCATGTAGGCGATGGGATGGTGCGGGTTTTCCCGCTGCCATCTCTCATCGCGCAGCCGGCGCAGCATTTCGCCGGTCGAGATGTTTTCGGCAGCGAAGTCGGGCCGGAACTCGAAAAACCCTTCCTCCAGGGCGAAGGAAACCACGCTGGCCGGGCCGGATTGAGTGTCCTCGATGGTGCGAGTGTATTCGACCACCTTCACGCCGCTGGCGGACGCCGCCGCCACCGCGAGCGTGTTCTTGCTGTTGATCGCCTCGCGTTTTGCTGCCGCCTCGCTGGGCGCGTTCAGTAACCGTTCTTTGATGATGTGAACTTGTTCCATAATGAGTGCATGTTAAAAAAATGGTGGGGGCCGCGCGCTCCCCCATTAAAAAAACTAGACGGTCGCCGCCGGGGCGTGGTCGCCGCTCAGCACCGTCTCGTCAAAATTGTCATTCGTCTTCTTGTACGTCTTGCTGGTCACCGCCGACTTGCCACCGCTCAGGCTCGTGAGCGTCATTGCCAGCGCCGTGCCAACCGCCTCGTCGGATGTGCCAAGGATCGTGACGGTAAACGAGTGGACAGGATCCACAGCGTGGGCCGCGCCAAACCCGCCGTCCGAGCTTTTGCGCACAACGTCGATCCCAAGCTTCCGCTCGATCTCAACGCTCTGTATGAGCACGTTTGCGGATTCTTCCGTGATGCCGATATATGCGGGTCCTGCTGCCATAGGTTAGGGAATAGTTGAGTAGCTTTTGTACGTGAGCGAGCCGGATGGAACGTCATCAACCGTCTCGGAAAATTTCGCGCCGACCTGCTTGAGTGTTCCTTCGGTGAATGCGCCGGCCGTCACCCCAGTGAGGGGGACCTTGCCCTTGACCTCAAGGACGACCTCGGTCGTCCTGAGCTTGTGCGGGATCATGCCGGCAGTGACCCCGCTGCCGTCACGATATTGCGAGTTGTCGGCGGATTCCTTCACCTCCACGCTTTGCACTGCGCAATCGGTGGGGGCGGTTACGCCTGTCGGCAATGTTAATGCACCAAAAGTTGCGGCCATATGAGACCGCCGGGGGTGTCAACCCGCCTCTGTCGCCCCGTAGCGGAATTTGATCTCACTCACCCAGCGGTTACCGTCCACCCCGCCGCCGTGCCCCTGGTAGTGTGCGCGTCCGTGGAGCGTTACCCCGAGCCCGCAATCCATGTCCCCGATCGCCTGCGCCACGATCCGCAGCGCCTGCTCATATTCCCCATGTTCATTCGGAGCGCCCGGGCCCCGGTCCTCCGGGATCACCGTCGAGAGGTGGAACGTCACATCAGCAATGCTCGACGGCCCCGCCCGATGCTCGATCTCAGCCGCCACCACAAGAGCCGTGCCAGTGTCGGGAAGGTCGCCAGCGGCGCACGCCGCCGTGCTGGCCGTGAGCCCCGGCAAGTTAGCCTGCATAGCGGCCGCCAGCGCCGACTCGATCAGCGCCTTCATGCGCGCGGCCTCCCGCCCATGGCGATCATCAGCCGCGCCGCCTCATCAAATCGGCGCCACAGGAACCCCTTCATTTCGGGGGTCCACTGGGAAAAATCTTGGCGTTCCATGCTTCGGATGAACCTGTCAAGCATCGGCTCCGGTGCATCGATGAAGGCCGGCTTGTCCGCCATCGCCTCCTTGACGATCTCCTCCTTCGACCAGATCCGGCGCTCCCCACCCTTCAGCGAATACTCGATGCTCTTGGCGAGCTGGCGCGTCGGAACCCGTTGGCCGTGCCCGGTCGCCAGGCCAACCCATTCGACCTGTTCCGGCACCGGAAGCTTCGCCAGCACGACATAGTGCTGGTAGCTCAGATCGTCATGGCGCAATGACGATGCCACATTCCGGGAAACGTAGGCGTAATTCTTGATCACCTGTCGGTCGATCCCGGTGAGCTGGCACGCGTAGTCATAAAACGCACTGTCCGTCCTGTCGGTCCCGGCCGTGCCATCGCCGACAAATCCAAGCTCGCCCTGCCCCTTCCATCGGTCCTCACCATAAACCAGCCAGTCACCGACTGCCAGTTGAAAGGCCGTGCTGGCCCGCCCGATCTTCTTTCCGATCTCGGCCCACTCGGCAAGCGAAAGCTCCCCGGAGATGACCATTCCAATCGGCGTAACTTCCGCCGCCCCAGCCTGCATCAATGTTGCGTCCATATTGCTTGTCGGTGGCAAGTCAACGCATGGTCGCAAAATACCGGCTCCGCTCGCATTCCTCGCGTGTCGAGTCCCCCCGCATCGGCCCCACCGGGCGCGATAGGCTCAGCCGCTCGCGCACCTTCACCAGGCGGGCCGACACCGCAGCGCGCGTGCATCGGTTCTTGGTCGCGATCTCCTGCTCGCTGCAACCTCGGAAGCCGACCCCAAGCAACAGGGCAAGAATCTCGGCCTGGAGCCCTGGGTTTTGCGCGCCCACGATCAGCTTGATCACCTCCCGAGCCAGCTCGGCCGGGTCGCCTGTATCCACCCCTTCTTTTTCATCGAAATAAATGTCCGCATCGCACACGCCGACAACCTGCCCATTATCGAAACCGTATGATTTTTGCATCTGCGTCATGGTATGCCACAGGCAAAGAATCTTTGCAATGACTAACGTTGTTGCGTGAGGCTAAAAGTATACTCGCCAGCGTTTGGGAATTTTCCGATTGCGACAACTCGGTACGTGATCCCGCCGACCACCGCCCGCGCGCCATCCTTCGGGGCCGTGGGGAAGTCCGCAATCCGGGCGCGAACCGTGCGCTCGAACTCGAGCCCCATCCCTCCATCCTCAAGCTTTGCCTGCCCCCGGTGCCCGCTCGCGCACACAACGCAAGAGAGCCCGCCAATTACGGCGGGCTCTCCAAAGGTTTCGTACTGAGCGGCCAGCCGGACTTCATTGAATCCAGCGATGTTCATGGCCGGTTATCCGATGATCGTCGCGACGAACTCCGGTTTGATGACCGACACGCCCCAGAGGACCGACACATGGTAGGTCACCATGCGGAAGCCAGGGTAGGCCGCGATCTCGAAGCTGATCCCGGTGCGGGGATCGGTAACGACTTCACGGAACAGCGCGATGTCGCTTTCCGCTGGAAGTTCGGGCAAGCGGGTGGCGAGCACGATTGCGTTCCGCTGGAATGCGGCGTTCCGGGTGGCTGCGGCGAACACCGTGATGGCTCGGGCCGCGCTCGACTGAGCCTTGCGCAGGCCGGGGGCGGCAATCGTGATGCTGTCGCCGCTCGCGGGGTTCGCCCCGGCGAAGCTGACGCTGGTCACCACATACTTGTTGGTATCGTTGGCGAGGGTGATGATGTCACCTTCCGCAACCACGCCGGTTCCGGCCGTGGCCAGAGGAAGGACGGTCTGCCCGACAGTGAGGGCGGCGGCGCTGGTGGTCGCGCTGGCCATCGCCCCGGCGGCAGGTGTCTGCACCTGGGCCGACTCACGGATGTCCATACCGAAGAGATTTCCGAGGATGCCCTGGCGAAGGAGCGAAGCGTCGCCCGCCTCGTTCACCTTCTGAAGCTGGGACGTGCTGCGCAGAGCAACACCGGCAGTTGTATCAATGACCGAGTGCCGGTCAGTGACAGGTGCGCCGTTGTCGTCGAGGATCTTCTTGGCCTGCGCCCAGTCGGTGACCAGCGGAGCGGTCCCGGCGGTTGCGCCGAACGCACGCGAGCTTCCTTTGTAGGCGGCAACCGCAACGTCGGCCTCCATCTCGTTGACGGCGGCGCGCATGGCCTGGGCGATCTGATCCTGCTTGATCGTCAGATATCCGGGGCCGGCATCCATGCTGCGCTGTTCCTCGCCGGTCCAGGAGAACGGGAAAAACCGTGCCTTAGAAAGGGTAACGCTTTTATTCGTGATGGTTTGGTCCGCCGCGCTTGGCAGAGCCATGGCCGGGGTGACGTTCCCACCAGCGGTATTCGCCGGGGTAACCGAAACGCGCAGCGTCTGGTTGGATGCGAGGCGATCCGCAGACGCATCGCGTGCGACAGCGGGGATGAACCCAGTCAGTTCACGCGACACCACGTCGAGCGCAGCGTAAACATCAGGGATTAGCGAGGTCAGGGTGTTGGCCATATTGTTTTTTTAGTTTTGGGTTATTCGGTGATTTTGCCGCCGCGCCGGAAGTGTTCCGACTTGGCATAAGGTGAAAGGGAATTGAACTCCGCGAGAGTCAGCGTCTTGGAAGTTTCCGGCTTCACAGCCGGCACGACGGCGGCGGGAGCGAGCCCTTTGGATTTTTCCAAGTTAGAAAGAGCGGTCGAAACCTGATCCAGAGCCGCTTCCGCTGCAACGGCCCGAGCCTCGGCGGAAATCACACGCGTGTTGAGCGCCGTGATCTGGCTGGTCAAAGCCACGACATCCACCTTGGCAGATGGTGCGGGCATCTCCGGTGCCTCGGGAGTTTCAGGAGCCGGGGCTTCCGGTGTTTCAGGAACCTTGGGAGCTTCGGGGGTCACTTCCGGCGCGGTCGGTTCAACCGGCGCCACGGGTGCCTCGGGAGTTTCGGGAGTTTCGGGAGCTTCAGGAGTGGGTTCCGTGTTTTCGGACATGCACTTCTTGAGCATGTCAAATTTTGCACGCGCTTTCTCCGGGGTCATGCTGGCCGCCGCCTGCACGCCGTCTTCGATCCCATCGATGAATCCCAGCGCCGCCGCCTCTGTCGCGCCCATCCATGTCTCCTCCGACATGAGTGACGCAATCTCGTCCTCGGTCTTGCCGGTCTTCTTAACGTAGGCCCGGACAAGCGCCGCCTTCATCGTGTCGAGCAAATCGGCGGATTTCCGCAACTCCTCGCTCGTGCCAGCCGCGAAAGTGTACGGGTCATGGATCATCATCAGCGCGTTGTCGGCCATGAAGATCGGGCTCCCAGCCATGGCAATCACGCTGGCCATGCTGGCCGCCATCGCATCGATGTGGACCGTCAGCCCGCCTTGGTGGCGCAGGAGGGCGTTGTAGATTGCCGTCCCTTCGATGACCTCGCCGCCTGGTGAGTTGATCCGCAAATGAACGTGCTTTCCGGCGTGGGTTCGAAGTTCGGCCATGAACTCCTTCGCGCCAACGCCCCAGAAACCGATTTCATCGTAGAGGTAGACTTCAACCTCGGTTTCGGTGGCGTTACGAAAAGCATACCAGCGGCGATCATTCTTCGGGCTCGCCGCGCTTGGGTGGGTCGTCTTGCTCATTATCCTGCTGAGCTTTTGTCAAAACCTGAGCCGAGCCCGGCGCCGGCGGGAAGACCTCCTGCTCAGTGAGCGCGACCCCTTCCTCGGCGGCGATCCGTTCGATCGCTTTCTTCCGCCTGGCCGCATCCCGGATGATGTCCTCAGTCTGCTGTTCTGAGTCTTGGCCCAACTCATTGAAGTATTGCCGCCGCGAAAGTAACCCGGCGCGCACCAACTCCAACCGGAGCCGGCCATCCCTCCCGGAATCCACGGTCAGCTTTTGCGGTCCGACCCATGCGCAGCGGTGCCAGTCATCCCCGGGCCAGTCCAACTCGCCGGACTTGATCCCCTGCCAGATCGCGTAGCGCCAGAAGCGGGAGCAGAAGCGGGTTTCCAGAAGCAATCGGATGCTGCCAAAAAACACGTCGGCATCGATCAGGGCTTGCCGCGAGGCCGTGCCACCGAGCCCGGCCATCGACCAGATGATTTCCGGCGACACCCCGACCGAGTACGCACATTCCCGCGAGAGCATTTCGATGAACGCTTGGAAGTTGGCATTCGGGCGGTTGAACTCGTGCGCCTTGAGGCTTTCCCCCTTGCCGAGCTTCATCATCCCGGCGCCGGGGAACAATTCCTCAACCTTCACCTTGCTGCCGTCCGGGAGCGTCCGCTCGATCAGGCCGCCAAGCCCGACATTCCCAGTGTCGCTTTCCACCGTGAATCCGACCTTTTGATTCAAGCGCACTGCGCCAATCTCGAGTTCGAACATTTCCCGCATCGCCTGGAATCGGTTCACGGCCGTACCAAGCCAGCTCACCCCACGGATGGCACCGATCCGGTGCGGGCGAAAAATATGGATCACGTCATCCGCAGGGACGGTCGCCGGTTTCCCGTCAGCCCCGGAAAACATGTAAGCAATCGGGCGGCCCGACTGGTCGAGCTTCACCCCGTCGATAACATTCTCCTCGAGGCGATAATCTCCGCGAACGGAATCAGCGGTCACAAACCGGACCATCGGAGATCCGGCGGCGCTCTTCACGAGCTGAGCGAAAACCTCGCCATCGGTCAGCATTGATTCCACTAATGCCGCCTGCGCTGTGTAGAAATCAAACTGCCCGGCGCGGTCGAACGCCCAGGGCGCATTCGCGAATTTGTCCTCAAACCACATTTCCGCAGCGCGGTTCCATTCGTGGTTTTGAGATTGAGCCTGCGGAACCAACCCGTTCCCGATGGCAAACCTGGACGTTCCACGCACGATCCGCGAGGCCATGCCGTGATTGTTGACCGACCACCGGCCGGCTTCCATCAGGAGGATTCGATCCCATGGCGTGACTTCCTTTTTCGGCTCAAGGCTGGTCATGTAAACCCGGCCAACGTTGTCGGTCGTCCGCGCCGTCTCAAAGCTGGCGTTCTGGACTTTGGGCTTCCGTCCGGCTCCCGCCCGCCGCCCGCCTCGATTTGATTTCGGTTTGATTTCCTCCATGCGGAGGGCCGCACTTGTCAACCTCCCGCAGGGAAGACGACCGGAACAAATGCCTGCCGGGCTTCAACAACAGGGGATTCCTCGTCGGCATCCAGCGCCGTTAGGCACGCCATCAGCGTCTCGATCAGGGATTCCGTGTTCCCGGACAACTCGCCGGCCGAGGATCCACCCTCGAAAGAAAGCGAGGTCACAACCACACCGGCAGCATGATTTGCCAGCGCCTTATCCAGCGCGGCTTCAAGTTGGACTTTTGAATATCTGCGAAGGTAAGCGGAGATGATTGTCGGGTTGACCATGCCCCTCGGCGGGGTTGTCAACCTTCCCCGAGGTTCCGGGCAAGGATCCAATGGGCGACGAGGTGCAGCTTTGTGCAGTCCCCGTAGTGGTCGCCGGCAACCTTCCGCCATTCTTTGATTTTCCCCGTCTTGCTGGGAACCAGCCGCTGCCCCATGTGCCCGCGCAAAAAGTCTTCCGTGGCATCCATTGGGAAATGCAGGCGAGGGGGCTTGAGGAGGGCGATCCTCTCGATGTAGACCGACACCTTTGCCGCTCGGTCAATGTAGGTGTAAAGCATCAGCCCGCCGCGCTCCTTCAATTCCGTTTGCGTCCACGTCCCGAACGTCCCGCCGGATCCCTTTGATGGGAAGAGCACCCCCCGCGACGCCGCGCAGACATCGTAGATCCGTTCCGTGAAATCCCCCGAGTCCACAAGCCCGGCCTGGATAAACGCCTGCCCATCCTTTCCGGCCACCGGCCACCCACGAGCGGCGAGCGTCAACAAATCCTCCGGTGCCAGGCATTCGCCATAATCGAAAACCCAGATCTCCCCGGACCTGGTGTGCGCGGCCACGCTCCAATGCGTCTGCGCCTGCCCCGGATCCGAGCACAGCGTCACGAACCACGGATCAGTCAGCGGGCAGACCCCGGTCCGGTAATCGCTGCGCACCTTCAGCACCTCCTCATCTTTCGCCCCGCCGCCCTGGTCCTCCCAAGGTTGCGCCAGCCGCTTCTGCTTGAATTGCCTCAGCGGGTCCGTGTTCCCCCGCTTCTCCTCGGCGTTCGCCTTCACCCATTCCTCGACCAGCGTCGCCCATGGGATCCACCAAACTGCCATCGCCGGGTACGTGAACGCCTTCCGACCGTTCATGCCGCGGGCGATCATCACGTATTCCCCGGATGCCGCCATAGCCCGTCGAACTTCCGGCTTGTCCGCAAACTCTGCCCCGCAATCGCACGCGATCCGCACGCTCTCGGCCAGCCGCTTCCAATCAACCTGACCGTCCGCGAGCAATCCGAGATCGTACTTCACCGCTCCCCAGCGCCACGGCTGCCGGGCCCCGCACGTCGGGCAACACCATTGGAACTCCCACCTGTCCGCAGACTCGTAGGCTTTTGAAAATTCGTCTTCAGCCTCGCCGGCCTGCCCGACAAAGATCCGCTTCGAGTTCCAGCGGTCATGCGTGCGGCGCCGGAACTCCTCAACGAGCCCAGGCTTCCAGAGCCAAACCTCGTCCCCGATGCACCACCGGAGCGATTTGCTTTGCAGGTTGTTGATGTTCGCTCCGTTCACAAAGAGCGGCATGTGGGGAAACAGGATCGCAGCCTTTCGCTTCTGGTGCCGGTTCTTTGGCCAGAGCGGAGCGATCGGGGGGCACGACTCGAGCACCCGGTGCAACCTCGTCTCTGCCCAGTCGGTTGCGTCCGTGTCCGATTGCAGGACAAACATCGCGCCGCCCGGTTCCCGTGCCACGATCCAGCACGCCAGCGCCTCAAACATCGTCGTCTTCCCGCTCCCGACCGGAGCCATCAACAGGATCTCCCGCGTGTCCGCGTCGGTCGCAGCTTCCAAGGGACCGTTCAGCCAGGGAGCTTGCTGGCGGGAAAACCGTTTCGCCCGGTCGCTGTGCGGGAATTGGACGTGGCGCTCGGCCCAGTCCAGAATCCCGGAGTTGTCGGTCTGTCGCAGCGCGACAACCGCACCGTCAAGCAATGGTCTCAAGGCGTTCACTCAGATCCTTCAACATTCGCTCCCCGTGCCCGGCCAGCACGGTTCGCATTTCTTTTGCCGTCAACCCTTCAAGCAGTGGAGGAAGCTGGACCTCCTGCGAGACAATCGCCTGCCGCAGCACCGAGAACGCCGCAATCGAATCCTCCCGAACTTTCGCCGCCGGCACATGGTCGCGCTTCAGGATCGCCAGCTTTTCGCTGAGCACCTCGACTTCCTTCACAAGCTTTGCCAGCCGGGCGGACTCGATGTCGTGCAGGTTGTCCACCTTCACCCCTCGTTTCATCATCCGCTCGGCCGTCCGCTTCGAGGTGTTCAGCTTCCGGGCAATCGAATCGGTGACCGTGTTCCTCGGCCGCCCGACACCGCGCTTTCCCGGCTTTGATTTTTTTGATTTGATGCTCATTCGCTTACAGTCAATTTTCCGACAGCCCAAAATCTCCGCTCACGCAGAAACGCCGAGAGACTACACAACCGCAGGCGTGGCCCCTGAAAAAGATTCCTTACCGGGGGAGGGTGCCCGCTCGAAGACCTCGACCTCCGTCCGCTCGTCGGCTTTCAGGCATCTAGCGTTGAGATGTCGTTTTATCATGTGTTCGCTTCAATAACCACTCCTTGCGGCGATAAAGCGAACGCAAGGAATCTGCCAATGTCCCCCGCTGCGTTTCAGTTTTCATTTTGTTTTTCAGTACGAGTTTTGAATCGAAGTTCCAATGAATGATTTTCCGTTTTCCGGGGCACTACTACGTAGGTGCCCCCGGAAAACCGGAAATCTCATCATTTTCCGGGATGTTTTCCGGGCGGATTTCCGGGCGGAAATGTCCCCGGAAGTTGATAGGTTTTTACGCATATTTTAGAACTCCGATTTAGGGTTTTCCGGCTCCGGTTTCGTATAGATCGGGTTGTATTTATTGAGCCTTCCGCGAATGATTGCGCGTGATTTTTCGGCCTTGGAAAGTGTCTCGTATGCCACCGATTTCCCGCACCCGGTGAGGTTTTTAATCTTCTCAAGGAGCTCGGTCCGGGTGATTTTGTCCTCGAAAAGATCGGCGACATCCTCGCATGAAAGGCATGCTTTTTTGTTCGCTGGCCCCTTCTTTTCGAGGCCGACATTCTGGCGAAATTCCTCGGGATCGAAGTCAGGATTGATCCGATAGACCCCGGAATTATCATCGAGCATCACGCCAATTTCCTGGAAGTGGGCGCCGTTGTTGTTCTTCCCGCACGCCATGATAAGGAGGTTCGGATTGTCCGGATCTTGGGGAGCGAGGTTGATTTGAGCGCGGGTCCAGGCGTAGAGGGATTTTGAGTTGCGTCCGTAGCTGCCCTTGTCCCACCCGACCGCCTTTGCCGCGCCAATTTTGCCCGTGAGGCTATGGTGAATGACCACGGGCACCCTTTGGGGGTTCCCATGCTTTACGACGCGGGAGAGGAGCGTTACGACCGCCTTCATGTCCTTGTCATTGTTGAGTTCCAAGGACGTGAACGTGTTGAGCGGGTCGAAGGCGACAAAATCAGGGTTGAACTCGTCGATTGCCGCTTGGATCTCTGCGAGTTCGCTCGGGTTTTCGAGGTCGAGAAACGTGTCCTCGTCCTTTTCGATCGTGTGAACCCGGAAGCAATCGTTGATCAGCAAAACGTCCTCTTTCTGGAAATTCATGGCCCGGATCATCTTCGCGATGTCCGCCTTGATTCGCCGGTTTGAGTTTTCCGTCTGGAAGATCAGCCACTTTTTCCCACTGGCGTGCGTTTCGATGTCGAGGAAAGTTCGGCCGGTGATCATGCAAAACGCGAGCTGGGTCAGGAGTCGGCTTTTCCCGATCCCGCCCGGCCCGAGGATCGTTAGGGGTTGGCTTGCGGCGATCACCCGATCCCCGAAATAATTGTCCGAGTCGTCAAATTCCATGTGCATCAGCTCTGTGATCGTCCGGAATGACAGGCGGCTTTTCTTTTTCGTCCTGGCCGATGAGGAATGCGCTTTGAAGTCAGCGGCGATCGTCGAGGGATCTTGGCCCGTGGTGATCGCTTCTTGAACGCTGGCGAGCACGCGCTGGTTGTGCGCCCGGATGTGATGGTTCTTGACCGTCTCGCAGTACCCTTCAAAAACCGCAGGGATCGCCGACATGCCCTCGTTGATGAGCGCCTCGGCCAGAGCGCAGGAGAGTTCCCCAGGCGCATCCGCAAACACGCTGGCGATGGAGAGGTAATCGAACGGATCGCCATTTTCCTTCCGCTTGGCGAGTTCCTGAAAAATCTTCCGGTAATTCCCGGAGACGAATGACGCCGAGGAAATATCGTACTGATCGCCGATTTCCCAAAGATCCTTCCCAGTGAGGAGCCCGGAAATAATGCCCAACTCTGCCGCTTGAGTAGGCCAGTTGTTCATTTCTTGGCCTTGGGAACGATGTATTTCGCGGCGTAGTCCGAGAGGTGCTGTCTCGCCCTCTCGGCATCGATCCTGCCCTCCGGGGTGTCAGGGAAGTTAAATTCCTTGATGGGAAGCGGGACCGCTCTTTCGAGCCGGTGCCCGGCTGGGCCGTGTGGGGTCCAGAGTTGGAGTCTGATTTCGATGGTCATAAGATTTTATATCCGAGGGTTTTGTAAACCTTCCGGCGTGCGCGGGATTGCGCCTGCAAAAAGGGGTGTTGAGTGTCGTTGAAATCAAAGATTGTCCCGTGAGTTTTGCCCGGTGCCGGCCTTAGTACCCTGCCCGCGCGTTGCTCTACCCGGTTCGCAGCGCGTCCACCCGCGGCGAGGATGAGCGTTGACGCGCACGGGGCATCAAAGCCCTCGTCTGCGAGGCTGGTTGCGATCAGGAGCGAATACTTCTGGTCCCGGAAATCCTGGACGATGCCCTTGCGTCGGCGGGTCTTGGAGTGGACAAAAGCAATTTCCCCGATGTCCACCCCGGAAACCTTTGCCATCACGGAAACCGAAGAAAGCAGCCCGTCGCCGTGTTCAATGGATCCGACCAGCATCAGCGCCGGGGATGAATAGGAGGCGTTACGGATCGCAATATCCGTGATTGCAGCGTTGCGCGCCGTGAATGTTTCAATCCCTATCGACTTCGCGAACCGATAGCGGCAGCGGTTCAGAAGCTCCTTTTTCGGGATGCTCGGGAATCTGCGGTGCTGTGTTTCAAACTCGGCCTTTGCCAGTCGTTCGATTTGATCGTACACGTCCCCGGTGATTTCTGTGAATTTCACAATTCCCGGAACGATGGCCCCGGCCCTGCGAAGGGTGTCCTGGTCGATTTGGTAGATCACGTTTCCGATCAGGTTGAAGATTTCGGACGTGAGTTCGTCGTTGCGGAACGGGGTCGCCGTGAATCCCCAGCGGGCGCGCTGGCAGTCATCTAGCGATGCGGCCCACGAGTCGGCTGGAACGTGATGGCAGTTGTGAACTAAGATCCCGTTGGCGAAATAGTTGTTGTTTCCTTCAACCTCGAAGTTATAGACCGGACGACCTCCTGAGGCGTTTCCATGATTTGCCGGTTCGAGAACCTCAACACGGTCCACCCGGAGGCTTCTAAGAACTCCTGCTTTCTCCGGTCCGCTGCCTGAACTGAAAGCGCCGTGTGCGTCATCCCGTCCACTTCCACCGCAAGCATTCGTGAAGGAAACGCCAGGTCGATCTTGAAGCACGTCGGGAATCCCTGCCCTCGTTTGCGGTTCGTCTTCACGACAAATTCCGGTGCCCACGTCGGCCCGAGCAACCCGAAAAGCGTCAACTGAGGCACCGTCATTCCGTGCCCGTTCCCTCCCTGAATGCATGGCTTGTGACCGATCCGCCTTAGCGTCTCCGAGAGCTTTTCCCGCGTTGCATCCAGCCTCATCGGGTTCCGTTCCAGCATTCGCTTTGATGCATGGATCCGATTCGTCCGCGCCATTATTTCGCTCGAAACCTTTTTCTTGAACTGCGTCGAGCATGCCTTTTCGCAATAGACATTCCCTCCGCTCCTCGCCTGCTGAATTTGGTGTCTGGTGATTGGGGCAAATGATTTGCCGCACCATTTGCACGTTGCTTGCAGTGTTTTCATAAATGGTCATTCCCTCGATAATTGAGGCGGGCTGATAGCCTTCCTCGGCGGTGAAAAACGGATGATTTGCCGTGCACTCAATGCTGGTCCCGTTGGAAAGGTGAAGACGCACGAGGGCATTAGATTCCTGTTTGAAAAGCCGGACAACCGGCCGCGGTTCAATTTTCCCGGTCGAGTGGTTGAAGCTCGAAACGATGTCTCCCGGCTTGATTTCCTCGATGGGGATTCCGTCAATCAGCGTCCCGGCTGGGAAACATTCGTCGATGACAGCGAGGTCCGGGTTTCTGATTCTCCAAATCTTCCCAGGGCACCCGATTTCAATGTCCGCGTGGTCGAAGAGGTTGAAAATGTTTAGCGCGACTCTGGCCTGGTCACATTGGTCCGTGGTCCCGGCGATCCAGCGGATTTTCGCCCTCGGGACGTTCAGTTCTTTCCGTGCCCTTAGTACCCGTTCGATCGCGGAAGCGGCCACGATGGTTTTTCCGCCGCCTGCGGGAATCACGACGATTCCGCGCCGGTGCCTGGTGAGCATAGCGGCGGCTTTGTCTTGGTAGTCGCGGAGGGTGATCATGATTTCCTTGCGCTAATAGTTAGTCCTATTTTCGTGAGCTTCCTGCGCACCTCCCGGACCGAATCAAAATCCCTGATAACGATCTCTGTCGCGGCACCTGATGACTCGTCAATGTCGATGATTCTTCGCATCACTCGGCCAGTTACGCACGGGTCATGCGCTGCCATGAAATCTCTACGTGCGCGATCCTGTTCCCATCTCGCGTTTGCCATCCGCCTTCCCCTGGCGGATTTGGCTTTCATTATTTTTCGTTGCCTGAAAGTCATTTGCGAGGATTAGGCATCTGTCCTTGGTTGCATATCTGCTTGTTCGCAGAATTAAGCATCTTTGCGACTCCATCCTTTTGCTTTGATCGCCGTCTCCGCAAATAGCCTAAGCCTGTCGGGAGTCATCCATCCCTTCCCGCACAAGTGAATCATCCAGTCAGTCAGCGCGGCCCAGCTTTTAATGCGTCGCAGATCCACGATGTATCCTGAGCGATTCCACTCCATGACGATACATTTGTTTTTTACGGAGATGAGTTTTTCGTCTTTTTCTATTTCCTGCATGACTTGCCCAAGGTCCACGAAGGCTGGTTGCGGTGTTTTCATAAAATAAATAATGCGAACAGGCGCATGCACCTAACCCCTACAGGCTGGCACTTTCGATGCGAAGCGGGTTTCGACTTCATACGTCCCCCTTTGTGTCGGCATCCGGCGTGCCAGCCTTCCGGGGCAGGTGATGCGGGACGTTGGCCCCAATATCGACGCGCTTCATTGCTGCGATGATTTCCGCCGCCACTTGTGGGACTATCGCGTTTCCGAGTCCGCGCAGTCTGTCCACCCGACTGGGTATCCCATTAGCCACTCGACCCATGCCGGATTCAGCGAACCAGTCTGTTTCGTCTCGCCATAGGCAGGCCGGCGCGGATCGTTCCCCGCATATTGCGCCTGCTCCATGTCCTGCATGGTCATCATGCTCGCGGAGGGTGTCGGATGCAGCTTGACCAGCGTGGCGAGTTTCCGACCCGTTTTGCCGTCCGGCTCCGGTCCGCCCGTTGATGCCGTTGGCGAGGGCCACATCTTGACGGCCAGAGTCAGCGGAGGCGTCGGCCAGAGTGCCACTTGTGCGCATAGATAGGCGCGATCCAACATGTGCGTGTGAGACTTGCTCCCTACCGGCCCCGTTCCCTTGTATTCGTGGGCGCGTGGAGTGCCCCACAATCCATATTCGTTCTCTTCGGTGTCTGGCATCGACACCGCAAGCCGGAATACAGAGCGTTTCGCAGGCGTATCCTTGAGCCTCCAAGTCAGCAAGCACACCGTCGAGTGCCAGCGTGATGATTCCAGGCACATTCTCACCAAGCACCCAAGCGGGCCTTGCCTCTGATATGACTCTGAGCATTTGCGGCCAGAGCGCACGGTCATCCTCGTTGCCTCTTCGCTCCCCGGCGAGGCTGTAAGGCTGGCAAGGGAATCCCCCTGTAATAAGGTTAATTGTTCCATATTCGTTTCCTTTCATTTCGTGGATGTCGTTGCAGATAGGCACATCCGGCCAGTGTTTCTTGATCACCTTTTGCGCGTATGGTTCCCGCTCGCAGAAGGCCACCGTTTCGATTCCTCCCACCATCCGGCAGGCCAGCGCGAATCCGCCGATTCCTGAGAACAGGTCGAGGTGACGCCAAGAAAGGGGCCAACAAGGCGATGGAGCACAACCACCAGAAGCCGGGACTTTATCCAGCGTGGTTGTCATGCCTTTTCCCCCGGCTTCTGGTGGTGGCTCATCTCTGCGTTCGACAAAATATCAATTCCGCGTTGGGCGATCAGCCACGTTTGCTGCCCCTGATGGTGCATGGAGTCTCCATCTACCGGATGTCCTTCCTTGCTAGCCTCGTCTAGTTCCTCTTGCGTTGGACCATCTTTCCCGATGCCTCCGCATGGCATATTTTCCACGCAGTCTTGGATTTCTCGGAAAATGTCGAACAGTGGATCGAGCGAACCACTACCCGCCGGGACTTCTGATTTTGTATTCATAGATTTTCTTCGGCGGCTAGTGGCCGCTCATCCTGGTGTTCGGAAAAATAATATCCACGTTCTGTCGGGCGCATTGACCAATGAAGTCGTTGCGGTCCCAAGCGTATATGTAGGTTACTCCACGCGCCGAGAGTTGCCATATTCCACGACCGTCCTGCGTTGGGTTCCATAGCGTATGCGCCACGTCCCGGCAGTCTTTCCCGTAGTCCAGGATGCATACGACCGATTGAGTCAGCATCATGTCCGCGAGCTTTTCATATTCGCGGTTTTTCTCGTATCCATTGAGTTCAAATATCGCATCCATAAATTTTTCCGAACAAGGCGGTCCACGAAACCGCTAGGAGCGGTTCCGTTTCCCTTGGTTATCGTTGCCTTTCTCCGCTCCTAGCGGCTCGTGACCTTGGGTGTTCGGACGACGAGTAAGTGCTTCTTGTTCCCCGCTCGCGCTCCTAATACTAACAATGATCCGAGGATCGCCGCCCCGCTCCGCGTAAAACTTAGCCGTGCGCCCGTCGAAAATCTGGCCGTCATCAATCCAGAAATCCGAGAGAGCGTCCTGTGTGCCCTTTTGGAGATTGTCGCGGTCAGGGCGGGCAGGGCATGGGATCAGGCCATCAGGATCAGACTTACGATTCAGGCGACCAGGGCGCGGAATGATAAAGATGAAATCCACGATCAGCGGGCCGGTCAGCGGCTCGGATGGAATGTGACTTTTCGCGAGAACCTTGATTGTGCGCTGGTATTCCTCGGCCTCTTTGTTTTTGAAAAAGAGAGGTTTCCCGCCACGGATGACCATCCGTTTGCCGGATTTTTGCAGGCTCTTGGGCTCGACTTGGAGGGTGAAGCGGATTTCGTTCATTTGGAAAAAGGGTTAAAATTTAGCTTTGCGGATTTCCGCATATTCCTTGCACTTATTTAGATGCCCATCAGACATTCCATTGTGCTTATAGAACTCACTCAGTTCCTTTTCCCCACCGCACTTAAAGCATTTCTTTGACATTCCAGTTTGCGTTTTTAACGAGGTGTTCGCGCCTCTCAGTTAAAAGGTATGTCGTCGTCTCCCGTGACCGCGTTCGCTGGTCCCTGTGCGGCCTGCGCTGGCCGTGTTGTCGGCGTTCCCGCCCCGGCCTGCTTCGCGATAGCCTTCGCGCGCCGGCCGAGCTTGGAGATGAGGGAGGAAACCTTTCCGGCATCCATCGCCTTCCCGCCGCCACCGCCGAGGGGATTCAGCCATTTTGCTTTGACGCGCTTCTTGCCGTCGTAGGTTTCCGCCTCCGCGACAATCTCGCAGTCGAGCCCGGCGAACGTGAAGTCCCCGCGCTCCAATGCCTCAAGGTCGCCGTCCCATTCAGGGAAGACCTTGCACAGCGTTTCGATCGAGCGATCGAAGGCTTTGTCGGTCAGCCATGCGTAAAAGACGATCTCTTTTCCGTCCTGGTCGCCGTCGTCGGTGACAAAGCAAGGGATCCGGATAAACGGGGTGTTGTTCTCCCCCTGTTCGCCGAACCATCCATTGCCGGGTTTCTTGACGCGGCAGGCGTAGGCCCCGGCGCGGTCAACGTAACGTGTGTTTTCTTCACTCATATTATTTTGCGGGTTGCAGAGTTTTCAGTTTTGCGATTCCGCCCTTGATCCGATCAGGCGGGAGCGTTGCGACATCGACCTTTGCCCACTTCTCGCGGTCAGCGGCCGGCATGTCGGCTGTCTTGAGCAGGGCAACGTATTGCTCGCGGAGCTTGTCCGGGCGGTTCTCCTGGACTGCGGCGTCGAAGTCGTCGTATGAGAGCGGGAGCGTCTCGGGGAGCCCGAGGCGGTTCTTTGCGTCCCATCCCGGCGACCATTGCGTGTGAATGATGCGATCCCCGCCGATGACCTTTTCGCGCTGTTCGCCCTTCTCCTTGGTCTTGAAGACCTCATAGACCGCGAAGAGGCAGGCGTCCGGCCACTCGCGAAGGATGCCGGTGAATCCCTTGTGGCCTTTAGCCTCATAGCGATCCCACGTGTTACCATCTGGAGAGGAGAACGTCTTGATATGGACGTGCGACAGGAGAACGATTCCCATTTTCTGCCGTGAGCGCAGGGCGTCGAGTTTCGAGAGAAGCAAAACAAGCTCCTGTTCTGCCACGACGTACCCCTTCCCATAGCCATAGTCCAAGATTGCGGCCTTGCCGTCGCGCTGGCAGACGTAGGAATGAATCGACCTTTCCAGCCAATCCATCGTGTCAATCACGAGCGTCTTGAACTCCGATCCGTTTGCGGTGATCTCGTCCACAAGGGCGAGAACATCCGCGAACGTCTCCGGGTTCACCCGTGCGACGTGATCGAGGCCGGTCAAGCCGTCCTCCTGGCTGATGAAAAGCGGCGACGGCGCCGACGCTCCAAATGTTGATTTTCCGATTCCCTCGGGGCCTGCGAGTGACACGCGGGGAGGCAGGCACTCTCCACCACGTTTGATTTTTGCTAGTATGCTGGACATAGATTTTTAAAGGTTTGGGTTTCTGGCTGATTAGATTTTGATCGTCTTGCGAACGTAGTCGGCAAGCTTCGCGTCGATGCGTTCATTCAATGCCGCTCGCTTGTCGCGCGCTTCCTTGTTGGCCTTGTTGAGTTCATCCACGCGAACGCGGACAAGAGCGTTGATAACCTCGGCCTTTGTGGGCTTAGGATTGACCGCGCTGTTTACCGTTTCGATTGGAGCCAGTGCTTTTGATGGCTTCTTTTTTGTTGTGCTCATAAATTATTTTCCGATGAAGGTTTTCAGGTAGATTTCGCATCCGCGATGGAACGATAATCCGAGGCGAAGCGCCTCCGATTTCTCGCCCACCCGTTCAACAGGCTCCTCGTATTTGAGGAAGGCGTAGCGGGCGCACTTGCGAAGCGCGGACAGTCGGGAGTTGGTCAGGAAGTCTTTCCCGGATTCCTCAATGGAAAGTTCCCCGTGCTTTTTCGGATTACGATCAAACCGGATGCCGTCCACAGATGCCCGGCCCGCGCACAGTTCGAAGAACTCACATTGCCCGTATGCCGTGCATGCCGAGGTATTGCGCGGCCAGAGATTTTTGTTACGGCGGTAAAGGATTTCCTGCGAGATCGCCCAGGCATCGTTGCAGTATTCGAGGAGATCGGAATCAGAGCGCGGGATCTCACGTTGAACGAAAAACGCGGTAGGTTCCTCGCGGATGTTTTCGAGGCATCTGGCGTGGAACTCTTCCGGCGTTTCCTCGTTCGGCTTGCCTGCCCTCAGTGGCCGGTTCCCCGGCTTCTTGGCGACATCGTAAACGACCGAGCGGACATCGTGCCCGCCCTGTGACACGGCCAGCACGTACTTGGAAATCTGGCCATCCATCGCGAGGCGCGCCCAGTAGTCAGAAACGGGATCAACATTCTCGGAAGTGGTCTTGTGCTCAAGGACCTTAATGGCCCCGGTCGCACGGCAGCGGAGGATGCCGTCAATCTTCCCAGCCTCAACGAAGGTTTTGGAAGGGTGTTCCGTTTCCGGGTTAAGAAGAGGGAATGAAAATTCCTCTTCGACCGACATCACTTCATGCGTTGCGAGGATCGGCTGGATCGCTTCAACCCACCCGACAAACATCGCGTGAGCCTTGGCGGTCGCGTGATTGTATTCTCCCCGGTGGAATGTCTCTTCCCCGGCGTGTGACGATTTTGCTTGCGCCCCTGTGCTGTTTTCGGTATCGGTCATATGCTTAGTTGTGCTCGCGCCGGTCGGAGTTAGTCCCTCTGACCGGCGCTTTTTATTGGTTGAGGTTTTTTTGAAAGTTGGTCGCCGCCGCGTAGCCCTTGAAGAACCCGGAGCGGTATCCGGCCCGGTAGGCCGCAGCGATTTGGCGCTTGATCGTCATGCCGAGCACGATGGCGGCGGCGATGGATAGGAGGGCGAGGGCGGCAATCATGGCTTGGAGAAATTGGATTCCGTGGCACCCTGGCGGGACGAGCCCTGCGCCAATCTCTCAGCGGTCAGCGGCCCACGGAAAATGACGACCTCAGGCGGGAGCATGCTGGCCTCAACTTGAGCGTGGAGCCGGTCGCGGTCCCTTTCGAGCTTGAGGCAGTAGTTGCCCATCATCAGGACGACAAAGAGCACGGCCCAAAGCAGGAACCAGATCAGGCTTGCGGTTGGGTCGGTGTTTTTCATGGCTTCCGTGGCGCGCGAAATTCAGCGAGCAATTCAGGGAGTTCCTTGCGCGCCCCCTTGGTGTTGGTGAGCCGGGCGGCTTCAAGCGGGCGCAGGTCAAAGACCAGATGCCGCGCCCGGTTCAGAAGCGTCATCGCCGTCTTGAGCGTGGCCGCCGCGTCCGCCGCCTTGGGGTTCCCGGTAACACGCTCAAGGTCGGTCGCGGTCGCCATCGCCTTGAACCAGGCAATATCGAGCCGTTCCGCTGCGATCTTCTGCAAGATCACGCCCGCCTCGTACTCGCATCGAAATGCGGGATTCATCGCGCGGCCCCCATCTCTTCGAGTTCCCGGCGAGCGGCTGCCCGAGCTGGCGCATTGCCCGTCTTCATCTTCCGGCGCAGGATCCAGCATTGGAACGAGCGCGCGTCGATCTCCCAGCCGCCCTTGTTGCCGCGCGGCTTGTACGCTTCAAACGATCCCTTCGCCGCCTCCTTGACCATCGTGTAGTACCCGAGGCCGGTAAGGCCCATCGCGTCTTGGATGCTCATTTCCTCATTCCTTTTTTCAGACCAAGAGACCCGTCAGGCATTTGCAGAATGGGCACGCCAGCACGGGCCGCAGAAGTCAGGCAAAACTTACGATGTGGCGTGGACAGAGCTTCCGTGAGCGCGTGGGCAATGCGTGTCGCTTTGGCAAACCCGCCCTGTGGAAGCTTTTCACCCTTCCGCATTTCAAATGCGATCCCGCCAAACTTGGATTCCAGTTTTGCCCTGTGGGTTTTGAGCAGTTGCAGCGCGGCCCGGTGTTCGATCGCACATTGCTCGGCCACCGTGACGGAATCCACCGTCATGTCTTCGCGGATGATCAGGTTCATTTCTGACCTTCTGCCTCGGTGAGGATTTGATTGATGAGAACCCGGATAAAGTTGGAGACGGTGCGGTCTTCGTTCTTTGCGGCTTCCTCGATTTTCCTGCGGAGAGATTCCGGCAGGCTGATTGTGATGGTGGTGTTTTCTTCGCTCATCTGCGGCGCACCGTACATGCCGTGTTACGGCATGTCAACAGTTTTTCTTAAAAAAACTTATTTTTCTTCAAATTCTAAAGTTGATATCAATTACGGCACGTGCGACCGTATATATGCCATGAAGACAAACGAACGAAACCACTCCCGCGCTCCTGGGCAGACTTCCATCAGCGCGTCGGTAACTCAGTCCACAAAAACGAGACTCGCGGCTCTCGCAAAAGCAGACAATCGGACGCTCTCAAATTTTCTGAGCATCCAGTTTGAGCGGATACTTGATTCCCTTGAGAAGTCCGGCCAAAGCAACCTTGCAGCAGCCGATACAGCGGAGCAAATCGGAGACGCAATAAAAAGCACCGGCAAGAACATCAAGGCAAATGGAAAGAAGCATCAGCGCACTATATCTACCACATAGGACATACGCTATCCTACTCCGAAAAATATAAAAATGACCGAGTTTTTTCTTCTGATTTCAATCCTGATCTCCTGCGGATTTTTGCTGTGTGGGGTGATCCTGTTTTTCGTCATCATCGGGATCAGCGGCAAGGTGACGGCGCTTGAAGAGACCCAGCGCGAGGGGCTTCGCTTGCAAAGGCTTTTGCTGGCCAGCTATGGGATCAACCCGATGCCACCACAGTTGCCGCCAGACCTCCCACCGGCTCAGACAAAGCAAGCCATCGACATTGCCACCAAGCGCCAGATCGCTGAATTTCGCGCGAGAGCCGAGGAAGCCGCCCGCACCGTGGAAGGCTAGATCGCCCACCATGCCTCACCGTCAGCGCGCCGAGCCGGGACCGCGTACACCCTCCGCACCATCGCTGGGCTGGAATGCCCCATCTGGTAAGCCGTCTTGCCGGGATCGAGCGACCGGGCGAGATGGTAGGTCGCGAACGAATGCCGCAGGCAGTTGGCCGGCCAGCCATCCCATTCAAGCGACATTGCGACCACCCCGCGCGCGTAGTGGAACAGGCGGGAAGTGACCGGCACCAGCTTCCCCTTGCCCGTGAGGGCATCCTTGCGCCGGGAAAGCGGCTCCGTGAAGTCAACGATCCGCTCAAAAAACCCGCCGGAATCTTTCATCACTCCGGGGCGAATGTGGATTTCCTCGGCCTTGAGGTCAATATCCTCCCAGTTCATCCGCAATAATTCTTCCGACCGGAGGCCAGCGAACCCACCGAGGAGGATGCACGCCAGAAGCCAGTTGTCCATTTTCACGGACAACACCGCCCGCATCTGATCCGGGGTGAGGATGTTTCTACCCACTGCCGCCCGAGGGCAATCCAACGCCGCCGAGGGGTCCCGCTGGATGTAGCCCATCCGATGAGCCCACCGGAAGAACATTCTCGCGTACCGGAAAAACATCGCCCTGGTTGTCTCCGATCCGGGGAGGGAGGTGAACCAGCCATCCAGCTCTGACGGCGAAACGTCAACCAGCGGGAACTTTTTTTGCAGCATCTTGCAAATCTGAGCCGCCTTGTCCTTGTGGCTCTTGCTCTTTTTCTCTTGGCGCAAAAGGAACTTCCGGCACGCGCCAGCCATCGGAGCGGATGCGCCTACTTCCCGTAGAGAGGAAACGCCCTTCAGCCTGATTTTTTCAACCAGCGATTCCGCGACCGACCACGCCTCAGCTTCCGTCTCGCAAAACCGGCGAATCTTCTTGCCCGCAAATGAGGCGCGAATCTCCACCTTCCAAGGCGAATTAGGCCGCGCCGGATAGGGGGAGATCAGGAATTGTTTGTTGTCCATCGTTGTCCAATCTCGCCCCGCATAAACCGCAATGCAACTAAAATAAAAGCAAGATGCAGCAGGTTAGAAATCCAAGTGTTTATCAGGCTTCCCGGCCCCGTAAACATCGGAAGGGGTGGGATTCGAACCCACGGTGAGTTTAACCCCACGCTCGATTTCGAGTCGAGCCATTGCCTAGGTAAAAAACCGCCTGTTGTCCGTTGTTGTCCATTATAGCCGGAAATTGCCATTCGGCACGTAGGTCGAGAAATGCGGGCCGGTGGCGAAGTAGCTCTCCGCCGGAGATACCGTCGTTATCGTCACCGAGCAGGAGATCGATCCCCCGAACCCGTTGTCTTTCCCCTGGATGCGGAAATCCGAGAATGGCCCGATGGTCCCAGAGTAGGCGAACGAATGCACGCCGTTCATCGTATTGTCACTTCCGCACGGGCTTCCCCAGACCGTCCACGGGAACGGATGCGCGCCAGGCTCATAGATCGAGCCGTTGAATAGCACGTCGTCATCTACAGATCCAGAGACAGAGATCCCCAGCGTCGCGCCCGTCGGGTTGTTCAACCGCACGCCAGTCGAGAGCCCGCACGCCGCCAGACCCTCGGAATACGTCGCCGTACTCCCCCCCGTCACATCCACCGTTTCGCCACCGTATAATGTGTGAGCCGATGGCGTCACTACTACATCAGCCACCGCTGGCTGCGCACTCTCCCCCGTGCTCGTCACCCCGCCCGTGCACGTCGTCACCCGCCCATCCGTCCACGTCACCGTCGCCACCCAGGGAGCCGTGCGCCACGCTCCGCCCCAGCCATCAAAGACATCCACCTCCACCAAATCCCCCGCCGCCGCCTCGCCAGCCACCGCCAGCATCGCCTCCGTCACCCGCGCCACCCGCCAATGATCCGCCTGGTCATAGGCAGGAATCGGCGGGATCGCCGCAGTCAAAAAAGTCTCCCCGCGATACCAGCCCACATTGTAGCGAGTGTCGAAGACCGTCACCCCGCGCACCCGCACGCGAAGATCATCCTCCTGCACGCCCATTGATCGGATCAGAATCTCCCGCACGGTCGGGACGCCGACGAGCACCCGGTCGTCCTTTAAGACCCCATCGCGCACATAAACGAACCCCCGGCCAGTCTGCGGCGAATAGATCCCGCCAATATTCCCTCCGCCAGCAGGGGAGCCTACAGTGCCACCACCGCCAGCACCCCAGCCGGACGTATCACCAAACACCACAAAAAACACCGTGCCCACAGGACCCGAGAAAACAAAATCCGTCACGTCCACCAGCGGCGCCTCATTTGCGGAGAGCACTACCCAATCCTCCGCAAGAAACTCCGCCACACCGAAATCCGCCGTTGTCACACGCTCCGCCACAGCCAACCCGCTTGCCATCTGCACCGCGACCGCCCGCGTCGTGCCGCTCCCAGCCTCGAAGCGTATTGCCCGACTTGCATCCGTCCACGCCAACCGCCGCACCCATGAACCCGACCGGGCCGCCGCCTCCACCAGGCCCCACCACTGCAAGCCCACGGAGGCCCATGCCAGCGTCGCCGGAGCCGTCTGCCAGTTTGCCGCGCGCGTCGTCACAGCAGGCACCTGCGCCGTCACCGTTCCGTTGTCGATCTGCGCTGCCGCATAGCCGATGTTGGCATTCAGCCACCCCATCACCGTGTTGAACACATCCAGGGATTGCCCCGGCGCGAACCGGCCCACCGAAATCCGGTAGTGGCCCAGCGGCATATTGCTACGAACCTGCTCGGTAGAGTCCCATCCGATCACCACATCCGCCGCCAGCTGCAGCGGGTTCGTCCACGGCCCCGAGCGGGTCCACGGACTATGCCGCGTACCGTAGAGGAACGGCAGCGTGCTCGACTGCCCGCCAGTCGTCACCGCCTGCTCAACCGGCCCGACCCCCGAGCACAGCGCGCCCCAGATCCGGCTCCCCCGGCGCTCGATGCGAGTCACCGCCACAGCCGCGCTCGCATACGGCGCCGCCGCCGCACGTACCCCGCCTACTTCCACCACAGACGGGCCAGCCTGAGCCGCCGCGATCCCCAGCGTCACAGCACCCGGGTTTGCCGCGAACAAGCCCGACACAGAGAGCCCGCCACCAACCTTATTCAACGGAGCCCGCAGAGCAGCAGGGATCAGAGGCATGGTCAGGCCACCTCCCAATCATCCGCCAAAAATTCCGCCGCACCGAAATGCCCAAACACGAGCACTCCCGCCGTGATGTCGCTCGTGAAATTCACCGCCCCCCCGCCCCGCGAGGCCGACACTTTCAGCGTCGCCCCGCTCACATCCCGGGCGTAATAGACAGAGGCCGTCGAGAGTCCGGCACCGCCGGTCAGGGAAGAAAAGAAAACTTCGTCACCATCCACCAGCCGCGCCGACGAGGCCGTGAGCACATCCGTGCTGGCAACTCCCGTGACGGTGAGCGAGAGCGAGGGCTGGACGACCTGTTCAGCCCCGGCACGGCGAAACACCGCCACCGCCCGCGCGGTTCCGGCGCCGGCAGAAAATGCGATGCTCGCCCCGGTGCGCCGGGGATCCGTCACCCATGCCTGGCGGCGCACAGCGACCCCGCCACGCGCGATCACAGATGCATCCAACCAGTTCATTCCACCTGGTCCTTGTCGAGCGAGACCTTCGCCGTGCGCGAGCTGAAGCGGATCGTCTCCGTTGCCGATGCGAAAGTGATTTCCGCCTCCATCTGGATTTCGACGTTTGCCAGAAATGTCGTTCCGGCATCCTCCTCGTAGTTCGAGAGGGCCGCCTGTACGCTCGCACCGCTCAGGTCAACGAGCAGATCAAAATATGCAGACTCACCGGTCGCCACGCTGCGCTCGAATGCCGCAGAGAGCGCAATCGAGGGATCTGGGTCGAGTTCCTTGAGCGTGAGGGTTAGCGCGGTCGGGTCAGGGTCCACAACCACGCCGTTTTTGCGGAACCGAAGGCGCAGGAGAAAGATGTCGTCCTTTTTCCAATGGGCGAGCGATGCGACCACCCCAGCGGTGGAGGCCGAGGAGTCAGCAGATGCCAGCACCGAGAGTTCGCGCGTCACCACGTCGAAATCCCACTCGCACGATACATCTGCCGAGGCCACCGTTGCCGCCGCCTCGCTGGCGATCCCGATCACAAACTCCCTGGTGCCGGTCGCCGGGGCAGCATTCGTCGCCGACACCGTCACCACATACACCCCGGCCGTCGCCGCAGAACCGGAGATTTTCCCGGTAGAGCTGCTGATGCTCACCCCGGTTGGCAGGCCGACCGCAGCCCACGATGTCGGGGTGTTCGTTGCGGCCGGCTGAAATTCGAACGCTTCATTGCGCCGGAATCCAAGGATCGAGCTGGATGCAGATATTACAGGAGTTGCCATGGTGGGTTAGTAGATTGTCGCCTTTGCGGGTTTCGTGGTTTGCTTGCCCTGCTCATCGAGTTCAAGCGACCCGATCATCTTCCAGGCCACCCAGCCGCGCGGGTCGGTCGCATTTTCCGTGTCGAATCGATCGAGGCGGGCGCGGATCGCAAAGTTTGCGTTGGCTGGCGCCGCCGCATTGTTGCCTCCCCACACCCCGTAAATCTGTTGATCCAGCGTGAACTCCCCAGCCAGACGCTTGATCCGCACCCCGAAGAAATGCGATTGCGCGATCCGGGACAGAACGATCGGTTGCTCGAATACCGGAGCCGCCCAGGTGACGCCGGAAAGGTTGAGCCCCACCGTTGAGGGCGTGGTATCAGCCGCGAACGTGCCGAGCTGCAATGATAGGATCCATTGGGCCTTGCAGTTATGGTGCGCGAGCTGGGCCAGCACGCCAAAGGTCGCTTCGAACGTGCGCCCGAGCGCCAGCATCTTATCGTTGACCGCCATGGCAAAAAGCGTGCGCTCAAATGCCGCAGGGTGGTAGCTGTTCGTCGTGCCAGAGCGGGTTGCCGGGTAGAGCATCCTGCCATCGCTGGCAATAAAGCCGTTGTCCTCCACATATGCCGAGCGGATCCCGCCGCCGCCGGGGATCAATGTCCGCCCGTCAGCCACCCAAACCGTGCCGGCCGCAGCCGAGGGGAGGGGATCTGGAAGAGGATCGGTGAGCGTCCCGTCATGGACCGCAGGGAGCATGAGCGGAGGCCGAGCGGGTAGGATCTCCATGTCGAGGCCGGTTTCGCTCCATGGGGACGCATCCCCACGATACGAAATCACCTCCTCGATCTCCGGGAACACCGCATCCATCCCCATCCCCGTCGAGGACGACACCGCAGGGGCTCCCGTCGATGGCAGGATTGCTTCCAGCATTTCGATCCGCGACCCGAGGTCATCCAGGATCGTCTGCAATCCGGTCACCTGGGCGATTGTGTGCGTGTGCGACTGGAACGCCGAGTCAGGCCCCACCGCCACCGCAGACAGCACGTATTGGTTGAGCGTCGGCGCCACCGGGAAAGTGACCGTGATTTGATCCTCGCTGTCGATTGCGACCGCATACTCGGAGGGCTCGAGGACCGCACCCCCTGCGGTATTCTCCCGCACATGCACGATGCAAAGCTCGCTGCCAAGATTGTGCGAGATTTCAAACTCCGTCGCCACCCCGTCACCGATTGCACCAGAAAACGCCTGCAAGTTGCCAGTCAGCACCTGGTCGGTGGAAAATGGCGTGTAGTCGCGCGGTTCCGGCGGCTTGAGCCAATCGACCGTCGATGCGGCTTCCAGCCCGTTCCAGCGCAACTCCCGCCGCAGAATCGCCGGGGCCTGTAGAAGCGTGACCGTGCGGCCCACCGCATCCGGGTCAGACGGTTCCTCGTCGTCGTCCACGATCTCGGCCTCAAGCTCGATCACGCAATCCTTGCGCGGGCTCGCAGCCCTCAGTGCGTCGAAGACCTCTCGCGTGTCGAGGTCGAGGTCAAACGTCACATCACCCTCGGCGGCCGTGAAGACCTCCGGGACGATGGCCGCAATGTCCAAGCCGAGCGAGTTCCCGTCATTGAAGACGATCAGGAATTTCCCATCACCTTCCTCGCGGACTTCCGGCGTGTATTCATTCGCAGTGAAAAGTTGCACCAGCGCATCCGCGAGCGTCTCGGCGTCGACATCAGGCGAAAGGATTGGCGATTTCTGGTACGAACCGAACCGCAGGATAAACGAGCCACGGAAAAGCGGAGAGATCGTCAGCCGTTGGATTTCCGGCCAGAGGCTTACCCCGCTCGGGTCGGTCCCGCCCTCCTGCACTGTCTCAATCGTCGGCTCAGGAGGCAGTTCCCGGGAAAAAGTGGACGCCTGAGCAAGCGGGGCCTGGATCAGGCGCAGTTCGTACGCCGTCGAGCCATTTGTTTCCCGCTCGCGCAGCCGCGCAAAAGAGATCGGGGAGAGCGAGTTTGCGACCACCGACAGCCCGGCGTCCGAGCCGTCAGCAAATGCGATTGCATACGTGCCTGCCTCCAAGACAGCCGTGCATGGTGCCAGCGCCGTTCCAGCGACGGCCGTCAGCGCGTTGATCGTCGCCGCCAGCGATGCCGCAGAGACATTGTGAGCCATGAGCGGAGTTGTGTTCGCCGCCGTCGAGCCCCCGCTGCCGACCTGCAAAGAAAAGTGTCCGCTCGTCGGTTGTGCGTCCACGATCCCGAGCGTGAGCCGTGCGTTGCGGATCTTAAGCGAGCGTTCCGAGCGTGCCCCGTCGATCTGCTCGAGGAACCGAACTCCGAACTTGAGCCGGTCGCCTGCGGTGAAATCCGGGAAGGTGAGCGCCTGCCCCGCAGTCGTTGCTTCCGGCTTGCGTGTGCTGACGTTGCAGAAAATAATCAGTTTCATGTTCCGCCCTTGTTGGCAGTGTCAACAGGCACCGCCCCGTAGTGGTCCGGGTCGAACGGGACCGCCACCCACGGGAACGGCTGTTCCAGCGTAGGCTCAGCGGTTTCTTTGGTTTCCTCGGTCATACCGTCCAGAATCTCCCTTCAGAGGATTGCGAGGCCATCGCCCCGGCGATCCGATCCGCCGCATCGTTGCCGGGGGCGAGCAGTTGGTTGAAAAACCCGTCGAACATCCCGCCAGCCAGCCCGGTCGCCAACCGGATCGGCGTTGCATCCCCGAGCTTCGCCACCCTCGGCGCGTGGGCAAGGTTCCAGAAGCACGCCCCCTTGATGTAGGGCGTCCATGATCCGTTGATTGGGCCATCAAAATTCGCCGGGCTCAGCAGGTAGACCGTGGCGATCAATATCGCATCCTCCTGCGGGTCGCTCGCAGTCCCCATCAGCCGATCCATCAAGCTCGGAGTCTTCGGCGGGGAGAAGGCCGCGCTGGCCTGCAAGACCGGGCGCGCACCCCGGGAGTCCAGGAGCCCCGTGTTGATCGATGGCGTCCATTCGATATTCTGCCCGGTCGCACCGGCATCCTGCGCAGTCGGGGCACCGTCCAGCGCCGCCCTGGCCACAGACAGCGACACGTCACATTTGGCGAGCCTCCGCGCCGCCGGTCGGAAGTCGTCACGCCAGCTCTCGTCCACGATCTGCACACCCGTGCTGCCGCCAGTCCGAAAACCCTCGTCAGGGTCACGCACGCCGAGGTCGGCAAAGAACTTCGGAGGGGGCCCGGAGATTTCATCGAATGGCAAGCCCAGCCACGGCGCCGGGGTTGCCGTGATCGGCACACCGTCAATCGTCGGGTCCGTCCCGTTCACAAATCCCGGCCGCACCGTCGCCCACCAAGATTTTGTGTCCGCATTCCATGCCGGCGTAACCTGCCAAGGATGCCGGAACCGGAACGCACGCGCCTCTGGCATGATCATTGTGCCGCTCGACCGCCGGGAAATCCGGCAGTTCTCGCCAGCCAGCGGGTGAGCATTGCGCACCAGCCACTCCAGCAGTTTGTTCCACTCGCGGGCCGGGATCTTCATGGCGCGAAGAAAAATCGGGCATCCGTGCCCGTCCCCCACATGTTGAGGTTGAAGAATGCGACCTGGTACAGTTCGCCAAAATCCGTTCCTTTCGGGTCGGCCCGCCGCAGCATCGCCAGCGGGGCCACCGGACGGCCATCTTCCAGCACCTTTGTCGGGTGGTCGGTCTGCACGATCGTGATCGCATCGCGCGCGGCGGCATCGATCTTGCCTGCCGCCGTCACCTTCACCACCGCACAGATCCAGCTTCGGCCCTCGTCGTCATACTTCGCCGGCCGCAAGATGATGCTCGGAATCGGCTTTCCTTTCTCGCCCCCGATCTTCACTCCGTTGATCGTCGGTTCCGCCCCGTTGATCGTGCCGACCCCGACAGTCGCCTTCCCACCAGACACGTTTACCCGGAATGCCCCACGGAACGACTGCCGGGGAGCGTGGAAGCTTACCGTCGTGCCGCCAGCAGAGCGCGAGATCCGCACCCCGGGGCCAGAGAGGATCGCCGTCCCCCGCGCCCACTTCACCAGAGCATCCCATGCCTGCCTCACGCTCTTGCCTTTTTCTGCCTGCGGTGGTAATGTGTGCATATGAAAATCCTGGTTGCCGTCCTCGGGATTGCCGCGTTTGTCAACACCGGCCAGGCGGAAGACCCCCGCAACGTGAGCCGCTCAGATGTCGCCGCCATTGTTGCCACGATCACCCGCGGCGAGCCGGTCCGCATCACAGACGGGGCGTCCGGGTTCAACCTCTATGGCAAAGAAAAGTCCGGCCGTGTCGGGTCATCGGCTGGCGGGCTCAGCATCAGTTATGGCGGGGAGACCTACCGGGCCGCGCGCACATCCGGCGGCTGGGCGATCTCAGGCAAAGGATTCTCGGCCCGTGTGGCATCCCGCGCAGGTGGCGCGGCCATCTCAGGTGATGCCAGCGGCAGCACGGGGCAGTCGGGGACAAATCCCGCAGTGATCCGGGTTGATGGCAAGACGCTGCGCTCCTACCAATCCGCCGGGGATTCTATCAAGCTTCAGTAGGGCTGGATCATTTTACTGGGGTGTAGATCATCTTTGCCGCCTCGAGGCGTTCCTTCGTCATCACCCCGGTCAGCCGCCAGCGGCGCTTGATTTCGAAGCAAGCCCCCCGCGATTGGACTTCGGGAGGCAGCACCAGCCACATGCGATTCCGAGGCGTCGGGAATGGCCCCGGCACACTATCCACAAGTTCCCAAGTGCCAGAAAGGATGTCCTCATCGATCTCCTGCACGATCTCCGTTTCCGTCCATGTGCCGAAAAGATCCAGCCAGCTCGTCGTGCCGGTCATTGGGTTTTCCACTTCCTTCCCACCCTTGCCGGCCTTGATCATCCAGGGCCACTTGATGTCCTGCAACTCAGCATCCCAAGATGCCTCGTACCTGGTCCAGAGGTCCTTGATGTTCGGGTTGATGATGATCGGCTCCTCCTTTTCTTCCGGCACCCAGTTATAGGTTTTCTTCCGGCGGCTCTCGCCAGCGGCCCCTTCGTACTGGGCCGTCACGATTTGCTGGATCCCCTCCTCGGCCTGCACGCTGTTGACCTCGACCAACTCAAGCCGTGAGCTTCCGGCAAGTGAGTTGATTTCATCCGGCACATCAGCCACCGCCGCATCCGAATCAACATAATATTGACGCCACACGCTCACCAAGCCCTCGCGTGAGATTTTGATTTTCGTGCCGTGAAGTTGAAGCATGCTCATAACGGATTCAGGATACCTTTCAGCCAAAGGCCGGTGCGCTTGGTGAAATCGTAGGACCGGCGCTTGCGCCACACGCCACCCGTACCTGCCCCGCCGTCGCGGTCTTGCGCGGCATCCTTCGGGTTCGGGCTGGTGTTCGCTTCGATTGTGGAAAGGAACTTGCCATCAAATCCGGTCACGATCCCAGCGTGGCCGTTGCCGGAGGCACCGGACTGCATGAAGAAGATCGCGCCCTCCATCGGGACCGCAGGCCGGAGGCTGATCCCGGCGTTTTTGAGATTGTTGTAGGAAGACATCACGGAAGGGTTCAGCATCTTCCCAATGACCGAGAAGTCTTTGCCCGCCTCCTCGTAGGCGACACGCCAAACACCTTCGCAGAACGACATGCAGTAGGCCCATCCATCCTCATGGCCGACCCGCTTAATCATCTCCTTGAATTTTGCCCCGCGAGCGGCGTCACGCCAAGATGCGTTACTTTTCAGCTCGACCAGCCCTTCAAAGTCGTCCGCTACGCCAACAATGCTCGATCCAATACTCATGGTTTTTGGGTCTCCTCGTTTTCCTGCTTGTTTTGAACGCCCTTCAAAGAGGCAATGACCGCGACGAGCCCGCCGAGGAAAAGGCCGGTTCCGGCCGGGACGTCGGGAATCGTGCCTGTGCGCAGGGAGCAGAGGATAATCGCCCAGACGAACGCGCAGAGAGTGGCCGTGACGGCCAGCAGGCAGAGACGCGTCGAGGAGAGATCTCCATTCTTTGCCGCGAGGATCTTCTGGAAGAAGTGGGGGATCATACGACAATGAGGACCCTTAGGAGGAGGCGGATCAGCCAGTAGGCCGCGAGGTAGGAGCCAATGGCGGCAGCAGTCCAGATGCCCATCGCGACGACGGGAGCATAGACCCCGGTCGAGGCTGCGATGTTTTTGATGAGCGGAGCGACGGCCATCAGGACGATGATCGTCAGGGAGACGGCAAAGAGGTTCACGAAGACGTCGCGCTCGGCTGATGCGCGTCTGGATTTCGAGACGGCAAGATCGGCGCGGGTCTGCTCAGTCTGATATTGCTCGTACAGAGCGGCAGCGCGTGCGTTCTCCTCGGCCCACTTGGCCATGAGGTCGTCGGTTTGTTTCTGGAGGACAGGAATCTTGGACAGGGCCTCGGTCAGCTCGGCGGCGGTCGTGGAGAGTTCGAGTTTCAGGGCAGCGATCTGTTCAGCTTGGCCGGGAGCCGGGACAAGCTTCTCCACGATCACCGTCGCCCGCTGGACGCTGCTCTGTGCTTTCGTCACAGGCAGCTTGACCGGGGAGATGTCCGGGTTCGTCGGCGGGACGACTATTGCCACCGGGGGCCGAGCAACACGCTGCTTTGCCGAAGTGCAGGCAGAGAAAATCGGGAGCGTGAGGGCAAGGATGAGGAGTGTCCTTTTCATTCATGGCCCTCCATATCGCACTTGAACGTCGATTTTGGGCAGACCCCGGTGCGGCGGCGTTCCTCGCAGACGAGATCCTCAAGACGGCGGTTTTCCGCAGCGAGGTTAACAAGCTCCTCCTCTTTCATGCGCTTCTCTTCGATTAGGTCTTTGTTGTGCTGGTGGACGCCGTGGCACATGGAAAACAGCCCGTTGATGATCACGACGAGGGCGGTAAGGGCCGATAGGCACAGTACCACGAAACCAAGGTGGCTCTGCGCAGTCTCCATCCATGAGCCCGCGATTGCCCCGCCTGCGGCGATTAGGACTCCGATTTTCTGTGCGTGGGCGTCGAGCATGATGTTAGAGATATTCCGCCGAGGTTAGTTGTTGCGCGTGCCGGGTCGCCCGCAGCCATGCGCGAGCCACGCTCTCAGGCTGGTCGTAAAACGCCCGCAGCCGGATCGATTTCCAATCCGCATCCCACGCCCAGAGAGTATTTTTGCCAGTCGGGTAGAGATACACCGCCACCGCATGCCGGAGTGGGGTTGCCGAGATCAGCAGCACCCGAGTCTCGATCCGTTGAGCCCGCAGGCCCTCGACCATCTGCGCAGCCTGTGGCACGCAGTCATTCGGCAGCCGCGTGGACGCGCAGGCCGAGAGCGAGAGAGCGAGGATCAGGGCAAGGCGGTGCATTACGGGATTGTTTTAACTGGCAATATTCCTTTGAGAAACTGACCTTTGCCACTAGCTGTAATTTCCGCTGAGACTTGACCGTAAAACGATGGGAGCCAAGCCTCTGTGCTAGTCGCCCCACCAAACACACACACGTAGTTAGCGTTTGACGCCAGATTGTAAACATCGACTGAAATCGGTATATACGCAGTTTCTGGGGACGCCACTGATGGCGTCCCCTCGATGCCTGTGACACTATAAACGCTCCCTGCCCATGTCGCTGAGGAGAACGCGTTCCCGAAATTTATGCGCGCGGACGCCTCGGCCTTTAGTCGGATCTGGGCACCAGATACCGTCCCCAGCTTTGCGATAGCCTTGCCTGGCAGTATGTCGCCAGCTGTTTTTACCCCAGCCCCCAGTGCCCCGGCCGAGAGCTGCACATATTGGTCACCCACCAGAGCACCCGTGATCGGCACCCCTGCGGTCGTAACTGCGCCAACCCCAGCGATCTGGTATTTCCCTGCGGCTGTGCCCCCCACTATTTTTAGTGGGTCGCCTACTATAATAGCTGGCGTGTGCAATTCATATCCCGACTGTATGACGACCCAGAGATCCGACCCTAACACCTCTATTGCTCGGACTCGCGAGCTGGTTGGGCCGGCGGACACAGTGGACACAGTGGATGATAATCCCGTCGATAAAACATACAGGATCGGGTGGTCGGGCTGCACTATACCAATACAGCGAGAAATGCCGTAGGCTGAGGACTGGATGTATAGGTCTACATTACAATCAAGGCCGGGAGCGCCATTTGCCGACTCGAAGGGGGACGTTGCGGTTGTGCCGTTGACGCGCAGCAGTGATTTGGTTATTGCAATCTGACTTATCAGCAGTCCATTTCCGCAATTATCCAGTTTGAGATCCAGTATAATATCATTCGCGGTCGCCGAAGCCGCCGCCCCAGTCACTCCAGAGCCTCCAACCGTATCCCGAAACACGCCCTCGACGTAGACGTGGGAGATGTTGCTGCTACTGTTTGATTCGACAAGCGCGCCCATTGATGCCCCAACACCAACAAAACCTTGAACAGATATGTTAGTAGACTCCCCTTTTATGAGCACGTCGGATTTACAGAGGAGGTTGTTAAACCTACCGTTTCCAGCCGAGGAACACCCAGTGGACACAACATTTTTTGCCCCTTTGAGTACAAACAGATGTCCATGAGCAGCATCGGAAGCTTTAGTCGCAACCCGGTCCAAAGTAAGCCCATCCCCGCTGAACTCAGCAACGTGATTTCCTGCTGCTGTTGCCGTAATTTTGAGGTTCCTCGCCGTAAAATTCGCGGTGTCCGTCACGCTGTGATTCATAAAAAACGTGTTGGCAGACGCCGCGCTGGTGTTGAGCAAACCGAAATTTTCCAACGTAACTCCACTGGCCGCCGCATAAATACCTATCGTTCCGGTCAACGTAGTTCTGTCCGATCCACTGCCCCGGATCGTAATGTTGCTTTTATCAATATTTACAGCGCCGATAGCGAAGGTGCCGGGGCCAAAAATAATAATATCTCCCGAGGCAGCGGCGGTGTAGGCTAATCCGAATGTCGAATAGCTGGTGCGATTTGCACCGGACAGCAAAGTAATGGGAGAAAGCCCCAGCAACGCCGCCTGCGCCGCCGCCGTCTCCGCCTGCGCGAACGCAGCGAACGCCGCGCCTGCGTCGGTGATGTCGGCGGCGGTGATCGTGATGTCTGAAAGTTGCACATAGGACGCTTCCAGCACTTTGCTCCCCGTGCCGCTGTAAACCCAGCGTTTGCCATCCGTGGTCGTCACGATAGATCCTTCCGCGATTGC
>Ga0247834_1001510_pt1 | contig 39443 bp, 34 predicted proteins | sample LaCruzMarch2015__8_FD_187118 | JGI IMG/M metagenome (GOLD analysis project Ga0247834, IMG submission 187118) | Freshwater microbial communities from meromictic Lake La Cruz, Castile-La Mancha, Spain - LaCruzMarch2015_12m | ecosystem: Environmental > Aquatic > Freshwater > Lake | place: Spain... | reverse complement strand
CGCCTTCGCCTTCGCCTTCGCCTTCGCCTTCGCCTTCGCCTTCGCCTTCGCCTTCGCCTTCGCCTTCGCCTTCGCCTTCGCCTTCGCCTTCGCCTTCGCCTTCGCCTTCGCCTTCGCCTTCGCCTTCAGCGGCGTCGTCGGCGGGGGCCGGGCAAGCAAGGAACGTCGACATCGACAGGGCCAGGGCGACGCAGGGGAGGAGTGAACGCTTCATGGACGGCCTCGCAAAGGGTGACCGCATTTCATGGCCGTCGGCGGCGGAACACGCGGTCGCACAGTCTACGCCGGAGCAGCGGGGAGCCCTCCTTGGTGATGCGACATGCGTCGGGATGGCGCGCGTCTGCACCGGGCACGACCAGCCATGGTGGAGTGACTCCCCAAGTCACCGAATAATAAGGTGAATTCTCAGTAGCCCGAGTCGGCGTTCCGTTTCCGTTTGCTGGTGAAAGCGGATGACCGCCCGTGACATGGGGGCCTGCACCCGTCGTAATAAGTCCCATCGGCGATTGGCCGCCGACTGTGACGCCGACTGTGACGCCGACGGTGACGCCGACGGCGACGCCGACTGTGACGCCGACGGCGTTACCCGACGAGCCTGGTCGGTGAGCCGCGGGCGTCGAGGATGGCCTGGGCCCGGGCCCAGTCGGCGGCCTTCCACGCAAAGGGTTCGCCCGTCGTGAACAGGGGCTGAAAGTCCAGGCCGTCGGCGCTCCTGGCCACGAGGATGCCGCCGTTGGCGCCGGCCACGATGAGACCGTCGGGACCAGGGGATGGCCCCAGGGCGCAGCTGACCGCGCGGCCATCGAGGACCCCGGCGAGGGTGTAGCCGGTGACCGTGCCGTTGACGCGATTCTCGACGACGGTGACCTGCTGCAACACGCCTTCGACGGCGTCCTTGGCCACCCGTCGGACGCGGTCGGCATTCTTGCGACTGTTGCGGGCGCTGACGGCGGCGCCAAACGCCATGCCGAAGGCCGCGAGGATCAAGGGCAGGCGCAGGGGCACGAGGTCGACGGCTTCCTCGAAGGTGACCACCTCGGGGTGGTCGACGAGGGCGCGGACGGCGCCGGCGTCTTCGTCGGGGGTCCACAGCGTCATGAACATGCGATTGGCGCTGCGCACCTGCGTCTCACCGGGCATCTGCCAGGCCAACTGCACGTCGAGGAATGACAACACGAGCTTCGACGAGGTCGAGCCCTTCATCTCGGCGGGGACCTCGATGCCCCCGTACCAGGCGCGCAGATCGTTGATGACGCCCAGGCCACCGAGGCCGCCAAGGACGGCGAAGGCGACGCTGCAGACGACGAGGAAGGCCGGCGCCAGATGGCGCGCCCGCCAGGCCTGGGTCTCTGCTGCCGTCGACAACAGCAGGGGCGCCGCGGGAAAGACGCTGTCAGAAGCGTCGGCGGCCGTCCCGTGGGCGAGGGCCGCGTGAACGCCCCCAGCAGGCGCCGCCCCGACGTCGCCAACCGCGGCGAGCTTGCCATCGCGGACCCCCTTCAGGCTCCGCACCTGCAGCAGCAGGGCACCGATGGCGACCAGCATCAGTCCCAGGGGAATGACGACGTTGTCACGCGCGGTGCCGGGGGCGTCGGCGTCGAGCTCGAAGACGTCGTTCCGAACGATGACGCTGCCCTTCATGGTGAGGTCAGCGATGATGGCGTCGGCGTAGGCCGAGTGGTGCAAGGCCTTGACGCGCAGGGGCAGCGGCAACGTCGCGCACAGTTCATCGTTTTCGAGGGCCAGCAGCAGAACCCGGGGGCTCGACGACGATCCCTCCTGCACGGCACCGTCGATGACGGGAACGACGTCGTGCTTGTTGGACCGCTTGGCAAGGTCACAGCGGGGCACACCGCCCTCGATCTGGACCCAGCAGGGCAGGGGCTTCGCGTCATGAATCTGGTCGACGGTCAGTGGCGTCGGCGACGCCGGCACCCGATCAAGCTTCTCAAGACCGTCGACGAAGCCCCATGCGCAGCCGACCACGCAGGCGGTGGTGAAGAGCATGAAGAAGCCGCGAGAAAACGTCATGCCGCACGGTTGTTGGCGAGGGTGTCATCGTCAATGCAGCCTGTCCGCAGGATGGCCATCTGGCACGCGGTGCGCCAAGAGAAGCCAGCGAACGTGCTGGTGTGCAATCCTCACAAGGCGAGCGACGGTCAAGCTCCGTGCCGTGGTCCGAATGACGAGGGTACGCCCATGAACATGTTGCTCGCGTTCGCTCGTCTCGGCTTTTCACCTGCCTTCGAGCGTCTTCGGTGGCGAGGCCTCGCGTTCGTGCTGTTCGTCATGGCGCTCGGCTGCGTGAGCAGTCCATCGGTGTGGGGAGTTCCGTTCGGCGCCATGATCGGCACGTTCGGCCTTGGGGCCTTCTTTGGACGGCGCCCCTTCTTCATCCTCTCCTGCGCCTTCATCCTCGCCGTCACCGGGATCATGTCGTGCTCGGCGATCGAATCGTCGCTCCACCGACAGACCTGTCAGGGAAAGACCGAGGTCTTCTGGAAGACCGCAGCGGCGCCCGAAGACTTCGTGTGTTGGCCTCGCCCCTGAAGTCAGGGCAGCCCCTCGTGGTCGGCGAGGATGCGCTCGATGTGGCCCCTGGCGTCGTCGGTGCGACCGCCGTGACCATCGAGGAGCACGGTGGCCCCGATGCCCCACAGGCGCGACAAGGACAGCCGTGTTTCATGGTCGTCGTCAGACAGCCCGGGAGGCGCTCCGAAGGCGTCGCCCGTGAAGGCGCCGTCACGCCACAGCCACACCGTTGAACCCGCCGTATGCCCGGGCAGGTGGCGGGCCTCGAAGCGTGCGCCAGCGACGTCGACGACGGTGCCATCGCGGACCGGGCGCAGGTCTGTGGGCAGTTGGGGACGGGGCCACAGGCGGTGCAACAGCTGCTGCACGATGGCCACCGGCTCCCGCACGCCGCGCATGATGTCGGCGTCTTCGGCGCCAGCGTAGACGGGCACGTCGCCAACGGTGGCCACGCCGGACCAATGGTCGAGGTGGGCGTGGGTCACAAAGACGGCCAGCACCTTCCGACCAGCGATGGCCCGCCGCAGGTCTTCGCCGCTTTCGTCGAAGCCCGTGTCGACGAGGACGACGCCGCCTTCGACGGGCACGACGTAAAAGAGCGCATGCGCTGAGCGGAAGCCCACCACCCCATGGGGGCCAACGACTTCGCCGGTGGTGCCTGACGGGCCGTCTGCAATCGGGGCGGAGGTCGCACAGGCCGCCAGCGCACACAGCACCGCCAGCGCGACGCCGGATCGCCCGCAGAAACCGAACGGGGCGGATGAAGATGACGACGGCGGCTGATGGGGCATCGTCGGCGCAGCGTCCCACAAAGAACCATTAATATTCAAGTACTTGCGCTCCAAGCGTTGATGTTCCCCACCACAGCGGCCTGGGCAACGGCCTGGGGATGCTCCTTGCGTGATGCCGGCGCCTCCGGGCACATCACCGGCGACAGCGGGCCTGGTCGCTGGCGAGAGGGGCTCCGCCTGTTGGCTCTGGGCCCTGATCTCCCCGGTCACTGTTGGCTCCTCGTCGTCGTATCGATCGGATGAAGTTCCCCCGCCCTCCCCTCCCGTCCGCCCTCCTTGTTCCCGTCGTGGTGTTCGCTGCGGTGACCGCGTCGTGTGCCACCGCTCCCCTGTCACCCACCGATGCCTGCAACCGGACGGCCTTCGCTGCCAGCGCCGACGCCGTCTGCCCCCTGTTGCCAGGCATGGCGGTCCCCGACGTCACCGTCGTCGACACAGATGGCAAGCCAGTCTCGCTGGCCACGCTGACGCAGTCGCCGACGGTGCTCATCTTCTATCGCGGCGGTTGGTGCCCCTACTGCAATACCCAGATGGGCCAACTGCAGCAGCTCGAGGAGGACCTGGCCGCCCAGGGCTTCAAGGTGGTGGCCATCAGTCCCGATGGGCCAGACGGCTTGAAGGCCAGCATCGCCAAGCACAACCTCGGTTATCGGTTGTTGTCCGATACGCCGCTGGCGGCGGCGAAAGCGTTTGGCGTCGCGTTCCGCGTCGACCCCGTGATGTCGGTGGCGCTGACGGCGATGGCGCCCCAAAACGCCGGATTGCCGGTCCCCGCGGTCTTTGTGGTGCAAGACGGCGTGGTGCGCTTCTCGTACGCGAACCCGAACTTCAAGGTGCGGCTGGCCCCCGAGGTCCTGCTCGCGGCGGTCAAGGCCGCTGGCAGGGCGGCCACGCCGCCGAGCGCACCGCCCGGCTGACGCTGCGCCTGCTCAGGTCAGCGCCCGCCCGTGCGGGTTTGCCACAGCACGCGCCAGTTCGGTCCGTAGACGACGACGTTGCCGTCATCTTGCACGACGAGGGCGGCGGTGCCCTGACCGTGGGTGGCCGTGTTCCACGCGGCCCGGCCGTTGCCCTGGTAGAGCACGACGTTGCCGTCCCCCTGCATGACGAACTGGGCGGTGCTCTTGCCGACGGTGCCCGTGCTCCACAGGGGCGATGACCCGGCGTAGAGCACGACGTTGCCATCGCCTTGGTGGACCAACTGGAAGCGGCCGTCGCACGACCACTTGCTCTGGTTCTGCGGCAGCACGTCGTTGGCGGCGAGGACGCCACAGCCCGGGCTGTTGGCATTGTCCGATGGGGCAACCGGTGCGGGCGCTGGAGCCGGAGGCAAGCCCGCACGTGGCGTCGTCGGCAGGCCGTTTCGGCGCAGACCGATGTAGTCAGCGAGGTCCGCGCGAGTGCCCTTGACGGCGCGACCGACCTTCCCCGTCGAGTAATAGTCGAGGATGCAGTGGGTCCCCTCGGCTTGATTGATCCAGCCACCAAACAACCGGATATGGCCGATGGTGCCGCCGCCGGCGACCTGTCGACGGGTTCGGCGGTTGAGGGCGTCGCCGGCGATGAGGTCGCCGACGGGGATTTCGAAGGTGTCGGGATGGTTTGAAAACGGCTCCATCATGGCGGTGGCCGGACCGGGCTTTGGCAGGCCCCAGGCCATCGACACAAAGCCCGAGCAATCGCGCCGGTACCCTTCAAACGTCCGGCCCCGGTCGTAGGTGACGCCGAGGTCGATCCAGCGGTGGGCAATGGCCAGGGCCCACAGGCGTTCGTCGTTGGGAGCCCGGGCGAGGATGGCGTTCTTGCTGCACTCCGGGGAGGCCATCAGGGCGCCTTCGTCCTCGAAGGCGTCGTCGCCGCTGACATCGAGCTCGATGCCCGGGTCGTCGGGCCCCAGCTCGTTCTCGCAGCCAGCGCCGCCGACGGCGACGGCCATCATGGCAAAAATCGATTTGAATCCGGAGAGATACCGTTGCGTGCTGATCATATGCCCGACCTCCATGACCACGGCACAATGAACGTGACCGCCCGGTCATACATCCGCCAGGTGGCGGTCCTCCGTCTGTTGACGGACTGGTCACCGTTTCGAGGCGGGTTCCACATGGCGAAGCATTGGTGGACACAGCGACCGTGAACGCGGGCTACGTCTACGCAGAGATTCTCTCGAAGGAGGCCGCGGGCTCGACGGTGCTCGGCCATCTGGTGCGCGTGCACACCCACTCCGATGGACCCACCTGGCAGGCCCGCATCGTCGCCGGCGAGGTCCTGCTCGACGGCAGCGTCGCTCAATCAACGACGACGCTGCAGGCGGGGCAGCAGCTGTGTTGGCACAAGCCGCCGTGGATCGAACCCGACGTGCCGCTGGATGTCGTCGTCGTCTTCGAGGACGAACACCTGCTCGGGGTCCACAAGCCCGCCGGGCTGCCGACGTTGCCAGGCTCGGGCTACCTCGACCACACCCTGCTCACCATCGTGCGAGCGCGAACGTCGTCGACGGCGTCACCGGTCCATCGCCTTGACCGGGGCACCTCGGGGCTCGTGCTCTTCGCCAAGCATCCAGACGCCGCCCGGGCCATCCAGCGCCAATGGGACGGCGGCACCGTCGCCAAGGTCTACCGGGCCCTGGTGGAGGGCATCGTCGTCGACGATGACGTGGTCATCGACGCGCCCATCGGCCCGCTGCCAGACACCGTCGTTTTGGAACTGTTCGTGGCGTCGGCGGCGGGCAAGCGGGCCCGCTCGGTGCTGCGGGTGGTCGAGCGTCGGACAACCACCACCCTCGTCGACGTCGTCATCGACACCGGCCGCCCCCACCAGATTCGCATCCACACCGCCGTCGCCGGCCATCCCCTCGTCGGCGACCCCGTCTACGGCCTCGGCGGCACCCGACGACATGGCAGCAGGGCCCGCCCCGGTGACATCGGCTACCACCTCCACGCCCACACCCTTGAACTGGTGCATCCGGCCAGCCACGAGCCGTTGAAGCTGACGGCGCCACCGCCGCCGCTGCTGACGCCGCGATGAAGTGAGGTGGCGAGGTCGATCAGGGTCCAGCGGCGACGGCGCAGTTGCCCAGACGACACGCAGCATGGGCGTCGCAGCTCGTCACCACGAAGGCCGGGCAGAACCGGAGGTCCTGGGCCTCCTCGACGTCCGCGGCAGCATCCGCCCGCACCGCGAGAAGACTGCCGGGTTCACAAGCACAGCCATCGACGACAAGGACACAGTCACTGTCGACGATGCAGAGCGTGGCCCCCGACGGCAACTCGATGGGACTCTCCAACGCCGACCCACAAGACGACACGGCGCCCACAAGGGTGATGACTCCGGCCAGGACGTCAACGCGCACCGCTGCCCCCTTTGACCCCGGCCACGAGCACGTGGCCTGCGAACCAGTCCAGACATTGCACGGCATGGCTCTGGTCCTGCTCGACGAGCGAGCTGGCGCGGAAGGCGACGTCGTCGATGACCGTGGCATCGCCGAGGGAGAGCGGGGTGGTGTCGCCATCGCCCTCGACCACAACATCGTATTGACCGAAGGCACCACAGCCATCGTGGGTCCAGCACCGCTGGTCGCCGCGGGCGAGTTCGACGCCAGGTGCGACAACGCCGTCGAGGGCGCCGGCCTCCTCGAGATAGACGAGGGCGCCATTGCCTGCGGTGAGGAGCAATCGCCCGGCATCGGGGCCGAAGCCACCGAAGGCAAAACGGTAGTCAACCGTGACGTCGTCGCCGGCGACGAAGGGCACCTCATCCAGCAGTCGGAGCACCACCGCGACCACCTCCTCGTCGGTCTGGATCGAGAGGCTCACGAGTCCGTCGGCAGCTTCTTCGACACCGTCGCCAATGACCGAGGTGGACCGCAGACAGCTCTCGTTGTCGAGGGTCGCGGGCTCGATGGCGGCGATGGTTCCCGCCACCGTCAGCGCTTCGCGACCATTCTCGTCGACGACAACCCGCGTCGACACCACACAGGCGCTCATCGGCTGCTCGGCGTCGCCCCCCGCGTTACACGGCGCGCACGCGCTGCCAACCACGGCGCCGACCATCGATAGACACTGGAATCCGCGCAATATCATGGCATCCCCCGGAAGACCCATCGTGGTGGACGTCGCAGCAGGCGTCAACCACACGCCTCGACCATGACGCCGCCAACAACGTGACCGCTACCAGTCCCGACCGCAGCGCAGGGTCGAGGCGACGACGTTTCCGTTCACCACCAGGGCCACCGTGTTGGGCAAGTCGATGACAGTGCCGGAGCGGCCGTGATGGACCACCGCCTCGCGCGGGATGTCGCCGCGAACAAATCGGTCATGCTGCCCGGCCACGCCCTTCATGCACCAGGTGTAGCGTTGGTGCCGCTGCCAACTGGCCTGCATCAGGGGAACCACGACGAGGACCGTGAAGACGATGGCGCTGGCGGCCAGCACCCGCTTGAGCAGGCCCAGGCCCGAGAGCAAACGGCGGGCGGCGACCACGTCGGCGGCCGCGATGGGCGCGTCGTCATCGACGGCGCGGTTGGGTGTGGCTGGATTCACCATTGGCCGGCCTCGCAGCTGTTGTGGAGGTTCGTCATCGTGTTGGTGTGGTCGATGCACCAGGCGTCACCCGCGAGGTCGGGGTCGGTGTCGTCGGCGATGGCCCAGGCGACGAAGCCGGCTTCGCGTCCGGGAGCGTCGGCGACAACATCGGTGACGACGTAGCGGTAGCGGGTCTTGGCTCCCTTCGGGGCGAAGCCGAGCGCAGCGAAGTCGTCGCTGTAGATGTCGTACTCCGCGCGGTAGCTCTCAAGGGCGACGTAGAGGGCCTTCAGGTTGCCCTTGGCCTCGCTCTGTTTGGAGCGGCACTGAAAGCGCACCTGCCCGGGCAACAACGCGATGCCCGCACAGGCGCCAAACAGGCCCAGCACCACCAGGCCCTTCAGTACCCGCGCCAGCAGACGAAGCCGTCGGCGGAAAGCCCGGGCCTCCAACACGAGGACGATGTCTTCGCCATCGGTCACGGAAACAGACCCCACCGGGGCCCCATTTGGGAGTGCAGTGTTCATGGACTGGTCAAATGCACCTGCCATGCCGAAGTCTGGCGGCGTCAGAATGCCATTTAGCGCAGCATGCTGTTCATTTGATGCATACCTATTCCAAAATGAACACGGCTGACGGTGGGGTTGGCGGCAGGGGCCACCCGGGTCGAACACCGTTGTGATCCGTGGCCGTTCAGTTGTCCGTCGCCTTGCGCACATCGGTCAACACGCTCGCCACAGTGGGGCAGGATGGTGGCCTGGGGGCAGGCTGCGCGCGCACGGCAGCAGCGTCACCCGCGGTACGGAGCTTGCATTTCTGCCCATGTGACCACGTTTGGCGACGAGCCTCGAAGAGAAACCCGCTCTGGGGTTTGTCGCCGAGGCGAGCCTCTTGAGGGGCGGGCGGGGAAACCTCCCCGCCAAATCAAGTCGAGCCTGACGGGGATGTGAAGTGTGGCGTTCGGTGCGGCGAACCGCGGTTGCAGGAGCTTCGATGCAGGTCTTCTCTGCGACCCAGATCGCCACTCAGAACAGCGGCAGCGCCGAGGCACGACGTGAACAGAGCCTGTTGAAGACCGGCGCGCTGCAGGCGGCCATCCTCAACAGCGCGAACTTCTCGAGCATCGCGACGGATGAACACGGCGTCATCCAAATCTTCAACGTCGGTGCCGAGCAAATGCTTGGCTTCGCCGCCGCCGATGTCGTCAACAAGCTCACCCCGGCGGACATCTCCAATCCCCGGGAGCTGGTGACGCGCGCCGAGGCCCTGAGCCTCGAGCTCGGCCGTCCCATTGCGCCAGGCTTTGAGGCGCTGGTGTTCAAAGCGTCCCGCGGCATCGAAGACATCTATGAGCTGACGTACATCCGCAAGGATGGCAGTTGGCTCCCGGCGGTGGTGTCGGTGACGGCACTTCGTGATGGTGACGGTGCCATCATTGGCTACCTGCTCATCGGCACCGACAACACGGCCCGCAAACAGGCCGACGAAAAGGTGCGTTCAGCAGCCCAGCATGCCCGCAGCCTCATCGAGGCCAGCATGGATCCCCTCGTGACGATCAGCGTCGAGGGCAAGATCACCGACGTGAATGAGGGGTCGGTCAAGGCCACGGGCATGCCGCGGGAGAAGCTCATCGGCACCGACTTCTCCGACTATTTCACCGAGCCAGAAAGGGCCCGTGAAGGGTACCGGGAAGCCTTCTCCCAGGGCTCGGTGACGGACTACCCGCTCACCATCCGTCACACCGACGGAAGTCTCACCGAGGTTCTCTACAACGCATCGGTCTATCGGGATGTGCAAGGCCATGTGGTTGGCGTGGTGGCCGCTGCCCGCGATGTTACCGCGCGCAAAAAGGCCGAGGCTGCAGTGCGCAAAGCGGGTGCCCTCCAGAGCGCCATCTTCAACAGCGCCAACTTCTCGAGCATCGCCACGGATGCGAAGGGCGTCATCCAGATCTTCAACGTCGGCGCCGAACGGATGCTCGGCTACGCGGCCGCTGACGTGATGAACAAGGTCACGCCAGCGGATATCTCCGACCCGCAGGAACTCATCGCCCGGGCCGCGGCCCTGAGCGCCGAATTGGGCAGCCCCATCACCCCGGGTTTTTCGGCCCTGGCGTTCAAGGCCTCGCGCGGGATCGAGGACATCTACGAGCTGACCTACATCCGCAAGGATGGCAGCCGCTTCCCCGCCGTCGTGTCGGTGACCGCCCTGCGCGACGCCGACGACACCATCATCGGCTATTTGCTGATCGGCACCGACAACACCGCCCGCAAACAAGCCGAAGACGCCCTGCGCAAAGCGGGTGCCCTGCAGAGCGCCATCTTCAACAGCGCCAACTTCTCGAGCATCGCCACGGACGCCAACGGTGTCATCCAGATCTTCAACGTCGGCGCCGAACGGATGCTCGGCTACGCGGCCGCTGACGTGATGAACAAGGTCACGCCGGCGGATCTCTCGGATCCACAAGAGCTCATCGCGCGCGCCACGGCGCTGAGCCTTGAACTGTCGACGACCATTGCCCCCGGATTTGAGGCCCTGGTCTTCAAGGCGCGGCGCGGGATCGAAGACAAATACGAACTCACCTATATCCGCAAGGATGGCACACGCTTCCCGGCCGTCGTCTCGGTGACGGCGCTGCACGATGAGAACCAGGGGATCATCGGCTATCTCTTGATCGGCACCGACAACACGTCGCGACTCCAGATCGAAGAAGACCTGCGGTGGACCCAAGAGAGCTTCAAGCTGATGATCGAGAGCGTCACCGATTGCGCCATCATCATGCTCGACCTCGAAGGTCGGGTGGTGAGCTGGAACAACGGGGCCCAGCGCATCAAGGGATTTGCCGCCGAGGAGATCATCGGTCGGCACTTTTCGAATTTCTATTTGCCCGAGGCCGTTCGAGCGGGCACGCCGAAACATGACCTCGCCGTGGCAAGAGAGGAGGGGAGGTTCGAAGCCGAAGGGTGGCGGGTGCGCAAAGACGGTACGGCCTTCTGGGCCCAGGTGACGTTTACGGCGATCCGGGACACCCGTGGACGCCCCCGGGGCTTCGCCAAGCTCACCCGTGATCTCACCGAGCGGCGCGAAGTCGAAGCCGAGTTGCTCGGCGGACGCATCGCGGCGGACGCGGCGAACCTTGCCAAATCAGAGTTTCTGTCGGGGATGAGCCACGAGTTGCGGACCCCCCTCAACGCGATTCTCGGGTTCGCGCAACTCATGGAATCGGACATGCCGCCACCGACGCCGCCCCAGGGCGAAAGCATTACCCAGATCATGCAGGCCGGGTGGCATCTGCTGACGCTGATCAACGAGATCCTCGACCTCGCCAAGATCGAGTCCGGACGGGTGCCCATGTCCCGCGAGCCCGTGTCGTTGGCCGATGTCATGCGCGAATGTCAGGGCATGATTGAACCGCAGGCCAGCAGCCGGAGCATCCAGATCATCTTCCCGGACATCGAGCCAACTGATTTTTTCCTGGCCGATCACACCCGATTGAAGCAAGTGATCCTCAATCTGCTGTCCAACGCCGTCAAATACAATGCCATCGGCGGGAGCGTGACCATTCATTGCGCCACGAACTCCCACGCGCTCACCCGCGTGAGCATCACCGACACCGGTGCTGGACTCAACGCCGCCCAGGTGGCGCAGCTGTTTCAACCATTCAACCGGCTTGGTCAGGAGGGCGGCAAGGAGGAGGGGACTGGTATCGGACTGGTGGTCTGCAAGCGGCTTGTTGAGCTCATGGGCGGGCGCATCGGCGTGGTGAGCACGCCGGGCATGGGCAGCGTCTTCTGGTTCGAGTTGTCGTCGGTCGCGGCGCCCGACCTGGCGGTTGAGCGCGACACCCAGCTTCGGCAATCGTCCCTACCGGTGCTGGGGGGGCGGCCCCGCACGCTGCTGTATGTCGAAGACAACCCGGCCAACCTGCGTCTGGTGGAGCAGATCATCGCCCGCCACCCGAACATTTCTTTGACCACGGCTGTGACGGCCGATGATGGAATCCTGCTGGCGCGCTCGCAGAAGCCGGACGTCATTCTCATGGACATCAATCTGCCCGGCATGAATGGCATTCAGGCGCTGAAGATTCTCCGGGCCGACCCGGAAACGAGTCGAATTCCGGTGATTGCCGTCAGCGCCAATGCCATGCCCAGCGATATCAAGCGCGCCCTCAGCGCTGGATTTGTCCGCTACATCACGAAGCCGATCAACATCGGCGAGTTCATGGATGCGCTGGAAAGCGCATTCATCGGCCGTTCTCAGGCCGCCGCCCCCACGGGAGTTGTCCATGATTGACCAGGTTCAACTTCGCGCGGCACGAATCCTCATTGTCGACGACATCGAAGTCAATATTCGACTTCTGTCACAGATGCTGGCCAACGAGGGCTACACCGCGGTCTCCTCGACCATGGATCCATTTGCGGTCTGTTCCCTCCATCGAAAACAGCCCTTCGACTTGATTCTGTTGGACCTCCACATGCCCGGGATGAACGGCTTTGAGGTCATGGCGGGGCTGCAGGAAATCGAGCCCACCGGCTATCTGCCGGTGCTCGTTGTCACGGCACAACCTGACCAGAAGCTGCGGGCGTTGAAGGCGGGAGCCAAGGATTTTGTCAGCAAGCCGTTTGAAATGGCCGAGGTCCTTGCCCGGGTCCGCAATGTTCTGGAGGTTCGGCTCCTCTACCAGAGGCTGGGTGCCCACAACGTCGAATTGCAGGCCCGCGTCGTCGAGCGAACCAGCGAACTGCACGACAGCTATCTGGAAGCCATCTTCACCATGATGCGGGCCGCTGAACACAAGGATGAGGACACCGGCGCCCATGTTCAACGCATCAGCTACTACAGCCGCGCCCTCGCCGAGAAGCTGGGCATGGACGACGTCTTCATTGATCAGATCTTCTTCGCGAGCCCGATGCACGACATTGGCAAAATCGGCATCCCTGACAGCATCCTGCTCAAGCCCGGCAGCTTTACAGGGCCAGAGTGGGCCGTGATGCAGGGGCACGCCAGCAAAGGCGCCGTCATCCTCGGCAAAGGCAAGTCGCCCTATCTGCAGATGGGCGCCGAGATTGCCCTCAACCACCATGAGCGCTTCGACGGCGGCGGCTATCCATCGGGCAAGGTTGGCACCGGGATTCCGTTGTCCGCCCGGATCATGAACATTTGCGACATCTACGATGCGCTGCGCAGCAAACGGCCCTACAAGCCACCCTATGACCACGACAAGAGCGTGGACATCATCACCCACGGCGATGGGCGCACGGAGCCCCAGCACTTTGATCCCTCGGTGCTGGCTGCCTTTGGCGAGATTCAGGGCTCGTTCCGCAGCATTTTTGAGGCCCACGCCAACGATCCCGTGGCGAGCTGACAATGGCCTGAGCGGGTTCGCGTCAGGCCCGCGGTTGACCCAGGCGGGCCCAGCCGAAAAACAGCAGCCACAGGCCGATGCCGACGGCGGCGTTGGCGGCGACGGGGAAATGGGCGCCGGGGGAGATGAAGCCCTCGACGGTGCCGATGAACAAGAAGCCCACCGTCGCAAACGTCACCAACAAGAAGCCCCGCCGGCCCTCTTCGCGCAGGGCCTGCACGCGGGTGCGGGCCCCGGGGGCGAGGACCGCCCGCCCCAGGCAAAAGCCGGCAGCGCCGGCGACGCACACCATGCTCAGCTCCACAGGGCCGTGGGCCAGGATGAAGCGTGCCAGGGTCTCGTGGGTGTCGAGGCGGAAGGCCGTGCCGAAGGTGGCCCCCAGACTCAGGCCGTTGCCAACGAGGGCCAGCACCGTCGCCACGCCGCCGAGGATGCCGACGGCAAAGACCCGCAGGCCGACGCCGACGTTGTTGAAGATGATTTGCAGGCTGGCCTGCAGGTATTGCCCGTCGCGCTCAATCTGGTTGGTCCAGTTGGCGCCCTGCTCGACAAGCTCGGTGAGGCCGTCACCAATGAGGGCCCGCGACAACGATGGATCGAGGAACGCCAGGGAAAAGCCCACCACCCCCGCACCGCTCAACACCAGGGCCGCCCGCAGCACGCCCCCCCGCTCGGCCCACACCGCCGAAGGGACCTCGGTCCCCAGGAAGTGCTGCAGCCGGGGACCCAGGGGCAACGATGGGGTGCGCCGTCGTCGCTCCATGTCGAGCAACACCAGGGACAAGGACTCCAGCAGCCGGGGGGCCACGCCCCGTCTGGTGGCGGCCAGCAGCTCCGACGAAGCATGGCGGGCAGCGGCATCCAGGAAAACGGCAGCGTCGGGGACCTTCGCCCCCCGCCGGGCGGCGTCGAAGTGCAGCAGCGCCTGCACCAGGGCTTGCTCGGCATCAAACAGGCGCAGCAGCCGGGCCGCCAGACCCTGGCTCGTCGTCGACGACGACAGGACTGCGGCCGCCAGCCGCGCTCGCGCCGCGATGCTCGTGGCCAGTGTGGTCGGCGCTGACGTGGACGTCGGTGGCGTGCCCGCCCGTTCGCCCAGGCCCTGCAAGAGCCGCTCGCAGGAGCGGACCGCGAGGGAGGCTTCCAGGCCCGCCGTGCGCCGCACCGTGTCGATGACGCGGGCCACCTCGTCGTCGGTGAGGGAGACCCCCTCGACGCTGACGGTGCCGGCGGCGTCGCGCAGCATCGTCACGATGTGCGGGCCACGGGCCCGCTCGGAGACAACCACTGTGCCGGCCACGAGGTCCCCCAGGCGACGGGTGCCGGTGAAGAACATGACCACGAGGCCGACGCCGTAGCCGATGGGGATCATGTCGACGAGGCGCAGCAGATTGCGCAGCAACGAGGTGACGAGGTCGGGCGGTCGGCCGTGTTTGTCGATGACCCGCAGGTGCTGCAACCGCTTGCCCGGGGTTCGGCCGTCAAAGAGCAGGTCGCCAACGACGTCGTACAGCACGATGCCCGACAACACCGTCATGACGGCGACGATGGCGGCCAGGGTGGTGGCGCCGCTCAGGTCTTGTTGCAGGTCGCCACGTCCAAAGAACGTGTAGACAAACAGCACGGCCACGCCGAGCAACAGCACGATGAGGAAGTCGATGAAGGCCGCGATGGCCCGCTCGCCGAGACCCGCCAGGGGCACCGACAACGGCACCCGCTCCGACGTCAACACCAGGGCCTGCACCGTCGACGTCGACGTCGCCGTCGACGTCGCCGGTGGTGTCGGTGTCGGTGTCGGTGTCGGTGGAGTGTTCACGCTTCGGACACTAGCCCGTGGGACACCAAAAGCCGCTACGCTTGGGGCGCCTGCAGCCGCAGGGCCCGCAGCATGCCGAAGAACAGGTGCCCCTGTTCGCGGGCGTCGTCGACGGCCACGTGGCTGTGGGTGGTCTCGATGCCGAACCACTCGCGGGGCATGTGTCGTTTGGTGGCGTCGCGAAAGCGGCCGCCGAGCAGGCACATCGCCATGGTCTTCATGTCGAGGGCGCTGTGGGAAAACGGGCTGTGACCCGCAAAGCGGTGCAGGTACCAATGGACAAACATGAAGTCGAAGGCGACGGGGTAGCCCACGCAGACCGGCCGCCCCGGCTGGTCCTTCAACCACCTCGCAAAGCGGGGCAGGGCGGCCTCTGGCGCTTCTGGTTCGTGCCGACAGGCCGCCCACGCCGCCGGCTGGGTCTGCCACCAGGCCATGGTTTCCGCGTTGCCGCTGGCGCCGTCGAGGGTCTGCAGGTTCACGCTGAAGGCGCCGAGCTCAACGCCCTGGTCGTCGAAGGCGACGGCGCCCAGGGACAGCATGGAGTGGGGCCCGGGAATCGGACCGTCGGCCTCGATGTCCACAGAGATGTAGGTCTCGCGCATGGGACAGTGTGACGTGTAGGATTCGTGGCGTGAAGGTCGTTTCTCCTCCCACCTTGCCCCGAGCAGCCCCATCCAGCGCTGTCGGTGGCGCGGCCCGCGTGGAGCAACGCCGGGCCCTGCGCTACGACGACGGCGCCGACGCGCCCACCGACCGCCCCGCCCATGTGCGGGCCGGCTCGGGCTGCGCCACCATCACCATCCCGGGCCTCGGCCGGCACCTGGCCGTGGTGCAGGACGACGCCAACTTCATCGCCCTGGTGCAGCTCGATGGCGCCGGTCGGTCGGGGGCCGGCGGCAGTGGTCGCGTGCGTCCGTTGACGTTGCCCGCCGGTGCTGGCGGTCTGCGCCAGTTCGACAGCAGCCGCTCCAACAAGGCCGCCAAGTTCGACCTCGAAGCCATCGCCAGCCTCACCGTCGACGGCGCGCCCGCGTTGTTGTGCATGGGGTCTGGGAGCACGGCGGCCCGCGAGGTCTTTGTCCTCGCCCGCTTCTCCGCCACCGGAGAGCCCACTGTCGAGGTCTTCGCCGCCGGTGCCTTCTTCAAGGGCCTGGCCGCCACCCGGGCCTTCGCCGGCGACGAGATGAACATCGAGGGCCTGGTCATCGACGCCGACAGCAAGGGCGTCGAGCGGGTCCGCTTCTTCAACCGCGGCAACGGCGCCGGTGAGGCCGTGGATGCCATCGCCGAGGTGCCCCTGGCGGCGTTGCTCCAGCACCTGCGGGACCCACTGCTCCACGCCGCTCCCTGTCCCCGACAGGTGATGGCCGTCGACCTCGGCACCATCGACGGCACCCGGCTGACCTTCACCGACGCCACCCGCCACCCCGACGGCCGCACCATCTTCATCGCCGCCGCCGAAGCGTCCCCCAACACCTACGACGACGGCGTCGTGAAGGGCTGTGCCCTCGGCGTGCTGGGTGATGATGGCCGGGTCCAGCAGCTCGTGCCCATCCTCGACGAGGGGGGCCGGCGCCTGATGGACAAGGTCGAGGGCATCGCCATCGATCCAGCCGATCCCACCCGGGCCTTCGTCGTCGTCGACAAGGACGATCCAAACGCCCCCGCCGAATTGCTGGTGGTCCGTCTGCCCGCGCCCTGACCGGGGAGAGGTTGCTCCACGGGCCCGGTCCTGCGAACACACGCCATGGCCGATCGCCGCTTCTCCGACGACGAAGTTGCCCGCATCCTGGCTCGCGCCGTCGAGCTGCAGGCGGCCCGCGCCGACGTCGGCACCAACAGCCTCACCGACATTGAACAGGCCGCCGCCGAAGCCGGCATCGACCCCGCCCTGGTGCGGACCGCTGCTGCCGAGATGGCGGGCTCCCTGCCTCAGGCCCAGCCGGCCCCCGTGGGCTTCTTCGGGCCAACGTCTGTGACCTGCGAGGCGAGCATTGACGGCGTCCTCGACGCCGACGGCCTCGCCCTGGTCCACGAGGTGCTGCAGCACGCCATCGCGTTGCCCGTGACGCCGTCCACCATGGGGCGCAGCGTCCAGTGGTCATACGTCGACCCCCAGGGTGGCCGCAGCGTGATGGCGTCCATCACCACCCGCGACGGGCGCACCATCGTGCGCTTCCACGAACGGTTGGGCGGGCTGATGGGGGGCATCTACGGCGGCGTCGGCGGCGGCGCTGGCGGCGGCGGCATCATCCCGCTGTTGGCCATTGGCGGCAGTGTCTTGCTTGGCCCCGTGGGCGGCGTCGTGGGCGGCCTCGTCGGCGCCGGCCTGAGCCTGTTTGGCACCCGGGCCCTCTATCTGTTCGTGGCCCGCCGACGGGAGGCCCAGCTGCAGGAGGCCTTCAAGCGCGTTGTCGACGAGGTCTCATCACGTGTCGTGGTGGGCGTCGTGGAGGGCGCGACGAACCTCGAACAGGCCGGCGCCGGGCCGGGGCTTGAGGCCCGCCAGCTGTTTCAGGTGGACGCCGAAGCCCCCGTCGAGGTTCCCCGCCGTTGAACGCCCCTCAGCCGACGCCGCGCTCGGCGTGGTAGCTGGAGCGCACCAGGGGGCCTGCCTCGACGTGGGCAAAGCCCAGGGTGCGGGCGAAGGCGGCGAACTCGTTGAACTGCTCGGGGGGCACGTAGCGCATGACCTCGTGGTTCCACGAGGACGGGCGCAGGTATTGGCCGAGGGTCAAGATGTCGACGTCGTAGGCGCGGGCATCCCTGATGGTCTGGATGACCTCGTCGTCGGTTTCGCCCAGGCCGAGCATCATGCCGGTCTTGGTGCGAACCTCGGGGCGCAGGCGCTTGGCCTTTTGCAGCACCTCGAGAGAACGGCGGTAGACGGCGCCCGAGCGGATCTTCGGCGTCAGCCGTTCGCTGGTCTCGACGTTGTGGTTGAAGACCGCAGGGCGGCCGCCCTCGAGCAGCGCCTCGAGCACGGTGCTGATGCTTGCTTCGCTGCCGAGGAAGTCCGGCGTCAGGACCTCCAGGGTGACGTCGGGCAAGCGGGCCCGGACCGCCCGCAGGCAGCGGGCGAAGTGGCGGGCGCCGCCGTCGTCGAGGTCGTCGCGGGCGACGCTGGTGATGACGACGTGCTTGAGGCCCATCAGCGCCGAGGCCTCGGCCATGCGCTCGGGCTCGTCGAGGTCGACGGGGTTTGGCCGGGCAGCGGTCTTCACGTCGCAGAAGCGGCAGGCGCGGGTGCACTCGTTGCCGAGAATCATGAAGGTGGCGGTCCCCGCCGACCAGCACTCACCCATGTTGGGGCAAGCCGCCGACGAGCAGACCGTGTGCAGCCGCCGTTCGGCCAGCAGGGCCCGCAGCTCGGAGGTCTTGCCACTGCCAGGGGCCTTGACCCGCAGCCAGGCAGGCTTTGGGACATGGGCCGTCTGGGAGACAGCAGGATCGGGAATGTCGACGCCGACGATGGGGAGACCGGCCATGGGCGCGATGTAGGTGCTGACGGTGTCGGGCGCAACCGGTACGCTGTTGGCGTGCAGCGCCGTCGTCTTGGGCTGGGTCGTGGGCTTGGTCTGGTGGCGCTGCTGTGCGCCGGCCGGGCCGCGTCGACGCCGCCCCCGCCTGTCCCGTCCGGTTCGTCGATCCCGTCGATCCCGTCGATCCCGTCGATCATCTCGACGGTGCCTGCCGGACCCCTCGTCGACGGTGAGCGCGGTTCTGACGACGACCGCCAATGCGCGGCGCCACGCCCGGGGAGCCTGACCCTCAACACCGTCCCCTGGACGATGGTCTACCTCGACGGCGTTCTCGTCGGCACCACGCCGTTGTTTCGCCTGGCCATCCCCGCCGGCGACCACCAGCTGACCCTGGTGAACGAGGCCCGCAGCGTCGACGTCGCCGAAGACATCACCATCGACGAGGGGCGGGCCCACAAACTGAAGCTCCTGCTCGCCCCGGAACAGGTGCCAGAGACCCTCCTCGACAGCGCCAACAGCTCGGCCGAGGTCGAGTGCGTCGACGACGAAGACGCCGGCTTCGTCAGCGTCCAGACCACGCCGTGGTCCAGGGTGTGGCTGAACGGCAAGCTCGTCGGGGTGACGCCCCTGTTTCAGCAGCGGGTGCGGGCGGGGGAGCACGCCTTGCGCTTCATGGGGCGCGACGGCCAGGTCCAGGCCATGCGGCTCATGGTGACCCCCGGCGAGGTGGTGAAGGTCACGCTGACCTTGACCCCAGCTGACGGCCTTGGCCTGCGCTGACCCGGCACGCTCGGCGGCCAACATCGTAACGCATTGAAAATACAGACGAATGTACTTCGGGCTGTGACCTTCGCCACACCTGCCGGCCCGTCGGTCACGGATCTCCCGGCGGCCTGCCAATCCCCGGCAGTCCACCACCCGTCCCGTGCCCGGAGGTCTTTGTGCTGCGCTTCTCCCTGTCCCTGGCTGCCATGATGGGCGCCATCTTGGCCACCGCCCCGGCCTGCATCGTCATCAACACCAGCGGCTGGGACGAAGGGTGGGGTGACGACGGCGATTGGGACTGCGTCGAAAACTGCAACTGGCAGGACAGCGACGGCGATGGCTTGTCCGATGACGACGAAGACCGCTGCGGCACGGACCCGTTCATCCCCGACACCGACGATGACGGCGTCACCGACGGCGACGAAGACGCCGACGACGACGGCGCCACCAACCAGGAGGAATGCGACGCCGGCGCCGATCCCCTGGACCCCAACGACACCCCGCCGGTCGGCGAGGGTGAAGGCGAGGGTGAGGGAGAGGGAGAAGGCGAGGGAGAACCTCCTCCGCCACCACCACCTCCTCCTCCGCCGCCTGCCGACCGCGACGGTGATGGCCTGTCCGACGACGCCGAGGCCGACCGCGGCACGGACCCCGACGTGTGGGACACCGACGGCGACGGCCAATGCGATGGCGCCGAGGTGGGCTGCGGCTCGAGCCCCCTGGATCCCCACTTCACCTGCAGCTGAAGGCCCGATGCTTCTGAACCCGTGAAACAGCCGCTCGATCGTGCTAGCGAGACGCCCATGCGTCTCGCTGCTGCTGTGTGTGCCCTTCCCCTCCTGTTGGTTGGCTGTCGCTTTGGCGAGGCCAGCTTCGAGACCTCGTTTGACGACGTGGCCTTTGACGCTGGCGGCACGGTCTTCTCCTACGCCGACAGCCGCGACGCGGCCCTGACGGAAAACGACGACCCGCCCGTCGCCATCGCCATGACGTGGATCGTGTTTGACCCCGCCAGCGACCTGAGCGACTTCGACGGCGCCAGCCTCTTCGCCATGGCCCATGAGATGGCCGTGCGCGATGCCCTGGCCATCGTCTTTGACCGCCAGGGGGCTCTCGAAGCCGGCAGCGATTTCAGCATCACCAAAGAAGGCGATGACGTCGTCGCCGGCGAAGGCATCGACTTCAGCCTCCACCTGGCCCCCGAGCGGCTCGACAGCAGCAGCACCTACGCTGAGGTGGTGCCCTTTGGCTCCCGCCGCACCCTCGACGTCAGCATCGACAGCGTGTCGTTCAGCGACGCCGACGCCGGCGTGGCGGGCACCCTGACCCTGACGTTTGAAGCCGTGGCAGGACGCGACCCCGGCATCGCCCGCAAGGGCACCATCGAAGGCACCTTCCGCGCTCCGCTCGTCGAGGAGCGCACCGCTGAGAAGAACCTGGCTCTGTTGCAGGCCCAAAGCCCGGTGTTGCCGCTGCCCCTGGCCGGCCGGGGGGCGCCATGAGGCGCATCCGGGGTGCCATGGCCCTGCTCGCTGCGGCCCTGTCGTCGTCGCTGCTGTCGTCGTGCGCCGTCGGCGTCGAAGGCGACTTCGGCGGTGTGGCCTTCACGCCGGACCGCACGGTGGGCGCCATCCTCGACAGCCACGAGATCCTGGAGCGCAACGGGGCCCTGATCCCCGTCGAGCGGGCCCGGGCCTCCATGACGGTCAACCTGTGGTTGTCGTCGGCAGAGCCCCCCATGGGCGACGAGTGGCGTCGCCTGCCCGCCGAGCGTCTCCTCGATGTGCGCAAAGACCTCGCCGGCAGCGACCTGCTGGTCGTGCAGGGCCTGTCCTTTGATGCGCTCCAGGACGGCGACCGCCTGACCGCCGTGACCACAGCCGACGACGGCCGCGACGGCCTTGCCCGCGGCGCTGGCGACTTCACGTTTGCCCTCGGGCAACGGGTGGCCGAGCAGCCGGCGACCGACGGCGAGGCCGTTGGATTGGGTGGCAAGATCACCGTCGAGATCGAGGCCCGCCGATTGGTGCGGGACCGGGTTCGCGGCGGCACCCTCGACGCCGTCGTCACGGTCACCCGCGAGCGCGCCGCCGGGCAGCCCGAAGGCGGTCTCGCCACGGGGACCGTGACCTTGCAGGTGGCGGTGGACCTCGCCCCCGAGCGCCTCGCCGAGGCCAACCTGGCCATCGTTGCCCCCATCGCCCGCTGCGTGGCCCTGGCCGGTCCCGACGCGGGCCTCGCCTGTGCGGCCGCCGACGCCGACCGCGTCGTCGACGCCACCGGGAGCCACTGAGGCGTGCCGTCGTTGAAGGCAGGCGCGAGGCTGCTGGCCCTGACGCTGACAGCGGGGCTGCCGACCGCCTGCACCCTGCCAGCATCGGCTGTCTGTCTGGACTACGTGGCCTGCCAGGCCGCCGTCGACGACAGCGTCGACACCAGCCCCTGGGACGAGGGGGGCAGCTGCTGGAGCCTGCCCGACACCGCCCGTCGCTGCGACAGCCAATGCCGGGTGGCCCTCGACGCCCTGCGGGCGACACCCGACCCGCCAGCGGCCTGTTCGCCCTGACGACGTCCCCATCGAAGCCTCGAAGAGAAACCCGCTCTGGGGTTTGTCGCCGAGGCGAGTCTCTTGAGGGGCGGGCGGGGAAACCTCCCCGCCGATCAGACGGGCCAGGCGACCTGCCAGGCAACGTCCATGGTGCCGGGCCGTGGCCCATGTAGAGTCGAGGCGTGATCTCGACCATCCTCCCTGCCGGGGCCGCGTCATGAGCAAGACCCGCGTCACCGCCCTCGTCTGCGTCGTCCTCGCCGTGGTCGCCGGCGTCTTCACCTTCGTGCGGGGCCGCACCGAGGCCGCCGAAGAAGTCCGCATCGCGGCTGTGGAGCAGCGGGGGGTCACCAGCCGGGTGCTGGCCCAGGGGAAGGTGCGGGCCAAGACCCAGGTGGAGGTCTCCTCGGAAGTCGGTGGCCGTGTCGCCGTCGTCAATGTCGAGGTCGGCGACGTCGTCAAAGCCGGCGATGCCCTGTTTGCCCTCGATGGTGAGCAGTTGCGCAACGCCGCGGACCAACTGGCGGCCGCCATCGCTGGCGCCGAGGCCGTGCTCATGCGCACCGAGGTCGCCGTCAAGGAGGCCGAGCGGGGCCTGGCCCGCGACAAGGGCCTGTTCGACAAAGGCGTCCTCGCCGATGACGCCCTGAAGCTCTCCGAGAGCCGCGTGGCCTCCGCCGCCGCCGAGCGACAAAGCGCCCAGGCCAACGTCGAGCGCACCCGCATCGACCTGTCGCGGGCCAAAGACGCTCTGCGCCGGGCCCGGGTGACAGCCCCCCAGGCCGGCACCGTGGTCGCCGTCGGCGTCGAGGTTGGCCGGGTGGTGTCGTCGGGGACGGGGCTGTCGGCGTCCCCCGACGCCGCCCTCGGGCTTGGCTTTGGTGGGGCCTCGGCGCCGGTCATCATCGCTGATTTGTCGGAGCTGACGGTGAAGCTCGACGTCGACGAACTCGACATCGCCCGGGTCCACGCCGGGCAACGGGCCATCGTCAAGGCCCAGGGCATCAAGGACCTCGACTTCGAAGGCGTCGTCGAGAAGGTGGGGCTGCTTGGCAAGGATGCCATGGGGGCCGTGCTCTTCACGGTGGAGGTCCGCATCACGGGCAGCCATCCCGGCGGCACCCTCAAGCTGTCGAAGGTCGACAAGGCGGCACCGGCTGTTGAAGGCAGCGCCCCCGTCGTCGTGCCCGCGCCCCGGGATGTACTGCGTCCCGGCATGAGCGCCCAGGCGGAGATCGAGGTCGAGCACCTCGATGACGCCGTCGTCGTCCCCCTGGCGGCGGTGCTGGAAGCCCAAAAGACCGACGACGGCGAACAACCCGACCGGGTCATCGTCGTCGACATCGCCACCGGCACTGACGTCAGCCACGCCAAAGACGCCGTCTACGCCGTCACCGTGCGGCCGGTGAAGCTTGGTCCCTCCGAAGGCGAAGCCATCGCGGTGTTGTCGGGGCTGCAGAAGGGCGAGCGCGTCGTCGAAGGCCCCTACCGGGTGCTGAAGAACCTGAAGGACGGCGACAAGGTTCGCCAGATCGACGACGCCAAGAAGGTGATGGGCGGCGACGGGGCGACGGAGAAGGCCGCCGCCAGGCCATGACCGGCAGTCCGACGGTGCCGACGCCGACCGAGTCGCCGGTGCCAGCGACGCAAGAGCCCGTCAGCCTCATCCGCGTGCGGGGGCTGAGCCGCTTCTATGAGATGGGGGGCGAGACCGTCCGGGCCCTCGACAACGTCGACCTCGACATCGCCCCGGGCGAACTGGTGGCCATCATTGGCCAGTCGGGTTCGGGCAAGAGCACGCTCATGAGCTTGCTTGGCTGTCTCGATACCCCCACCAGCGGCAGCTATCAGTTGCAGGGCATCCCGGTGCAGGAACTTGACGACGACGACCTCGCCTACGTGCGGGGTCGCCTGATTGGCTTTGTCTTTCAGAGCTTTCATCTGTTGCCCCGCCAAAGCGCCCTCGAGAACGTGACCTTGCCCCTCGTGTATCGCCGGGGCACCGACGTCGTGCCCCGGGCGGAGCGCTTGAAGCGGGCGGCGGCAGCGTTGACCCTGGTGGGGCTTGGGGACCGGCAGCACCATCGACCCGCCGAGTTGTCAGGGGGGCAACGCCAACGGGTGGCCATTGCCCGGGCCCTGGTGCACGAGCCCAGCGTCATCCTCGCCGACGAACCAACGGGGAACCTCGACAGCCGCACCACCGAAGAGATTCTGGCCTTGTTGGTGAATCTCAATCGCGAGCAGGGCCGGACCGTGCTCGTCATCACCCACGAGCCCGAGGTGGCCAACCGTTGCGATCGGGTGATTTCGTTGAAGGATGGTCGCATCCTCAGCGACGTCCGTCGTCAACCGGCGTAGACTGACGGCGCCATGGGCCCCATTTCCTGCTTTCGTCGTTCTGCTGTCATTGCCGTCGTCGCCGTCGTCGCCCTGACCGTGCCGGCGTTGCTGATGGGCGCCTGCGTGACCTCGCCGACGGCAAAGGTGCGGATTCCCCGTCCCCACTCCACCAGTGACGCATTCGAGCAACTGAAGGGCCCCGACGGCACTGCCGGCGTCGTCACCATGACGGACAACGCGTACTCGTGGGGGGCCCGCTGGGAACTCGTCACCGATGCCCGCAGCAGCATCGACTTCAGCACCTTCATCTTTGAGGACGACGTCTTCGGCTTCGCCTTGCTGGGGGCCCTCACCGAGCGGGCCCTGGCCGGCGTCAAGGTGCGCATGCTCCTCGACGGCCGCGGCAGCATCGCCATCTCGACCTCGATGATGGGGCGCGACTATCTGCAGGAGATGGTCGAGACCGGCAACGTCGACATCCGCATCTTCAACCCGCCCTTCGACGAACTGATCGGGGCCCTGGTTCGCCTTGACGCCGTGCAGTTGTCGGCGGGCAGCCACAACAAGATCCTCGTCGTCGATGACGCCATCGCCCTGGTCGGCGGCCGCAACGTCAACGCCCACTACTTCGCCACCCTGGCCGAAGACCCGGGTGCGGTGGCCGATGCCGATGTCTTGATGGACGGCCCCCTGGTGGCCGAGGTGAAAGACGTCATGGACCGGGAGTTCAACGCCTGGCGGCGGGATGATGTCGCCCCGGACCCCATCAATTTCACGCCCCAGCTTGACGAGCTGCTCATGTTTGCCGGCGCCATGGATGCCTGGGTGCGGGGGCGCATCGAAGACCGCAGCGACGACGAGATGCTGGTGGCGCTGGAGGCTGCCGGGCGCGGGCGCATCGACCACGAGCCGTCGCCGCGCACGCTGGAACTCCTCAGGGTGCGCCTGCGGTCGTTGCTGGGCTTCCGGTCTGTCCGTCGCACGGTGCCGACGACGTTTCTGCCCCGCACCCAGGTTGACGCCAAGGTGGTGGCCACCCTCAGCCGGGCCCGGGCCCTCAAGAGCAACGCGGCGTCTGATGCGCTGCTGCGGGCCATCGGCGGCGCCCGCAAGGACATCGTCATTCAGTCGCCGTCGTTCATCTTGAATCCGCAGTTGCTGCGGGCCTTCGAGGAGGCCAGCGCCCGCGGCGTCACCATCACCCTGCTGACCAACAGCCCCCTGTCGTCGGACAGTCGCATTTCCCAGGCCCTGTTCATCGACAGTTGGCCCGAGCTGCTGGCGCGCATCCCGACGTTGCGCATCTTCACGCCGCGCATCAAACAGATGCAGCACGCCAAGCGGGCGGTCTTTGACGACGAGCTGAGCTTCATCGGCACCTACAACCTCGATCCGTTCAGCACCAAGATGAACAGCGAGACCATCATCGCCATCTGGTCGATGTTGGTGGCGGCCCAGACGCGGACGGAACTGATGGCCAGGCTCCCCCAGATGGACGAGTACCGCATCGCCCGCGACTTCTTCGGCCAGGTCCAGCGACACCCCGAGGGCCACCCCCGAGCCGGTCAGGTCGTCGTCGTCTTTGGCCCCCGCGACCAGGTGCCGTCGGCGGAGATCGACGCCATCGAGGGCGTGAAGGCCTGGCTCCTCGGTCTGCAGAACTTGTGGGACTTCGACGTGGAGGTCTGGTGAGGCTCCCGGGGCTTTCCACCGCCGTTCGCCTGGGTGTGTTGGTGTGGGTGGGTGTGGGTGTGCTGGGTACATCGCCAGCGCTGGCCTCTTCACCAGAGACCCTGCCTGCGGTTGCCCCCTCCCCCCCTCCACCACCGTCACCGTCTCCAGAGGCCCCGGCACCCACAGCGACACCTGCACCGATACCAGCGGCACCGACACTGGCACCACCACCCTTTTCGACGGAGGGCTGGACCCGGCGCAGCTGGGATTTCATCGTCGTTCCCGTCCTCGGCCTCAATGTGGACGAGGGTCTTGGCGGCGGCGTGTTGTTGGCGGTCCATCGCTACGACGACAACAGCGAGGCGTTTCGCGACGATTTCGCCCTGCGGGTTTTTCTGACCTCCAAGCTCGTGCAGCGTCACGAAATCAAATGGGAGGGCATCGACGTTTTCGACCTTCCCTTGCGGGTCTGGACGCGGCTGGGCTTCTACTCGACGGTGACCCAGAACTTCTGTGGCACGGGCAACGCCGTCAGCTGTGACGAGGCCCGCGCCACAGACGCGGCCCGGGAGGCGGGGCTTGTGGCGGGCACCACCGCCTTCGACGACTTCGTGCGCCACTACTACCGCACCCGCTTCATTCGTCCCCACGGCGACCTGTTGTTGCGGTGGCGGCTGAACGAAGCCCCGTACAAGATCGAGCTGATGGGCGGCTCTCGCCTTGCCTGGTACATCCCGGGCGACTTCCAGGCCGCCGGTCCCTATCCGGGCAGCCTGTACGCGGCGGCGTTTCCCGACGGCGAAGGGGGCCTGGCCAGCGTGCTGCAGTTCGGGGTCACCGTCGACCACCGTGACGTCGAGGCCTCGCCCACCCGGGGCTTCTTCGCCGAGGCCTCCGTGCGGGGGGCGACGCCGTTGTGGGGCAGCACCTGGACGTTCGGCGGCGTGAACGCGGCGGTCTCCTTCTACGTGCCCATGCCCCTGGGGCTGGTGTTGGCCACCCGCACCCTCGGCGACGTGATGGTGGGCGATGCGCCCATCGAGGAGCAGGCCCAGATTGGCGGCACCCGCGACCACACGGCCTTTGGGGGCCAGTGGATGGGGCGAGGCCTGCGCGAACACCGCGGCATTGGCACCATCAAGGTCATCGAGCAGCTCGAGGTGCGCCGTGACTTCTTCGACTTCGCCGTCCTTGGTGTCCGCTGCGACGTCGGTGCGGGCGTCTTTGTCGACGCCGGTTGGATCGGGGCCGACGTGACTGATTTCGGCGGCGGCGCCCTCGGCAGCGACGGCGTGCTCCGCGACGTCGGCTCACCCACGCGCATTTTGTTTGGCACGGGCATCGGCCTGCGGCTGCTGTTGAACCGTGCCTTGCTCATGCGCCTCGACGTCGCCTGGAGCCCCTTCGAGGCCATCACCCCGTCGTTCTATTCGCCCTTCGGGCATCCCCTGTGACCAGAACCCACCCCCTCGCCATCCCGTTCGCTGTCCCATTCGCTGTCCCATTCGCTGTCCCATTCGTCGTTGCCATGGCCGTCGTCACCATGCTTGGGGCAGCGCCTGGTCGGGCTGCCGAGACCGATCCCTACTACGGCTGGTGGGTGCCACCGAAGGACGGCACCGACGCCCTCAACGCCGCCATCGCCATCCGCCTCGACGACGCCCTGCGGGACGTGAACCGCCGCGCGGATCGAGAGACCCTGCGCTGTGAAGACGTGGCCCTGTCGGCCACCGTCCGGCTGGAGACCACGGCGGGCTGGTTCATGCTTGGCCTGACCCGCTCCTGGCCCGTGCCCTTCAGTCCGTCGTCGAGCACCGAGTACGTTGAGCGCTTTTCGGCGTTGACGGTCTATCGCGACGCCGCCCTGTTTCCGTTTGGACATTTTGTCCCCGTCGACCCCGCCGTCCGCGTCGGCGACATCGTCTTTGGCACCGACAAGATCGCCCACTTCTTCACCAACGGTGCCCGCTACTACCGTCGCTACCAGGACCTGCGTCGGGCCGGTGTCGACGAGGCCGCCGCCGAAGACGCCGCCATCGACATCGGCATCGGCGAAGAAAGCGGCTGGCTTGGCCAATGGGCCTCGGGGATTTTTTCCTACGCCGACCTGCAGGCCAACTACCGGGGCCTGCGCTTCTATCGCAGCCTGTGCGAGGGGCTCTCCCCCGGGCTGCACCTCGACAACGGGCAGTGGCGCATGGCGCCGTTTGACCTCGCGCGCCACGTGGACCCCTGTTGGGACGAAGGCTTCGAGACCAGCGTCTTCTCGGCGAGCGACACGCCCATCATCGCCAGCGCCGTCCGCGAGCTGTGTCCCCGCTACCACCGACCCGACGCCCAACGTCGTCGTGCATCGTATGAGCGTCAGGGCTGTGCTGGCCGCAACATCGACAAGACCCGGGCCATGATCCGCCGCGGTGAACTCCCCGATCCATCAGCGACGGCCATCGACCAGCTGTGTCGGCCATTGGCTCCGGCTGCCCTGACCCCGCCGTGACGAGCACCCTGCCGTGACGAGCACGCTCGGTGGTTGGTGGGGCGCCCGCTCAAGCTGAGCCCGCTCAGGGACGTCAGGGCAGGGCGGGCGCGGGCAGGGTGAGGTCGACCACCATCGGGCGGTGGTCGCTGGCGTCGCTGTCGGCCACGCGGGCGCCGGCCCGCGGGGTGAGGGCGGTGTCGACGAAGACGTAGTCGATGCGACGGTCGGCGAAGGTGGGGGCGTCGGCGCTGGCATCGACGAAGCCGCGGTCGGTGAAGGCCGCCGGGCCACCGCCATCGGGGGTTTCGTTCAGATCACCACCGACGACGACGCCTTCACCCATGCTCTCGCGCAGATCGTCAGCGAGGATGTCTGCGTTCTGGCGGGCGGACCACGGGTAGATGTCGGCGTGCACCGATGCCGCGCGCAGGTGGAAGTCCCCCGCGCACAGGTGGGCGTCGACGGCGACCCGGGGTTCAAAGGCGTTGTCCGACGGGAGCTCCAGGCGTCGCGCATTCTCGAAGGGAATGCGGCTCAGCAGGGCGACGCCGAATTCGCCGTGGCCTTCGGCGCGGGCGGCGGCAAACGTCGACGCCATGCCCAGGGCATCGCCGAGGGCTGTGGCCTGGTCGATGTCGCCACTGCGGGCGGCGTTGCGGTCGACCTCCTGCAAGGCGACGACGTCTCCGTCGAGGGCGGCGAGCTCGGCGGCGATGGTGTCGATGGACGATGACAGCGCGGCCCGGATATTCCAGGTGACCACCCGCAGGGTGCTCGGGGTGTCGACGTCGCCACAGGCGCCGATGGTGGGGGCCGCAAAAACGTCAGAGGTTCGAACGCAGCCGGAAGAGCCTGACAGCGCCAGGACGAGCACGGGAGCAATGCGCATTCCCAAACTGTACCCACGGTCGGTGATGCAGCCAGTCCAGATCGCCAGGCAGCTGCCCGATGGGTGACAACGCCCAGCTGACACGCCGGGTGACACCGCCCGGCGCGGACTCGACGGCGACGGTGCCGGGCCGGATACTGGATGCCGGAGTCTGGATGCGGCCAACGCCAGCGCAGGAGCGAACGTTTTTCGAGCACGGCTTCGTCGTCGTGCCGTCACTGTTTTCCGACGCCGATGTGCAGGCCGCCCGCGCCGCCTTTGAGCGTCTGTATGCCACCGCCCAGACCCTGCGGGTCACGGGTGATCATGCCGGTGCCCACTTCGTCCTCGATGCTCCGCCCGCCGGCAGCCCTGGCGCTGTCGTCGTCAAACGGGTTGTCTGGGCCGGTGGCGCCGAGCCCGGCTTGTTGCGTTTGGCGGAGGACCCGCGCCTCGTGGAGTTCGTCCTTGCGTTGTTGGGCACGCCACGCTGCGAGCAGTTGCTGTGTCAGGCCCACTTCAAGATGCCCAACGACGGCGTGTCGTTTGATTGGCACCAGGACATCCAGCACCGTGACAAGGGTGGTGGCACCTGGCGCGACGTCAACGGCCGCGGCTCCTACGTGCAAACCATCCTGCTCGTCGACGATATGGGCCTCGACAACGGTCCCCTGCAGTTTCTGCCCGACGCCGCCGTCACCCTCGATGCCCGGGGGCGGCTGACGTCGGGGCACGACGACTACGGCGCCCCTGCCGGTGCCGTGGGCGGCTTGACCGGCCTGCCACGCAGCGCGGAACCTTCACCGTGGGACGAAACCCGCGCCGTCACCGTCACCGGGCGCGCGGGCGACGCGCTGATCTTCGGGCCGTACGCCGTGCACGGCAGCCTGCCCAACACGTCGACGTCGCCACGGCGGGTCCTCATCAACGGTTACGCCGCCCCCGGTGCCAACGCCCGCGTCTATCCCGGCGTTGGCTCGTGCCGGGTCTTGCCCACGGGCTGACCTGTCAGCGGGCCACGTGGGCGCGGTCGAGCATGGCGTGCAGCAGCACGTTGCAGCCGGCCTCGAGGTGCTCGGGCTTGGCGTCTTCGATCTCGTTGTGGCTGATGCCGTCTTTGCAGGGCACGAAGATCATGCCGGCGGGGGCCAGGCGGGCGACGTAGATGGCGTCGTGGCCGGCGCCGGACACCACGTCCATCACCGAGTAGCCATGCTTCTTGGCGCCGGCGCGGACGGCGTCGACGCAGCCCTTCTCAAAGGGGCAGGGCACGAAGTACGAGACCTGCTCGATGGTGGCGGTGCAGGGGCCCTCGGCGTTGACCTTGGCCACGAAGGCGCGGATGTCGGCGTCCATCTTGTCGAGGTGTTCGTCGTCGACGTTGCGCAGGTCGATGGAGAACTTCACCCGGCCGGGGATGACGTTTCTGCTGTTGGGGTGGACCTGGATGAAGCCGTTGGTGCCGCGGCCGTAGGGCGGGTAGCGCAGGGCGATGGCCACGGTCTCCTGCATGATGCGGGTCGCCACCTGCATGGCGTCCTTGCGCAGGTGCATGGGGGTGGGGCCCGCGTGGGCCTCCATGCCCGACACGACGCAGTCGTACCAGCGCTGGCCCAGGCAGGCGGTGACGACGCCGATGGTGATGTTTTCGTCTTCGAGGACGGGGCCCTGCTCGATGTGGGCCTCGAAGTAGGCGCCGATGGGATGGTTGCCGGGCTCCTGCTCGCCGACGTAACCGATGCGGGCCAGTTCATCGCGCACGCTCTTGCCGTCGACGTCGGTGGCGTTCAGCGCGTGCTCGAGGGTGAAGGCCTTGGCGAACACCCCCGACCCCATCATCACGGGGACAAACCGGGAGCCCTCTTCGTTGGTCCAGTAGGCGACCTCGATGGGGGCTTCAGTCTGGATGCCCTTCTCGTTGAGGGTGCGCACCACCTCGATGCCCGACAGCACGCCGTAGTTGCCGTCGAACTTGCCACCGGTGGGCTGGGTGTCGATGTGGCTGCCGCACATGATGGGGGGCAACGCGTTGTTCTTGCCGGCGCGGCGCATGAACACATTGCCGATCTTGTCGACGGTGACGGTCATGCCTTCGGCCTTGGCCCAGGAGATGACGAGGTCCCGACCCTGCTTGTCGAGGTCGGTCAGGGCCAGCCGCTTGACGCCGCCCTTCTCGGTGGCCCCGATGCGGGCCAGGGTCATGAGCGAGTCCCACAGGCGCGTACCGTTGATGGTCAGGGTGTCGAGGGTGGATGCGTCGCTCATGGAAAACTCCTGGTCGAAGGTGCCAGACCCTAACGCGCTCCCTGCCTGGCTGGCAGGGGTTGCTTTCGGCGCAGCACCGTCGGTTCGACGCGCTGCGTTGTCAGAGGTGTCGTCGGCGAACGCGCCCGAGGAGCACCACCACGGCCAGCAGGGGCAGGGTCGACGGGCGGCTCGCGCCACAGGCGCAGGTGTCGCCTTCGCCCTCACCTTCACCCTCACCTTCGCCTTCGCCCTCGCCCTCGCCCTCGCCCTCGCCCTCGCCTTCGCCTTCGCCTTCGCCTTCACCTTCACCTTCACCTTCGCCTTCACCTTCGCCTTCGCCTTCGCCTTCGCCTTCACCGGGGGGCTCGCCGCTGATGAATGGGGTGATGAAGTCCTGAACGACGTTGGCCACCCGTCCGTCGATGGTGGCCTCGGCGCAGCCGGGGTCAGCGGCGGCGACGACCCCGACGACGCGCTCAGGGGCTGTGCCCGACAGGGCTGGCCCACCGGAATCCCCGCTGCAGGGCCCGCCGGCGGTGGCGTCGACGGTGAAGGTCGTGCTGCCAAACTCGCTGACGACGTTGTCGACTTGACGCCGTCGGCTGTTGTTGCCGTCGGTGGGGGTGGTGCCGCCGAAGCCCACGTGGCGCACGACCGCGCCCACCTGCAGTCCGTCGGGGTCGGTGGCCGCGGGGATGACCGGTGTGCCGGTGCCGGCGGCGGCAATGCGCAGCAGGGCGAAGTCGAAGGCAGCGGCGCCGTCCCAGGCGGGATGGGCCTGTTGTTCGGTGACGGCGTAGGTGTCGCCGGTGTTGAAGTCGTCGCCGATGACGATGGCGATGGGAGTGATGGCGAGGCAGTGGGCGGCGGTCAGCACGACGGCTTCGCCGTCGCCCGCGTGGATGATGGTGCCACTGCAGAGCCCATCGCCAATGTCGGCGCCGAAAACGGCGACCACCGCGTCGTGGTCGCGGTCGACGACGCCGTTGACGATGGGCTGGGCGTTGCGTGCACCGGCCTGTCGATTGAGGTCGAGGGTGGCGATGTCCGGGCCACACCCCGACGACGCGAGGAGCACAACCAGCAGGGGCAGGACCCGTGAGACGGGCAGGCGTTGGCCGGGGAGGACGCGGGCGAGGGCACGGTGGCTGTCCATGAAGCCAGTATCGACCACCCCGCGGGCGATTGCCCTGGCACGGGGCGGTTCCGGGCGGGTTCCAGGCGGGTTCCGGGCGGGTTCTGGCCCCCTGGCGTGACGCGGTGCTTCTTTTGGACGTTTCGGCCACATCTGTGCGACACTCCACGTGTTTTCTGGTTTCGGCCGCGTTGCGGTCGAAATGTGCTGATTTTCCAGGTTGTTGGCGCCGCGCCAACTGCTTGGATTCCCTGATGATCAGCGACTGGGCCACCTGGTCCAGCGGCTGATTGTCAACCGTCCATCACCGACTGTGTCGATGGGCGACGCTGGAGCTTCCATGGCCAAGAGCCCGCTGAAGGACAAAGACTTCATCCCCGACGACGAGAGCTTGCAGAAGATCCTCGGCAACCGGTGGCCCCGCTACAGCGAGTGCCTCGAGGAGCTGAAGAAGCGCAATCTCTACCCCGAGATGTACTGGTACGGGCCCTCGTCGGGCTGGGCGCCGCGCTTCTGCATCGGCGAAGTCACCGTCTGCGGCATGTACCTCGCCCAGAACCCCCTGATGGGTCTGGTCGGCGTCGGCGACAAGGTCGGGGCCTACCTCGATCAGGATCGCCAGCTCTCCCAGCGGGCCCGGGCCCTCTACGAGATGACCCCCAAGAAGGGTCCCCTGCGCTGGATCGAAGGCCAGCTCGCCACCCGCGGCGACCTCGAGGCCTTCCTCTCCCTCGTCGACGGCAAGCTGCGGGCCCTGGCCCTCGAAGGCGTCAAGCCCTCGGATGGTCCGCCGCCGCCCCGTATGCGCCGCAAGGACCCCGGCCCCAAGAAGGAACCGGGCAAGCCCGGCCGCAAGCCCACCAAGCTGCCCAAGCCCCTGGTGAAGCCCCTGCAGATCGGTCCTCCCCAACGCTTTGGGCCCTCGATCCTCACCGCCGCCGGTCGAGGCTAGTCCCCCATGAAGACGCCGTCGTCGTCACCCACGTCGTCGTCTTCTGCTTCTGCTTCTGCTGACACGGCGCGCACCCGTTCCCTCTGGGTCCTGGTGGGCGCCGTCGTCGTTGTGGCCCTCTTGCCCCACGTGCCCGTGCTGTCGCTGCTGGTGCGGCCCCTGGTGTGGTTGTCGACGCTGGCCCACGAAGCCGGCCACGGCGTCGGCGCCATCCTCGTCGGCGGCCGCTTCGTCTCCCTCGCCATCTATCCCGACGCCTCCGGCGTGGCCTCCAGCACCTGGGACCAGACCGTCGCCGGCCACGGCGCCATCGTCTCCCTCGCGGGCCTCATCGGCCCCGCCGTCGCCGCCGTGGCCTGCTTGTGGATGGGCATCTCCGCCCGCTTGGCGCGGGTGGCCCTCGTCGTCATGGGGCTGTGCTGTGCCGCCCTGCTGCTGGTGACCACGGGTTTTGGCACCCTCGTGGCCCTGTTCTTCGCCGTCACCTTCGTGGCGGCCGGGCTGCTGTCGTCGCCGTCGTGGGCGCGCCTGTGGTGCCTGGTGCTGGCCGTCGACCTCTGCGGGGCGGTCTTTTCCCGGAGCGACTATCTCTTCGTCAAAGAGGCCACCACGGGGCAGGGCACCATCCCCTCCGACGTCCAACAGGTGGCCATGGCCCTTGGCGGCCACTACCTGCTGTGGGGGGTCGTCATCGGCGGACTCTCGGCCTTGCTGCTGGCCCTGGGCCTGGTGGGCTTCTTCGTCGGCGACGCCGGGCTCCATCGCCTGAGCGGCTGGTGGGCTGCCCGTGGCCAGCGCCGCGCCGCTCGCCGTTCATGAAGTCGCCGCCCGCAGCCCCCCTCCCAGCCTCCCCCCGCTGGGGGAAGGAGCCGGAGGAGGAACCGGGTCCAGCGTCGTCGTCGTCGTCGTCGTCGTCTGCGGCCGCTGCGGCCGCTGCGGCCGCTGCGCCTTCCTTCGGCCGGCTGCTGCAGGTGGCCCTGCTGCGGGTGGTGGCCCGCACCGTCGATGCCGTGCTGCTGCTGCCGCGACCCGCCCTGCGCCGCCTGTGGTGGGCAGGGCTTGCGTCACAGCCGTCGCCCTATGCCGAGGGCTTCCCGGTGCTGATGGAGAGCCGGCGCCACGGCGTCCCCATCAGCGACTTCGTCTATGGCGAGGTCTTTGTCGCCCCCACCCGTCGGCTGCTCAAGGGACTGGGCATCGGGCCCGGCAGCGTCGTCGTCGACCTTGGCTGTGGCCGGGGGGCGGTGCTGGTGGCGTCGTCGTCCCTGGGGGCGAACAGCCGCGGCGTTGAGTTGCTCCCCATGCATGTCGGGGTGATTGGTGGTGCCGCAAAAGCCGCCGGCGTGGCCGTCGTCGAGGGCGACGCCCGCTTGGCCGACGTCGACGACGCCGACCTGGTGTGGTTGTCGTGGGCCACGTGGTCGCCGGCCACGCGGCTGGCGGTGCGGGGCCGCTTGCTTGGGCTGAAACCCGGGGCCCTGGTCTGCGCCGTGGTCCATGGCGTCGACGATGCCCTGCTGGATGGCGGCTTCGGCGTCGACGGGGCCTTTGCCACCGTCAAGACCATGCGCCTGTGGTGCTCGTGGGGGCGGACCACCGTCGTCGTCAGCCGCCGCACGCATCAGGTGCTGTCAGATGCTGACCGCTATTCCGTGCGCTGACCGACGTCGCCACGCAGGGGGATGGGCTTGCCCTTGCCCTGCTCGTGGGTGACGACGATGACCGCCGAAATGCCACCGCGCACGGAGAAGTGTCCCGTCAGGCGCAGGCGCCTTGGACCGATGGCGGCCACGATGTCGTCGGCGATGGTGTTGGTGACCTTCTCGTGGAAGGCGCCCTCGTTGCGGTAGCTCCACAGGTAGTTCTTGAGGGACTTGCTCTCGACGCAGAAGCGGTCGGGCACGTAGGAGATCTCGAAGCGGGCGAAGTCCGGCTGCCCCGTGAGCGGACACAGGCAGGTGAACTCCGGGCAGTCGAACACGATCTCGTAGTCGCGCGCGGGCTCGGGGTTGTCGAAGCGCTCGAGAATCTTGCTGGGCTGAGACGTCATGCCCTGCGCTACCACGTCGTCACCCGTGATCAACCAGCGTCGGTGGTCTGCGGCAAAAGCGCCGACGCCTTTGGCCGGGGTAGCCTCGCCACCGTGACCAGCCCCAGCCCGCCCAGCACGCCCATCACGCCGACGGCCGGTCTGCACCACGCCCTGTCCGTGTTGCGACGTCGACGGCACTTCGACGCCGGCCTGGTGCTGCAGGCCAAGAGCGCCCTGCTGCGCGCGTATTGCGCCCAAACGGGTCTGGCGGGTGTCGTCGTCGGCGTCTCGGGCGGCGTCGACAGCGCCGTCACCCTCGCCCTGTGTTCCCATGTGGCCCGTCTGCCCGCCTCGCCCCTGCGGCGGGTGGTGGCGGCCCTGTTGCCCATCCACGACAGCGATGCCGCCACCGGTCAGGGCCAGGCCGAGCAGGTGGGGCGCCAGGTGGCCGGGCTGTTTCCCGGCACCGTCGACACCGTCACTGTCCCCCTGCACGACGCCCATGCCAGCGTTGGGGCCAGCGTCGACGCCGCCGTCGCTGGCCAGCTGGGGCCGTCGTCGCCGTGGGCCAGGGGGCAATTGGCGAGCACCATCCGCACCCCGGCCCTCTATCACCTCGTCACGCGGCTCACGGACGCCGGCTGTCCCGCCTGCGTCGTGGGCACCACCAACCGCGACGAAGGCGCCTTCCTGGGCTTCTTCGGCAAGGCCTCCGACGGCATGGTCGACGTCCAACCCATCGCCGACCTCCACAAGAGCGAGGTGCGGGCCCTCGGGGCCTTGCTTGGCGTCCCCGACGATGTGCTCTGGCGGACCCCCACCGGCGACACCTTCGACGGCCGCCCCGACACCGACATGATCGGCTGCGACTACGACGCCGTCGAACTCTTCCAGCTCTGGCGCTGCAGCGACGACGACACCCGGGCCCGGTTGGCAGCGGGTTTCGACGACGACGACCGACGGGTGTTCGCCGCCATCCATGACGTGCTGCTGGCCCGCCACCGCACCAACGCCCACAAATACCGGGTGGGCAGCCCGGCGGTGTTTCTCGATGTGCTTGAGCGCGCCGTGCCCGGCGGCTGGCGTCATGAGCCCCGCTTCGCGCCCGAGGGCAGGCCGGATGCTGCGCCGCCGTCGTCGCCGTTCGTGGGCCTCGTGACGCCGACGGTGGCGCTGGCAGCCCTGTTGGATGCGCCCCCGGCGTCTGCCCACATGGCGCCTGTTTCCACGCAGGACCACACAGTCACCCACATGTCGGTGGCGGACTTTGGCGCCTCCGCCGTCGTCGTCGATGGGCTGCTGTCGGCGGGCGAAGTTCGTCGGTTGCGCGAGGCCGTGCTGCCCCTGGCCCGCCTGCCTGTCGACACGTTCGGTCGTCCTGGTGGTGTCGTTGGTGTTGGTGTGGCTGGCCGCCGCTGCAGCGTCGTCGACGACGACTTTGCGGCCGGGTTGTGGGAGCGCTTGTCGGCCCATCTGCCCTGTGTGCGCGTGATGGAGGAGCACACGCCCACGGACCACGATGACCATCCCGTGTGGCGGCCGGTGGGGGTCAATCCCTATGTGCGGGTCCTCGTCGGCGACGACGACGCTGCCCTGGTGCCCCATCATGACAGCACCTTTGAGGATGGCTCGGGTGAGCGTCGCACGCTGATGAGTGTGCTGGTGTGTTTGCCTGCGGAGGACGCCGACGGGGTGGTGCCGTCGACGCGCTTTGTCGTGGATGGGGAGCGGTTTCTGCCTGTGCGGGAGCGGACGTTTGCCGATGGCGATGGTGATGCTGACGACGGTGCGGTGCTGGCGGATGTGGTGCATGTGGCTGGGCGGGTGATCGTGTTTGATCATCGGCTGCGGCATGAGGGGCGGCGGCATCGGGGGTCGTCTTCGCGGGTCGTGTTGCGGACGGATGTCTTCTTCGAGCGGTGTGCCTCGCGGGCTTTGTCTGCTGTTTCGTCGTCGTCAGCGATTGTTTCGTCTTCGCTTGGGGGTGGGTCTGTGGTGCCGTCAATGGGCGCCTTCGGCGGGACCAAGGGGCCCTCGCCGGCCCCTTGGAACCCGGCGCTGGGGTTGGCTGGGGAGCCCCCCGCGCCTGTTTTCCCCACGCGGCGGGGGGATGGTCGCGGGGATGGGGCTGTTGCGGGCCGCGGGGAAAACAACGCGACGTTCCACGAGGGTGTGGGCGGTCTTCCTTCCGGCTCCTTCCCCCGGAGGGGGGAGGCTGGGAGGGGGGCATCGGGCGGGCGGGCCTTGGGGCGGGATCCGATTCTGCATGATGCGCTGGTGGCCGCGGTGGCGCGGGGGGAGGACCCCGTCGCGTTTGCGCTGCATACGGGCTTCTTCGACGACGGCAGCGGCCGCGGGTCGTTTGACGACCTGCCGGGCTGTTCACCATCGTTGTTGACCACGCCGTTGTCGCCGTTGGTGGCGGCCATCGGGGAGCGCGGTGAGGACGACGGGCGGCCCATGGTGGTGCTGTTGCTGACCGGGGCGCTCGCGCCGGTGCATGACGGCCATGTGGCGGTGTTGAAGCTGGCGCGAGAGGCGCTGGTGGGCCGGGGCTGCCACGTATTGGGCGCCATCGTGTCGCCGGACCACGACGACTACGTCGACACCAAGGTGCGTGGCGAGGGGCCGGGTGGGTCTGCCCCTGGCAACGCCCGCACCAGCGCTGCCGCGCGGTTGGCGCTGGCCCGGGCTGCCGTCGTCGACGAGCCGTGGATTGTCGTCGACCCCTGGGCTGCCGTCATCGCCGACCGGTCGTTGCCCTATACCGACATCCTGCGCCGCACCGAGCGCTCGCTGAACCATCATCTGTCGACGGGGCGGCCGGTCCACGTGGTGCTGGCCTGTGGCGGCGACAATGCCCGCTTTGCCCTGGCGTTCACTGGTGGGCCCGCTGGTATCGAGGGCGTGCCTCGGGTGGTCGTTGTGCCCCGGGTGGGGGCCGAGGCCGAGGTGGCGCGGGTGCAGGCCCACCCCGCCGTGCAGCATGACGGCCGCATCGTGTTTGCCCGGGGGCTGCCGCCGCCCCTGGCGTCGTCGCAGATCCGCGCCGACAGCAGCGACCGGCATGTGCCCGTCGCCGCCCGACCGTTGTGGCGGGAGTGGGAGCGCCGCGCGCGGTCGTCGTCGTCGTCGTCGTCGTCGCATTCTGCGTCGTCGTCGCGGCCGCGGGTGGTGTTGCGCCATGAAGGGGCCTGGGCTCTGGGGCCGTTTGTCGCCGCCGGTGTGAACGAGGGCGTCGCCGAGTGCGCCCTCGCCGCGTTTGCCGACGACGTCACGGCGGCCCTGGCCGACGCTGGTGTCGATGTCTCGGTGGTCCACCTCGCCGACCAGGGGCTGCAGCGTGACGACGCCATGTGCCGGCTGCCGGCGTCGCTGCGGTCGCTGCCCGTCATCAGCCTCGACCCCTGTCTGCCCGCCGAGCACACCCTGGCCGTCAGCCGGGTCTTTGCCCTCGGGGATCATGGCCGCCATGGCTGTGTCCCCGCCCTGCAGGCCCGGCCAGGGTCGAGGCCGTTGTCGACGCAGCTGGCGGCCCTGCCCGTCGGCGACGTGCTCCTCGTCGACGACGACCGCGCCACCGGCCGCACCATCGAGGAGGTGCGGGCGTTGCTGTCACCCCGCTGCACGGTTCGCGAGGTGGTGCTGGCGATGCCGCCCACTCCCCCTGGCGATGCCGACGGGGTCGTCGACGTGCTGGACCTGCGAGATGTCTTGCTGGGGGCCCGGGAAGGCGGGCTGGTGGTGCGCTTGCCGTCGGGGGGCCTGGCGCGCGCGCCCTATCTGCTGCCGTGGGTGCCGCCGTCGTGGCGGCTGCCCGTGTCGCCGTCGATGGACCTCGCCGTGTCGTTGGCCATCTGGCGGGCCAATGCCCGCTTCTTCGCCCGGATG
>Ga0247834_1001504_pt1 | contig 39527 bp, 20 predicted proteins | sample LaCruzMarch2015__8_FD_187118 | JGI IMG/M metagenome (GOLD analysis project Ga0247834, IMG submission 187118) | Freshwater microbial communities from meromictic Lake La Cruz, Castile-La Mancha, Spain - LaCruzMarch2015_12m | ecosystem: Environmental > Aquatic > Freshwater > Lake | place: Spain... | reverse complement strand
CATTCTGTGTTTCACCATAACCCACATAATTTCTACCTACCAAGCCGAGACTGGTGGAAGTATCTATGGTACCATCGTCTAATACCACTAACTGTGTGCCGTTGAATCGATTGATAATATACGACATTTAATTCGCTCCTAGTTCTTTTATGGTGGCAACACTGTGTCAGACTGCCATGCCCACACACCGCCTACTATTTGAAACAGTTTGATAATTCTTGTAACAGATACACCGGATGCTGAAATAGTAGCTGTAGGAAAACTGATGTTTGTCAATGCTAAACCGGTAGCGCCGAGACCGTCGGTCTGAAACGATGCAGTTGAAAATGCAGGGGGTAGAGCATTAATATCTAGACTTTGTGAATTGTTACTGATCAAGTTACACAATAGTCTTGCATATGTGCCTGAGCGATATTCACCTACAGGAGCAAGATTGTTTAATATATTAGTAATTATATAAGTATTGGATTTACCATCAGATAGATCGATACTGAGAATCACTGGTCTTGATTCTATCCTGTTGTCAGTGTATTCTTTAGTAGCGGCATCTTGTGCAGATATTGGGTCGGCCATGCCGGTGATTTTTGGAGAACCTATCAGCGCCACATTACCGGTTCCGTCTGGGTATAATTCAATATCAAAATTAGACGAAACTGTTGAAATTCTATGATTTTCCAATCTCATTTCTGTCACTGCCGGAGCACCAGGTCCGATGTTTACTACTGTTTGTGTACCAAATGAACTCACGCCTGGAATGCTGGTAATAGCAGATCCTAGACTGTTGCCATCTATGACTTTGGTACCGCCTATGTATAAAGCTTTACCAGCTGCTAAATTCAATGTTTCTGATACATCTAACCAATTACTGGCATTTGAGTAAGCAATAGTTTTATCTGTACTGCCTTTAATTGTTATGCCTGCACCGTCGGCTGTAGTGTTGGTAGGACTGACTACGTTGGCAATTATAACATTTTTGTCTTCTACTGTGAACACACTGGTGTTTAATGTAGTAGTTGTTCCTTCAACTGTGAGATCTCCTGTTACCACAAGATTGCCTCCAGTGGTTATCACACTGTTGGTGAAAGTTGGATAAAGATCTATGGTTCTAGCAGCAGCATTGATGATTATGGCGTTTTCTTGATTAATACCTTTACGCACGTTCAATAAAAAATTCTTATCAGTAGCAGCATTGGAAATAAATATATCTCCGCTATTAACAAACAGATTGGCTTGACCTGCTGATCCCACCACTAATCCTAGATCTGTGGTTATCTGGATCTGTCCGTTGATAGAATTAGCAGTGTCTGTTCTCACATATGTAGTAGCCAGGACGCCACCGAGCCTTTCACTGTTGGTGCAGGTCACTGCGAATTTCAATCCTGCTAATGTGCCTGCGTTAAATCCTGGTTGTATGCTCCCAGAAAATCCTATGATTTCTATCTTGGGAGTAAAGCTGTCTTTGGCAAAAATACCCAACAGTATACCATTGTTGTACAGCGAGGTTATAATTTTGGTTTGATTAAGTGTGTCTAAAATACTATCAACTTTTAATCCACTCAATCCTTGTATGGTACTGTAAGCCGGTGCCAATAGTATCGCTGTGGTTCCATCAAAGAAATACAACTGTTGTGCAGTGTTGTCAAACCAAAGATCACCTATGGCCAATGTTGATGGTTGCGTGCCAGATATCGTTGCTGAACTGACAGGTACAAAATTAAAACCGTTATATATTTTAAGTTTTGATTCGCTGGCATCAAACCATAATTGTCCTTTGATAGGGTTTAATGGTGGGGTGGTGTTGGAAAAATTTTCCAACAATTTTATAAGATTTTCGTTAAATGCCTCACCAAAACCACTGTAGTTTTTTCCAATCAATGTGAGATCAGTAGATAAATTGTCTATTTGTCCGTCAGCAACCGTTGCTACTATAGTACCGTCTGTTTTGTTAATCTGATATGCCATTTGTGATTTCCGTTTAGAAAGCCGGAGGTCCGGATCTGATTATATAATTTATAGTCAAAAAAGGATTCATCAGACCCACAGCAGTGCCAAGTGTAACTCCCACTGGTTTTTTTACTCCGCCCGAATCCTTGAGATACTGTGCCTGTCCAGGTGCTGTTGGTCCTAGTCCAGATGTAGCCAGCGGGTCAAGAGTACTTGTTACTGCAACTGCAGAATAGTCTTGTGTAGCTGTCCGCAGTGTGTGACTGTGCTCTGGTAGGTTAGCCAGTGTTAAGCTCACCGAACTCTGTCCGGCGGATCCTGCAACCACAGTTGCCTGCACGTCAGCTACCCTGCCTGCTGTTCCACCACCAGCATCTACATATCCACCTGTAAGCACAGGAATGGTTCCGGCATTGTCCATGTTATCTTTGCCCAGGGCGAATCTGCCTCGGAGATCAGGCAATCTAAAAGTATTAACACCGACTAATGCTGCAGCACCGTTATAAAATACGCCTATGATATCAAACAGATCTCCAAACTTAGTTCTTTCAATTTCAGAGCCATCACAGAACAAATATCCATCCGGTGCAGTGGTTCCTGCATATGGAAGTATAGCTCCTATGGGCACTGCAAGGTCTGCCATGAAAGCTTCTCTGGTCTGTTTGAGCAAGCCAGAACTAGCCAGTGCCTCTTCACTGGGTCTATAGGTTAATACAAAATCTCCCTTTTTGCTTTTGTTTGGAGAGGGAATGGATTTAGATGAGATAATATTCGAACTCAATGTACAATTAAATATTTTAGTTGCAGTGCCAATCTGTCCGTCAAATTGCACAGCAGGTGACACAACATCTCCTGCAAGTTGAAAACTGGTTATAGTAGATAGTGCCGTGGCAGTGTTAGCGTTTCCGCTGATGTTACCATCTAATACACCTTGAATAATATCTGCCGTGATTGTTTTAGCACGTACATTATTAAATCTTTTAAGAGGTGTGCCTAAATCATAAATGTTGGTTGTTTTTGGTTGTATAGTATTAGTTTGCAAGATTCCAGTAACGTCTATACCACTGCCTACTATGAGATTCCTAGTGATGGCCATACCGCCTGTGGTTCTGATACTGCCGTTGCTGAAATTGGTGCTTTCAGTTGTGTTGTTGACTATTAACGATCCGGAAAATACTGCACTGCCGTCTACATCTAGTGTTTGAGCGGGATTAGCTTGATTAATGCCTACTCTATTGTCAACCACCTTAATGATTGTGGAAGGTATGCCGTTTCTATTAGTTTGTATGTCTATAGAACTACCGGCTGCAGAATTATAAATTTTAGCCGCAGTAGCTGAAGCAGACAAACTAAACGCACCGTCTATACCCAGGGTAATACCGTTGTTGTTTCTTACATTTAATCCAAAATCTGTAGTGTTTATAACATCAGTTCTTAGAAATCTTCCAGCTTCAACTTCGATGCCGCCCACTGATAATGCCAGTGCATTGCGAGCTGTGCCATTGAGTGTGGGCAAAAATCCGCCAACAAAATTCGCTATCTCGGGACTGGTTGCAGGAGCATTGATGTTGATCCCTGCTCGAACTATGTTAAATCCTGGAATGATAGTCTTAGGAGTAAAGCTGTCCTTGCTGAAAACTATCACTGGGATATCAGCTATGTAAAATATCAAAATAAACCTATTGATATTATCGGAATCGGCTACTCTTTCAACAACCGGACCGTAACGCAAACCATCTACCGTGCTTTCAACTGGACCTACTAAAATCCATCTAGTACCTGTGAATATTCGCAACTGTTGGTTAGTGGTATCAACCCATAATTCACCTACTTTGCTGTCCTCAACTGCAGGTTGGCTGACACCTTTTTGTATACCAGATGCTGCTTTCCAGTCAGTGTTGTCCCACAGCATCATGGTGCCGTTGACACTGTCATACCATAGCTGACCCTCTATGGGATTCACTGGTTCGTTAGGTGATGAAAAATTTTCTAATAGGTTTAAAAAATTCTCTGCAATGATCTGTCCGTAACCAGTTACATTGCGTCCAGGAAATGTCAATGTGGTATCTGTGCTGGATGTGTTGTCAAACACTGTCAGTGGACTTTTGTTTTCTTTATCAGTGAAGTTAACTATATATGGCATGATTATACCTCAGTGAAGCCAGTTAGGCTTTGCACACGTATAGTGTAGTCAATCTGCAATAGTCTATTCAATGATTTTTGCACAGGATGGAATATCACATGTGTGAGCAATTTCCCTGCTGTGCCATTAGGGCCTAGGCTCTGTAATCCTAATTCATCAAACACAAATTCACCGTTCATATCGACACTGTTGTCGAATGCTTCTTGGCCTAAAGGTTCGCCATAATCCAACAGGCAGGTGATCAAAATATCACTGTAGGTTGCGCCGCTGATGTGGCGGATTTCCATCTTATTTCTCACTGGATCTTGATTTTCCGTGGCATTCTGATCCACTACTTTTTGATAGGTTTTATTATATAGGCTGGAATTTACTCCCACTGTGTTAGGGGTGAGATATGTGATAAGCCCCGTGGGATCTACTGTGGTTCCGCCTGTGCCAAAAATCATTTGATATACTGTGCCGTATCCTTGGTTACTGAGACTGTTTACCATGGCCACGCTCATGTTTTCATAATGAATGGCGTTGCGTTTGTCTATAAACACTTGTTTGGTCTCAGGATCATGTATTTTGATATGCCCTTCGAAATGAAATCCACCGGTTTCATTGGGTTTGTTTTCAGAGTTCTGTAGTACTGTATCTGGATTTTTTGGCATATTATTCTCTTGTGTTTCCATCATCATATATTTATTCAGGTAGCGCCGTGGTCTTTTCGCTAATGAATCTAGCTATTGCAGTGTCGTTATCCGGCAACGGTATACCCTTGCTAGCAGTGATATCACCCCTTTCATACCAAGTTTTTCCCTGTCGTCTTAGCACACTCACTCGTGTACCTGCAGGTAATGCAGTTGTGAGTCTTATAAAAGCTGTAGCGCCGTCTACACTGAATTCAGCTTCTTGTAGTTGATCAGCTTCTGGGCTGTAAGCACCGTTGGCTTCTATCCAAACACTCTGCGGATCTTTACGCAATCTGCGGCCGCCTGCAAACACTTCTAGCTGATCACACGGTCCATATGTAGAAGGTATGGTATCTCTGTACCATGTATTTCTAACACCGACACTAGGAATGTATGTCAACGGGCCTATTAATTGTGTGCTACCATCACTGACAAAATCTGTACGTTCTTGATTTTCATTGTACGGTATGATTTCTGAATATCCCACATCAACTACCGCGGTGTCAACTGCATAACTATCAGCAATGGCTGTGCCTTGACTGCCTCTACGCAACTGTCCTAATGTGTTACCATTTTTGGTCATGTATTCAATGCGTTCTCCGGCGATCGATATCACCCCCGGAACATTTCTTGAGCTGATCGGATCGCTGAGACCTGTGGCATCGTCTACTTGCATTTCACTGTCATAATAATTCAAAATTTTCTGTAATTTCACTGTGCCTTTGGCATATCTATTATAGTGATATACATTCAACATGTCTTTGTGAATCTCATAAGCTACTGGCAGGCTAAATGCATTTCTGCTGAAATTTAGAATTTTAATATCATCATTTAACGTCGATGCTATTTTTAAATAAACCACAGCTCGAGGCAGAGACACATAATAGTCCTTTTCCTGTCGAAGACGTTGACCATTTTTATAAACCCAGACATAGCTGGCAGATAATGGAGGTCTAGACAATTGATATTGCACTTTACCGCCCGTTGTCTGATCTGCGATGATATCCAACGATGGATATTCGTTGAACCATGTGATATCTATTTTAGAACTGGTAGAATCGCCTGTATAGTTTAAATTCACTGTAGAATCAATTATTAGACTGTTGCCTTGTATTGCGTATTCTGACCGTGTATCATTTTCAATTTTGATATTGTCCCCAATCACCAACGATTCAGCACTGACTGTTAATACTTTTGTAGGACCATCAAACACCCAATCTCTAACATATGTTTTTAATGTGCCGTTAATGTAGACATCGATGTTAGACGGAAGTATACTTCCTCCAGACTCCAACGGATCTTGACCCAGTATAAAAACATTATTGGTGCCATCGTATACAGCAAATAATGTGTCTGGTCCTTTCAGCACAGTATCGTTAACTTCAACAATCATAGAACTCACAGCTGACCCACGAGCTAACTCTGTGAATCCGTCTATATCAAAGCTACGTGTACTACCTTCAAAATATACAGTTTGAGAATTTACTTGTACTATAGATACTCCTGTGCTGTCAGTGTCAGCGGCAGCTTCAAAGCAGACAATTTTTATCACATCGCCTGCCGATGGAAAGATGCCAAAATCTATCAATGTTCTGCCAACAGCGTCTACTACATCTGTGCTGTTGCGAAATCCCACATCAACCGCTAGACCATTCACTGTGACAAATACTTGAGATGTATTATCGTAATTGGCACTAGTTAAAAATAATCCTGTATTGCCATCTGCTGTGTAGGTTTGATAATCTAAAATTCCCAGGCCGCCTATGCCGATTGATAAAATTTCTACCACTAATCCGTCTGCAGGAGCTGTGACAAATGTTACAGTTTGATCTTGTTGCTCTATAGCATAGTCTGTATTCAAAATCTTAGGCACATTATTCACATATACAAATACAGATTTAGATTCTAGTATAGTCTGACCTATGGGATAACTGGTGTTAATGCCGTTGGCCACAGTTATTTTAGATTGCAAAGGAGCATCACTGAGCACCGAATTATTGTAAACTTTAATAGAAACACTCTCTAATACTTGACCTGGTACGTTTTCTTCAGGGGCCGGAACATGATCGGGTTCGATAAATTTTCCGCCTGTGATAGCAATTTCTTCTGCGGTTGTTCCGGTGGCTGTTACATAAGCACCGCTTATTGCTGACAGGGAACCGCCACTAAGGTTAGTATCTAAAATATTGTCATCTGTGATAGAAACACTACCGTCACTTTCTATAGGTCGGAAAATCAATGTATCTTCATTGTTGACCAACAAATATTGACCTATTTGAATTCCATCAGTGACACCGTTGCCTACGAATGTTGGCATTTCTGCAGAAGGATTTACTCCTGTACTAGAATCATTGTTGGCTGCGTAAAATTCGTCGTCAACCCGCACAGTGACATTGGTGTTTTTGCGCTTGATATACACATTGAGCTGTTGTCCGTCAGCAGGAACATACGGCAGTCTCACCGTGAATATTTCCCAGAACAACTGCCAATCCTCTGATATACCCGGAATAATAATGTTTCCAACGGTGTCAACACTGTTTTTCAATGCTTTGTATAAAATTCCATTAACTTCTACTATTTCATTTTTTAAATATATCGCTGTAGAATCAACAAAAGATCTTATGCCGTCGACTATGAAATAATAGTCCGAACTAGTTTCAACCGAATCCCAGTTATCTGTGAACCAAGGCAGGGCATCCCAGCCACCAGTGACATCAAATGTAGTACCTTGTATTTGAACTCCGCCAAAATCAATGCCGGTCATTAACTGATTTAACTCTTTACCGACCATACCCGACGTAGGAGTATACGATTGATTAATCCTGTTCACCGCATCGAAAAGTGTGACATTTTTATCATATATGACTGATATCACATCTCCTGCAACTGGAGCCTGGTTAAATATCAACTTGCCCCGTAATAAAGAATAGCTGTCAGTGGCCTGATAATATAAACTCACCGTATATTCGCTGGCTAGGACTACCTGATCATTTTTCAATACAGAGATTCGAGTTTTATCTCTAGTAGGAGCATATCCAAGAACAAACACAGCCGTGGTTCCGCTGGCTGTAAAAGTCTGAGTCTGCAGCAACGATTGATAAATTCCCGCAGTGTTTAATCTATCAAATTTCATAGCTACATCAAAGGTTCTAACTTTGGTATCACCAATTACTGCTGCGGCTTTAGCTTGGACAGCAGTAGTAGGATTGCCGCCAACTAATGTCACCGTAGGGGTCCGGGTATAACCGGTGCCTGTGGTCAGCATACGGATGCCGGATACTTTACCGTTGGCGATAAATGCCTGTGCAGTAGCTCCGGTGCCGTCACCTTCGATCAATACCCTAGGCGGGGTTGAATATTGTGTTCCATTGACATATAATTGTATAGCCGTTACTGAATAACCTCGATTGTCAGTCCACCACTTCCACGGATATACATCTAGTTCTGATCGAGTAGATGTAATAGGGACTACTCTGCCATCTACAACAGAGTATGCAGGTGGAAGATCAAAATCCGCAGTAGATTGTGCATAATTTTCTAAGGTATCATATCTGCTGACGTATTCACGAACTTTGGTTCTATAAGGTTTAACTTCATCGATATAATCTTGGAAGCTGACTAGATTATCATTCTTATAATTTAGCTTTTGTTCAAAAGATCCCACATTATGTGTTGCATTTAGAAAACTAGTTTTAAACACCCAATCAACATACTGCTGTTCACTTAACACCTGTCTGATTGATGTGAAAAATAATTTGTTCCATTCTACTGCATAATCGCCAACAAAAATATCATTTTTAACAGCAGCAAAAATATTTCGTAGTTCGTTAGCGTTTTCTATGTCATATGTTGTGGTGTCAAATGACTGCGTGTTATCAAATCCTACACCAGTGATCGTAGTATCATACAATGATGAATCTAATTTAATGGTGCCATTTTCTCTACTGATTATATTATATCTATCAAGAAACGTTTCCCCAATATCTGCAATTTTCTCAAACACCGCCCATCCGCCGGATGTGTATTCTTTGATTTTTATGATATCACCTACATTGACTTTGGTATTGATTTCATCGTAGATGCTGTGATATTCTCTGATTATTCTGAGGTTCGAATCATATCCCGATTTGGTCCAATTTATCCTAGACCAATATCTAGTAGTATCGAAGGCCTGAGACTGGCTGCGGAAAAATACTCTGCGGAGGTTATCCCAAGCATATATGCTCCAAAAATTATTAAGGGTAGCGTCATTTTTTACCAATACTGAGAAATATCTCACTTGAACATTTATAGTGCTGTATTTTTTACCTCTATTGGTCAATATCACCTGTGCTATTCTTCCTTGGCCGTCAATCCTACAAACCGCAGAGGCCTTGATGCCATCACCGCTGATAGTTACCGGAGGGCCTTCATACAGTTGCGGCGATGTTCCCAGTATAGCTGCTTTGGGTTTATACCCGAATCCAGGATCTATAATATCAATGGTATCTAGTTCGCCGTTGATTAAATTACCACGTAATATCGCCTGTTTGATTCTCACTGTTCCCAGTGTCTGTAGATCTTGATCGTTGTCTACAGTAACATCAAAAATGTTCAACACAGCACTAGGCTCACTGTCTACTTTGTTGAGATTTGTGAAATCAATAGTGTCTGCAAACATTTCTTTTTCAAGAATGTTGTTGATATAGTCTATGGTAATTTTCAATGCTAGCACACGATCAACAAACATGGTCTGTCGAGGACGATAATTGATACCATATTTCTGTTTAGCCGAAAGATCAGTGTCGGGAACTCTATTGCCAACTATATCAGAGCCCACTAAACTGTCGATCCATTTGTTTTCTAATTTCATCGACGGTAAACTGTCTGCTACTGCTTCTGTTAACAGCTGATATTCGCTGTGTACAGGCACCTGAGATTCTAGATTGTTTCTCAACTGAAAGTTCAACAGTGCTGTATCTGATGGTATAACTGAATTGAAATTATATGTCACAAACTTATCAGTGTCTATAAATGCAACATACGCTACGCCAGATCCGCTGGGATTAGCGATTAGTCCTGCAACTTCTGCAGCTGATCGTGTTCTGTCAGACATAGATACGGGTACTACAGCTTTGTTTTTTACCCAATAATAGTAATATGTTTCGCTGACCGTGCCAGTATAGGTACTAAAGAACTGTTTTACACTATAGACATCATCATTGGGATATAATGGTTGTCCGCTGATGCCCTGAGTTAATCCAATATTTGTATCTGCCAGAGCTGCCCACTCGCTGGGTAACAGCACTGTCTCTACCCATTCGAACACATCTATACTTGCGCCGGATACTAATTGATTCCAAGCACCTAAACGATATGCAGCATCGTTTTGTTCAGCGTATTGAAACTTAGCTGTGCCGGTGTTCCACCATAATTTTCCTACATTTTTTTCTAACCAATTTACCGATGTATCTACTACCACCTCGTCTGTGCCTATAGAGTAAATTGCAGGATCATAAGGAGTTTTGAATTTAATTTCCTGTTCCGCTATGTTTAATATTTTACCAGCAGCAGCATTGACATAATCAACATCCTGAATTTTTATGTTGCGCACATTGTCATATAATTCAACTTTTTTAATTTTTCTAAGATCAATCAATGGCTGTTGAGTAGTTAATGTAATCCACGATATTGCATCTTGACTGGCCGTAAATAGTCTTGCCAGTCCTTGAGTGCTATTGGTCGCCGAGTTTTTGTAGTAAGGAGATCCTACTAGTATTTTAGTTCCCACACAATCTATACTAGAACCAAAAGATTCATCTGCCTGTAAACTAGCGTCTAATTTTTCAGTAAGGAAAAACACCTGGTCTTTTTTATCAAACACATACACACCACCAGTAAATCCCCGGTCTACAAAGAATCGTGTGCTGGCATTATCAAATGTAGTGCCTTCAAGTATATCAAAATTTATAGGAAATAATGTTTTGGTATTTCTTGCGCCTACTGCTATTTTTGCAGCATTAGGACTGATTGATACTGCGTAGCCAAAATACTCATTGGCGTATATATCAAAACTCTGCAATTTCTGTTTCACGCGGAATTCTGTCACAGGTTGGTCCAATTCCAACAAATACACTGATCCCTGATCTTGGTAGTTTATATCTGCTTTTGGACTTGATACTACTAATGTAGTTCCAGCAGAATCGATGTCCATAGAGAATCCAAACTGATCGCCGGTGCTGATAACTAGGCCCGAGTCTATGTCTGTGAATGAGGACAGCGATCCTGCATTTATCATTTGTGTGAGTTCATAAGAATCATATGAAGTTTTCTTATACACAAATATTTTACCAGACGAAACTGTGGTGCTGTCGCCCACCTGTTGCCAATTCGCACTGTTAGACGGGTCTTCGTTATAACTGCGATACGTGCTGTCTGGACCTAAAAATACATCTCCCAGTTGATAATATTGATAAGAATTTCCAGGCGATCCTTGATATCTCACCACTTCGCCTTCTACATATTCTACATCTCCGCGCCATATACCTCGATAATTAGCAAAATATTGCCCGTCACTGTCAGGAGCGCCGATGACTAATATACTGCCATCTCTGCTCATGGTCATTGAAAAACCAAACTGATCACCTTGTTTGACTAATTCTGCTTTTTGCAGATCTGTTAGTAGACCTGTGGTAGTAAATTCTTGTGTAGATCCATCATCCTCCACAGAGATATTTGTTGGCAAGGAACAATGTGTAGATATGTCGCTGACTTTGAGCCAATTCTGTGAGTCTAATGTAATAGTGCTGCCATCTGATGTCGACCCATCTAAGCTCTGCCAAAGATTTCCGCGAACTGCTTCTGCTATAGGATCTTGAGCTGCTTGCCATACTATCTCGCCTTGCTTGTAGGAATCAAACAGATGGTATATACCTTTATACAAGGGATTTTCCATGTGTGTCCATGATGATCCATTGAATTTATAGAGATACACTCTGCCTGTGTTGTTGTAAGATCCAATAGCAGACACCGCCATATAATACTCAGTGCCGTTTACACCTATGGTTATCTCGGAACCAAACACTTCGTTGTCTGAGGGCCTTGGTGAAACAAATGCATCAGTGTTCACATATCTACCATTGACAAATTGATATATTGCAATCATACCCTGTTGATAATAACCTGGATTTCTACCAGATCCTGTCAACGGTATACCTGTGACATGTTGTTCCCAATCATCAGTGTTAATGGCTAAATTAGTGCTACCATCTCCTATTGCTGTGTTGGCATTTTTAGCTCGGTATAATCTACCACCGTATAAAACAATTTCATCTTGTTGATAGAATACGTCTGCTGCCCATTCGCCCATGAAATTGCTCGGCACACCGCTGGCCAAAGGAGCTCCTATCACAAGATACTTGCCGTCTGGACTTACAGCCATTTTTTCGCCAAATGATCCCACAGCAGTATTATAAAATCCCGCCGGAGGTGCAACTATCTGCTTTAAAGCTAATCCTGTATCGTTTTCTACATAGACATTGACAAATCCAGACCCCGGTATACTGACTATGACATGTTTGAGATTATTATCGTATACGACCTTAGTGCCTGCGCCTAGCGGCGAGGACACAGAAAAATCTGTAACTGTTTTTGCAGTATATAGTTTATTTTTTTCTATAACTTCCCATTGTTCACTGCCATTATCATCAATAAAAACCAAAGATTTATTTTTTAACAAGGCTGCACTGCGCTGATCAACATTGACATAATCAGGGAATCGTGCAGCTGTCAACAAGATAATATAACTCAACGTGCTGGCATCTATTTCAGGATCTTGAATATCTGAATTTACTTCCACCGTAACTGTGTCATTAGTAACTGCTGTAACTCGGAAAAATCCTGTGAGATTAATTATGTCACGAATACCTATAAAATCATCTACTGCAATTGTATGTGGCTTATTCAATGTCAGTGTTACTGTAGTGTCGTCAATTCTAATCACTGTTTCGATATATGCTAATTGAGACTGATTCGCTCTCAATACCGTCCAACTGCCCTGGTAAAAAGCAATCCAAATATGATCATTTTCATTGACTGTAGAGATATCGAGAGAAACTAGATCATCTATGGTAGCAATTTCATGTTGGTACTGATTGGTTCCCACATAACCTGCTGTTTGCGTAGGCAGTGTTTCTGTTGAGGTAGGCAGAATGCCCACAGTGTATGGCACAGGGGGAATAGTGAAGTCGACGGCAGCGAGTCTGTAATATTGATCTAATGACTGTGCAGTTTCTATGTTATTCACTATAAACAACTGAGGATTCAACAAAAATTTATTTTTAATTAACTGAATTTCTATTTCAGTGAATTGATCTGTGCCTCCTATTCTACCAAGTAAAAATGCCCACTCTTCATTAAGTTGTACGCTGGCTGAACCACTGCGGCTAAGTTTGCCAAAGATTTTGGTAATAGAATTACTGGTGCCTTTTTCTCTAATAAATCCCTGATATAACTGGAACTGGCTTACAGGATCTTCCGCAAGATTCTGTAAGTAATCTCGCTGTTGATATCCCACTGCATGTCTTGCTAGGTCACGCTGACTCCGACTAACACCTTCTGATGATGTTTCAAAATAATCGCTAAACTGTTTAATCTTGTAATCAAAATTTGCCACTAACTGTTTTTGTGGTTGTGAATCTAATTTAACCCAGTTAGCATCATTGAACTGTTCAGTGCCTAGCTGATTAACCAAGCTGGTCCAATTATATGATTTATATGCAACTATGTCTCCTAGTTTGTAGTCTCGGAAAGGTTGCCAGATCTGTATGTCAACATTGTCAAACAAGAAGCCCGGACTGGTGTAATCACCGTCCCAGTCTACTGTGCGGAAGGCCTGCATCTTAATTCGGCCTTGACGATATCCTGTGGTTTTATCATATATGATATCATTAAACACCGTTCTATCATCAAACACAGTCACATGTTCTTTCAGCACAAAGTACAGTTTTGCATAAAATAAACCGTCTGTGGTATTTGTGGTTTCTACTGTGACTGTTTGAAAACTTCTATTCACGTTAATGAATCGTGGAGCTAGGGGTTTACCGTCAGCCTTTAATACCTGATAGTCGTAAAATCCATCTAGAAGATTGTCAGTCACCCCCACGGGCACAGATATCTGCAATTTCTGTGCTGAAGGGCTAAGTGCTATTATAGCTCCAATTTCCCAGTTGTGCTTGGTCCAGAACATGAATTCTTTACAGGCGCTTAACCAATCTTGACTGGTTTGATTTACGGGATCATAGTTATCAAAAACTACACCTTGATTTTTTAGATAACTTTCGTACCCCAACAAAAAATCAACCACTTGTTGAATGCTGGTCAGTCTAGTACCGTAACTGATCTTTCTAGTAGCGATGATATTAAATGTTTTTCTTCTTTGAGCTTCTACTGCGCCAATTCGAGGTATATTTCCTAGTTTCTGCCAATTGGTTCTATCAAACTCCGAACCGCTGTTGTGAGTTTTTATGGCACGATAAAAATTACTTTGATATCTTACCAGCACTCCGTTATTATAGTTCTTGTCCTCGATCCAATCAGTAAATGACTCGCTGACTCCGCCAACTGATATCACAGGATCTTGTTGGCTAACCAAAGGTTGGTGATAAGTGAAATACGGTTGTATGTTATCGTAACCTTTGACTAACCAACCTCCCTGAGTTTTTTCAAGGATAACTCCACTATATGTAATGCTGGATATAGGACTGCTGACATTGAATATGATGTCGTAGTTTTCCGGAGGAATAAAAACACTAGACGTGGTAGCTGCTGGACTTTTAGAATCTAAAAGAAATTTCTGTTGCTGCTGGTCCACAAATCCACTCATTCTATATGACAGGGCAACATCAAGTTTTGATATCTTGTCTTGCAGTGTGCTGGCAGACATACCCCGTGAATTAGTATAGCTGACAAGATATTTTACAAGACCTACAGATAATTCACTAGACACCACTGGTGCAATGTCGGTGGTATTAATGAACAATTCAGTAACGTTACTGATATATTGACCTAACTTATTCAACTGTGTTATCGATCTGTCAAAATAGTCTGTGATATATTCAAATGGTTTCATCAAACACATAGCTGTTATCACAGCAAAGGGCCATTCTGAACTGGATCTCCATGCGTATTCTACCGGGGCAATATCACCTAGGGCAAAAGGGCCCTGATTATTGACTAATGCAAATTGCTGTGCTAGATTAGACTTCAGCGGACTCAGCAATTTACCATCACCGTCAACAGGAATATGTGAGATCAATCCGGGACGTTTGTATCTGTCATAACGACCGGCTCGAACACCTTTGCGAATTATTCCAGCTTCGAGGTCTTCCCATAAAATCAAGTTATTACCGGTATATGGGGCTGATCCATACTCGGCTTCCCACCATGTAGGCTGTTCTGAGAATCCCAACATTTCCCAAGGACAGCGATGTGGTCGATCAGTGTCATAGAAATGCTGATATACTCCTCTCCACCAACCAGGAATGTTTTTAGTCCTGGTGGGATCTGTCATGTTTGAATAGGTATAGGTAAATGAATTTTCGCTGTCGAAATATTCGTTTAGAGTATAGTTAATGTTGGTGTTTTGAATCCACTTTAGAAAATCCTGGACAACTATAGCATCTAGTTGTGATTTATCGTATTCGCCAACGCCATAAAATCCGCCTAATACAGCATCAATATCAAATACCGCAGCATCATATTGCTGCTTGATATTGTTGTAAATTCTAAGTTCAAATTCCAATAGCAGGTCATCACGGAAATCATTATATGCCGCAGTGATGCTACCGTCGTGGCCTTGTATCACAAATCTAGGTTCTTGATATGTATCATCAAGAAATTTCATCGGAAGATATTTTTTATACAGACCCATGGATGTTGGCGTAGGCGGCACATAATTGCTGGCTGTGGATACATATTCTCTGATTTCCAGTATGTCACTTTCTTGCAGAGCTATTAGAACTCGCACAAATCCAAAAGTCGATACGAAATCATAGTCTTTGGTGTTAGACAACTGTAAACCGTTTAGGTATACATAAACTGCACGATTGCTGAGAGTTTGCAGATCGAATTTTTCTGATAGAGCAAAAGTTGTTATACCAGTATCTTCAATTATTGTAGTTATGGCGGTATATGCGCCTGCACCCAGCATATCAGAATACGCAAATGCATCAGTGGATTTTTTAGTTGATGTTAAGCTATTAATGATGTCGTCCAGAAAATCGGGAACAGAATCATTAAAATCAATTTCAATAGATCGTATGATCAAATTGTTCTTGAAATCAGTATAGGCTTTTTGTGCGTATTGCAAAGACTTAATTATGTTATGTGTCTTGTCACAGAGACTCATCACTGCCAACGGAGCTACTCCGCTGTGTTTGAGAAATCGTTTGGCATGTTGCTTATAATCTATTAAATCTTTGAGATTGCTGAATCCCGGCATTGCGCCGATAAAATCTGTGTCCCATTCTACTGCACTGGAAACGTGATCTAATGCCTGCCCTAATGTGAACGATGTTAACTCTGCGTTAAATGGATTTTTTTCTAAGCCTACCGGTAATTCATAATATCCCTCGTCGGGTTCTTGATCTATCAATATTTTGATCACTACAACATCTTTGACTGAGAATTGTGTAGAAAACTCAAATACTCCTCGTTGTCTAGTCCATGTTCCTTGATATTTTGCGCCATTTACATAGAAATTGATCCTAGGCTCTTGAGTAATTGTTTCCCATTTTACTGTGAAAAATCTCAATGTGTTCGTAGCAGTATCTACTACTTGACTGTCTATTATAGGTTGTAGATATGTCTTAGATAATTCTCTCCATCCATTGGCATATGTATCTGCTATTTTATAGAAACCTGTGGCAATTTTTTTATTTGCTGGTGCCTTATTAATGGTATAATCAAAGGTGTCAGTATCCCAGTTAAATGCAAACTGTATGTCTCCAATATTATCTATGTTTAGATAACTGATTTGAAAACCTAATTCGCTATCAATGTTACCGGTGCCAGTTTTGTAACTGATGATTTTTGAACCTTGAAATTGTGTATCTGCATAAGTAGCAGCGTCTCCAAAGCTCACTGAATTATTATCGAACACATCAAATCTCGGGGCTTGATTTACTGAAGTTTTAGCTTGACTAACAATCCATTCTGTGCCTGTGTAATGAAACATCTTGCCTCGATTCACAGTGCCACGACGAACTAACACACATTCATCTATGAGAGAATCGCTGTCATCTGCGGAAGTTAGATGTATCTGTCTACGATTATTATGAGTTATAAATCCAACAGTGTAAATTCGATTGTTGGCAAGACGATCAGTGTCTGCTACTACAAGAATTCTAGCTCCTTCAAACAAGAATTCACCGTCTATGTTATATCCGGGGGATCCTTCTATATTTGAAAATATGTCCGTGGTGTTGGTGTCAATATAATCCACGGTCTGTTTGGCTGTGACTCCGTGATTAAACAATCTGAGATCGGCTGTGAATTCTATAATAGGACGTTTGGCACGGGCTGATTCCGCAGCAGGGAAATCTTCACCTCTGCTCTTATAAGCCTGTTCTAGCACACTTCTGTGAAACCAACGATTGTATCTACTCCAGGGATTTCTATCTGCACTGTTTCTAGCAACAGTGATGTAGTCTTTGTATGTGGCATATTCAGATGCATCATCAAATGGCTCTGTGTCAAATCCCGTGTTGTCAAACAACACTTCAGGCACATCTGTGGTCAATCTAGGCACCGTTAAATCGTTGAATCTAGTCAGTGTTATCGCTGTGCCTACTCCTTCTACTAACCAGGTGTCTCGAGAATAGTGTGCAGGAGATACATTACCTATGAATTCCACTATCATACCATTGCTGAATATAATACCATTGCCACTGGTGTATGTGGTTTTTCCTATAATCTCAAGTTCTACATTTACAAAACTGTTGCTTTCTATATCAGCTATGACAAATCTACCAAACATGTCGGGATTAATTTTACTCTGATAATACAGTATATCCGGTGAATCGTATGACACTTCAAAGGTCAAGATGCCATTTTCTATGCCGTTGTTTGTAATACCTTTGCTGTAGTCCAAGGCATTGCCAAGAGTAGCTGGTTCTATGTACTGCCAGTCTGCACTGTCTATGGTAATTGAGCTGGTATCAAGACTGGTAACATCTCTAATAGCTCTCCACAACTTTGAATCATATACTACAAGACTACCTGCTTGATAACTTTTACTAGGTATAAACAACAGAGAACCTGTGTCGTAGTTAGTGCGTATGGCGAGGCCTTGTCCTGGTGCATTTACCCTAAACTTATATGTTTGTCCTCTATACAGTGTTAGTGTGGGATTATTGGTATATGAATCTGGAGTAAACACAAATGAATTTGCAGTTGTACCTAATACCACTTTATAAGTGCTGACTATTCCAACATTTTGTCCAGCGATTTGAATACTACGGGGCCCTGTGGGTTCCCAGTAATATTCTCTATAATTGATAAATTTATCCCATTCTATAGGAGGATCCCAAGTATAGTGTGTTTGTCCTGTGACCTTATCATCCCTTTCTATGCTATTACCAAAGAATTTCAGTTGATTTTTAACATCGATATAGTCATAGAAGTTCTGTATTTTATCATCGTCCCGATAGATCACACCGGGTTCCAGCTGATAACTGCTGCGCAGTGTGGCATCTGTATCCACATAGATGTCGTTGCCGTTATAGGTTTTATCGTATCTACGACCAATGTACCCCACAACTTTGTCCAGCACTCCTGGTTGAATCAAGGGATCAAGCACTCCTGACAAAAACTTATCATTGGTAGGAGTTTGAAAAACCAACGGCAACAGTTCTACTGATTTTCGTATTGGTAAATTGCTATTAGGATAAAATTTATTTGCCATAGTTAAAAGATCTTATTTGAATGTTTGAAATTAATACCCATAGCTGCCGCCGCCACCACCACTGCTACCACCACTGCTACCACCACTGCTACCACCACCACTGCTAGTGCTTCGTGTGCTGGTGCTGCCATTTGTGCTGATTCTAGCTCCTGTGTTAGTTACCACCCTAGCAGGATCGACGCCGATACTAGCAGCTGTGATTGCTGTGACTATTTCTATGTCATCTACGGTAGCGCCGCTGATTAATATCTCATCTGCCCTGCTCTGTATTTCAAACAAACTGCCAAATACCTGAGACGCCTGTTTGGGAACTATAACTATATTAGCCAGATCGGGTGCCACAGAATTTAGGATATATGTGGTCAGCTCACTCATGTAAAATCTATCACCGAAATCCCAATTATTGATATCAAAGAACCCATCGATAGCAGTAATCACACGTACCTTGAGATCGTTGTCATTAACAGATTGATTTTGATTTTTAACCATCTTAAATACTGCCTGCAGTTTGGCATCAGCTTTGGCACCGAACAATACCTTGTATTTCACTGGATGATATATTATGTCATCACTGATAGATTTAATAGGGGACAACACAGTACCAAAGGTGGTTCGTAAATCATCGCTGGTAGGCGGTATCGGTTCAACGTTCGATCCAGTTGCTAAGAAAATTCTATAGTCTTGATCATAACTTCTGGTTAACAAATAAATGTCTATGATATTGCTAGATGAGGGATCGATTCTTCGGTCAACGCTGGCATTGTGGATGTATTGAAATTTAAGATTTCTTCTACCAATCTCTGCTTTGTATTGATTCACAGTGTCTAGACTGTTTGTGGTTCTGTTGATTTTTTTTACTATGTCTTCTGCTTGATCATAGAAATATATCAACTGTTGGTCCGGGTAAGTCGCTATATCATTGAAATCTATAAGAGATTCTTTTTCTCTAACTAATATAAGATCATTGGAATTATCTAATAGATTGAAAATTTTAGTACCATACACATCAGTGATTTCTTCAAAGAACAAGAAGTTCAGGTCTTGATCAATACCTACTAGATTTTCAAAACTGTCGGGATTATCTATAACTCCATCATCATCAGAATCACGAAATCCCAGCTTGATTTCGTTGGTGCTTTCGTATCCGTCATCAAATTTTATCGAATCACTGATTTCAAAATCTATATCTTGACGCAATTCGTTGATAAGATCGCTGGCAGTGTTAATTCCCAGTACTTTGATCTGATCTTTGACCACAGTTCCTAGTTGATCATTGTAACGTTTTTCGTTAGCATCAAAATAAAACCGATTTTGATTCACGCTGCCAAATACATAACTGAGAGTGCGTATTCTCACAGTGTAACTATCAGGCTGTTTGATAAAGGCCACGATCCACGAACTATCCACTGCGGTGTTAGTAATATCACCTGATTTACCTAGACTGAAATCGTCGACGAGATTGAGATTACTGGCTGTGATTATTTTCCATTGCGATTCTAGATCAGAATATCTCAGTCCAAAATTAAGATTGGCTGCTGCTTGATTAACTATTTCATTCTCTAATGCGGTGTTGAGATCGTTGATAAATCGTGGCACTATTCTTTCAGCAATTGCTCCTGTTGGTATTACATCACTGAAAAGAATTGGGCCTAAACCGTTGGTTAACACTCCTCGGCCAGCATTAGTGCCATCACCAACTACTCTAACTACCTTGGTCCAAAGACTAGCAGTCTGGGTGGGGTCGGCGGGGTCAACCGTGACAATCTTTCCTTTTTTGAATGCAAATCCCTGCGGAGCTGTGAATTTTATAGAGCTGTTTACTAGTAGGTATTTTAAAACAGCAGTTGAGTACGAGCCTACTTTCAGTAGTGAATTGTCTACGAGATTTTTCAAATATCCGGTGTCGCTGGAGACTGCTTGCCAAACTGTATTGGTGTCTGTGAACAGTATTTTATTAAACTTTGTGAAATAAAAATTATAAACTTCAGTGTCTGTGAACACAGGCTCGATGCTGCGTCTAATAAAATTAATGATATCTAATCTATTAGAAAACTTAAATGACAGCGTGGATTCATTTTCTTGTTTGTAGATATATCCATCATCGCCGAACACATTAATACTGCTGTATTTTCCTGTGGCGTCTAGTATGTCAAAATTTCTACTGATTCCGCTAGAGGTTCTATTCACTGCCTTGATTTTTAGAATATTCTGAGAGCTTGTTAAAGGAGCAAGATTATAATCCTCTGCTGTGATCATTCTATTCTGTGTATAGTACACTGCGGGAGCGTTGGCTCTGATAACATCGATGTCTTCAGATGCTGCTGAATTTGATACCGTGCTCTGCAATGCCAGCCCAATAGTTAATGTCTGCTCAATTCCAGATTTGTTAAGATATACCACGCTGATATTAATGCCTCGCATTTCATTGGGATATATGGTATAACTTAATCCATTGCTGGTTCTATAAAATATTCTAAATGATCCCTGTGGTAGATTTCCGTAGACTCCGTCTGCGAATACCAAATCGATGTTGTCATCTTCTTTGGTGTTTATGGCATAAATGTTGCGGATGTCCTGGGCAACACTGTTATAGGCTATGTTGTTGCCTACCAGAGATGATACTTTGGTCCACTCTTCTAGTTGTGTGCCCTGTGAACTCAATGAAAATAACCATACATCATCATTGTTGATGTTGCCTGCATCTACAGCAATTTTTTCATTGGTGGTAGGAACTTCTACAGTAAATTCTGCTAATTCAATAGTTCCCTGTTTGAACTGTATAAAAAATCCGGTGTTTGCACTACCGGGTCCCGAGCCGTCATTTTTATATATGAAACCCAATTGGTTGCCAGGTACTGGCGGTTCTTCGTAGATGTTTTCACTGTTCTTAAATGCTGTAGATACTATTTCAAATCCCATACTTAAGCCGCTGACATTTTTACTAAATGAAAACAACGGCACATCTGAGCTAATAGTACGAAATCTATACTGTTCTGTAGGGATCCCCTGAATTATAGCCGAACCTTGACTGCGACCAAATTCTGTGTTATCTGCCATGGCAGAATTTAATACAGTGAGAAACTGTTCTAACCAGTTGGTGTTGGTGGGATCGTTCCAGGTTATTAACTGTGACGCAAGATTCTTGCCATTGCTGTCTACGATATTATCAGTGGTGCTTATGGTAGTAAATTTCAACAATCCCTTAGAAGTCACATTTCGCTTGGCATTGTAACTTAACATACGAGCTATACGCAACACACTTTCTTTGGTTTCTGCAAGCTCAATGAAATTTTCTCTACTAGCAAGATCTATACGGAATGCCAGGCTCTGTCCTAAAAAAGCAATGGCGTCTATTAATGCGAGATACTCACTTGATTCTATATAGTCGTTGAAATCTTCAGGATAATTTTCTCTAAGGTAAGTGATAATAACTCTACGTAGATTTTCAAAGTCGTAGCTTTTGAAATCAGCGTTTCTAAATGTCTGATAGATTCTAGTCCAATCTTGATTTAAGATTAAATTATTTTGCCTGCTGGTCGTAGTCATACCAATATTTACCTTAAAAAATTAAATGGTCAGTTTATAACCCTGTTGGTTTTATCAAAATTAAGTGACATTTTTTCAGTGATGTTGAAAGGTCTGTAAATTAATTCCACCTGGATGCGCATGCCTTGATCTGTGCTGTCTATCTGCACTTCTTGTACAGATATCCTAGGATCATAGTTGACAATGGCTTCTACATCCTTGGCTATGATTTCCTTGACATCAGGAGTAAATGGCTCAAACAGCATGTCCCAGATCACTGTGCCGAATTCTGGATTTTCTAATTTCTCACCTTTGCGGATATAAAAATGATTGATCAAATCCTGTTTGACAAGATTGATGTCGTAGAGTTTGAAATTCTTATTAGATTCGCTGGAGCTGAATCCTTTATAAGTGTATTTGGCCTGATTCTCAGTGACATTGGCCACACTCTGTGCTGCGATTTTTTGATTGTATAGTCTTGTAGCCATGTTTAGGTATCCCTATCTGTTTTATCTGCTGTTAGTATGTCCGGTGCTCTGTGCTCGTGCAGTGCCCAAGGTTCATGCATAGGGATGCGTTTCATAATGCTTTGAACAACACCCGATTGATAGCGTTGGTCCCATCCAGTTATTATACTAGTAGCTGGATTATCTCGAAGGACATACGGTCTCACAAAGTCAGCAGCCGCAGCTGTTTCTGCATTGTTTGGTCCATTGAAATTGATTTTAGTACCGTTGAGTTTGAGCTCAGCACCACTACCAAGATTTATATCTGAGGTAGAGCTAATTCTAGTTTCTGCTCCAGACGCAATGTCTAAATCGTTGTTAGTGGATATTTTAGTTTTAGCTCCTACTAATATGTCAAGATTAGCACCTACTGTAAGTTTAGCATCATTGTTGATTAAAAATTCCATGTCAGTGGCAATTTCCACATGCCATTTGCCTGATTCAGTTCTCATATTAATGTTTCTACCTGCTTCGAGATTTATGTCTCGGTCAGCACGTATATTGAGATCTTGTTGAGTATGTAGACTAATACTGTCTTGTGCATATATATCTATCTTACCGTTACTGGTTAATTCAATCCATGCTGTGCCTCGGGCATTGGCAATGTAGATCAAATCTTCTGAATTGTGCATCAAGATTTGGTGACCTGTTCTAGTTCTCACTCTAAAATATTCACTAGCAGGAATGGTAGGGGATCCTATATCACCTTTTTTCTGATTAGCAGGGTCTAAAAGATCAATGTATTTTACCGGACCTTCTGCGGCAGATTTTTCTCTATGAAATCTGTCATTACCGTCGTCCATAACCAATTGTGTACCGCCCAGTCTACTCACCGGCACAGTGGCTTGACTGTCTGTTTTTCCTATCTTTTGTTTTTTAGCGGTAGATCTTCGATCCAGCGGGCCGGGTGTACTTATACCAAACACCATGCTAGGAGCTTCTCGTCTAGGTGAGCTTGTATTGAATCCCCTGACATCATCTTCTAGAAGTCCTTGTTCAAGAAATCTATCCGCTATGGGATGAACGACTCTGGGATATTTTTCGGGATCTATTTCTTGACGTTCTCCATTAATACGTTTGTTTATTTCTGCCACAGGCAACGGCAAAGGATTACCGGTGCTGTCTTTCATAGGACCGTATCGTTTTTTATCTTCGGCGTCGAGACTGTTTACAGTACTACCAGCTATAGCTGGCACCATATGATTGATATTTCTACCTGGCACACAGGCAAACCAGTAACCCAGGCTGGGATCACCGTTCACAAACAACACTAGCACGTTAACCCCAATATCCGGTGGCACAAACCACATGCCGTATGATTTCTGCGTGTCACTGAATCCGTCTATGGTAGACTTTGTGCCGTCATTGTTACCCATAAATTCGAAAGGTGTGTATCCAAAGAACGGAGATGCATATTTTACAATGAAAGTTTGACTGTCATCTCCTGCAGTATTCGCTTGATCTTTTAGTAAATTAACTTCTATTGATCCCATAAATGAGGGATCAAGGTGGCTGACTACTCTGGCCACATATATACCTGAAGTGAGGCCTCCAGAGGTAGCATCTCCTTCTGCTGATGGTCTTGTGACTTCTGCCATTATCGTTGTCCTAGATCTCTGTAATATTTAAATCCCACTATCACCGGGGCTTGATTAGAAGTTGTTGTTGTTGCTTTTTTATCTGCTGCTGCTTTGGCTGCTCTTCTCGAAGAGTTTCTGAGACTGTCTGTGGTATTAGCTGAACTAGAAGCAGCACCATTATTTGCTACCGCAGCTCGGTCAGTGAGATCGTTGGTGGCATTGCCAACACCACCAGTATAGGAGCTTCCGCTATTAGGTGAATTAGCTTTTTCTGCTGGTCTGTCTTTTTGTAATGCGGGACTGTTTTCTTTGGATATCAGAGCTGCACTTTCTCCGGTCACAGTTTCATTGATCTCAGGTCCCTGTGGCCCAGGCATGCGTAATAGTTTAAGTTTCTGCTTCCACATGCCGTCTGCGAATGTGTTCTCACACATGTTCACTCTATAAAGTCCACCAAACGCACTTTCTTTGCCGGCAACTGAAAAGTCATATAATCCAGTTTTAACGTCGATATCTGCCGGAGTTCGCAGTGATATGTAGATGTAGATATTGCCACTTTCATAATTCATTGTTCCGTCGTCAGTGATTTGAGATGTAGCACTTGCAGCCTTGGCGAAATAATTTGCACTACCGCTGTCCACTAACCAATAAGGATCTCCCAGTATTTCCAACGTCACAGTAACCATGTCGGCACTGCTTCCAGTGATAAATGCCCGTTGAAAATTTTCAGCAACTATTTCTTCACTGCTCTTATCGCCTGATCCACCCTTAGATCCTTCTAGAGCGTTAGGGTCTCTCAATGTTCTTGCGCGGCCGGCCTGTGCTGATTGCACCGATTTAGCAGGACCCTCCCCTGTCTTGTAAGTGGTGTTTGTAACTTCAGCATTTTTTTGATCTTGATTCGCAGTTTTAGCAGATTCATGTTGAGCTTTGGGATCAGTGGGGGTAAAAAACATATTATTGATTTCAATGGCTAATGTGAGAACATCAGTATTTTGCCCAGAGTAAATATATTGATATTCTTTTACAACCGATTTCATAAGTTCCTGATATCCTATCGGAGCTGAAGATGCATTTGTAAAAATACTTTGATGTGTGAGATACGGCACAACCCTGTAGATAATTCGTTTGGCATAATCTCCAGTGCTGTCATCAAAATCTAACATTTCTATTTGGACATCTAGTTTATACCACTGGATATAACCTGCAGGTAATAGTTTGTTGGGTTCTATGGCTTTTTTTGCCCAATCAGAACTAGTGATCACTCGATTTATAATTGCTGTCAGCGTCTGAGCTTGTCCAAATTGAAACGCACGAGTTTTGGGATCGATAACCATGCCATCTCGTTTCAACACACCTGTGGTTTCATCAAATGTATCGCCTGCACGTTTGAACAAAGGATTACCGCCGCTACCAATTTTCTGATTAAATCCCATGCTACCAGCAGCAATGACATTTTGTTCTCCCTGAGGTTGAGATACTGAATTATTTTGTGTATTAGATCTAGATGTGATAGCCTGTAACACAGCACGGTTGGTGCTGTCTGGCACTGCGTCGAGATCAATAGTGGCTTTGTTTTCAGTGCTGTCAGTGACTGCTGAAGACTTCCAATCGCTGGCCTGTATAGGAAATTGTATGACATATTCATCAGGAAATTTAATTTTCTTTTCGGCAACTAATTTGGCTTCGTTGGCATTGAGGTGGGCCACTAGACTGCCCGGTCCACTGGCTAACATTTCATATACATTTTCTCCGAATAGTTTTACGTCACTGTAGCTGGTATTGATAACATCTGAAAATCCTGTGTGATTTAGTGGTATGGCTTCTACCTTATACGTTGATCCACTTTCAGTTACCGTAAATTTAGTAGAAGTCAGTTTCATCACAAAAAACTTGGGTTTGATCACTTTGAGCTCTTTGCCTTGATCGTCATAGCCTTGTATATCCATGCGTAGAACATATGGTGTTACATTTAGATAGCTGTCGTAACCTGCTGCCGTTGCTGCCACCTGCATGCTCTGTAATAATAATCCCATAGAATGCGGTTCAATGATGTCAAAGCTAAACTTAATGGCATTGCTGTTTCCAGTCTTTTGATTAGATCCGATCAGAGTGTTCATAACAAAATTGTTAATATAATATTCTGGTACACCATAGAAAGTGTTTACACGTTCACTGTCGAATCTACCCCCGCTGGAAAAAATAATGTTGGTCAAGTCAGCAGGACTGTTTCTATATGAACTTGGATTGTTATACTGTTGTGGAGTTAAACAAGCCATGGTCCATAACACATTCATAGATGCAAACTGCTCCATGGGGTTAGGAACCAGTGCTGGTAAATCTTTAACAAAGGCTGTTGTAGTTTTTGACGCTTGTTGAGTTGAAGCACCGCCTCTCAACGGATTAGATGGTCTAGCGGGATCAAGATTGGTTATATTTTCCGCTGTACCTATGGGGATAGAGCTGCTAGTGGAATTCATTCTAACCATACTACCGTCTGGTTTGAACACTAATTCTTGACCTTCAGGAACAAATCTTGATGCCATTTAAACTCCCAGAAACTTTTGTAGATTGGTCTTTTTAGGCAGATATATCACGGTACCTGGTTCAAAGTCGTAGATTGGATCTTTCAGCACGGACATATTTCTCTGTATAAACACCCACCATAGTTTGGCGCTGCCGTAGGTATCATATGCCAGCAGGTCGGGTCTGTGACGATATTGATTTTCTATCACATATCTAAAATCATCGGACTCTGCAGGTACTGGTCTTATCTCTAGAAGATCAAGATAAAAATTGTTTTGTCGAGTATTTGCATACGGACTATTTTTAGAATATTTGGCCATTAGATGTATCCCACATTACCTTCACCGTTGGCTTCGGCTAGTCTGCCACGAGCATAATCTTGTATATCAAACTTCCTCAGCATTTCTCTACTATATACAGGAGCAACTGTGACCGATATAGTACTTAACACCGGCACCCAAGTTCTAGTTCTATATGTGTCACAGAGAATGTAATTTACATCGTCTTTGAGATCCACTGAAAAACTTTTTATGATAATAGGTGTTCTATCAAACACGCTGGCGCCATATCCAGTGAGATTACATACTATAGGAGGATTACCTGCATTGTCTCCTTGACCGAAAAACATCTTAGTAGCTGTTTTAAAAAATGTAGTAGCGGCAATCCAATAGGCCGCGTCTGTTTCTGTTTCACAACTGAAATCACCACTGATCTGGATGTCTTCTACTACGCTGTTTTTGTAATTGTGTTGTGTGTAATTGCTGTGTACAGGATTCACTACATTGTATTCAGCTTTAGTAGACACTGTGATATTTGGCAGATACGGCCAAACCACTCCGCCTGTGTCTTTCAGTCTATCAAACATTGCGCTGTTGAATATATTCCAATTACAAGTGATCCGCACTCGCCAATCATCTTTGCTTCCTGGCTGTAGTTGTATGGCTTGACCTTGGCTGGCAAATACTTCTGCCCCTTTGGGAATATTCACGCCTCGCTTGAGGCTAAGTAAGTTGTTGAGCATACCGGCAGCTGCACTAATACCGCCGGCAGCTTTCATTAGTCCGCCTGCAAGATTACCACCAGTGAGTTTGTTTATTGTTCCGGAGATGTCTGCTGATATGTTACTGGTTGATCCTGTTACAGATCTCAGAGAATCTACAGCACCGCCTACTTTACTTTGTACAACATTGTTTATGCCCATTGCAGAATTACCGTCAAACCTAGAACCACCACTCATGCCATTTAATCCCGAACCTATATCTCCCGAAAGTTCTGCACTGAGCTTATCAAGATTTTCTTTGGCCTGTGGGGAAACTTGGTTCTGTAAAGCAGCTTGTGCTTCATTAGTTGATTGGCCGATACTGTCCGAGAGACCCGCCACTAGAGTCGATAATGGTGCCACCGGATTACTGTTAGGCCCAGATGAGGGACTTCCGCCTAGAAAACCAAATTCTCTTGCTAATCTTTCCCCCTCAGCCCGTTGCTCTGGTGTGCTAGCAGCATTGTTGACTGGACGACCAAATCGATCTGTTGAAGCGATTTCATCATCGGTGCGAAAGCGATAATTTTTCTTTTGACTTTGTTCAACACGCTGTTTAGGAGATTGAGGGTATGTCTGAAGAGCCATTTTGAGCAGATTTCCTTGTCATATACACTATTTATTATAGAAAAAATATGCTATTATATAACTAACCCTGGAGAATACTAATTGACAATTGTACCTAAAATCAAGTATCTAACTAACAAAGATCTACTTAGAGAAATACATCTCAGCAAAAACACCTACTGTAGTTTTATAGATCCTGCATACGGTGATTACGATCTTATTGTTACAAACTTGGAAAAACTGAACATACGCACCATAGCAGAAGCCAAAAGAAATCGTGCAGCAAAAATGTCCAAGACTGCTCACGAATCCGCTGTGATCGCTGCCGGTAAAAAAATGCCAGCCAAAGAGTTTGAAATGGACTATCGCAAAGTACAGAAACAAGACCTAGTGTTTCGGGTAATGACTTTCACTCATGTACCGCTGGCACCTGGTCGTAAGAAGACTCTCAAAAATACCGCAGACAGTCATGACAAAGTTAACTTTCCACCGTTCCAACATTGGAAATATGACGCCAACGACAATCTCGTATGCGTGGGCAAAAGTCATTGGCAGGGGGATCTCAATCAAGGAAAATTCTCTAAGGATCATGGCCAAATGACTAACAATCTAGCCCGTATGTTCATCAAGCTCTGTGAACGATATGCCACTCGTGGCAACGTGCGAGGCTATACCTACAATGATGAAATGAAAGGTCAAGCCATACTTCAACTAACTCAAATAGGACTACAATTCGATGAAAGTAAATCTGATAATCCTTTTGCCTATTATACTGCTGCTGTGACCAATTCATTCGTTAGAATTATCAACCTTGAGAAGCGTAATCAAAACATTCGAGACGACATTCTCGAAATGAATGGTATGAATCCATCATGGACACGACAAAACAGTGGTGGCAACGGGGGTGTCGCTCCTGTGGTAAATGTTAATACCAGCGATTGGGATTGACATTTGTTTATCGGCGTAATATAATAAAACTATGAATCTATTCAAGAAAGTGGCTTCCTTCACCGACATACATTTTGGTCTCAAGTCGGGCAGTAGAACGCACAACACTGACTGCGAAGAATTTGTCAATTGGTTCTGTGACACAGCCCAAAAACAAGGCTGTGAAACTGCAATATTCTTAGGAGACTGGCATCATAATCGTAGCACTACCGATGTCAGTACTATGAATTATACCGTGAGTAATTTAGAACGACTCAGTCAAAGTTTTGAACGAGTATACTTCATCTTAGGCAATCACGATCTGTTCTACAAAGACAAACGAGAAATCAACTCTGTGGAATTCATGAGATTGTTTCCTAATGTGATTCCAATCAAAGAAACACTCACAGAAGGCAATGTTACAATTATGCCCTGGTTAGTAGGCGAAGAGTGGCGTGATATTCCTAAACTCAAAAGCCGTTATATATTTGGCCATTTAGAATTACCGTTGTTCTACATGAATGCTATGGTACAGATGCCGGATCACGGACAATTACAAGCAGAACATTTTACTAATCAAGAATATGTATTCAGTGGGCACTTCCATAAACGGCAAACCAAAGGCAACGTTACCTATATAGGCAACGCATTTCCTCATAACTACGCCGATGCAGGCGATGACGATCGTGGCATGATGATATTAGAGTGGGGTAATAAACCTCAATATCTAACCTGGCCCGGTCAACCTGTATATCGCACATACAAACTCAGCGAGATTATCGATCGACCAGATCAGCTGCTGCGAGAAAAAATGCACTGCCGTGTGACCATCGATCTGCCTATTACCTTTGAAGAAGCTAACTTTATCAAAGAACAATTTGTTCCTCAGTATAAACTGCGTGAACTAATGTTAATTCCAGAGAAAGTGGATATAGAAACCAACGTTGCTCCTATCGATATCAATTTTGAATCTGTGGACACCATAGTAATGAATCAAATCAATGCCATTGACAGTGAAAACTATGACAAAACACTGCTGCTAAACATCTATCAACACCTATGACAATTAAGATAAAAAATCTAACCGTTCGCAATTTCATGAGCGTTGGAGCTCAAACACAGGCCATAGACTTTGATCGCGGACAGTTAACACTGGTGCTAGGTGAGAATCTAGATCTAGGCGGTGATGACTCGGGTGCTAGAAATGGCACTGGTAAAACCACTATCATCAACGGTCTCAGCTATGCCATCTACGGACAGGCATTGACTAATATCAAGCGTGACAATCTTATCAATAAGATCAACGGCAAAGGCATGTTAACCACTGTGACTTTTGACAAAGACGGTGTTGAATATCACATCGAACGTGGTCGTAAACCTAACATATTAAAGTTCTCTATCAACGGGCAAGAACAACAACTCACAGATCTTGACGAAAGTCAGGGAGACAGCAGAGAAACACAAAAAGCCATTGAAGAAATGATTTCAATGAAACACGAAATGTTCAAACATCTCGTGGCATTGAACACGTATACAGAACCGTTTCTCAGCATGAAGGCTGCAGAACAACGTGCTATCATTGAACAACTGTTAGGGATCACTCTGCTCAGTGAAAAAGCCGAAGCCCTCAAGGAACAGATTAAATTAACCAAAGAAGCAGTGGCTACAGAAAATACCAGGGTAGAAACTGTGAAAGCCAGCAATGAAAGAATACAGCAGAGTATAGAATCACTGATCCGCAAACAGCGTATGTGGGAAGAACAGAAAGAAACTGCTCTGACCAATCTACTAAAAAGCATAGACAGACTCAGCGATATAGATATCGATGTTGAGATCGCGAATCAACGTGCATTAGTTGAATGGAGCAAAAACAACAAAGATAAAAATTCTTTGGTATCGTTGATAGCCAAACAAACTTCTGCGGTTGAAAAAGAACAGCGAAATTTAGAAAAATTAGAAAACGAACTGATTTCGTTGGCCGAGCATAAATGTCATAGCTGTGGTCAAGAGGTGCATGACGAAAAATATGAAACCATGATGGCTACTAAAGTCAAACAGGTCAAAGAATCTAGAGACAATGTAACTGTACAAGAAAAAGAACTCAGCGATCTCAAAGAAGCGCTGGATATGTTAGACGTGTTAGGGGCGTGTCCTGAGGTTGTCTATGACAGTCTAGAACAGGCACTGAATCATAAAAACACACTGAGTAGTTTAGAACGTGATATTACTATCAAAACTGCTGAAGAAAATCCCTATGACGATCAAATCACTGATCTGAAGGAAACTGCTGTACAGGAAATAGACTGGATGAATCTTAATGAACTAGTTAGAGTCAAAGATCATCAAGAGTTCTTGTACAAACTGTTGACTAACAAAGATAGTTTTGTTCGCAAACGAATAATAGATCAGAATCTGGCATTTCTAAATCAACGACTCACTTATTATCTAGATAAAATCGGGTTGCCTCACACAGTAGAGTTTCAGAATGACTTGACTGTGATAATTACACAGCTGGGACAAGACTTAGATTTTGACAATCTAAGCCGGGGTGAACGCAATCGACTTATACTGAGCCTGAGTTGGGCTTTTAGGGATGTGTGGGAGAATCTCTATCACAGCATCAATCTTCTATTCATCGACGAATTAGTGGATTCTGGTATGGATGCATCTGGTGTGGAATCTAGTATTGCTGTATTGAAAAAGATGACACGTGAACGTGATAAGAATGTGTTCCTAATCAGTCATCGTGACGATCTAACCAGCAGAGTAAATCACGTACTAAAGGTGATCAAAGAAGGAGGGTTCACCTCATACGCAACAGATGTTGATGTTATTGAATAACTTGTAAAGGCATACCTTTGTATAAATAACTTGTAAAGGCAAAGGAGAACAAAATGTTCATGCAAAACGACCATACTGTAGAATATTTTAAAATTATTAATAGATATCAACAATGTCAACAACATATTACAAAAAAATCTCAACTATTAGGATATTATGAAAAACACCATATTATTCCTAAAAGTATGGGAGGGTCTAATTTCAAAGATAATATTGTATATCTTTCAGCAGAAGATCATTTAATGTGCCATAAACTATTGATAGAAATGACCGAGGATGCCGACAAAGGAAAAATGTGGAGTGGGTTATGGCGGATGATGAATAAACAAAGCAAGAATCAAGATAGAAATTTTACATTTACAGAAAATGAATATTTGCAAGCAAGGAAGAATCATGCCGAGGTTCATCGGAAAAGAATGTTGGAAAATAATCCTTTTAAAAATAAAAAACATACCTTAGCAACTAAAGAAAAAATGTCTAATGCTAAAAAAGGTAAATCTTGGGAAGAAATATATGGTTTAGAAGGAGCAAAATTAAAAAAGATCAAAACTAGTATTGCCGCAAGTAGACCGCACGGTCCTCAGATCATTGTTACTTGTGAGTATTGTGGAAAGTCTGGAGGCGTTGGTATTATGAAAAGATGGCATGGTGATCGGTGTAAACACAATCTACAAGAGTTAGCTCAATGAGCACAGACAGTCACGACCGAATGATTCATGCTTTTCAAGAATATTTCAAGTGGCAGGAACGATTTGAATACAAAGGTTCAGGCGAGGCAGGCATTAAGGCAAGGTATTGGCTATCAGAAATACGCACAGAGGCATCAAAAAGGCGAGTAGAAATACAGGAAAAACGTAAAATACGTAGAGCAGCCAGAAAAGGCATGAGAGGAAAACCACTCTCACTAACTAAATGAGTGCAATGGACGTATCAAAATCAACCCGTAAACGAAATATCAGAAGGCTATATTGGCTTTGTTTATATCATCACAAATAAAACCACCGGACAGAAGTACATAGGCAAGAAATTAGCACAATTTAAACGTACTAAACCCCCACTCAAAGGCAAACGACTTAAAAGAAGATCAGTAATAGAAAGCGATTGGCGCGAGTATTACGGCTCTTCAGACAGGTTAAACGCAGACGTCCAAGCATTAGGTCCGGAAAACTTCACAAGAGAAATACTTTACCTTTGCAAGTCTAAGGCAGAAATGTCATATCTAGAGGCACGAGAACAGTTTGAACGTAGGGTTTTAGAAACAGATGACTATTATAATGGCATTATAAACGTCAGAGTTGGCGGTTCAAATATACTTAGACAGCGTCTACTAGAACAATCTCAGGCAAAATAAAGCGGTTTATTGGCTAGCGCAGGCCTAATTTCGTGCGCTCTAAACCTGGTCTACGTGTACACAGGGATGGAAAACCTTGCCGCAAAGGTGCTTAACCACTACCCGAAAGGATGACGATCGCTACTAAGACCTGCGATTTGGTTATTTGAAAAGAATAAAAAGGCAAAAAGAGGGGAAATAAGCCCCACGTGTGTATGTCTGTTAGCGTAGATGTATATACCGCCGTCATATAAAGACGCAGCTAAAGGTACCGGATGACCGCCTTGGTAATGCTGTAACGCTAGAGTGTACTGTGCAACTCGCATAATGCTCTTATCTTTGCCCGGCCTGGGCAAAGTGTGACTGAACAATCTGCATAATACTTAAATTGCTTCGCAATTATAGTAATCTCAAATATAAAAAGAAGACAATCCGCGTTGAGCGATCAGCGAAAACGCAAACGAGCGCAAGCTCGTTATTATAATAAATAAACAATATTAGAAATTGATTATGAAATATCAACGACACAAAAACAATTATCTCTATGAAGGTCTAGATTATTCAACGTCTCACAGTATGATACAATATCTTGCCAAACAAATAGGAACTGCCTAATATGAGAATCACTGAAATATTAACTGAATCGCAGCTCGAACAGCTAGACGAAGGACCAATTCTAAATAAAATTGGAACTGGTGTGGCCAATGTTGTTGGAGGAGTTGCCAAAGGCGTAGGGGCAGTAGCTGGAGGCGTGGCAGGCCTAGGCAGTGCATTCAAAAAAGGCTTTGATCGGTCCAAAGGCATTGTAAGTCAAGGAGGCGATTATGTAGCTCCTCCTGATGCACCGGCTCCACCTAAAGCAGGAACTCCAGCACCACAACCACAAGATAGAATTGATCCTACAATGGATGAGCCGGCAGCGGCAGCACCTGAAGCGCCTGGAGCGGCAGCAGCGCCAGCAGCAGCATCCGGTGATGCAGGTTTGTCCACAACAACTCCTCCATCAGCTGCTGAAATTAATGCACAAGGTCCCAAAGGCACAGCTCCGGCTAAAGCACAAACTGGAGATGCTGGCAAAGCATTAGCAAAAAGCACAGCCGTAGTTGATAAGCAGCAGGCAGTATCACAACAAAAAGCCAATCAAACTGTGTATGCACAGATCAAAGCCAATGTAGACAAGCTAGACAAAAAAGGCAAGCAGGAAATTCTGCAACTGCTACAGAAATCTATGTCAGCAGCAGCACCAGCAAAACCAGGAGCAGCACCTGCTGCAGGCGCAGGAGCAATGGGTCAAATGGCTAACACACTAGCCGGTGGAAAACCCAACACTATGGCAAATGCTCCTGTGAGCAAAACAAATACTGCCAAGCCAGGCAATCCAAATGCGGCTCCAGCTGCAGATCCGGCAACAACAGCAGCACCAACGGCAACAAAAGCCAAAGGTGGTAAAGTAGCAGGTCAAGTTAGTCAAACACCCGGTGCTGTACGTAAACGCAATGCAAGAGCAACAGCTAAATCTGCTAATTCTGCAGGTGCAGCAGCAATGGGAGGTATGGCAAATCAACTAACTAAACAAAACGCCAGTAAAAACAATTACGGAAATGCATTGTCAGAAGCCTTGGCCCAACGTGTGGAAACGCACAAACAGAAAATGTTTGAAACTGGACTAGCACAAGGCACAATCAGCGTGTTTAGAAAATGAAAATACGTGATATCATAGAAGCCAACACACCTGCGCCTTCATTCGGTCTAAAGTCATTGCCCGTAGGAAGCCCTGATAATGCATATCAGAAAGGCAAAGATTTTGGTACAAAATTATTGAGTCCCTCGCAGTGGTTCCAAGGCGGCAGTGGTGGCAACCTTGATAAAGAAAAACAAGATAAAGATAACGAAAAACAAGGCACTACAGAACCCAGCAGCAAACAGTATCAAGACAGTTTAGAAAAAGCTCAGTTCGGCACTACATTGAATACTGTAGATGTACAAAATTTAAAAGTAATTTATGGCAAGGTGAAAACTGGAGAGATCGCCAGTGACAATACTGAAACAGACCTGGCAGCGTTAAAAGCTGCCTATGATGGTTACAATCTTGATCAACCGCAGCGTGACATTGTGAAAAATATCATCAACAAAGTCTAAAAGAAAGGCAGGCCGGTTTTCTTTGTGGTTTCGAGATTTTCTTTGATTATTTCACCTACAAGTTCTCTTTCTTCATAGCTGAGGTGCATTGCCTCTGAATATGAAAGACCCCGCATATACCAAGCTAGTTTCAAACAATCTTTTTTAATTGCTCTTGCCTGTTTGTCTAAATCGCTGGCTTCCTGTAAAATCTCCGGCAGAGTCATTTTCGAGATTTTACTGCGAAAAAATTTGATTGATCCATGGTGATCGGAACATTGTATTCATGATCACAGTTTGTGCATTTGAGATTTTGAGCAGCTAGGTCTACCTGTTCTTTGAGTGTTTTCAAATGATCACTGAGTGTTTGAAATACTTCTTTGTTGCAGTTATTGATAAATTCTTTGATAAGAGCCTTGTCGCTGGTAACACCGTCGGGTGTCTGTATTTTAGAAATACAGTCACTGATAATATCCACGGTGAACTGTGTGAGTTTGACAAAGCTCTTGCCAAACTGTTCTATTTTTTGTTCATCTTCCATTGTGTCATCATTGACAATATTAAAAATTTTCTGTTGTTCTATGGTTCTAATCTGTGTCTTTGACAATTCTTGATAGGTATATGGTCTTATAGTTATCACCAACGGATCTACTTCTATAGTATCAGTATACACATAGTTTTGAAACATAGATAACCAATCACTGAGATTGACATCATAATCATTTTCGTTTTCACAAGACGGACATTTGGTAGTAATCTCCATGCTGTCGCCATAAGTGGCAATACGTATAGCTATCAAAGCAAAGTCCACATCCAAGGCAGGCATCAGCCACGGGTCCTTGATAGCTGGAATACAGCTCTTTATAACTTCTACTGATGCCTGCCCAGTGATCAATGCATCAGGAGTTTTAAACATTAATTCATCTTTGGCTGTCATAGAATACACAGGATATTCTTCAGTGGTGCTGACATCCAATGTTCCATCGGGATAAAATCTACCCTTGCTAGGCAATTTCACATAGATTTTTGGTTGTCTAAACCAATTAGCCAATGGATTTTTTGGTGCAGCCTGTGGAATAGTGTTTTCGTTCATTTTTTATCTCCGATAAATAGTTATTACAAACAGTATTTATATACGCATTTAACCACCACAGAAACATATGGCAGAAAAAGTTACTATTGATATTCCAGGAATTGGCAAAGTAGAAGCAGAAAACGCTGCCTCTGAAGCCACGCTGAAAAAATTACTAGATGCAATAAACAAAAATCAAAAAGCCAATCCAGGAATTGGCAAAGTAGAAGCAGAAAACGCTGCCTCTGAAGCCATGCTGAAAAAATTACTAGATGCAATAAACAAAAATCAAAAAGCCAATGCTAAAGCCGGAGCATCTGGAGGTGCTAGAGCAGGCGACGGAACTGCTGGTGGCGCGGGAGGTGGCGGGGGTAGGGCAGGTGGTGGAGCAGGTCCTCAAGCCGCCGCAGCTTCAAAGAATGCTAAGGCACTGAATGCACTCGGAGCAGCTGGTGCTGGTGCTGGATATGCACTAGGCACAGCTGCTAAAGCAACTAAAGCTGCAGGTGGTGCTCTTGTTGGACTGGGAGAGAAAACTACACAACTAATTGGTAAATTTGCAGCAGTAGGTGATGACTTAACTAAAGCGGCTGATATTTTCAGCGGCATTCCTATAATAGGTTCTATGTTTTCTGCAGTGGCCAGTGCCGTAGAAAGTACTATATCTGTATATTCAGCAGCATCCGCTGGCGGCGCATCATTTGGTGGTAGTCTCAATGCTTTTTCTAACGCAGCCTCTAGCGCAGGTATGAGCATGCAGGAGTTTGGAAATCTCATAAGACAGAATGGACAAGGTCTGCTGGCATTCGGTGCTACCACAGAAGCAGGTGCACAGAATTTTGCCAAAGTGTCTAGACAACTGAGAGCTACTGGCAGCGACTTATACGCTTTGGGATTCAGTACTAAAGATATCAATGCGGGATTAGTCAGTTACGGTTCTTTATTAAGACTTCAAGGAGGACAGGGAAAGCAGTCTAATGAACAGATGATTAAAGGAGCTAAAACATATCTAAAAGAACTAGATCTTATGGCCAAAGTGACTGGCGAAGAACGTAGTACAAAAGAACAACAGATGAAAGCCTTGGCCATAGACGCACAATTTATAGGATCGATGGCAGGAAAAAGTCAAGAAGCTAGACAATCATTTTTAACAACTGTTGGTAAAATTCCAGGACCATTGCAGGGATTTGTTAAAGATTTTCTAGCTACTGGCACGTTGACCACTGATGAAACACAACGGATTGGCGCACTGATGGGCGGCGATGTAATGAAAGAACTGCAAAATATGAGAAATAAATTGCAGTCGGGCGCAACATTATCTGCGGAGGAGCAGGATCGGTTAGCATTAATAATGAAGAAGGCCGGCCAAAAAACATTATTGTCATCTGGAGCTGCTCTGGCCGGTTCCGCCGAAATGGCCACCGCCACAGTGGCGGTGGCATCTGCAGCACAGATAAATGAAAAAGCAATCACACAAGGCACGGCTGAACAAAAGAAAGCAGCCGAAGAAACCGACAAGCTGAACGAAGAAACCAACAAGGCAAAATCTAGTTTAGCAGAATTTAGTAATAAATTTTCAATGGTATTAGTTAACAGCGGTCTGCTGGGCACATTATTGGAAGCATTTAAATTTACTGCAAATTTTGTGCTGGCATATGTAGTACCGATGTTTCACGTGTTCGTGGCTTCTGTAAATGCCGTAGTTGGTTCATTTCTAACCAGTTTTCTTCCAGCTATTAATAGTGCAGGCGGATTTTTCAACGGGGTATTGATTCCGGCAATACGGGCATTCACTGATTTTTTAGTGGTCGACCTCATACCTGCAGTAGCTAAAAGTTTCCACGATCTGCGTCCTGTGTTGCAATTACTTGGCGGTGCTGTGATGACAGTAGCTAAGTTTATCACTGACAATCTCACCGCAGTATTGGTTACGGTCGGTATCGGCTTGTTGGCATATTATGCTATTTTAACGGTGCTCACTATAGCGAATTTTTTAGAAGCTGCATCTAAGGTTACATTGCTTGCGGCAACAGGCGGATTAATATTAGGAACTCTAGTAGTAGCAGCAAAATTTATTTTATTAGCACTCGGCGCAGTGGCAGTGGCTGCGGCATTTCTACTAATGATTTGGCCAATTACATTAACTGTGGCTGCAGTTGTTGCATTGATAGCGATATTTAGGAATCTATATAAAACAGGTTGGGATCTAACCACAATCTTCGAAGCGGTAAAAGATAACTTATACCGTGTTTTTGTTTTGGGTTTTAGAGAGATTATAATTGGCCTCAAATCATTTATGGGTCGGCTGATTGGGTACAGCGCAAATGTTGAAAAAAAAGATAGAGAAGCATTAGCAAAAGAAAAAGATAAACTGGACAAAGCTGAAATAGCCCGTGATAAGGCAAGAGCGGAAAAAACTGAATTACGAAAAACCGACGATGATCGAAAACAAGAAGCAGAAAAGAAACGCAAAGCAGAAGAGGAACGAAAACAGAAAGAACTAGAGAACCGAAAACCATCCACACCACCTTCTTTGCCCGACAGTAGCAAAGCGGCGGGAGCGGTCGGCGCAGTGAGTACTGCTGCAGTTAATACTGCTGCAGGCAATACTGCTGTTGCTAACTCGGTCCCTGGCATGGATTACAACATAGGCGGTGATGAACAACTGAAAAAGTTTGCTGAACGTGAAGGCAGTTCATTTGTGCCTGCTACACCGGTAACCCCAACAACACCTGCAGGTGCACAACAAGCTCAAGCAGGTGCAGCAGGCACAGTGCCTGCTACACCGGTAAC
>Ga0247834_1001502_pt1 | contig 39559 bp, 48 predicted proteins | sample LaCruzMarch2015__8_FD_187118 | JGI IMG/M metagenome (GOLD analysis project Ga0247834, IMG submission 187118) | Freshwater microbial communities from meromictic Lake La Cruz, Castile-La Mancha, Spain - LaCruzMarch2015_12m | ecosystem: Environmental > Aquatic > Freshwater > Lake | place: Spain... | reverse complement strand
AACTTGCGGCGCGCGCTCCAGGTGCTGCGCATGCGGGCGCTGGCGTTGCGAGTTTCAAGCGGCGAGCGATATCCCGAATGCTCATCGACGGCGTGTGTTGCGTCCTTCGTCACGATGCAGATCGTAGTGCCCGATGCACCGCGTGGGCAATGGCGATCGGCTAACTCTTGCTTCCTAAGCGGGGTTCGGTCCCCTTCAGGATTCGTTCAAGATTACTGCGGTGTTTCCACACGACCAGCGCCGCAACGCCCGCGGTGACAATGATGGCGGGCAGGGCGTGCGCAACGGGTAACTCGCCGTCCGTGGTACCTGTGCCGGTGGTCATGATGGCTGCAGCGGCCACAGTGAGCGGAATAGAAACGGCCGCCAGCATGCTGGCAATACTCATGGTGCGGGTCAGTGCAATCATGATCGCCCAAAGTCCAATCGCCACTAAGAGCGGTCCAGTGAGTACCGGCCAGATCGCCAACATGGCGCCGCTGCCGGTCGCCACGCCCTTGCCGCCCTTGAATCCAACGAACGGACTGAACATATGCCCAAGCACTGCGGCGATGGGCATCATCAACCACCACCACATGTCAGCGCGTGGAATTTCATCAGCCGGGTGCCCAAGAATGCCGGCCATCATGCCTGCGAGCAGTACCGGCGCAGCGCCCTTGACCGCGTCAAGCAGATACACCAACACGCCCCATTTCCATCCGAGCGCCCGCGAGACATTGGTGGCGCCAATGTTTCCACTGCCAACCGTGCGCAAGTTCACGCCGTTCATGCGTGCCACGATCGGTCCAAATGGAATGCTTCCGCACCCGAAAGCGACGAGTGCTGCAATCGACCAGTGCGCTGGGGTGAACGCGTCAGTCGACGCGAGTGCATCAGTGATCATGGGCGCGATGCTAGACAACTACTGAGTGGTTGTCTTCGCTGGTTGCCGGCGCTGGCTCTGGCGTTCGGCCATCACCGAACCCCGTACCGATGGCGCGAGCAGCCTCGATAAGTGGGTTATTCAGCGGCACCAAGCGCTGCTTTCCAACGGCGTGCATGATGTCAACATCGCCGAAGACATTGCCTTGGCGCATCACCATGCGGCTTTGCTTGCCTTCTAAAAGTGTCTTGATGGCGTGGTAACCAAAGTGCGTAGCCAGGATGCGATCGGCCGGAATTGGCCCGCCGCCACGCTGAATGTGACCCAATGCGCTGGCGCGTGTCTCCACGCCAGTTCGCTTGGAGATTTCGTCCGCTACCCAGCGACCAATGCCGCCGAGGCGAATTGGATCCGGCGAAGTTGGATCAACGCGATCGACCATCTGCTTGCCTTCACGCGGGCGCGCGCCTTCGGCGGCAACGATGATCGCAAAGCCGGGGCCCTTATTCATGCGAAAATCGATGTTCTCGCAGATGTGGTCAAGATCGAACGGAATCTCTGGAAGCAGGATGATGTCACTACCGCTGGCAACTCCAGCGGTCAGCGCTATCCATCCAGCATTGCGGCCCATGACTTCACACACCATCACGCGGTGATGACTATCCGCAGTGGACTGCAATTTGTCGAGCGCTTCGGTGGCGGTGTTGACGGCTGTCAGAAATCCGAAAGTGATCTCTGTGCCAACAATGTCGTTGTCGATGGTCTTGGGAACACCAATGATGTTCACGCCGCTCTCCACCAGCGGAGCAGCGCTTGCCATGGTGCCATCGCCACCGATGACGATGATGGCGTCAAGTTGATGGCGGCGCGCAGTATCCACGCAGCGATCGGTGACGTTTTCCCACACCGGACCGGTGACGGGGTCAACACGCACGCAGTAGCGGCGTGGATTGGCGCGGTTGTTTGAACCAAGCACGGTGCCGCCGCGCGTCAGAATTCCACTGACATCGCGTGCGCTCAGCGGGCGAACGCGATCTTCAATGAGACCTTGAAATCCGTCTTCAATGCCGAATACTTCAATGCCGTGCTTCCAAATGGCAGTCTTGGTAACAGCTCGAATGACTGCGTTGAGGCCGGGGCAGTCGCCGCCGCCGGTTAGTACGCCGATGCGCTTAATGGAGTGTGACATGGTGGTTGGGGCGGCAAGGATAGCGATTGTTGCCACAATCCGTCATACACCGCGCCAATTGCGGCGGATTCTCGTTCGATTGAGAATCCCGCAAGAACATGACGATGCGCAGCGATTCCCATGGCGATGGTTGCATCGGGTGACGCCATGAGCTCGTCAAGCCGCGCCTGCAGCGATTCCATGTCGTCCATGTCCACCAAATATCCCGTCTCTCCGTTCACAATCAGTCGCGGCGCGGCGCCAACGCGCGTGGCCACCGTAGTGGTGGCGCTGGCACCCGCCTCCAGTGGCAGCAGCCCAAATCCTTCCCAGCGCTGCGGCGAAACGTTCACAATCACCCGGCGCAGCCAGGCGCGCACTTCCTCCATGGGTAATTCTCCAAGAAATACGATCCGCGACGCCACTCCAGCCGCAGCAGCGCGCGCTTTGAGGTCAGCAACGAAAGCAATTTCCTCCGGCTTGATCGACCCAACAATCACGGCGGTGAAATCCGGGTACTTGGGTAGCAGCGCGCACATGGCGTCCACAAAGCGATCGGTTCCCTTTTGCGCCCGCACGCGACCGAAGATGCCAATTCCGTAGCGCCCTGGCATCCCACCCGCCTTCCATTCCTGAACACGATCGGACGATGGATGGAACTTGCTGGTGTCCACGCCGTGCGAGATCACCGTGCAGGGAACCTTGAGATAGGAAGCTGCTTCCGGCGAGACCGCAATGACCGCATCCATGCGTTGAATCAGGGAGCGCGTCCAACGGGTGTGCTCGCGTTGCGCGGCGGAAGTGAAGACCAGCTTGAGTTTCTTGCCGCTCATCCACTTGAGAACCACGCCGGCCAGCATCTCGCCGTTGCGGCGCGCGTGCCAAATACGAAACGGGCGTCCCTTAATTGGACTTCGAATGTTCCACAGCACATCCATGGCGCCGACTTGGGGCCAGTCGAGCGGGAGGCGCGGTCCGACAGTGGCGATGCGCAGTTCGCGTTCTTGTATGGGTAGCAGGGCAGCGACTGTTGACGTGACGCCGGAGTACTTCCGCTTGAGATTCGGAGCGATCACTTCAATATCAACCATGCTTCGTCGATTGCGCTGCATCACCTGAAGTCTAACGGGCAATCCGCGCTTCCTGAATCCATGTGCACCATGCCGATCGCCCAGCGTTCCACTGCTAGGATTCAGCGTCCGTGACTACTAACACGCCCAGCGCAATGCAGCCAAACCCCGACGCAAATCAGCCTTCGACCCCTGAGGACGAGGGCGCACTCGTTGCCGCTCGTCGAGCAAAGTTGGAGCAGTTGCGCTCTTCAGGCATCGAGCCGTACGGGCGACGCGTGGATGAGTTGGAGTCCGCCGCCGCAGCCCGAGCGCGCTTTGATGAGGCAACTCACCTTGCCTTTGATGCGTCGCAACAGGCGCGCAAGGCGGACCCCACCGCGCCGACCGTTGACCAACGCGCACGCGTTCGCATTGCTGGCCGCGTCATGCAGCACCGTGACTTGGGCAAGTTGGTGTTCTTCTGGCTGCGCGATTCATCGGGTGACTTGCAGGTCACCGTGAGTAAGGCAAATGTTTCCGATGCAGAGTTTGCGCTCGCCAAGATGCTTGACTACGGCGACCTGGTAGTTGCTGAAGGTCCGATCGGTCGCACCAACAAGGGCGAGACATGCATCTGGGCTTCCACGGTTGAGATTGCCACCAAGAGCATGGCTCCGCCGCCCGGAAAGTGGCACGGCCTGGAAGACGCCGAGATTCGCTATCGCAAGCGGTACATGGATATGTTCGCTAATCCGGAGACGGTGCGAACCTTTGAGAAGCGCTCGCAGATTGTGAGCTTGGTCCGCCGCTTCATGGAGGCGCGCGGCTATCTGGAGGTCGAGACTCCCATGATGCAGCCGATCGCCGGCGGCGCGGCGGCGCGTCCGTTTGTGACTACGCACAATGCCCTTGATATGCAGCTCTTTCTGCGCGTTGCGCCAGAGCTCTATCTGAAGCGACTCATGGTGGGCGGCATGCGCAAGGTCTTTGAAATCAATCGCAACTTCCGCAACGAAGGCGTGGATCGCAGCCACAATCCGGAATTCACCGCCATGGAGGCGTATCAGGCTTTCGGCGATTACATGACCATGTTGGAGATGGTGGAGAGTCTCGTGCGTCACGTGGCGTGCGCTATGGCGCAGTGCCCGGAGCGCGGTGCTGGTCCGGTGCTTCCATTCGGCGCGCTGCAGATCGACTACCGCGCACCGTTTGAGCGCGTGCGTTATGAAGAACTCTTCATGCGTGCGTTCGGCTTTGACATGCGCGATGAGGCACAGGTGCGTGCTGCCGGAATCGCGCATCACATTGATAAGGCCGCCACGCTTGATCATTGGTTGCTCGTCAATCATCTCTTTGAAGAGAAGGCCGAGGCGCTCATTGATCCCGCGCGACCAACGTTCGTGCTTGACTATCCAAGCGCCATCAGTCCCTTGACGCGCCCAAACCGCGCGCACCCGGAGATTGCGGAACGTTGGGACTTGTTCATCGCCGGTATGGAAATCGGACCGGCGTATACGGAACTCAACGATCCCGACATTCAACTTTCCAAGTTCACTGAGCAGCTTGCTGGCGCCGATGACGAAGAGAGCACGTTCCGCACGCTTGATCATGATTTCGTGGAGAGTCTGCGCGTAGGCATGCCGCCCGCGGGCGGAATGGGTATGGGTATCGATCGCCTGGTGATGCTCATGACCAATTCGGAGTCGATTCGCGATGTCATTCTCTTCCCGCTCATGCGCCATCAGTAAGTGCGCGCCACTGTTGTGCGTGGTGCTCGCGTTGGCATTGGCCACGCGAGCGCATGCCTTCGTGGCAGCGTGGTTGATCGCGCCGCCGGTGTCTGTTGCGCCCGTCGCGCCAGCGCCTGCGGCACCCGCACCCGCTGCGCCGTCCACTGCGCCCGCCACCGCGGCGCCATCCGTTGCCACGCAGACGCTTGAAGATCGCTGGTACCTGCTCTCGCTCGGCGGCAAGCCGTGCGGGTGGTTTCATGAATGGGTCGAACGCGACCAGAACACCATCCGCAGCATGACCGAAACGGAAATGAGCGTTGGGCGAATGGGGCAGGGCGTCACGCTGCGCACTCGAACGATGTTTGAAGAGACCACGCGCGGCGTTCCGGTGCGCGCGGAAATCGTCAAGACATCCGGCGCCGCACCGGTGCGATGCACATGGACCTTCGCTGCCGACGACATGGAGATTGCCGACGAACAGTCGGGGCGTCGCACGGTGCAGCGCCATTCGCTGCCCGCGGCTGGATGGCTTCCTCCCTACGCCGCCGACGAATTTGTTCGGCGCAGGCTTGCGTCCGGCGCAAAGGAGTTGCGCTACACCACCCTCGATCCAGAAAGCGGCCCAGATGCCGTGCAGGTGGAAAGCGTCCTCAAGGGAACGGCTGATACCGAGGTGGATGGTCGTACCGTACGCCTGACAGAGTGGAGCACCAAGACTTCACTGATCGAACGTCCGTCGTCGGAATTCATGTCATCTGATGGCGTACTGGTGCAAAGCCGAACCGACCTTGGCGTTGGAATCTTGGAGTCACGGCTCACTACACGCGCCATCGCTACCGCGGCCGCCGCGCCGGTAGAGATCATGGCGCGAACGTTCATCCCGCTCACCAGCAACGCGCGTGCCCTCAGCGAATCGCGACGCGCCGAGTTACTGGTGACCGCCAAAGACAGCGTCCTTGCTGATCTTCCCAGCGCGGGGTCACAGGTCTTTGTGCGCACGGCTGCCGGCGCCGCGCGACTATCCATTGATGCCGATTCCAGTTCCATGGCGCCCGTGGCCGACGCCTCCGACGCTCGATTCACTCGCGCAAGCGTCATGGCCGACAGCGATGACCCTGCCATTCGCGGTCTCGCCCAGAAAGCATTGGAGGGATGCGCGCCACTTCCGCTTGCGCGTGCCGAAGCGTTGCGAGCAGCGGTGAATCGTTACATCACCAACAAGAATCTTGCCAGTGGATTTGCGACAGCCAGCGAGGCATTGAAATCTCGCTCCGGGGACTGTACTGAGCACGCGGTGTTGCTGTGCGCTCTTCTCAGAACGCAGGGAATCCCCGCGCGCGTGGCCTCCGGGCTTCTTTACGTTGCAGAGTCCGGCGCCATTCGAAATTCCTACGGATGGCACATGTGGACCCAAGCCATGATTGACGGGAAATGGGTCGACTTTGACGCGGTGCTATCCGCACGCGGACCACGCTTTGACGCCTCACATCTACTCACTGGGCTAAGTGCAGCGGACGGCGCATCCATCGATACCGACCTTGCCCGTATTGTGGATCTGATGGGAGACACCGTTATCGAAGTGCAGTCGATTGACGGCAAACCAATCGGCAACGCCAAGGGAGCCGCACGATGAACACTTCCAGTGATGCACTTCCAGCGCTGCCCGCGCGTGACCCCGCCGGCCACAAAGGAACATTCGGAACGGTCTGCGTGATCGGCGGTCATGCGGCGCATCCAATCACCATGCTCGGCAGCGTGGTGCTGGCGTCACTTGGAGCGTTGCGCGCGGGTGCCGCGCTATGCATTGCTGCCGCACCCGAGCCACTGTTGCCAGCCATTCTTGCAGCAAACCCCTCCGCCACCGGAATTCCGCTCGCAGTGGATAGCGATGGTCACCTGGTCCCGCACGCAGTCGCCGCAGCACTCGACACCCAGGCGCGCCGTGCCGATGTCTTAGTGATCGGTCCTGGAATGGGAACCGGATTTGCTGAAGCACAAGTAGTGATTCGCGTACTCGCTCAGGATGACAATCGCCCAGTGATCGTTGATGCCGATGCGCTCAATTGCCTCGCCGCCACTCCGCGCTTTGATCTCGACTTGCGCGCTCCCATCATCATGACTCCGCATCCCGGTGAATTTGCGCGCCTTGCGGATGCACTGCATCTCAATGTCGATCCGATTGATCCAGTGGCGCGTCCGGCTGCAGCGGAGCGATTGGCGCAGCGGCTTGGATGCATTGTGGTGTTGAAGGGCCACGGGACGGTGGTGTCCGACGGAGCCCGCACCTGGACATGCACGCACGGCAATGATGTACTGGCGATCGGCGGGAGTGGTGATGTTCTTTCCGGCGTCATTGCTGGTTTGGTGGCGCAGTATGGAGACTCATTGGGCCTCTACAACTGCGCACGACTCGCAGTGCAGGCACACGCCATTGCCGGAGAACAGTGGTCCGCTCGCGCGGGTGGCACTGCGGGAATGCTTGCGACGGAACTTGCGGCGGAAATCCCCGCTGCCGTTGCCACACTGCGTACACTCGCTCGCCCATGACACAGGCAGAATCGCAGCCGTCCGGCCCAAGCCAGCCACGATCACATGTTCCACATGTTCCGATCGACAAGATCCGCCCACATACCTATGTGGACGGCACCTATTCGCTTGTGAACCCGCAGTGCGGTACTGCCAAGAATGGAAAGCACTTTCTGAAGGGCATCATTCGTGATGCAAGTGGTGAAGTAGCCATTCGCCAATGGACCTTTGACGAGTCCCAACTTGGTGAGATTGCGCGGACCGGATTTGTTTGGATCGGCGGACAAGCGCAGGAGTACAACGGTCAAGTGCAGATTGTGGTGGATTCAATCCGCTCCGTTGAGGTGGACATTGAAGATCTGGCGCGGCTCCTTCCGGCATCGCAGCATGACATTCCTGCTATGGAACTGGAACTGCGCCGCGTCATGGGTTCCCTGACACATCCAGCCATGCGTGCGCTCGCGGATGCGTACCTCTCCAACGACCCGTTTATGGCACGAGTCCGCCAAGCGCCTGCCGCGGTGAGTGTGCACCATGCATGGATTGGCGGACTGCTTGAGCACACGCTGCAGCTCCTGCGTCTTGCTGAGGGCATGCTTCCTCTCTATCCGGAACTCAATCGCGACATCGTCTTGGTTGGTCTGTTCCTGCATGATTTAGGGAAGACTTCCGAACTCACGTGGGAGCGTGGATTCAGTTACACCGCAGAAGGAAATCTGCTCGGCCACACCGTGAAGGGCGTCATCATGCTCAGCGCGATGGCAAGCAAGGTTTCGCGCGATGGGAACGTTCGCATTCCTGCCGATGCACTCTTGGTCTTGCAGCACATCGTGCTGAGTCACCATGGATCGCTTGAGTTTGGTGCCACCAAGATCCCCTCCACTCCGGAAGCGATCTTTGTTGCAATGCTTGACAATTTGGATGCCAAGACTGCCATTGCCATTCACGCGGCACAGCGTTCCAAGGGTGTTCATCCTGGTCAGGAATTCACAGACAAAGTGTGGAGCCTGGATACGCGGCTGTTCCGCCCCGATCCGTTGGCAGCGTCGTCATCGGCATTGCCGACGGAGTGATTCCGCCAACTCTGCCAGTGCGTGTGGGGGATGCAGCACCGCAGCCCACGTTCGATCGGCGCGCCATTGCGCGGCACGCGCGCGGATTCGGTCGGCAGCGTGCTGAGCGTCCAACGCTTGAATTTCAGCTGCATGCACTGAACGCGCCCGTCCCAATTCCGCGTGCATCGCAAGCCACGCGCTGCGGCGTGCGGCACTCGCCCGCGGCGCATGTGCAATGGTTGCAAGTGCGGCCAACTTACTTGCGCTTGGGGCGTTTCCCGCTGCATCCGGGTCGAACCACCGGGCGCGGCGAGCCGCAGCCGTGACTGGTGGCGGCAGCGCGTCACCGCTGAACGGAAGCCGCAATGTGGCACTCGCTACGTCAAAGGCCGGAAGCCGCGCGTCAAGCCACGACTGTGCAAACAGATCGGTGGCGCGTTCGTAGATCTTGCCACCCGTGCCGTGCACGAATCGATCGGAGAGCACCGCTCGTGCCATGGCACTGGTGAGAAAGGCGCGCGGCCAAAGCGGTGCATGTTCCGCACGGAGCGAAGCAAGTTCGGCCGCGTGCACGCGGTGCCGGGCCCCGTCGCTGCCACGGGTCCACAAGGGAAGTTCAGGACCGAGCGGACCGTCTTCGGCGAGCATGCGAGCCACTCGCGGAACCACTGCAACCGCTGCGTTGAACGCCCGCGCACAGGCGTGCGGATCGCGCGCGGCGCGCTCCACTATCGCCACGCCCAGCGCAGTCTTCATGAGTTGCGATGAACGAACCGTGCAGCCTGGCGCGCCGAGTTCCGGCGTGCAGTCGCGCACCGCACCGAGCACTTGCGTGGTGCAGTCCGCAGCATTGGAGTGCGCCAACAATGCGCGATAGGCAGCGTCTGTTCCCGCTGCTGCACACGGCGGAATGGCTACCCCGCGCGCGTCCTCAAAGGCCGTTGGTTGGCACACGCTTCGAACACATGCTGGCGTGCCATGCAGCGCGCGCGGTCCAAAGCGATGCAGCGCGGATTCGATCTCTCCATTGACACTCACGGGTACGCGCAGTTCACGCGGATCACGAATGTCTGTATCAATAATGAGCCAGACGGTCGCGGCGCCCGCGCGCGTGGCCACGGCGTTCGCCCACATGAATTTCGCAGCGATTCCCGGATGCCACCACTCCACTTGGTGCCCAGTGCCCACAAGTATGCCGCCGGGCATCTGGAGTTCTTCGCGCATGGCATCGCGCCAGTAGGACAGTTCGGCGCCCATGATGGTGCCCTGCGCCGCACGCAGCGGGCCGGCGCTCTCCACGGTGGTGAGCGCATCATTCGCCGCGTTGTTCACGCCACGCTCCCAGTAGCCAAGCGAAGTCTCCCCGCGCAGCGCGCGAGTTCGCGTTCAAAGGTGGCGCGGTACAGGGCCATCCTGCGGGTTGGATCATCAAGCTCGCTGCCAAATGATCGATTCGGGTCGACATAGATGCGCGGAACAGGAATCTCATCCACACGTAACCCGTGCGCCACCGCTTGCACCCAGAACTGCAGCGGGAAGTCATAGCCATCAACATCCAAGCTCAGGGTTCGCAAGGACGCCACGCGATATGCCTTGAAACCACAGAACGAATCGGTGAGTCCGCTACCAAGAGCCGCGCGTGCCCCGCTGGCCGACGGCACCGCGCCGAGCCGCGCATTGATCTCGGCGGTCAGCGTCATATTCACTTCGCGGCGCCGCCCAGGAGCGTCGTTGTCTTCCGGACTTGACCGGAGGTATCGGCTCCCGCTGACCACATCAGTGTTGTCAGCACGGATCGCTTGCAGAAAGTCTGGGATAGAAGCAGGCGAATGTTGTTCGTCGCAATCCATAGTGATAACCCAGCCGTAGCCGTCCGCCTCTGCGGCATGGAAGATGTCTTGCATGGATCGTCCGTAGCCGCGGTTGTGGCAGTGTCGGATCACTTCCACCGAGTGCGCGGCAATGCGGGCGGGCGTCTCGTCAGTCGAACCATCATCCACCATCAAGATGTTTTGAACGTACGGCTTGACCGCACTCAACACGCGATCGATCGACTTCGCCTCGTTAAAGACGGGAATGGCAAGGAGTACGCGGGGCATTCCGATCATGGGCTTGTTCCTGTCATGGAGTCAATCCGGTGGCGGGCAATCGAACGCGCGTTTCTGAGCGATTGCGTGGCACCACGCCCATCACCAAGATCTTCTCAACACTGCGGATGGCCACCGGTCCATCACCGGCTCGTACCCATGTTGACGTCTCGCGCCTCATGCTGGCAAACGGCACTTTCATAGTAAATACGGAGTCAATCCGCAACGCGTCGCATTCGCCAAGTGGGGTGCGAATGCGGTCCTCGGAAGCAAGTTTCATCGAACGCTGTGCGCGCCCGCCCTCATTGTCAACCGCATCGCCGCGAACAGTCACTACCACGCTGGTGCTCGTGCATTCCTCGCCGGCGCGCAAGACGGCTGGCGCCAGAACGAGTGGCTGCAGAAAGCGCGTTGTTGAGCCGTCGGATGAATCAGTCTGCTCGATGAGTGTCACTTCATCAGCCTTGCTTCGCGCCATGACGCGCGTTGCGGCGGGCTCGCTGCGGGACCAGCGTTCGTTGTCTTCGTTACCGGTGACCGACATCCGAACTTCAAATGCGGTGACTTCACCAACAACACCCCAACGTTCAATGGTGGCGCGGGTTGGCTCCAAATTGCTTGACAGCACTTGTGCGTCAGTCTGCGGTGCTCGCTCTGAAAGCACGGAAAAGAATGCACCGTTGTCAGGCGCGACCGGCTTTGTTGCTGCGCAGCGTGCCAGCGCACATGGCACAAGGAGCAGCGCCATGAACGCCATGGCTGGCGAACATGCGGCCCCGGGATGACGATGCAGGGTTTCTGCGTGGCTTCGTGTCATTTGGTTGGAAGTCCCTTTTTCTGCCATAAATCAAGCAGTGCTTGCCCAGTAGTTGCCTCAATGACTGAACCATCATCACTGGAACGCTTCAGCAGAATGCCGCGCTCATCAACCAACTGTGCGATCGCCGGCGCCTCCAGTGTGGTCTGTGTTGCAATGTTGTATCCCTTGGCGGTGGGTACTTGGCGATCAACACGCTGCGCCAGTCGGCCGCTCCGTGGATCGAAGCAATAGAAACCGTAGTCAGCGGGCACGTCAACTTTCGGGAAGAGGCGTGGCAAGACCAGTGACTCTGCTTGCGACAGATAGCCAACTTCTGGAATCGGCCAACGTCGTGGTTCCGTGGCAACTTCCTTCGGCACCACGTCCGCCACCTCCAGAATCGGTCGTGGCGATCCGCTGGTTGGTTCACTGCGAATACCCAATTGCGTTGAGGTGCTGCTCGCGCGATCCTTGCGCATCGTGGAGCGCACGGTCCAGAATTCGCGCCCACGATCCCAGCGCGTCCAGTAGCGCGCCTCGGTATCGCTGAAGGCCGTGCCAGTAGCGTCAAGGAGCGTGCGAACCTGCATGCGCACCAGCAATCCACGCTCTTTTTCGGTCTTGGTCCATTCCGATTCGCGCCGATCTGGATTGGCCAACCCTTGCGCGGCATCAATCACCACCATGGTCATGTAGCCCACATCTTTCACATCGCCGGTGGCATCAACGCGCGTGATCCGGTACCAGCGCGGCGCAGGGGCCTCGCCCTTTGCTCCCACGGGATCAAGTGCGCGACGCATGGCTTCTTCATCGAGGCCACGGAGTAGATGATCACCGCGCGCAAGGCGTCCAGAGCGTTCGTCAGCAAGTGCGGCCTGGTTAGCAACCTGCATGGTGCGGAACGATCGTTCCAGGAGCTGTGACACCGAAGCGAAGTCTTGTTCCGCCAAGAGCGACGAAATCACTACAAACTCATTGGGTGCAATTTGCAGAATGAAGTAGCCCTGAACGGCCGAAACTTCATCGTCACCACTTCCTTCGCGCAAGGACGTGTACAGCAGGGCAGCGGGGCGCCCATCAAGTTCAAACTCCTTGCGCGAGCGAACCGCAAACACAGCGTTTGGGGATGGGCGCTCACTGACGCTCTTGACGTAGGAGTCGATCTGTTGCGCGGGCGTACTTGTTGCATCGCTCGCCACCAAGCGCGAAACGCGGAGAACGAATCGCGGCGGATCAGCGCGCTCCGAAATAGTCCACTGCGCAGAGATGCCGCTGCCATCGGCGCGCATGATGCTCTGCACGGGCGGTCGAAAGCGCATTCCCAGCACTTCAAACTCCAGGTACTTGGGGTCGAGCCCATCATTCGCTGCTGCCGCGGCTCCGGGCGGGGGGGTGCCGGTGCCTGCCGGCGCGCGGGGGGTGGTGGCGGAACTGCTCGCGCCCGGCGCGTTGGTCGGCTTCTTTGGCGGAGTTTGGCGACCGCTCCCGGTGTTATTGGGACTTTGCAGAGGAGCCTCAGGGGCTTGACCGTGGGCCTGAATCGACAATATCACACTGAAACTAGTTAGAAACAGGCAGGCATTTCTCTGGAGAAATTGGCGCATGGGGGGTTCCTGTCTCAAGAAAGCCGTGGTCCGGTAAAGGGCGGAGTGCCCGAAGTCCGTGGAAGGCTAGCTGTTCCAACTCAATGAGGTTAACGTCGGTTTGGCCCAAGGGTCTGTCATCGGTTCTCTGAACAGGGGTGTTGACAGTTTGCGGAGTTTGGGTATCCTCCCCGATTCGCGTCTTTCCAGCCACATGTGCCCGGCAACGTGCTGAGCACTGATTGGAACGATGACGAAGCTGGATTGAGGACAGATACACCCATGCAGGGCGGCAAGATTCGAATCCGAATGGAAGCCTACGACCACCAGGCGCTTGACGCGTCTGCACGGGAAATCGTGGATCACGCAAAGCGCACGGGCGCGCACGTTGCCGGCCCGGTGCCGCTGCCAACGCGCCGAGAGATCTACACCGTCCTTCGTTCGCCGTTCGTCGACAAGAAGAGCCGCGAGCAGTTCGAGATCCGCACTCACAAGCGCATCATCGACATCATTGAACCGAATCACCGCACCGTCGAGGCTCTCAACCGCCTCGTTGTGCCCGCCGGCGTCTTTGTAAAGATCAAGGCCTAAGTCACTCGTCGGGTTCGCGCTCCACGCGCAACCCATTCTTCACCTGCCGCGTCGCTTGCATCAAGCAAACCGACCTCCGGCAAATCACCAGGAACCGCAGACGCGCCAGTGGGCGCCAACCTGACGGAACCGCAGCGCAGGAACAATGCACATGACGCACACAGCGCCTGGCAAGACCGGCATCCTTGGCAAGAAAATCGGCATGACCCGATTCTTCAAGCCCGATGGAACCAACATCCCCGTCACCGTCATCATGGCGGGACCCTGCGTTGTCACACAGGTGAAGACCGTTGCAAGCGATGGCTACTCAGCCGTCCAGCTCGCCTTCGACGACATGAAGGCTCGCACGAGCACGCAGGCCATGATCGGCCACGATGCGAAGGCCGGCAGCACCCCGAAGCGCCAGCACCGCGAACTTCGTCTTGCCAGCGACGCTGAGGCCGAGGCCTTCACCGTTGGTCAAGAAGTCAAGATCGACACGCTCGCCGCATTGAAGTTCGTTGACATCATCGGAACTTCAAAGGGTAAGGGCTTCGCCGGCGTCATGAAGCGTTACCGCTTCAAGGGCCAGATTGCTACCCACGGCGTTGAGCGTAAGCATCGCTCCCCTGGATCGATCGGTTCGCACGGTACTGACCGTGGACACGGAGCAAAGATCAAAAAGGGCAAGCGCATGGCTGGTCGCATGGGTGACGAACAAGTCACCATCCGCTCGCTCGATGTCGTGAAGATCGATGTCGAAAACAACATTCTTCTCGTGAAGGGTGCCGTGCCCGGCGCCAGCAACGGGATTCTTTTCATCAAGACCCCTGGTCGACTCTACAAGCGAAAGGTGCGTATCCAGGCTAGCGCCTAATGGCGTTAACTTGGGATTGCGAAGGCCGTCGCCATTCAGGCGCGGAACCACGCGGTCACGACAAATAAACGAACTGCTGGCAGCCTAAACCTGCCAGCAACTCAAGGAACCTGAGTCAAATCCTGCCCGCCGCCACTGAATAACAGGCGTCGGGAGGAGGAGGCGAATGCGGACAACCCGCGAAGGTAAGTAACAATGATCGAACTTCCGATTCTCAACTCCGAAGGCAAGCAGGTCGACGTCCTCAAGATCGACGAGACCCTGTTAGGTGGCGAAATCCGCCACGCCCTGCTCAAGCAGGCCTACGTCGTCACCCACGGTAACCAGCGCCAGGGCTCAGCTCGCACCAAGAGCCGCGGCTCCGTGCAGGGCTCAACCCGCAAGCTCTACAAGCAGAAGGGCACGGGAAGCTCCCGCGTCGGCGCCTCGCGCGTTCCTGGACGCAAGGGCGGTGGCGTTGCGTTTGCGAAGACCCGCACCCGCGAGGACTTCCGCACTGACCTCACCAAGAAGATGCGCCGACTTGCCAACCGCAACGCCCTCCTGGCGAAGCTTGTTGACAACGAGGTGAAGTGCTTCGACTCACTGGCATTTGCCGAGCCGAACACCAAGACCTTCGCCGGCATGATGAAGAAGGTCGGTATCAACCGCACCTGCCTCGTCGCCGTGAACCCAGACAACCGAACTGCCATGGCGTCAGCGCGCAACATCGAGGGCGTTGATGTTCGCCGCGTCGAGCAGCTCAACGTGTTCGACCTCCTCAATCACCGCTTCCTCATCATTGACAAGGCTTCACTCGCCTCGTTCATCGATGAGAGTTGCTACCCCGTCGCCGAGAAGACTGAGGCCTGAGCCCTCTGAAAGGCCAATCAACGATGGAACCTACAACAGTCATCAAGATGCCGCTTATCACCGAGAAGGTGACGGCTGCCAGTGAATTCAACCAATACGCGTTCCACGTTGACCACCGCGCAACGAGGACCGACGTCAAGAAGGCTATTGAAGCCATCTACGGCGTTACGGTTGTGAAGGTACGGACTCAGGTCCGTCAAGAGCGTGATCGCACTTACAAGTACGGCAAGACCCTCGGTAAGACTTGGAAGCGGGCAATGGTCCGCGTCGCCGACGGACAAAAGATCGAGCTGTTCTAAGAAATAGGAACAGGAGCAACACATGGCAATTCGCGTCTACAAACCAACAACGAACGCCCGGCGTAATGCCTCGGTGAACATGCACATCGAGGTGACTAAGAAGTCACCCGAGAAGAGCCTGCTTCGCCCCCTGCACAAGACGGGTGGCCGTAACTGCCAGGGCAAACTCACCGTCATTCAACAGGGTGGCGGTCACAAGCGCCGCTATCGCCTCATTGACTTCAAGCGCCAGAAGGACGGCATGAAGGCAACGGTGGTCGGGATCGAATACGACCCAAACCGCACGTGCCACATTGCTCTCTTGAAGTACGAAGACGGCACCCTCCGCTACATCTTGGCTCCAAAGGGCCTGACTGCTGGCGATTCAGTGTTGAGCTCCGCAGATCAAATCGATCCGCGCGCCGGCAACTGCATGCCGTTGAAGCACATCCCAACTGGTCTCGAAGTTCACAACGTCGAAGCCACTCCCGGACGCGGCGGCACCATGGTTCGTGCTGCAGGCATCGGCGCCCGCTTGACCAACAAGGAAGGTCGCTTCGCAACCCTCGTGATGCCATCGGGCGAAATTCGCCAAGTGCTTCTCGAGTGCCGCGCAACCGTTGGAATGGTCGGCAACCCTGACAACTCAAACGTTGTCCTCGGTAAGGCCGGTCGCGCTCGTTGGCTCGGTCGCCGCCCACGCACCCGTGGTGTTGCAATGAGTCATCATCAGCATCCACACGGTGGTGGTGAAGGTCGCTCCAAGGGCGGCCAGGATCCTTCCAACGCAAGCGGAACGCTCTCAAAGGGCGGTCGCACTCGTCGCTACGGACTCTCGTCCGACAAGCTCATCATTCGTCGTCGCAAGAGTCGCCGTTACGGCCAGCTCAAGCTCTAAGAACACACCCCCGGAGAACACGCCATGTCCCGTTCACTTAAGAAAGGCCCCGTTGTTGACGAGAAGTTGTTCCGTCGCGCGGAGGCAATGCAGGCCAGCACCGGCAAGCGCTCGCCGATCAAGACCTGGCGCCGTGCATGCACGGTCGTTCCAGAGTTTGTCGGCCTGACCTTTGCGGTCCACAACGGTCGCAGTTTCGTCGAAGTCTTCATCAGTGAAGAGATGGTCGGGCACAAGCTCGGCGAGTTCTCGCACACGCGCACCTTCAAGGGTCACACCAACAAGAAGGAAGGCATCTAAGTCCGCGATGGCGCCCCGCGCCATCATGCACTTGAATGAATAACACCATGGCTTCCAAAGACACCAAACAGTACGCCGCGTCCCACAAGTTCGCCCGCATCGCGCCCCGCAAGGCGCGTCTGGTTGCAGACATGATCCGCGGCAAGAAGATCGAAGACGCGATTGCCGTTCTCGACTTCAGCCCACGCCGCGGCGCGTGGTTCATCAAGACTGTCCTTCGCAGCGCGGTTGCAAATGCAGAGGAGGCCAACCTCGATGTTGGTCGTCTCTTCGTGAGCGAAAGCCGCGTCGACGAAGGTCCGACCATCAAGCGTTTCCAGCCAAAGGATCGCGGTCGTTCGCACCCAATCATGAAGCGCACTAGCCACATTCACGTCTCCGTCGACGTCCGCTGACGTCCACACACAGGAACACCCACAATGGGACAGAAGACCAACCCTTTCGGATTCCGCGTCGGAGTGACCGAGGCTCACAAGAGCCGCTGGTTTGCACCTAAGGCGCTCTTCGGCGAACTACTCGTCGAGGATTACAAGATCCGTAAGTTCATCGACAAGCGCCTGAACCGCACGCCTCCTTACGCGGCTGTGAGCGATGTCTACATCGAGCGCACCCGTGAAGAACTCTCGGTCATCGTGAAGACCGCCCGTCCGGGCCAGGTCGTCGGCCTTAAGGGCGCCGAGATCGAGCGTCTCACCAAGGATCTTGAGGCTCTCACCGGCCGCAAGGTTGGCATCAAGATCATCGAGATCAAGAATCCGGAAATCGTTGCCCGCCTCATCGGCGAGTCGATGGCCGAGCAGATCAAGAAGCGTGCGAACTACCGCCGCGTCGTGAAGCAGCGCGCCGAAGGCGCAATGCAGAACGGTGCGAAGGGCATCCGCATCCTGATGGCTGGTCGACTCGGCGGCGCCGAACTCGCACGCACCTTCGACACTCGCTTGGGTTCCATCCCACTGTCGACCTTGCAGGCCAACATCGATTTCTCGATCACCCACGTTGAAACCACCTACGGAATCATCGGCATCAAGGTATGGGTCTACAAGGGCCTGTTTGAGCAAGCCGAAGACGACACCACCACCAACGCAGCTGGCGGACGCGCACGCGCCCGTGGCCGTCGCTGATAAAGAAGAAGCAAACAGGACCAAACGATGTCAAACCTGATTCCAAAGCGAGTCAAATTCCGCAAGCAGCAGCGCGGCAAGATGAAGGGCAACGCCACCCGCGGCAACTATGTCGCCTTCGGTGACTACGGCCTTCAGTGCCTCGAGACCCATTGGCTCTCGGGGCGTCAGCTTGAAGCTGGCCGTGTTGCAGCGCAGCACTTCCTGCGTCGCCAGGGCAAGGTGTTCATCCGTGTCTTCCCAGACAAGCCAATTTCCAAGAAGCCGCTCGAAACCCGCATGGGTAAGGGTAAGGCTGAAGTGGACTTCTGGGCTGCCTGCGTGAAGCCTGGCACCGTGCTGTTTGAGATCGCGGGCGTTCCCGAGGATCTTGCCAAGCAGGCATTCGCGCGTATCGCACACAAGATGCCAGTTCGTTGCCGCTTCGTCGGCCGCCGGCTCGCAGTCTGATCAGTCATTGAATTCCACCCGAACTACTCCACTCGAAAGGCAGCCAAAAGATGAAGGCAGCTGAAGTCAAAAAGCTCCGCGACGAAGAAATCGCCGCCGAAGCAGCCCGTCTCCGCAAGAAGCTCTATGAGCTCCGCGCCCAGACGATCACTGAGAAGATCAAGGACTCGTCCCAGTTCAAGAAGAACCGCCAACTCTTGGCGCGTCTTCTGACCGAGCGAACCACCCGCATGAAGAAGGTCACCACGTGAGTACCAAGGCAGAGATCAACGTCACTGAGAACGCTCAGCATCGCATCGGCATCGTCGAAACCGCCTCGCGCGAGAAGACGCGCAAGGTGACGATCCAGTACGTCTCCAAGCACCCCAAGTACGGCAAGTACGTGCGCAAGCGCACCGTCCTGCATGTGCATGATGCGAAGAATGAGACCGGCGTCGGCGACCGCGTTGAAATCGCGGAGTGCCGTCCGATTTCCCGAACCAAGCATTGGACCGTTGTCCGCGTTGTAGAGAAGGCACCGGCGAAGGCCGAGATGGTCTTCGAAACAGACGCTGGCACCAAGAAGAAGAAGTGAATTGATGGGGCACTGAGCCCCGCGCAACACGTCCCGATTTCGGGACAACGAAGACAGGAACAAGCATGATTCAGAAGGAATCCAGACTCGAAGTGGCTGACAACAGTGGCGCAAAGGTCGCCATGGTGATCGGCGTACTCGGCGTCTCTACCGCCACCGGACGTTTCACCCGCGCCTCCATGGGCGTCGGCGACCGCGTGATCTGCGCCATCAAGGACGCGATCCCGAACGGCCAAGTCAAGTCCGGCGATAAGGCTGAGGCAGTCATCGTCCGCGTGAAGTCACCGACCCGCCGCTCCGATGGCAGCTACGTTCGATTCGATTCGAACGCATGCGTCCTCGTTGACAAGGAAGGCAATCCGAAGGGCACCCGCATCTTCGGTGCCGTCGCTCGTGAGCTTCGCGAGAAGAACTTCATGAAGATCGTGTCCCTCGCTACGGAGGTCATCTAATGCCAGCCCACATCCGCAAGGGTGATGTTGTCTTCGTCCGCTCTGGCTCCGACAAGGGCAAGACCGGTGAGGTCGTCTCAGTTGATCCTTCAACCTCGCGCTGCGTGGTGAAGGGGATCAATCTCCGCACCAAGCACATGAAGCCGACTCAATTGCGTCCAAAGGGCGCGATCGTCAAGCTTGAACTCCCGATCCACATTTCCAAGGTCAGCCCGATCGCTGACGGCAAGCCCACTCGCGTGCGCTTCGCCGTGAAGGCCGACGGCTCCAAGGTTCGCGTTGCTGCTAAGAGCGGCAAGGAACTCGGCGTCGTCTCCCCAGCTCGCAAGACCCCGGCCGCAGCCGCCGGCAAGAAGGCTAAGTGAGCCCAACCATGACCACCACAGCCACCAAGTCCAGGCTCCACACGATGTATATGGAGCAGGTCGCCCCGAAACTCATGAAAGAGTTCGGTCTGACCAACATCAACCAAGTTCCGGTGATCGAGAAGGTCATCGTCAACACCGGCGTCGGCAAGCAACTGGAAAACCAGAAGCTCAAGCCCGAGATCCGCGACACGGTGTACGACACATATCGCAAGATCACCGGCCAGAAGGCCGTCATGACCATTGCCAAGAAGAGCGTCTCGAACTTTAAGGTTCGCGAAGGCGCCCCCAGCGGCTTCATGGTCACGCTTCGTCGCGACAAGATGTGGAGCTTCCTCGATCGTCTCATGAACCTCGCGATTCCGCGTATCAAGGACTTCCGAGGCGTCAATGATCGATCATTCGACAAGGGCGGTTCCTGGAGCTTCGGCCTCAGCGAGCAGGCCGTGTGGCCGGAGATCAACATGGCGAGCGTGACGTTCTTCCACGGAATGAACATCACCATCGTCTTCCGCAACAGCGATCCCAAGATGAGCCGATTCGCGTTGGCTGAATTGGGAATGCCGTTTGAGAAGCCTGAAGACCGCAAGAAGAAGTAATCGAAACAAACCCAGAGGTCGGCACGCGCCGGCCCAAACGAACGAATCACTGAACGATCGAACTGACCGAAAGCTCGACAAGGAACACCTGAATGGCTAGCAAGCGAGTATTTGCAAAGATGAGTCGGAAGCCGAAGTTCTCAAGCCGAGAGCAGCTCCGGTGCGAGATCACAGGCCGCGCCCGTGGCAACTATCGCAAGTTCCGTATTTGCCGACACATGCTCCGGGAGCTCGCGCTCCAGGGCATGGTCCCCGGCATGCGTAAGGCGTCCTGGTGACCCTCTCCAAGATCAACGAATTAGAAGGAGCCGAACATGGCGCTTCAAGACCTCACCGCTGACATGCTCACCCGCATCCGTAACGCCTGCCGAAATCGGGCGAAGCAGGTGCTCGTCCTCAACAACAAGCTCAACCACGGAGTGGCTGGAGTCCTCGTCAAAGAGGGCTACATCCGCAGCTTCGAACTCGTCGCCGACGGCCGTCAAGGCCTCATCCGCGTCGACCTCAAGTACGGCCCCCGTGGCGAGATGCTCATTCATCACCTCGAGCGCGTTTCGCGTACCGGTTGCCGCGTGTACCGCGGTGTCGAGGAACTTCCGCGCCCGATGTCGGGTCTCGGTATTGCCATCGTTTCCACCAGCCACGGCGTCATGAGCGATCGCGAGTGCCGCGAGAAGCGCCTCGGCGGCGAAGTCGTCGCGACCGTCGGTTGACCATTCACAGCGACTCAGGAGCAGCAGCATGTCTCGCATCGCACGTAAGCCCGTCATGATCCCCGCAGGAGTAAAGGTTGCCGTTAATCCGGCGGCCAGAACTGTCAATTTCGAGGGTCCCAAGGGCAAACTCTCAATGACGTACCGACCAGAAGTCGGCGTCAAACTTGAGGGCGCCATTGTCGAAGTCACCATGGATCCCGCGATCGTGGACCTCGGCAGCAATCGGGCCTTCTGGGGCACCACTCGCGCTCTCATCGCAACCGCGGTCGAAGGCGTGCTCAAGGGCTACGAGAAGAAGCTCGAAATCGTCGGCGTCGGCTGGGGTGCCAAGGTGCAGGGCAAGAAGCTCGTGCTCACCGTGGGCTTCGCCAACACCCTCGATGTTGCTATCCCCGATGGCGTCAAGGTTGAGGTGGTCCAGATGATGATCACCGTCAGCGGACCGGACAAGCAGGCGGTTGGCGAGTTCGCCTCCAAGTGCCGCGCCAAGCGTAAGCCAGAACCGTACAACGGCAAGGGCATCAAATACACCACTGAAGTCATCCAGCGCAAGCAGGGTAAGGCGTTCGGCTCCTAAGCCGCGCATTGAAGGAATACGACCATGGACAAGAGCACAGCAAAGACTTTCCGCCGCGACCGACGCAAGAAGGGCATGCGCAAGACCCTCTCGGGTACGCCAACGCGTCCCCGCCTCAGCGTCTATCGCTCGCTGCAACATATCTACGCGCAGCTCATCGACGATCTGGCCGGATGCACCGTTGCATCCGCAAGCTCGCTCGATGTTTCTGCCGTGGCCAAGAAGGGCGGCAACATTGGTGCCGCCAAGGAAATTGGCAAGGCCCTCGCCGAGCGCGCGAAGCAGGCTGGAGTTACCACCGTTGTCTTCGACCGCAACGGCTTCCGTTACCACGGCCGTGTCGAGGCTGTTGCTGAGGGCGCCCGCGAGGGCGGCCTGCTGTTCTGAGCCGATTAAACACCCGAATCCACTGCCTACGCAGACGAATTAAAGCGAGTCCAAGACATGGCTGAGCTCATCGACGAATCATCAAGCATCGAGTCCACTACGGTGGGCGTGTATCGCACCAGTTCCACCGTTGCCGGCGGACGCCGCTTCAGCTTTGCCGCGCTCGTCGTGGTCGGCGACAAGCAGGGCCAAATCGGCATCGGCTACGCCAAGAGCAAGCAAGTTCCGCTTGCTGTTGAGAAGGCGCAGAAGGAAGCCCGTCGCAAGATGGTTCGCTACCCGCTGCTCCGCAAGACCATTCCGCATGCCGTTGAAGGTCACTTCGGTGCCTCAAAGGTGCGCTTGGTTCCTGCCAACCCAGGTACCGGCGTTCTCGCCGGCGCCGCAGTGCGCGCTGTTCTTGAGATGCTCGGCATCCAGGACTGCCTCACCAAGGGCTACGGCTCGACCAACCCAAAGAACCTCGTCAAGGCCGTGATCAATGCGCTTGAGCAGTTGCAGACCCGTGAAAAGGTTGAACAACTCCGCGGCGTGAGCATCGGTGCTACCTACGTCGAAGAGTCAGTTGAACGTGGCTTGGCTGCAATGCCGCAAGCCAAGTCTGGCGACAAGATGCAGGCTCCAAAGAACACCCTCGGCGACGAGCGTCGTCGTGGTGGCCGCGGCGGCCCACGCGCTCCGCGTCGTTTCGACGAGTCCCCAGCTGCTGCGCCCGCTACTCCAGCTGCTCCAGCACCGTCCGCGCCACCAGCCTCCTGAATTTCTACAGCTTCCTGATTTAGTTAACGATCCATACACCTCTTTACTTCCTCGAAGCTTTCATAGCTTCCAAGGCAAGGAACACCCCCCGCCATGATGATTCATGACATTACGAAGGTCGCCGGCAAACACCGTCCTCGCAAGCGCGTTGGTCGCGGCGAAGGCAGCGGTATTGGCGGTACCAGTACCCGCGGTCACAACGGCGCCAAGAGCCGTGCAGGTTGGTCGAGCCGACCCGGCTACCAGGGCGGCGCAACGCCGTTCATGCGTCGCTTCCCCAAGCGTGGCTTTAAGAATGGCTTCCGAACCCTGTTCCACGTGGTCAACGTGCAGGTCCTCGACAAGCACTTCGAAAATGGCGCCACCGTTGATGTGGCCGCGCTCGCCAAGATCGGCCTCGTGCCGGACGCGACGTTGCCGCTCAAGGTCCTCGGTCATGGTGACATCACCAAGAAGCTGAAGATCGTCGCCGCGAAGTTCTCCGTGACTGCCAAGGAAAAGATCGAGAAGGTTGGCGGCACCGCCACCGTTGTCGAGTAAGAACCTGAATGCTTAGCGCCTTCGCCAACATCTTCCGTATCGCCGAGTTGCGCAACCGCGTGCTCTTCACGCTTGGCGTGTTGGCCGTCTATCGCATCGGATTCTGGATTCCGGTGGTTGGAGTTGATCAGTCAGCCTTGGTGGAAAATGCCAAGACTGCGGCAACCAATGCCACTGGCTTTGGTCGCTTGCTGCAGTTTGCCAGCATCTTCTCGGGCGGCTCGCTCGGTCAAAGCACCATCTTCGGCCTGGGCATCATGCCCTACATCACTGCTTCGATCATCTTCCAGTTGTTGCAAGCGGTCTACCCGCCCCTGCAGGAACTGAAGAAGGAAGGGCAGTCTGGCCAGCAGAAGATCATGGAGTGGACCCGGTACGTCACCGTGGGTCTCTGCATTGTTCAGGGCTATATCTGGCTCAATTACCTGCGCGGCACCAACCTGGTGCAGCCGATGTTCCTGCAGAGTGCACCACAGATCGCCATCTTCTTTGTGGTGGGTATCACCGCATTGACGGCCGGCAGTCTGTTCCTCATGTGGCTCGGCGAGCAAATCGACAAGTACGGAATTGGTAACGGCGTCTCCATCATTCTGACCGCGGGCATCCTCAGCCGCATGCCGAACGCTATCGGCTGGGTTGTTGAGAACTTTGACCCACGCCAGACCGCCGAGCCAGGCAAGATTGGTATTGCTGGACTGGCCATTCTGGTGCTGAGTTTCGTAGGCATCACCGCTGGTGCAGTCATCATGACGGTTGCCACGCGACGCATTCCGATTCAGCAGGCCAAGCACACGCGTGGTCGCAAGGTCTACGGCGGTCAGAAGCACTACCTGCCATTGCGCATCAATCACTCGGGCGTGATGCCGATCATCTTCGCGAGTTCGTTGATGATCTTCCCGTCCGCCATCTTTGGTGCTTGGGATAACGCCACCGCCAATGATTCGGTTGTGAAGGGTTTCACCACCTTCATCGCCCGCGAGAGTCAAATTGGAACGTTCCCGTACATCGTGTGCGAAATCGCCATGATCTACTTCTTCGCGTACTTCTGGACCACTGTTCAGATGAGCCCCGACGATATGGCCAAGCAGTTGAAGGACCACGGTTCTTTCATCCCTGGTCTTCGCCCTGGGCCGCGCACCGCTGAATACTTGCAGACCGTCCTTGGTCGGATCACCTACGTCGGTGCTGGATTCTTGGCGATCATCGCCGTGATTCCAACCTTGGTGACGCAGGCCATGGGCATTCCCTTCCAGGTTTCGCAGTTCCTGGGTGGTACTGGTCTTCTGATTGTTGTCTCCGTTGGTCTGGATCTGATTCAGCGCCTCGAGGCCAACTTGGTCATGCGTAACTACGAAGGCTTCTCCGGTCAGGGCGGCGACGCTCGTGGCAGTCGGATGAGGAGCGCACGCGGATGAATCAAGTCGCTGCCGAGCTTCATGGATCCACGAACGCTGCGCTCCCAAGCGCACTTTCGCATGGAACACCGATTGCTCAGGCAGGCACTTCCGTTTCAAGTGGTCGCGCTGCCATGAACCTTCGTTCTGCTGAAGAGATTGCCGCCATCGAACGCTCTGGCGTTGTTGTGGCTGCTGCACTCGAAGCCGCTGAAGCAGCAGTTGTTGCTGGCGTGAGCACGGCCGAGCTTGATGCGTTGGTGCGCGCGACCATCATTGCGCACGGCGCAGAGCCCTCCTTCCTTGGATATCCGCATGCTGCAGGTGGACCGGCTTTCCCGGCAGCGTCGTGCATCAGCGTGAACAATCAAGTGGTGCACGGCATTCCCGGCGCCCGCGTACTCAACGCAGGCGACGTAGTAAAGATTGATGTTGGAGCACGCTTTGCGGGATGGTGCGCTGATGCCGCCGTCACCGTGCGCGTTCCTGCGAACACGAATCACGCATTCGATGCGCACGCTACTGATGCCATGGTCATCAGCAATGCAGCCATTGATGCATTCATCGCCGACTCATGGCAGACCCTGCATGTTGGCATCGCTGCCATGCAACCCGGTATGCGCTGGAGCGAAGTAGCTGACCGTATGCAGCGCTTTGCGGTTTCTCGCGGGCACGGCATGGTGGATGGCTGGCACGGACATGGCGTTGGTCGTTCGGTGCACGAGGCTCCGCAGGCTCCGTCGAACGTTTCAGCCGGTCTGCGCGAGTTCCGTGATTTCACGCTGCTCCCCGGCATGGTGCTGGCGATCGAGCCGATCGTGGTCATGGGTGCGCAGGGCGTCATTGATGATTCCGGATGCCTGATCCCCGTACCAGTATCAGTAGCAGCCGACCAATGGACAGTGGCTGTTGCCCCTGGACTGGTGGCCGCTCATGTTGAACACACAATTGCAGTGACCCGCTCGGGTCCTCGCATTCTCACTCGCCGCACGGGCGTCCGTGCCGGCATCGCCCTGAACGATTGCAATGGAGGCAGCAGCCGACTCCTCGGCTGACGTCATATGGCTACGAAAGAGTTACATGGCTAAGGAAGACAAGATCACGCTCGACGCTGAAGTGGTGGAGGCTCTGCCGGACGCAATGTTCCGGGTCAAGCTCCAGAACAACCAGGAGATCCTGGCTTACGTAAGCGGCAAGATGCGCAAGTTCTTCATCCGAATTCTTCCTGGCGACAAAGTCACTATTGAACTCAGCCCATACGACATGACCAAAGGCCGCATCGTCTACCGCTTCTAAACCCGCGCCTTGCGCGACAACCGCATTTCACCGCCTCGAACACCAGTCACTTAACCACAAGGAACCACCATGAAAGTCCGCAGCAGCATTAAGCGCCGAACCATGGATTGCCAAATCGTCGTCCGCAAGGGCAAGCGCTTCGTCATCAACAAGAAGAACCCCCGTCTCAAGCAGCGTCAAGGCTAAGAACCGCCGCTGATCACCGTCCTCCTGCATCAACCTGATGCACAAGACAATCACGGCACGCAACGAAGGAAACACACTATGCCCCGTATCGCAGGCATCGACATCCCGGAAAAGAAGAAGATTCGCTTCTCGCTCCGCTACATCTTCGGCATTGGTCCGAAGGTCGCGGACGACATTCTCGCCAAGCTCGGCATCGACGGTGAGCGTCGCGCCAGCACTCTTGATGACAAAGAAGTCGCCAGCATTGCAGGCGAAATCGATGCCAATCATCCAGTGGAAGGTGCACTCCGTCGCCAGGTCCAACAGGACATTCAGCGACTGAAGGACACCAAGAGCTACCGCGGCGAGCGTCATCGCAAGAACCTCCCAGTGCGTGGACAGCGCACTCGCACCAACGCACGCACCCGCAAGGGTCGCAAGAAGACGGTTGCCGGCAAGAAGGGCGTGAAGGGCTAATTAGCCCCGATACCCCGTTCACCGATTACCGACTGATAGCACCTCAAGGAGCACACAGACATGGCAAGCAAGAAAAAGGTCCGCAAGAACGTAACGAAGGGCGTAGTTCACGTCAACGCTTCGTTCAACAACACCATGGTGACCATCACCGACGTCAATGGCGAGACCATTTCATGGGACTCAGCTGGCAGCGTTGGATTCAAGGGCGCCCGCAAGAGCACGCCGTTTGCGGCGAGCCGAGCGAGCGAGAAGGCCGCCGGCAAGGCGCGTCGTCTTGGCATGAAGGAAGTGGAAGTCCGCGTCAAGGGCCCGGGTCCGGGTCGCGAGAGCGCCGTCACTGCCCTTTACGCCGCTGGCCTGAAGGTCACCACCATCGAAGATTGCACGCCGATTCCGCACAACGGCTGCCGTCCACCGAAGAAGCGCCGCGTCTAAAGCGGCATCGACTTTGTCCCTCTGCCGCAACAGGGGGGCGCGACCGGCTCCGGCAGCGGTCACGCCCATCCGAACAGGCAGAGGATTCCTCACAAAGGGTTCATCGACCAGCAAGTGGTCAGCCCGAGGTCCTGCCGGACCGTTACTAGGAGATTGAATCATGCATATCCGCTGGCGTGGACTCGAACTTCCCTACCGCCTCGAAAAAGACGAGCGCTCGGCTACCCCGACGTTCGGACGATTCACAGCAGAGCCCTTTGAGCGTGGCTTCGGTACGACGATTGGCAACAGCCTTCGCCGCACGCTGCTCTCAAGTCTCGAAGGTGCAGCAATCACCAAGGTCAAGATCGCGGGCGTGACCCACGAATTCTCGACCATGCCGGGCGTTCTTGAAGATGTCACTGACATCATCCTGAACATCAAGGGCCTGATTGTCAGCATGGACATCGAGTGCGATGAACCCAAGACCATGCGTCTGATGGCCGAAGGCCCAGGCGAAGTCACCGCTGATCTGATCGAGGCTGATCCTTCGATCACCATTCATAATCCCGACAAGATCATCGCCACGCTGACCGACAAGCGCGACTTTGCAGTCGAGTTCACCGTGCAGCGCGGTCGTGGCTATATGCCCGCCACCGAGCAGCACAAGCGTGAAGAAGACCAAGTGCTCGGCGAGATCGCGGTTGATGCGATTTACAGCCCAGTGCAGCGCGTGCGTTTCCGTGTCGAGGACACCCGCGTTGGACAGCGCACCAACTATGACCGATTGATCATGGACGTTTGGACCAACGGCACTGTGTCTCCGGACATGGCGATGGTTGAAGCTGCCAAGATCCTGCGCAAGCACCTCAACCCCTTCGTTCAGTACGACGTGGTTGGCAACGAGGTGGTGCCGCATGAAATCTCACAGGAGAACGACAAGGACCTCGAGCTCTTCAAGAAGCTCGGAATGTCGCTTGCCGACCTGGACCTTTCGGTGCGTGCCGGCAATTGCCTCGAAGGTGGCAAGATCCGATTCGTCAGCGAACTGGTGAACAAGACTGAAAATGATCTGCTGGAACTGCGTGCGTTCGGACGTACGAGTCTCCGTGAAGTTAAGAAGAAGCTCGAGGACATGGGACTCAATCTCGGAATGCCGTTGCCGGAGGGCTTCACGCCCCCGTCCGCGGGCTGAGCCGGTCCTAAAAGGAAACAACCATGCGTCATCGTATTGCCGGTTACCAACTCAACGTTACGTCCGCTCACCGTCGCTCCATGCTTCGGAACCTAGCGGCCGGTCTGTTCGAACACGGACAGATCACCACCACGCTCCCGAAGGCGAAGGCTGTTCAGCCGTTCGTCGAGCAACTCATCACGATCGCTAAGCGTCCAACGCTGGCATCGCGACGCGAGTTGACCTCACGCTTGACTGACCGCATGGTCTTTGCGTGGGTTGCGGACCCGAACACGAAGGACGAGGTCAAGACTGCCCAGAGCCGACTCTGGGAGCTTCCTGCGACCGACGAGATCGAGTTCAATCGATTCGGCGAGCTCCGCAAGGCGCCGCGCCTGATCCAGCACCTTCTCACCAAGGTGGCTCCGCTCTACAAGGATCGCGCCGGCGGCTACACCCGCATCATCAAGCTCGACAAGCGCCGCCTCGGCGATGCGTCGGACTTGGTCATGCTGCAGCTGGTTGGTGGCGAAGAAGGTCCGCAGGTCAAGGGACGCAAGTCCACGCGACGCACTGTTGCGGACAAGCGCACTGCATTCGCCAAGAAGGCGAAGGAGAAGGCGGTCGCTGCGAAGGGCTGAGTCCTGACGCGTCCGTGTTCTTGATTGATACCAAGTGAATTCCGCGCGCCCCAAGGCTTACCTTGGGGCGCGCGTGTTTTTGGATTGTGCCGATGACATCACGGGGTGGTGACGAGCGGTTGCCAACCGTTCTGATACGAGAGCCCAGCGGCAGAGTTGATGAGTCGCCGCTCGATCGTGCCGTTTGGCCACAGTCGGAACAGCACGGTGCCATTTCCGCTGCTTGCCGTGGCGACCACCGCGAAGCCGATTGGCTGGATGGCAGGCACGGGCGCGGGAGCACTCTGGGCGGAACCGCCTGGAGTCACTTGTGGTTCGGTGGCCGCGGGAGTCAGGACGGGGGTCCAGACGGGCGCGGCAATGGCTTCGGTGGTTCCGGCGCCAGTAGTGACGACGGCATGAAAGACGACGGCGCCTGCGAGCAGGACGAGGCCGGTACCGGTTGAGATTCGTGTGATCATGGGGCGGGATCCTAGTTGGCAGCGGATTCAGGCTCAATCGGGGCCTGGACGGGGGCACCAATTGTCTTGGCTGGCGTTGTGGCATCACGGTGACGTACTGGACCTGATGCATCACGCTTGCGTACTGGCTCGCATTCGCCTTACGAGGACGGCCGCTGGGCGCGGCCCTGTCCTCTTCGGCGAGCGCGGCCAGGTTGGGCGTTGATGCATCACGCTTGCGTACTGGCCCGCATTCGCCTTACGAGGACGGCCGCTGAGCGCGGCCCTGTCCTCTCCGGCGCCTGCGGCCAGATGGGGGTGTTCCGCAGAACGTGGTGTTGACGCCGTTGGTAGCGCAGTGATGACCGGAAAATGGGGACAGGGGTGAACGGCACCTATTTAGGGGATTGAATTCCGTATCCTTTGGGGATGCTCGCCGATCTTGAACAAGCACAGCTTGAAGCGCAGTCCGCCTTGGCGGCATCAGTGACACCGGATGCCTTGGATGCGTGGAAGAGCGCTTGGATTGGCGGCAATGGGCGCTTGAAGTCCATGATGATGGCGCTCAAGGATGTGCCGAAGGACTTGAAGCCTGCTGCCGGTAAGCGGCTCAATGAGTTGAAGGCCACGCTTGAGTCCGCCTATGAGGAACGTCGCACGGCGGTCGATGCATCGGCAGGTCCGCGCGGTCCGATCGTGGATGTCACGGAGCCAGGTATTCCGCTGGCTGAGGGCTGTCGCCATGTGCTGAGCCGCACCATTGATGAAATCACCGAGGTCTTTGGTCGCATGGGCTTCACGCTCGCGGAAGGACCGGAGGTGGAAGATGAGTGGCACAACTTCACCGCACTCAATATTCCGGAGAGTCATCCCGCGCGGGATGCGATCGACAATTTTTATATGGGCGAGCAAGGTGGAGTGAAGCGCTTGTTGCGCACGCAGACCAGCACCGTGCAGATTCGTGCAATGGAGACGCAGTCGCTGCCTATCAAAGTCGTTGCAACTGGCCGTGTCTATCGGCCTGATACGCATGATGCCACGCATTACTCCATGTTTCACCAGATCGAAGGTCTTTACCTTGATCGTGGTGTAACGATGTCAGACCTCAAGACCACGTTGGTGCAGTTTGCACATGCGTACTTTGGTGCGGAAGCAGAAGTGCGGATGCGGCCGAGTTTCTTTCCGTTTACCGAGCCCAGTGCTGAGGTAGATATGAAGATGCGCATCAAGGGCGAATGGAAGTGGGTTGAACTTGGCGGCTGCGGAATGGTGGATCCGAACGTGCTGCGCGCGGTCAATATTGATCCGGAAGTATGGACGGGCTTTGCGTTCGGTCTTGGTATCGAACGCATCGCGATGCGTCGCTATGGAATCAGTGACATTCGCTGGCTCTATGAGAATGACGCGCGGTTCTTGCGGCAGTTCTAACACGGAGCGCAGCACTGAGTGGGGTTTCGGTCTTAGTCCTCGACGCCCATCTCTTCATGGGCGTGTTCACGCAATGCTTCAATCTTGATGATCAGCGCGTTGGCTTCGTCAGTCTTGCCGGCAAGAATCGCGTCTTCAAGATCTAGGAGAAGGCGCAGGTTCTTGCGGAGATCGCTGCGGAATTCGTCTTCGATCTTGGCCTTCGCAGCGTCGTCAGCGGCGCTCTTGAGGAACTCCGCCGGAACAGCGGTGGCCTTGGCTGCGGCGCAGTTGCGCTGCATCTCGGAGACGATCTTGAGGCACTCGTTCTTCTTTGAAGCATCGCTGATGGCACCCTTCAGCGCCTTGAGCCCGCGATTCATCCCCTTCATGGAACCTTCGAGGCTGACTTGCTGTCCGCCGCCGCGGCCGCCACGCTCGCCGCCTTCACGGGGTGGCTGGCCACCCTTACCTGAACCGTTGCCGGCTGGTGCTGCCGGTGGCGCGTCCTGAGCGATGGCGATCGGTGCGAGAGCGGCGGTGAGCGCGAGGCTCAGGCCAATGAGAGCGGTAGTGCGAGAGATCTTCATAGTCATGGATTTCAAACCGAGTGAATGGAAGTTGCGGTGAGCGATGTTGCCCACAGCGACTGAGCACGGGTGGCAGAACGATCGAAACCGTTGTTGATTGCCCACTCCGCTTACGTGGTGTAGTCGGCATTGAGCTCTACATACGCCTTGGTGAGCCCGCAGGAGATGAATTCTTCAGCGCCCGTTCCAGAACCAAGGTCTAAGTGGACTTCGACCATGGACTTGCGGAATGCAGCCTCTCGTTCCGCCAGTGGAGTATCGGATGGGGATCCACGGCCGAACAGAGCAATCCCTCCCACATTCAGGGTCAAGGCGTTGACGTCGAGCGTCACTCCTGCACGCCCGGCTGCGGCCAGGATTCGGCCCCAGTTGGGGTCACCGCCGGTGACGGCACATCGAACCAGAAGACTGGAGGCAATCGACTTGGCGACGCTGAGCGCGTCTGCATCGGATGGGGCACCGGTCACTCGAACATGGATGCCGCGTTCGTAACCTTCTCCGTCGCGCACGATGAGGAGCGCGAGGTCGCGCGCGACTTCTTTGAATGCTTGTCCGATGGCATCGGGCGGGAACGCACCGGCCGCGCCGGACGCGAGCGCGAAGACGGAGTCATTCGTACTGGTGTCGCCGTCAATTGAGATGCGATGGAAGCTGCGTTCGACGGCAGCGCGGAGATGGCCGTCAATTTCTGATGGCATCAATGATGCATCAGTAGTGATGACACTGATCATGGTGGCCATATTGGGGTGAATCATGCCTGCGCCTTTGGCGCATCCCACCACCGTGCAGCTTCGTCCCTGGTGAGTCACCGTGCGTGACGACCACTTTGGATACGTGTCCGTGGTCATAATCGCCCGCGCAAATTCCTCAATGCTGCCATGCGCAGCGCGCACAGCCATCGGCGCAATCTGCGGAATCATCCGGTCAAGCGGCAGTTGCACACCGATCACGCCGGTGGAGTTGTGTTGCACGGCGATCGATGCGATGTCGCAGGCGCGTGCCACGGCATCGGCAATCTCAACAGCGTTCGCCATGCCACGATCGCCCGTTGCTGCGTTAGCACAGCCTGAATTGACGAGAATGGCGCTGCAGTGGCCGCGGCTTTCGCGCAGGTGGCGCCGGTCTAATTGCACCGGAGCCGCGCAGACTTGGTTAGTGGTGTACATGGCTGCGAGCGTTGCACCCGCTGGGCAGCGGATCATGCCCATGTCCATGCGCCCGGGCTTCTTGATCGCAGCGCTGGCTGCGCTGGCCGTAAAGCCGAGCGGGAGCATTGGTGCTGCGCCCGCCGGACCGTGCGATGCGTCACTTGCCATCGTTGGCGCAACGCTGGTCATCACCGCGATCCAATTCCGTTTGGGGCGACATCGTGGATCAACGCAATCTCATCGCATTGTTCGCGCTTCGGGCACGCGGAGCAATCTTTGAGAACCTTCTCGGGCAGGCTGTTCACGCTCACTTGCCGGAAGCCAGCCTTCTCAAAGAAGACTGGTGCGCGCGTGAGGACGAACACCTTTGGAATATGCAGTTGTCCAGCCAGTTGCAGGAAGTAGCGGACCAGTCCTTGGCCGACACCGCGACCCTGCGAATCCGGGTGAACACCGAGCGAGCGAATCTCTGCCAGTTGCGGCGTGTAAATCCACAGTGCTGCGCAACCGACCACCTTTCCATCAAGAACAGCAACGCCGAAATCAAGAATCGCCTTCATGATGTCTTCGCGGCTGCGCGGGAGATTTTCGCCGTTCTCAGCCCAGTGATCAACCAGCCAGGAAATGGCGTCAAGATCATCAGCGCGCGCTTGGCGGAACTCAACTTCGCCTGCGATCTGGTCAGGAATGGCGCGTTCGCGCAACATGCGACGCACGCGCATGATGGCGCCTTCAACCGCACTCAGCGAAGTGCCGCCTTCAACGGATCGCTTCTCCAGCGTTGATCCAACAGTCAGCTGCGTGAAGACGTCCTGATTTGCCTGCGGAGCTTGCTCGCGAATGGTCTCGAGCGACAGTTCTTCCAACGAACGATCTTGAGCAATGGCAGTACGCACCAGTCGACCCACTTGGTGGTGCGCATCTCGGAATGGAACGCCGAGGCGTACCAGGTAGTCCGCCAAGTCCGTGGCGTTGGTGTATCCATCAGCGGCCGCCAAGAGGGCGCGGTCGCGATCAATCACCAGGCCAGCGAGCATGGGTGGCAGGATGCGCAGGCAGAGGCTGAGGTGCCGCATGCTGTCAAAGAGCGGCTCCTTGTCTTCCTGCAGATCCTTGTTGTATGCAAGCGGAAGACCCTTGAGCGTCACGAGCAGCGTGACAAGATTGCCAACCGCGCGACCGCTCTTTCCACGAATGAGTTCGCACGCATCGGGGTTCTTCTTCTGCGGCATCAGACTGGATCCGCTGGTGAACGCATCCGGGAGTTCAACCAGTTTCGCTTCGCTGGTGGAGTAGAAGATCAAATCTTCAGCCATGCGCGAAAGGTGCAGTGCGCACAGGGTGCAGGCAGAGAGCGATTCCACCACGAAATCACGGTCGCTGACTGCATCCAATGAATTGGCAGTCGCGCTGCGGAAGCCCAAGTCTTTGGCCAATACGGCACGGTCAATGGGATAGGCAGTACCAGCAAGTGCGCCGGAACCAAGTGGCGAAACACGCACGCGTTTGAGCGCGTCGCCGAGGCGTTCGGAATCCCGGCGCAGCATTTCCACGTATGCCAAGCACCAATGCGCAAAGAGAATTGGCTGCGCGTGTTGCAGGTGCGTGTAGCCAGGGAACGCGGTGTCCTTCTCGCGTTCGGCCAGGTCGACCAGTGCAGTGATGACAGCCTTTACCTCGGCTTGACGCAACTTGAGTTGCCGCGCAGTCCACAGGCGGAGATCAGTGGCAACTTGATCGTTGCGACTCCGTCCGGTGTGCAACTTCTTACCAAGGTCACCAACGCGCATGACCAGTTGTCGTTCCACCCATGAATGAATGTCCTCATCCTCGGCTTGCGACAGGATGGTGGGATCCTCATGCCATGCGGCCAGAATTTCGCCGAGCGCCTGCTCGATGGACCGTTGCTCGGCAACCGTGAGCACGCCGGCGCGAATGAGCGCCTTGCTCCACGCGATGCTTCCCTCGATGTCCTCACGAATGAGCAACTGATCGAAGGGAAGGCTGTCGTTGAACTGGCGGAACAGTGCGTCCGCCTGGCCTTCAAGGCGTCCTGCCCAGATGGCGGTGGTCATGAGCAGTTTCCCTTTCCGCCGCAGCAGCCGCCGTTGGCTGCTGGAGCGGTGGTTGTTGCGGTGGCGGTTCCCGACGAAGTTGTTGCCGCTGCGCCAGCAGCAGCGCCGGTCGATTTGCAGCACGATTTCGCAGCGCCGCCGAGTCCGTGTGCCGTTGCCAATTGCGCGGCTTCGACGTTTGCGGCCTTGGCATCAGCGCTCAAGCCCAAGAGGGCGCGAATGCGCATGGGCAGGCTGAACAGGCGGATGAAGCCCTCGCTGTGCTTGTGGTCGTAGACCTCGTCTTCGCCGAAGGTGGCGAAGCCGTGATGGAACAGACTGTTGGGCGATCGGCGCTTGGCAGCTTCCGCGTGGCCCTTGTAGCAGCGCACCACCACTTCGCCGTCCATGACTTGGGCGATCGATTCAAAGCCAGCCCACATCGCCTCGCGGAGGGGGCTGAACCAGGTGCCGTTATAGATCACCTTGGCAAACTCCAGCGCCATGCGCTCGCGGTAATGGAGCGTCTCGCGGTCGAGCACGAGTTGTTCAAGTCCACGCAGAGCTTCCATGAGAATGGTGCCGCCCGGGGTCTCGTAGACGCCGCGGCTCTTCATGCCAACCAAGCGATTCTCGCAGATATCAATGCGACCGACGCCGTTGCGCGCACCGATGGCGTTGAGTTCAGTCAGCAGCGCCACGGCATCCAGTTCCTTGCCATTGACGCTGACGGGATAGCCCTTCTTGAAGACGATGGCAACGTCTTCGTGACGGTCGGGCGCATCCTTTGGACTGGTGGTGATCATCCAGACGTCTTCCGGTGGGGCGTTCCATGGGTCTTCCAATTCGCCGCCCTCATGGCTGATGTGCCAGATGTTTGCGTCGCGGCTGTAAATCTTTTCAGCGCTGGCGGTGGTGGTGATGTTGCGCGCCTTGAGGTAGGTCAGCATGGCCTCGCGGCTCTTCAGATCCCAGATGCGCCATGGGCTGATGACTCGCAATTGCGGTGCCAGCGCGGCGTACGTGCTTTCGAAACGAACTTGATCGTTTCCCTTACCGGTGCAGCCGTGGCAGAGTGCGTCGGAGCCAGTGGCAAGCGCCACTTCAACCTGCGCGCGGGCAATGATTGGGCGGGCGATCGATGTGCCCATCAGGTAGCGATTCTCGTACACCGATCCAGCGATTGCCATTGGAAATGCAAACTCACGGAGGAATGTCTCCTTGAGGTCCACGATGATGCACTCAGACGCGCCGGTCTTGGTTGCCTTCTCGCCGATGCCGTCGAGTTCGCGTTGACCCTGGCCGACATCTGCAACGCACGCAACCACTGTGCAGCCGTACGTTTCACGAAGCCACGGAATGATGCATGAGGTGTCGAGTCCGCCGGAGTAGGCGACGCAGACTTTCTTTGGGGTGTTGACAGCGGGGGAGTTGTTGGTGTTGTTGTTCATGGTGTTGTTCGTGGGGAAATAGGTGCGTGAATGGATAGCGTTATTCAGTTACTGAAGTGCAGGAGTGGGGTGGCGCCCATGCGCAGTGTTGAAATCATCGCTCTTACTCAGCGATGACTTGGGCGAAAGCAGGTGACAGAGCAACGCATTCTGCGCGTGCATGCGATTTTCAGCTTGATCAAAGACAACCGAGTTAGCGGAGTCCATGACCTCATCGGTGACTTCTTCGCCGCGATGCGCGGGAAGGCAGTGCATGAAAAGTGATTTTGGTCCAGCGATGGCCATGACTTCACGATCAACTCGATACGTTTCGAATGCGCTCTTTTTTGCGGTACTTTCTGCCTGGCCCATGCTGGTCCAAGTGTCGGTGTAGACAGCGAACGCGCCCTGAATGGCACCGATGTCGTGAGTGATCTCAATCCGCGCGCCGGTGCGCATGCTGCGAGCAACGCACTGACTGACGACGGTGCTATCCGGCTCGAATCCCTTGGGCGTGACCACCGTAATTCCAAAGCCCAGGATTGATGCAGCCTCAATGAGCGAATGGCAAACGTTGTTTCCATCGCCAACCCACGCGAGTCGCGAGTGATTGAGATCAAAGCCGCGTTCGATAAGCGTCTGCAGGTCAGCGAGCGCCTGGCAGGGATGATGCATGTCGCACAGTGTGTTGATGACCGGAACCCGCGTGGCTGCCGCAAGGCCAACTACTGTGGAGTGAGAGTGCACGCGCGCCACGATGGCATGGCACCAGCGCTCGAGGTTTTTGCCGTAATCGCCGATGGTTTCGCGGGTGCCGAGTGGTGCTTCGCGGTGGTCAAGGTAAATGGCTTGGCCGCCCATGCAAAATACTCCAACTTCGAAACTCATGCGCGTTCGCAGTGATGGCTTCTCAAAGAGCATGCACACGCTCTTGCCGGACATGACACCGGCAACGCGCGCGGGGTTGAGTTTGAAGTCTGCTGCCGTAGCGAGAATGTCAAGAATCTCATGTTGCGCAAGATCGCTCAAGCGCAACAGGTCTTTGCTGCCGATGGGTTGGAACGAATTCATGAGTGAGTTGCTCCGGTGAGTGCGGCGAGCGTTGCTGGCGTGGTCGAACTGTTGTTCGTTGTGGCGAACGTGGCAGAAGTGGCAGACGCGACCGATGCGCTTGGCAGCACGCGGGTCCCGATCGCAGCGCCCGTGGCAAGGGCCTCGAGTGCTGCTGGATCGCACCACGATGCGATGACAACGGGAACGCCGGCGCGCTGTGCCGCATCAAGCGCACCGCGAACTTTGGCGATCATGCCGCCAGTCACGGTGCCGTCAGCGATGAGTGTCTCGGCAGCTGACGCGGTGAGCTCGGCAATCACCTGACCGTTCGCATCTTTGACGCCGGGAACGTCGGTGAGGAGCAGCAGGCCTTGCGCGTGCAAAATTCCGGCGAGTTGCGCGGCGGCATCGTCGGCATTGACGTTGAGGAAGCCACCTGCCTCGCAGACGGCGATCGAGGAGAGGACTGGCAAGAATCCCCCTGAAAGCAAGTGATGAACGAGCGCACCCTCGCCGCCGACAAGTTCCCCAACGCGACCGGGGTCGAACGTGAATCGCTGCGTTTTGATGGCGCGGGACAGATGCCCATCCGAGAGTGTGAGCCCAACGGCGGAGACTCCGCGCGAAAGGAGCAACCCAAGGAGCTGTGTGTTCATGGCGCCCGCAAGGACAGCGGTGACTTGTTCAACGGCTTCTGGCGGGGTGATGCGGATGCCTTCGCGGCGTTCGGTGTGCAGGCCGACGCGTTCAAGCTGGCGATCGACTGCTATGCCACCGCCGTGCACAATGACCAAGCCACCCGCATGCAGTTGGTGCATGCGAGCGAGGGCGTCAAACACCTGTGGGAACTGCGCGGCATCATCGAGCAGTGCGCCCCCAAGTTTGACAACCAGTGGTGCGGTGCGCATCAGGACATCACCTCATTGGCGATTACATGCGTGCGGCGCGCGATGCCGAGGGCGGTTGTTTCATCGAAACCAAATCGCAGGTTTAGGCATTGAACAGCTTGACCGGCCGCGCCCTTGACGAGGTTGTCGATCGCACTGGAGATCACCAGGTGCGTGCCGGTTTCATCTGTCCCAAGCGCGATATCACAGCAGTTGGTGTGCGCAACGCTGGCGATCGAGGGCCAGCGGCCGGCTGGCAGCAATCGCACGAAGGGTGCTTGCGCGTAGGACTTTTCTAGGCATGCGCGTGCGTCGGCCAGCGTGTAGCCGGGCGCTAGTTCTGCGTGGATAGTGGAGAGAATGCCTCGGTCAAGTGCCACCAAGTGCGGCGTAAACAAGATGCGGGCGCCCGTTTCTTGCGCCATTTCGGGCTGATGGCGGTGCGTCAATACGCCGTACGCCTGCAGACTGACTTCGCAGAAGAGACTCTTGATGGCCGCTGAACGCCCAGCACCGCTGACACCCGAGGCGCTGTCAACGATGACTGCGCGCGTTGGGTCAATGATGCCAGCGACTACCAGTGGGCGGAGCGGGAGGATGACTGATGTTGGGTAGCAGCCCGGGCATGCAATCAGGTTCGCCGTGCGGATGTCATCAGCAGCAAGTTCTGGCAGACCGTAGACAGCATCCGCAAGCAGCGCGGCGTGGCCGTGTTCAAACCCGTAATGCGTTGGGTAGAGCGCGGGATTCTTCAGGCGAAACGCAGCAGAGAGATCAAGGACAATGATGCCAGCGGCAAGCAGCATCGGTGCCAATTTCTCGCTTGCCTCATGCGGCGTGGCAAGGAAGACTGCGTCGGGCTCGCATGCGATGATGGCGGCCGCATCGGCTGCGCGGACCGGAAGGTCAACGGCGCCCGCAAGACGCGGGAACAGCTCGGACATGAGTTCCGGCTTGCCATCAGTGGCGCGGCGTTCGCTGCCAAAGAGCCCCACGATCTCCGCGTGCGGGTGCGCGGCGAGCAGGGTGGCAAGTTCAGCGCCGGTGTAACCCGGTGCGCCGACAATGACAATACGGATGCTGTCAGCCATGGGACCAGATCCTTTGCCGCAGTTAGGCGGCGGAGCGAGCGAGGCGCTCGATGGTGCGTGCGAGGGACGCAGCCGCGTCAGAATCCTTGGCGGCTACGAAGATGGTGTCATCCCCGGCAATAGTGCCGAGGGTGCCGGGCAAACCGGCGCGGTCGAGCTCAATGGCTAGCGAATTAGCGTGACCGCTGGGCGTCTTAAGGACAACAAGTGTTCCGCCGCGTGTGACGGAAACAAGGTGCTGACGAAGCGCGCCCCCGAGGGCAGCCTCGCGACTTTCGGCGGGCAGGGCGGGGGTTGAGCCGGGCAACATATAACCGTTGGCCCCCTTGACGAGCCCCATCTCCGTCAGATCACGTGAAAGCGTTGCCTGAGTCACATCGATGCCCTCGCGTCGCTTGAGTAGCGACGCAAGTGCTTGTTGGCTCCACACCTGATGACTGCTGACGAGGGCAGCAATACGGGCACGGCGCTGAACGGGACTGACGACAGTGGCTGTCATGTGCATGAATATACATCACGGTGCATGATTATGCAAGCAACAAATCAGATTAAATAGGTGCCGTTCACCCCTGTCCCCATTTTCCGGGTGCGGTTGAAGTGAGTTGAGTCGTCCACCGCCCCCTCCGTTGCGCGCGGGACCCTCGGACGCGGACGGCTGCGCTCCACAAGGTTCCGCTTAGCCTCGGGCGAATCTGTTCGTCCGGTTGGCACCCACGGG